>JAEEGL010914621.1_pt1 | contig 21202 bp, 20 predicted proteins | sample 9134231 | NCBI WGS metagenome assembly JAEEGL01 (sample SAMN16246548, study PRJNA631951) | gut metagenome | biome: gut microbiome; feature: rumen; material: fiber-attached | host: Bos | place: Iran: Karaj | collected 2018-10 | reverse complement strand
TTCTCTCAGAAATTCACAAGAATTTGTATTGCACATACAATGCTTTGTACTTTTCTCTACTGTTCAATTTTCAAGGATCAAGGCCGCCCTTTTGGGCGACAGCCTGCTCATTATACTACCGCCCCTTTTGTTTGTCAAGAGGTTTTTTTCGAATTTTTTAAAAATTTTTACAATTTTTTTGATACCAAAAAATATATATAAATATAGGTATAGGTAAAATGATAATATCTTGTATATATGCACAAAAAAGGCGGAAAATACCGCCATTTTTGTCAGTGCATATATCAAGGAAAATAGAGCTCAATTCACGTGTACTCGATGGGCGTGAATCCCCTGTTTTCTCTTTTTTGAAGTGAGAACACATGTGCCTCCAAAAAGGTGTCCGCTTGAACATGATTCAGGTCGGCTCCCATGGTCATGGAAGCCGGCTGTTCCTCACGATAACGTCCCGAGCCCATACGGCCCACTCCGGGTCAACGCCTATGTCTCCGTAGGTCGGGTAATCCTTGGCAATGAATCCGCCTCCCGCAGCGCGGAACAGTTCACACATCTCACGGGCTCTTGTCTCGATGACCGCCCTGTCCCCGGTCGGAAGCACCTTCTGTATGTCGACAGGCGACCAGAACGTGACACGCCTCGCAAACTCCAGGGCCAGCGTCTCAGTCGGATACACATCCGGCTGATCAAACTGCAACGCGTCCACACCGACCTCGATCAAATCCTCGATGAAGGCATAAATGTATCCGCAGGAGTGCATGAAAAACTTCATTCCGCCCTCATGTAAGGCGTCCGCGACCTTTTTGTAGTACGGTTTGAACAGACTGCGGAACGCGTTGGGGGAAATGAACGTCCGGTCCTGTGTTCCCCAGTCGTCTGCGATGACGGCAGCGTCGATCCCGCAGCCGCTGAAGATGCGGATCGCCTCCACTTCGTGGTCCGTGATCCGATCCATGAACGCTCTAAGCGCTTCCGGTTCCTCAACCGTGTCTGCCAGGGCGTTGGCAATGAGTCTTGCGTCCCTGAGTTGGGAGAACAGCGAACCGATACCGGTGATCACGAACTTGTCCGACGCGCCGATGTTCCGGGCGAGCAACTCTTGACGGAAGGATGGATCCAGTTCGGGGATGAAGTAGTTATCCGCCTCCGACCAGTCCGTGATCGCGCCCCTTATGCACTCGCCCTTGGTCTTTCCGTTGAACCGCCCGTATATGTTCCGGTGGAGGTCCATCCGCACCTCTCCTGAAAAGCCGGTCAGTTTCTTGAGTTCCGGATAGTTTCCCCACTTGTCATACGGGTTTTCCCAGAGGGACTGCGCCTTGTACCTGCGGCTCGCAACGCCTGTCAGGTCCCGGTACGCGGGGTCCGAAAAGTCAAATCCGAATCGGACGGGGGCGTCGTGCTCCACGATCCGGCGAATGATTTCCTTGGATGTCATGACCATACCTCCTTTTCGCCGCGGAACGGTCCTCGGCCCATGCAGATAAAAAAACAAATCAAACCGTTACCAATTCCATGCAATCTTCCTGAAAAGACAAAAGCGGCATGCAGCCGCGTTTGTTTTTATTGGCCATCGTTGATCAGTTTCAGCGTTTTTTGAGCCATGTCTTTCGCATCGATCAAATAGTAACCGGAAATATTCGTCCAGCATTTACCCTGGAAAGGTTCGATCCATTCGGGCCCCACCCCGTCTTTGCCGAGAAACATGCCCATTACGGATCCGACTGTTGCACCGTTGCAATCCGTATCATAACAAGCCTGGACCGCAAGGCAGATGCTCTTTCCGAACAGTCCTTCACCATAGAGGAGCGCTGCCGTCACGATCATGGTGTTCGGGTTGGTATAGACCCAGCCTGCAGGTGCAGTCGGCGGATAGGCTTCGTGGATCCGGTCCACGATTCCTTCAAAGGGGATACCCTCTCTGTGCCACTGTCTGACCAACTCGATGTCTCTTCTCAGACGGCATGCGCCGGGTATCACGTCCAATCCTGCTTCAATGATCTCTTCCACAGTCTCCGCTGTCGCAGCAGCCGCGATGCAGGCAGCTGCGAACATTTCTCCGTAAATGCCGTTTTTGGTGTGAGAAATAGCGGCATCCCGATATGCCATTTCCGCAGCTCGGGCAGGAGAGCCCGGATTCACATAGCCGAAGAAGTCGGCCCGGATCTGAGCCCCGATCCATTCCCTGTAAGGGTTGTAATGGGTCGCCGTTTCGGGGGCCAGGAGCCCTGTGCTCGCATTCTGATAAGCGACACGTTCAGCCGTGCAGACGTTGAGGAAAGGAACCCATGAGAGCCAGGCTTCCAGAACGTCATCCGACGAAAAATGTTTTCCGTAGCATTCGACGATCTTCATGCCCAGAACCGTGTAGCTGGTGTCATCATCCGCAGGTGAAACTCCGCAGCACAGATCCGCATAGCATCTGGCGTGCATAAAATGGCGAACGTCTTCCTCCATCTTTCGGTATTCATCCGGGAAGTCACGCTTCTGGATATATTTATGCATGGGATAGTTGTCCGTTGCCTTCAAAAGCGGATAGACAAAATCTCTGAGCCATCCTTCCGTCGGCTTGCCTAAAAGGCAACCGGCGATCCTGCCCAGCCATGCTCCCTCCAGCTTTTTCAGCATTTCGGGATCGGCCGGTCTTTTCTTGTCCGCCTTTACGCAGGGACTTTCCCTGACGATCGAGGCATAGTCGGAAGGCTCGACAAAAGGATAACCGTCTCTCGGTCCTTTTGGTGCCATTTTGTGCATCTCATCACATAATGTGCGGGCGGCAGCCTCATCTCTGCTTTGAATGACTTCCAAAATTCTGTCTTTGAATGATTCTACGGGAAGTCCTTCCAAAAGGCACTGTTCATATTCTTCCCGCATATGCGGGGCAAGATGGATCCAAGGCTGGTCTTTTAACATATGCTGTTCCCTTCATTCCTCGACGATCTGTCGTCCCTGTATAGCGCGCGTCAGTGTGACTTCATCTGTGAGTTCCAGATCGGAACCGACCGGCACACCGTAAGCGAGTCTGGATACTTTGACGTCAAAAGGCTTCAGTAGTTTTGCCAAATATCTGGCTGTCGTTTCCCCTTCGATCGTCGGGTTCGTGGCCACGATGACTTCGCTCACGTGTCCGTCCGCAACGCGCTGGACCAGTTCCTTGAGTTTCAAATCATCGGGAGTGATACCCGCAATCGGAGAGATCAGTCCCCCCAAAACATGATAGACGCCTCTGTATTCCCTGACGCGCTCGAAAGCATTGACCGTCTTCGGCTCGGCAACAACGCAGATAGTGGACTGATCCCTGTTCTGATCCGAACAGATCGGGCAGATGTCCAGATCCGTCAGATTCTGACAGATCGGGCAGCGATGGATCTTGGCCTTGGCGTTGAGGATCGCGTCAGCGAAAGCCTGCGCCTCTTCATCCGTCATATCCAATACGGCATAGGCCATGCGGGCAGCTGATTTTCGACCTACGCCCTCCATTTTCCCGAAATGCTCGGCAAGGATCTCTAAAGCTTCGATGGACTGTCCCATATTACATCAACCCCGGGAATCCGCCTGCCATGCCGGTGATGGACGCCATTTCGTCAGAATTGGTTTTTTCGACCCGCTTGATGGCTTCGTTGACACCTGCGACCAAAATATCCTGGAGCGTTTCCACATCGTCAGGATCCACGATTTCGGGATCGATCGAGAGGCTGAGAATCTCTTTTTTGCCGTTGATCCTCAGCTGAACGGCTCCGCCTCCGGCGGAAATATCATATTCGCGGGCATCCAGTTCAGCCTGTTTTGCCTCGACTTCTTCCTGCATTTTCTGGGCCTGGCGGATCATCGCCTGCATATTCTGAGGGCCGCCGCCCATACCTTTCGGAACATTTGCTCTCATAGGTTCATTTTCCCGATTGTGTTTCGGGAACTCCTTTCTATTTGGTCAATTATCAAAAACTGTCATCAATCTCGTCCAGACCGGGTTTGCCGGCCGTCTGACCGGAATCGCAACTCAGTTCCAGTTGATCATCGCCGATCGTCCTTCCCAATGTATCGGAAAGTTCCTGCTCGATCCGGTTCATCATTACTCTGTCACGCTGGACCTGATCCAGTCCGAACCGGCCTGCAAAAGTAATGACTACGTGTCCGTTCGGACGCTCAAAGGCCTTGCTGGTTTTCAGAAATGAGCCTGACATAGGATTCAGGGATGCCAGTCTTTCCGTGACGTCGCCCCATTTGCGGATCAGTTTCAATCCGTCTTCAGCCTGTGCAGGCTTTTCAACAGCTTTCTTTACGGTTTCGACGTTTTCCTTCTGTTCTTTCACCGTTTTCACCGGAGCCGGCTCCGCTTTTTGGCTTGCTTTTTCTCCGCCTTCACTGTGACTTCCCTGCTTCTGATCGGACGTACGGGTCGCGAACTGGCCCGATCTGACATCATCCTCAAGTTTAGCGATCCGTGCGACCAGGGATTCGGGTGAGATATCCAGCCGCAGATCACTCATTTTGAGGAGCGTGAGCTCGGCCGTAAAGCGTTTGATCGCATTGACTTTTTGCATATCCAGAAGCGCATTCGTCAGCATTTGGGACTGCGTCAGCAGCTGTTCCTTTGAAAAGCTTTCCCCGACCCTGCGCATTTCGCTCTCTTCACTGTCTGTCAGGTCCAGATAGCTCTTGGCGTTCGGTGTGGTCTTGACCATCAGCATCTCACGCCAGATATCGATCAGATCCTGCCAAAAAACCAGAAGATCCCGCGAGGAACGGACGGCGCTGTCCACACTGTCCAGTATGGCGTCCGTGTCATGTCTGGCCACGGCGTCCACCACGCGCAACAGTGTTTCTCTTCCGAAGCTGCCAATGGTTTCGTTGACGCTTTCAACACTAACGACTCTTCCTCCTCCGGAACAGGTATCCAGCATGGCCAGTGCATCACGCATGCCACCCTGGGCTTTTCTGGCGATCAGAAAAGCTGCATCGTCTTCCAAAGGAATCTGTTCGGCAGCAGCAACTTCTTTCAGCCTTTTGGCGATATCAGGAGTCAGGATTCGTCTGAACTCGAACCGCTGACAGCGGGATACCACTGTCGCGGGGATCTTTTGAAGTTCGGTCGTTGCCAGGATAAAAATAACATGTGCCGGAGGCTCTTCCAGTGTTTTCAATAAAGCATTGAAAGCGGAAGGCGACAGCATATGCACTTCATCGACGATATAGACCCGGTATTTCAGCATACTGGGCACGAAAGAAACTTCTTCCCGGATCACACGGATGTTATCCACACCGTTGTTGGACGCGGCATCCATCTCGATCACATCCGCTGTAGCACCGCTTTCAATACTCAGGCAGTTTTGACATTTCCCGCAAGGACTGCCGTCCACAGGGTGTGCACAGTTGACTGCTTTAGCCAAAATCTTGGCGCATGTCGTTTTACCCGTGCCTCTGGATCCGCAAAACAGATACGCATGATTCAGTTTTTGATTGCTGACTTCGTATTTTAATATAGAAGTGATATGGTCCTGACCGATGACGTCCTGAAACGTGCTCGGCCGCCATTTTCGATATAAAGCCTGGTACACGGAGCGGTCTCCTTTCTCACAGGAACAGAAATACTATTTTGCACACCGGGATAAAACCTGATATCCCTCTTTGATCGCTTCGATCGGATCTTCCGGCCCTTCGAATTCCAAAGAAACCGTGCCTTCGTATCCGGCCTTTTTCAATTCATCCATGCAGGCCTGAATGTCGACGACGCCGTGTCCCAGGATCGTGCCTGCAATATGGTTTCCGGCAGGCGTTGTGATCCCTCCCGCATCGATCTTTTTGAAGTCCTTGGCGTGAACATGAAAAGCGTACGGAGCAGCGATCCTGACAGACGCAAGGCTGTCGCAGTCTGTACACATAAAGTTCCCGATATCCACGAGCCAGCCGTAATTGGGATGCGCGACACAATCGATGACGGCTTTGACTCTTTCCGGATTCTGGAAAATAAAGCCGTGATTTTCAGAGCATGTCCGGATGCCGGCCTGCTGAGCATATTCCGTGATCTCTCTTACCGACGGAAACATGACGGGGATCGCATCCTGCCAGCTCATGCCCTGGGGCAGATTCCAGGTCAGATCATGTCTTAACACTTTGGCTCCGAGCGCGTGCGCGATGTCTATGCTTCTTTTCGTTGCCTCGACCTGTTCTTCCCTGTTTTGGGCGAGCAGATCAGCACCGACGGTGTAAGCGAATATGTCCAATCCGATCTCTTTGCAGTGCGTACGGATCCTGGCGGCATGGGCTGTCGATGCTTCACCCAAGACCCCGCCGAACGCATCCAGGTTGACGAACTCGATCCCGTCAAAACCGATCTCCTTCGCGATGGTGCAAATTTCGGTATAAGTGGTATTGGGATGTGAAGCGATATAGGAACTGAAGCTGTAAGAGCTGACACCGATACGCATAGAAACCCCTTTCTGTCATGTCAAAAAGGACAAACCGTAAAAAAGACCATACACCTCTAAATCGAACATTACTCCCGCGCGATACTTGAATTCTCTGCTCAGAACAGGCTGACCCACGGCACACCAGGTATTCTGCTTAATGCTGCTTGGTTCCCCACCTGACATGGTTCACAGCTCCTGATTGCGTAGGACCCATTCCTCAACACAGCGAAAGCCAGTCAATTCGTGTTAGCTCCATCCTCAAAAGAGGAATCCACCCCTGCTGTAGCGGATTTCAGGTACAAGGCCCCGCTAATTCCCCGGCTGGCATGGTCTATTTTACAGTTTGTCCAACTGCTTATTGAACGGATACGGTTTGAACGGTCTCGTTCCATCGCATCCGCGTAGAATAGTATAACAAATAATGATATCTTTTTCAAGTACGGCGGAAAGAAAAAAAGGCAGATCTGCTGTTTAAGCTTCCCTCTTTTTCGAAATATCACCGCAAAAGGCGGCCGGGTGGAAACCCGGCCGCGGATCATCATGTTTAAGAATCAACCAAGCAAATCAAGCTGCTCGTACTGTTCGATCAGGATGGTGATGTTGTCCTGCAAAGTTCCGGAATTCTTTGCAACATAGGATGAGAGCTCGCCGGCTGTCGTCTGTCTGGGCAGATCGGCCATCGCGATACTCGCTCCACCCAGCGCCTTCGTGTAAAAATAGGCAAAAGACAGTGCCGTATGGTCGCGAACGATATCCAACACCTCTTTGTCATTGGGCGATTCGGCCAGTTTCTTGCACATAGTCATGTCATAGAAAGCAGGAACCACATAATTGTAGCACTGGCAGGACAGAGCCTCGATGATATAGGAGATCTCTCTCACGTGTTCGAGCGAAGTCTGAGGAATACCCCATACCATGTCAGTCGCACCGGCAATAAAATCTTCCTGAAGCTCATCGAGCATGGGAACCGGCATGAAACCGTATGTGATATCCTTGTACTCACGAAGAGTCTTATAAACCACACTCAGACCGGCATGCACAAACAGAGCGGCATTGGCTCCGAAAGCTGCGTTCTGAGACGTGTTGTCTTCCAGGAAGAATTTTCCGTAGTCGAAAAGCATAGCCAGATTGTCCAGGAAGTTGTAAGCTCTTTCCACATCCAATCCGTAGTAAGGAACATCATCCTGATCTTTCAGGACCGGAACGACGTCCATGGAGCGCTGCGTCCCATAGCCTCCTTCACGTCCCATGACGAATCCGTATTTTTCACCGGCATCGATATCGATGGTCCCGTTGGAATCCAGATCCGAATAGCCTGCTTCCGCCAGTTCGATCAGATCTTCCATATACCAGGCCTTGTCAAATGCCTTCTGATAGGGTTCTTCAATGCCGAGATCCTTCATATAGTCCTTGTTGAAAACTTCAACGGCTGCACCTTGGATCGGAGAGTAGGACAGATAGGAGGAAGCCACGTAAAGCTTATTGCCTACCGACAAACTGTTCAGGTTGTTGGCTGGCCACCAGGGCTTGGAAAAATTGAAAGTCTCGATATTGGAAAGGTTGGCATAGCAGCCTTTCATAGCATTCGAAACCGTCAGGAAGTCATGGCCGATAGAAACCGAAAACTCGTTCGCCGTTCCGGATGAAAGCACGCTGGCCTCGACCTTTGTGGCCATTTCATTATCGTTTCCGGCAGCAATGCGCTCATAATTGATGTTGAATCTTTCCTTGACGTAGGAAGCAGCTTCGTAGATCGCGTCCTGAACGATATCGCCGGTAAATTCATCGATATCCGGAATGATCAGAAGACCGCGGTTGCTGTGAAGCACGGTGAAAACGAATCCGTTCATGTCGATTGTGGGAACATCGTCCGCGATGAAAGATGTCTCCTCACCCGTTTCAGTTTCATCTCCCGGGTTGCTGCCCGACTGGGACTCGCCGGTCTTGTCCGAATCTTTGGCGGTTTCCTTCGGATTATCTGAATTTGTTGCCCCGCATGAAGCAAACAGCGCAATCAGCATGCAAAGAAGGATTGCCAAGCAGATCAGTCTTTTTTTCATTATTTTCTCCTTTTCTCGGATAAATTTTTTAATTTAGCAAACCGGTTCGATCCAGCCGAAAGTATCGGGGATCTTTCCCCACTGGATGCCGGTCAGATTGTCGTAAAGCATTTGAGAGATCGGTCCGATCTCGCCCTTGTTGATAATCAGTTTTTCCCCGCCCACGTTCAGTTCGCCGATCGGAGAAACGACTGCAGCGGTCCCGGAGCCGAAAGCTTCGTCCAGTTTGCCTGAATGAGCCGCTTTCACGACCTCCTCGATGGAGACCTTGCGTTCCGTGACACGGTAGCCTTTGGACCGCAGCATCTCAATGCAGGAAGCACGGGTCACGCCGGGAAGGATATTGCCGTTTTCCAGTGTGGGTGTCAGCACTTCCCCGTCGATCACGAAGAACACGTTCATCGCGCCCACTTCATCGATATATTTGTGTTCGATCCCGTCCAGCCACAAAACCTGCGCGTATCCCAGTTCTTCGGCTTTTTCCTGACCGATCAGGGATGCGGCATAGTTGCCTCCGACCTTGGCAAAGCCGGTTCCTCCGCGCACGGCACGGACATATTCCGACTCAACGATGATCTTGACCGGATTGATGCCTGCGGCATAATAACTGCCAACAGGAGACAGAATGATCGCAAACAGATACGTTTTGGACGGATGGACGCCCAGCATGACGTCCGTCGCGAAAATGAAAGGACGGATATAGAGCGAGGTGCCCTCGGCATGAGGGACCCAGTCCGCTTCCACTTTGACCAGCGCCTTGATGGCCTGCAGAACGTCATCCGGATTGACTTCCGGAATGCACATACGCCGGTTGGTGTTGTTCATGCGCTCGATATTCTTGTTGGGACGGAAAAGCTGGATGCGGCCGTTTTTGGCTCTGTAGGCTTTGAGTCCTTCAAACATTTCCTGAGCATAATGGAAAACCATGCAGGCAGGGTCGATCGAGAAAGGCCCGTAAGGAACGATCCTGGGGTCATGCCATCCGCGGCCTGCCGTATAGTTCATCAAAAACATGTAGTCTGTAAAAATCTTGCCGAAGCTCAGACTGTCATCCGAAGGTTTTTCCTTCAGCTTCGGTGCTTGCTCAAAACGAATGTCCAACATAACAAAACCTCTCAAAAAAAGGTAGTTAAATTATAATCCTTCAGTTCCATAAAGTCAAGAGGCCGACAGGCAAAAAAGAAGCGAATCAGGAATGCAAGCAAACCGGAAATCCGGCTTGCTGAACGTCGCTTGAAAGCCACGGATCTGCACTGTGATCAACCGTTCGAACCGGTCGTTTCTGAATCCTGTGGTCCGGCGTCGGGTGCTGCCTCTCCGGTTTCCCCGTTTTCTTGATCCGAGCTGTCGGATTCTGAAATGCTCTTTTGGTAAAATCTCTTGCGAACGAATGTCAAAAAAATGGTTGCAATGATCAGGATCCCCGTCAAAGACCCAAAACTGTCCGTCAGCACGTCTTTCCACTCCGCTGCCCTTCCAGGGACAAACATCTGATGCCATTCGTCGGTCAGGGCGTAAATGATGCAGAAAATCCACCCGCATGCGTACCCGTACCACTTTTTGGGGTCACATTGTATCAGGAACGATATCAGGATTGCTGTCACCAGTCCAAGGAACATAAATTCCGAAAAATGACCCAGTGTCCTCAGAACAGATTCCAACTTGGCCATCTCCTCCCGGCTCGGATCGGCAGAGAGAAAGATTTTCGAAAGAACTTGGGTGATCCATCCGGATTGGGCGCCTGACTGCTCGGCGTCCATGGCGGAGTTGATGAAAATGTAGAGCATGGCACCGAAAACCAGTACCGCGCTGACAATATAAACCGCTCTGCGGACGGTTGTCTTTTTCATAGCCATAGTCATCCTTTTTTGCCAAGCCGAATAGTTGTGTCCTATACTAGCACGCGCACGCGAGTTTGTCAAGTCCGGCATCATCGGATCGGAACTTCCCTTTTCATCGGATCGGAACTTCCCTTTTCATCGGATCGGAACTTCCCTTTTTCCATTGACTTTTTGGAGATTTGGTATATAATTTGTGGGGATCGGATCCCGTTTTCGGACCATTTCCTCAATCAGTTAAAACACGCAGAAGTCCCAAAAGAAAGAAGGCGCCGTCTCTCCAATGACCGAATCGGTCGGGTCGGACGGCTGATTGTCATGAAAGCAAGAAAAATCATTCTTATTATCATTCTCTCATTGTTCATACTCTTGCTGATAGCCGCAACAGCCCTGCTGATCGCTGTTCAGGACGGAACGGACCAAACTCCTCAAGCTATACGGGAAGCGGATGAACCTTTGGAAAAATTGCTTAGCGAGACGGTCACGGTATCGCTGTCCGATATAACCGACGATCCGGACGTTTCCGTAGATTTGGACGGCGTCACAATCAACAGATACCTTTTTTCGATCCTGACCCACCTCAAGAACCTGGGACTGCTCTCTTTCAGAGGTGCATACTGCGTGTTCGAACAGGATGGGGCTTTACATGTTGAAATCCCATCCACTTTTTCCGGAGTCCAAACCTGTCTGATCGCGACGGCGTATCTGGAAAATTCAGGCGAGATCCTAAAGATCACCCTGAAAAATGCCAAACTCGGACATTTTGACTGCACCAACTGGTTTATCCGGGCATTTATCCTCACAGACGGATTGGGCAGAAAACTCGAGCGCGCTCTGCGGGATATCGGGATGGAGACGCATATCGACATGAACTCCCTGACCATCACGACGTCTCACAGCGACATTTCAAACATGATCGGGCATCTGACCGAAGAAGATCCCAACGCGCCCCTCTATCGCGTGATCAGCGATCTTTGTTTGGAAACACCGGAATTGCTCGAAATACAGACGTTGAAAGACCGGATATCCGTCGTTCTCCATACGCAGGTCATGACTTACGATCCGTCCCGGGACGGAACGATCCTGTATCCTCTGGATATCGAGTCCGTTCGGCCCACTGTCGAAGGCTTCGAGGGCCTGTCTTATGAAAATGTGACCCTGCTCTACAACGGATTCATCATCGGATACGACGATCTGTCAGATGAAAACAAGCAGAAAGCAGACGAAATGGGACTGCGTTACCGTATGAAGGGGATCCGGGAGGCATCCGCGGCGGATATCAGTATGGCTCTGATCAAGCAAAAGCCCAACCTTCCTCTCACAGAACTGATCCTGAAAGGCAGTTATTCCGTACGGATCGAATCGGATACGGCGGCCGCGATCATCGCCAATCTCCCCTTTGTCGGCAGCACGATCGGTTTTACAGACGGGCAGAACAGCGCATACATCTGTCTGGAAAGTATGGAAATGATCTTTTCGGAAAACCACCTCCGCATCAGGGGAATCCTGAACGTCAACGGCAGGCAGATCTGCTTGGATATTCAGGGCTCATGCAGCCCGGGAACAGGCGAAAAACTTTCCGTAGGCGTCACGTCGCTGGCTTTCGGTTCACACGTTTTGAAAGATTCATACATTCCGGACATCCTGGCCTATTTAGCTTCCGTTCTCGCGGAAGAGACGTGGATCGAGCCGGTTCCGAACGAGCGGCTCATCGTGCTGGATCTGGCCTCCATTCTTGAAACGATAGACGGATTCCAGGCAGTTCGCAAAAACTGCGAAAATGCGGTCATTTCTTTGGAAGACGACTGTCTGAAGATCACCTGGCCGATTTTAAAGTAAGATAAAGAAGTTATTCCTTGGAAAAAGGACGAAATATGGAACAGATCTCAAAACCAAAATCTCCCTTGAAGTTTCTCTACGCATCGGTTTATTTCATGAGTTACTTCACAAGATACGCCTACTCCGCCGTCATGGCGGAGCTGATCGTGTCCATGGGCGTTTCGAAATCCGAAGCGGGCATGGCTCTGACCGGATTTTTTATCGTCTACGGCGTATCTCAGATCTTCAGCGGCATCCTGGGAGACAAGATCCAGCCCAAATACGTCATAGCCATCGGTCTGGTGGGGACTTCACTGGTCAATCTGTCCATGGCCTGGATGTCGAATATTTACGTCATGGGCATCGTCTGGATGCTAAATGGCTTCTTCCAGTCTCTGTTCTGGCCTCCTCTTGTCCGTATGGTGAGCTATTCATACAAAGGAGGGGCCTATAACAAAACGATCACGCTCATCTCACAGGCCTGTAATTTCGGAACGATCTGCATTTTCCTGGCCACAGCGGGAATCGTCTCGATCAGCACTTGGCAAACCGTCTTCCTGGTCACCGGCTGTACCGGCCTGATCTGCTCTTTAGGGTGGCTGTTCACGACCCGCAAGATCGTGATCCCTAAGCCTGAAAAAACAGCCGGTCCCACGCAGGACGGAACAACAGGTAAACTCGGGATCAAGACGTTTATCGCCATCGGCATGATCCCGGTTTTCGTGGCAGTCGTGATCAACGGATGCCTCAGAGACGGGATGACTTCCTGGCTGTCCACCTACCTGAATGAAACGTTTGATTTCGGAACTTCCCTGTCCATCCTGTCCAGTTCCATTTTACCGATCTTTGCGATCATTTGCCTGACGTTCGTTTCGATGATCGTCAGGAAAAGCAAAAACGAACTGTTCTGTGCGGCCATTTTTTACCTCATAGCCGGAGTTTTCTCATTTGTGCTGACTTTCTTTTTCAAGAAAGCGATCGCGTTGGACATCATGATGTTTGCCCTGATTACGGGCATCATGCACGGAACCAATCTTATCCTGATCGGAGACCTTCCCCGGTATTTCGGTAAATACGGGAGGATCTCGACGATTTCGGGCGTTCTCAACGCTTTCGTTTACATTGGGTCTGCGGCCTTTACGTACGGGATCGCTGTCCTCGCCGATTATTTCGGATGGAACATCACGTTCCTCGTGATGTCCGTGCTGGTCGTCATCGCGACAGCGTGCTGCTTCATTTCATCCAGAAAATGGAAACAGATATCGGCAGGAGAAGAAACAGAAGAAGAGCAAACCGTTCAACCCCCTGATACCGAGGATGTTTGACCTTTCTAAATAGCACCGGGCAGAGTTTTCAGACTCTGCCCGGCTTTTTCTATTCGTCGATCGTTTCGGCATTGGGAGCGTTTTCTTTGATGCTTTCGATCCCTTTGATGCAGCCTGCCTTGGTCTTATATCCGTCATTGGCGGCTGCGATATTCTCTCCGTTCGGAGCTTTCAGTCTGAACCGGAACTCACCTGCTTTATCCTTGTACACCTCGTACTTGGGGTTTTTCAACTCTTCCGGTTTTTTCAATGTCTGGTCTTCGATCGGAGCCCCGCAGTTTTTCTTGACGCTCTGGATGCCGCCCAGGCACGCTTTACGCGAAGAATAGACTTCGGACGTGGCCAGGATCTGGAAGTTGGATGCCCTCAGATCGAACTTGATCCCCGTCGGTGTTTTCTTAACTACAAATTTGCCCATGTCGATTCCTCCTTAGGCTTTTGAATTTTGTAACTGTTTCAGTGAGTCACGGATCTCGGCAAGGATCTTGTTCTCTTCCCGGGCATTTTCAAAAAACTCTTCTCTCAATGCCTTCTTTTCAGCCTCAAAGGCCGCAGTCTGTGCGGCAGCCTGTTCGGCCGCGATCCTGGCCTCTTCTTTCTTTCGTTCCTCTTCCGCTTTCGCCCTTTCGATCTCGGACTGATGGAAACGGTTGCGTATCCTCGTGAGGACCCGGATGATGATATAGAGCATCAGGGCAATCAGGAAAAAGTCCAGAGTCACCTCGATCAGAGCACCGTACTTGATGGCGATCTCGCTCTTCTCTTCCGTTGCATGAGACAGGATATATCTCCAATCCGACATGGAAATACCGCTAGTCATGATAGAAATGAGCGGCGTCAGCACCCATTCCACGATCCCGTTGACGATCCGGTTGAATGCCGTACTAATGGCCAGGGCGATGGCAAGTTCCATGACGTCTCCACGGGTTACGAATTTTTTAAACCCTGTCTGAAACTCTTTCGATTCTTTTTTGAGGCGCTTTTTGCGCTGCCTTTTCGTTTCTTCCTTTTCTTTTTCGATCCCCTCAGCGATCCGCTGCTCCAGGACCTCTCTGTCTGCTTTTCCCATCTGCAAACACCCCGCTTGTCAAATCAGCAATGCAATGGCGGCCGATCCAGCCACAACTCCAGCCAATATACCTGCGCCAACAATAACGAAGATAATGATTGGCACGACCAAACTAATCCCGATCATTACAGCTCCTAAGATGATACCGATCTTAGCCAGATGGGCGCTGCTCTGATCTCCGGCTTGTCGGGCGTTGGATCTGGCCACAATCGAAACGATGAGCCCGATCAAAGGGAAAAGAAAGGCCAGAATGATGCCTACGATCGCCAGCGTTTTTTGAGACCCGTCACTGGCATTCTGCCGGGTGCTTTCAGAATAATGCGTCGTCTCAAAATCCACATTGCCGGATGAACCGGCAGAAGTGAGTTTGCTACCGCAAAATGGACAGAATTTTGTCCCGTCTTCGACTTTGTTTCCGCAATTACCGCAATACATACACTACCTCCATTTTTTGGAAAAAGTTATTGTTTTTATAATGTTGAAAAACAGGAAACGATTCAGCTCTCCCGGGAAAGGCTCAGCCGGATCGAAAACTCCACTGAAGTATTCGGCGCGATCTTTGTCGGGAAACCATGTGCTTCCGCGCGATCAGGCGCATCATACGGAGCCGTACAGGGCTCTAAAGCCATATTGTAGATGTCTTTGAAGGCCCCGTTATTCAGCCAAACCCCGAGATAAGGGATTTTTTTCGGGTCCGTTGAGAAGGTCAAAACTTTTCCGTCCGGATATCTGACACCGAATTTGCCCGCAGGCATTTTTTCCAGATAATAAAACTTGTAGGTATAGCCCTCCCCCGGCTGATAGCCGGTCAGGCAATCTGTCGAAAGGTCGTTCGGCTCCACGTCATCAGGGCCGAACATCTGGACCCGGGGCGTTTCATCGGAATAGGATGTAAAGATCCTTGCTCCGTCGACTCCGCGCAGCATACAGTGCCCTGCCCAAAGACAGGACAGCGGTTCCGGAGAATCGTTTGTAATACGATAGACGATCTCGATCGAACCGTCCCTCAACGGAAAAATGCTTTTCTGATAGCGGTATTTGAACGCGTCCGAACGGTATGTAAACGTCACGCCGTTCCGCTTGATGGCATTCTCCATGGAAACGCGGCAAATTTCTCCGTGATCAGGATATGTTTTTCCTTCCAGCACACCGGACTCTGGCGTGTACGGATCGATCGTCGGGAACATGTCATCGAATCCGCTGCATTCGCTGGCGACGTAATCCCCGTCATATTCCAGTGTGAGATACTTGTCCCCCTCGGTTTGGTGGAGGAATTCCGTTCCGTCCGAGGTATCTTTCAGCGTAGCCAGTTTGCCTCCGTCCTGATGCAAAAACCCTGCGGTCAGCATGGGCGTTTTCAGGACCAGCATCGGCCTGTCTTTATATCTGCTCAATTCTATCATAATAATCCTTTCTCAAAGGCAAACATTCAGTTTCAGATCCGTCATAGGAAACGACCTGCACAGATGGATCTGGCGGTAGCCTGCGTCTCCCATCCGCAGCATGGCATCGCCGTCCGGATTGAACACAGTCCCCTCCAGAAGAATGCATCTGCAAAGTCCGCACACCCCGCTTCTGCAGCCGGTCACCGGGCGGATACCGTTTGCTTCCAGATTATCGAGGATCGTTTTTTCGGTATCGGCTTGGATGGTACAGGAAGATCCCGGGGTCAGAACATCGATCCTGACGGATCCGGACATGGGCTTAGGTGCATCCGGAAAGTCCGACAAAAAAGCCCTTCCGTGCTGGACTTCGGCACGGATGAATTTCCGTTCCACGCCCATTTCGGCCAGTTGAGGCATAATAAAGTTTTTCATCGCCTCCGGGCCACAGATGAAATAGGAAGCTTCCCCCTGAACAAATTTTTCGATCAAGGAGCGGTCGATCAGGCCGAATTCCGAACCGTCCCGTCTCTCTTCACTGTAAACGGGAATACACCGAAAACGGGATGTCTTTGCGGAGATTTTTTCAAACTGATCCAGAAAGGCCGCATCTGCCACCGTCCTGCATCCATAGAACAGAGTCATGGATTCGCATCCCAATTCGCCTTCTGCAAACGCTTTGGCCATGGACAGGAAAGGCGTGATGCCGCTGCCTCCGGCCAGACAAACCAGCTGTTTGCTGTCCCTGAGTTTTTCATATCCGAAAGTACCCATGGGAGCTGACAGTTCCAACCTGTCGCCGGGTTTCCAATTCTCATGTGCATAAAGCGAAGTCTGTCCGTTCTGCGCGGCCTTGACGGCAATCTGCAGATGGGGATCGGAAGGAGACGAACAGATCGAATAGGGTCTAGCGCTCAGCAACTGTCCGATCTGATACCTGACAGAAATAAACTGTCCGGGGAAAAAAGGTGCGAAGACCTTCGTCCCACGGGATTCATCCGGGGCAAGCGTATATAAACGGATGTCCCTGGAAACATCTTTCATATCCAGGATCGTAGCATATTGAACGGAAGGATGCAAAATTCCGGCCAGCTCGTTTGGCTGGAAACTGTAATCATTTTTACCGGGTTCGGCATCGGCAATGGCCCGTTCTCTTTCCGAACTCAAAGTCACATATTTTTTGATACTCAACCGACTCATTCCGACTGCCACCTCACTCTTTCCCGAGTTCCAGATCACGGATGATCCGCTCGGTCTGTTTGACGCCGGACAAATATGTACTGGAATAACCGTCTCCGTTATTCCCGTGCGCCCCGGCGAATGTCAAGCCTGGGATCTGATGATCTTCTCCGCTGTGCATGGTGCGGAACATGGACACGTCCCAACTCCCCATCAGATAGCCGTAAGGGGTCCCGAACGGAGTCCCCAAATATCTGGCAAACGTCGCGGGTGTGCAGATCTCGATCTCTTCGATATGATCCCGTATGTCGATATGCAAAGCCCTCTCGGCCCGCTCGATCAGGATCTTTGCGAAATCGCTTTTGGCGTTAAAGTAGTTCTCTGCTCCCAAACCGTCCTCTGCTTCGGCTTCACGCAGGGCTGTGATGTAGACCAGCGAAGTGCCTTCGGGAGAAGCGTCCGGAACGGCGTTGTTCAAAAAATTGATGATCAGAGGCGTCGTTTCGAATGATGCCATGTCAAGGTACTGCCGGACCGGGTCGCTGCTCTGATTGATGAAGACCGTATAATCCCGGATTCCCAGATCCTCCACGGATCTGTTCAATCCCAGATAGACAGTATAGAATTTGGGGCCGAAGCGCCGGGCCGCGGAAAGTTTCAGATCTTTCAAAGGGATTTGCTCCTTCGGCATCATGCCCGCGTAAATACGTTCCGGGAATACGTTGGAAACGACCGCAGACGCGTGGAAAGTCTGGTCCCCGGCACCCACGCCTGACACCTTCCCGCCGTCGAACAGCAACCGGTCTGCCTCGGTATGATAGCGGATATGGCCTCCTTTTTTAAGGATGGCATCCTCCAGTGCACAGGACAGAGCATACGACCGGTGTTTGGGAATCGCAGGGGCGCTCCGCATGTATCCTTCGAACATGGCCAGGTAGATCATCATATCCAGTGAATCCGGCGACGAACCCAGATAGGGCCAGTAGGTGCAGAAGATAGACCGGGCTTTTTCCGGCATTTCGAAACTGTTCAGCACGTCGAGGACCGAATACGTGGATGCCTTGATAAAATCCCGGTGTTTCAAAAGGGTCCACAATTTGTTTTGCTTCCCTCTCGAAAAATAGGCAACGGCGTCTGTGATCGAACGGATCAGGTCATATACTTTGGAAAGACTTGGTCCGGCATCCGGCACGGCTTCAAGGATCGAATCGTAGAAGCCCTGTAAGCCGGACCGGATCACGACGTCATATCCGTTTTCGTCCAGTGTGATGGCGCGGAACGCTTCGGGCAGACTGACAAAGGACTCTTTGATCCCATACCGGTCAAATAGTTCGTTCAACGGTCCGGGATTGTCTTCAGTACCCACAAATGCCAACTCGTGGAGACTGGCCTCGAACTCAAACCGGCCCCGTTTGAAGGAAACGGCACACCCGCCCGGATACAGATTCTTTTCCAAAACCAAAACGGACAGTCCCCTGTCTAGCGCGGTCAGTGCGGCCGTCAGGCCGGCATTCCCGGCTCCGATCACGATCAGATCGTATGAATTGTCTTCTGTCCGTTCTCTCATCGAAATACCTCGGGGATACCAAAGCCGTATCTTCCCGCATTCTCCATTCCGCCAGCATTGTTCGCGAGTGTTCCAACACCCGTGAAAAAAATAGAGTTTTTTCTATATTTCATTATATAGTTGGAGGTCGCACTTGTCAAGGAAAACAGCCGTGCAAGTCCCTTTTGTCATCGGGGAATTCCATGAACTGACCGGACTGACGGCGCCCTTGCGAACCACGTTGCACCTGCCATCCACGGCCCCCTATTCCCTGCCTTGTTCATTTTGACCAATTTAAGGAAACTATTTTTGGTGAAATAGTTTCTTGAAAAGCCTTTCCGTTACTGATATACTGTACTTGAAACTGAAAAAGGAACGATCTATATATGTCTAAGCCCGCCCAAAACCCGGAAATTGTCCGAACACAGATCCTGAACGCAACGATACCGCTGTTCAGTACAAAAGGATTCAAACTGACCATGGATGAAATCGCCATGTCTGCCCGGATCAGCAAAAAAACGATCTATCAGGCTTTTCCGAAAAAGGAAGATCTCTTCCACGCGATGGTTGACTATGTCTTCGACGATATCCAGCAAGGAAAAACGAAGATCTTTGAACGAAAGGACCTGAGCCCTGATGAGAAGCTGGTCCTGTCCCTGAACGTGTTGGGAGAAAAACTTGAAAACGTCGATCTGTCCAAACTGCATGTGCTGAAAGAACGCTACCCGGACGTATATGCCCATGTGGCCGTCAGGCTGCAGACAGGATGGGAACAAACTTTTGAGATCATGGAAGAAGGCATCCGGATCGGTTTGTTCAGGCCCTTCCGGATCGAGATCTTCAAACTCATGCTGGAATCGACTCTGGAACAGTTCTTCCAGAACGATTTTCTGGGCCAAAACGGAATCACATATGATCAGGCCCTTCATGAAGTGGTAGAACTGCTGATGAAAGGCATAGAAAAACAGACGGCTCAATGAGCCCTCATTCATTCACTCGGAGGAAAAAATGAACCAGCAGGACAATATGATTTTCGGCAATCCGATCCGTTCGAAAGACGTCAGGAGCGCCGAAACCTCTAAAAACAAGTACGCCAAACGGTTCGGAGACGATTCCGCATCCAGTTATCCGGTTTCCACACGTGAAAACCCCTGCCTTGGCCAGTTTTTGAACCTGCAGGAGATCCGGATAGGCGAAGAAGGCCCCGCACTCCCTGAAAAAACGGATCAGGCGCTGATCATCGGCAACATCCGCATGGGCTTCGGCCATTACAGGATTTCGATCGCCATGGCCTCGGCCGCGCATGCCAAGGGATTCGTTCCCTACTGGATGGATCTGAATTCATATCCGCAAACCACCTGCACGAAGGTGATCGGTCACCAGAACGATCTCTATTCCAAGGCTTCCCGGATCTCGCAGAAAAGCAAACTCTTCAATCAGTGGTTCTGGGAGCCCCTGAATTACGAGGGATTCAGACAGCTTTCGTACAATGCGAAAGACCAGAAAAACGCCGAACTGATGGCCCCGGTTTTCAAAAACGTACCTAAGGACATCCCCCTGATCGGGACGCACGTCTGGCCGGCTCAGGCCGCGATCCACGCAGGCATGAAATATGTCGTCAACGCGATCCCGGACAACTGGCCTATGGCCTTGCATCTGGCCGAAGGCAGTCTGCACACCGTCCAGACGCATTATGCGTATCAGGGATACAAGATCCTGAACGGGATGCAGAAAGAAGATGTTCTGAATCCCATGCCGGACGAAAGCCTCATCTATACCGGACACTACGTGGACCACGAACTCGTTTCCAACATCGGTCCGGACTGTGATGCCCGCGTCGAGAGAGCCAAGAGCAAAGGGCCGATCCGGTTCCTGCTCACGATCGGGGGAGCCGGCGCGCAAAGAGAGATCTTTGCTTCGATCATCTCCCATCTGCTGCCCCGGATCAAATCCGGACGTGCCGTTCTTTTTGTCAACGTGGGAGACTACAAAAACGTCTGGGACGAACTGACCGGATCTATTCCCGAATTAAATGATCTTTCAGAGACCCATTTCGACAACTGGACGGACACCTGCAGCTTTGCAGAAAAGGCGTTGACCGAAGACGTCCGCGGCATCCATGCATTTTATCATCAGGATATTTTCCAGGCGGTTTATGCCACCAATCTGCTCATGAGATGTACAGACGTTCTCGTCACCAAGCCCAGTGAACTCTCCTTCTACCCCGTTCCGAAACTGTTCATCCGAAGGATCGGAGGTCATGAACAGTGGGGCGCTGTCCATTCGGCTGAAATCGGCGACGGCACGCTCGAGTGCCGCGATATCCCGCACACGCTTCAGATGGTCGACCTGTTTTGCGAAGACGGAGCATTCCTCAAGGGCATGTGCGACAATATCCGCGCCAACCGGGAATTCGGCATCTATGACGGCGCATACAAAGTCGTCGAGGAAGCCGTCAGACTGAAGAATAAATTTAATTGAACACAAATACTGAACATTTTTAGAAACGGAGGCAGTCATGTCAACAAGTACTAGCAAGAAGCCCATCACGAACAAACTCTTGTGGATCTTTGCCGTAGGA
>JAEEGL014607460.1_pt1 | contig 21203 bp, 21 predicted proteins | sample 9134231 | NCBI WGS metagenome assembly JAEEGL01 (sample SAMN16246548, study PRJNA631951) | gut metagenome | biome: gut microbiome; feature: rumen; material: fiber-attached | host: Bos | place: Iran: Karaj | collected 2018-10 | reverse complement strand
TTGCAAGTGGCTATAAAAAGAAAGATTTTAAGGAACTTCATGTAATGGTTGATAGTGATAAAATAGGTACACCTTGTTTCATGTGTCGTCAAGTTATTCGTGAGTTTTTTGATGAAAACGATAAAGTAATTGTTTATTCAAGATGTAACACTAAATCATATAAAGTAGTTGATTTATGTCCACATCCATTTACTGAGGAAAATCTATGAAAAGTGGAATGGTAAGTATTGTAGGAAGGCCTAATGTTGGTAAAAGTACTTTACTTAATGAAATATTAAATAAAAAAATAGCTATTACTAGTGATAAAGCAGGAACTACAAGAAATTTAATTCTCGGGGTATATAATGATGAAGACTCACAAATAGTTTTTGTGGATACCCCAGGTATTCATAAACCAGAACATAAACTTGGTAAAATATTAAATGATAAAGCTTATTTAATGACTAATAATATTGATTTAATATTATTTATGGTTGATATAAGTAAAGGCTTTGGTAAGGGCGATAAATTTGTTCTAGAACGAATAAAAGAAACAAATACAGATATAATTCTTTTATTAAATAAAATAGATAATTTAAATAAAGAAGAATTAATAAAAAGAATTGATGAAATTAAAGATATCTATGATTTTAAAGAAATAATTCCAATATCTGCCATGAAAAAGATAAATATCCAAGATTTAATGAATACCATAAAGAAATATTTACCAAATGAAGGTAAATATTATGAAGATGATTATTTAACAAATCAACCAATGTCTTTAATTATTAGTGAAAGAGTTCGTGAAAAAGTATTAAGACTTACTCATGATGAAATACCACATACAGTTACATGTGTAATTGATTCTCTTGAAGAAAATAATAAAATAATAAAAGCCGGAGTTACTATTGTTGTTGATCGTGAGAATTTAAAGAAAATAATTATTGGTAAAAATGGCTCACTATTAAAAGAAATAGGTACTAAAGCGAGAATTGATTTAGAAGAGTTTTTTAATAAAAAAGTATTCTTATCACTTTATGTTAAGGTGATAAAAAATTGGCGAGATAAAGATCATTTAATTAGCGAATTAGGATTAAAAGATGATTTAAGTGAATAGTAGGAGTAATAATGCAATTAAAAACAAGGGGAGTTGTTCTTACTGAAACTCCATTTGGTGAAACCAGTAAAATACTTAATGTTTTAACAGAAGATTATGGTCTTATAGGAATTGTTTCTAAAGGATGTAAGAATTTAAAAAATAAACTTCGTGGTGTTAGTAACAAAATGAATTATTGTGAATATACCATTAATTATAAAGAAAAAGGACTAAGTACATTAATAGAAGGTACAACTATTAATTCTTTTAAAAATATTTATGTTGATATGAAGAAAGCCATGTATGCTTTTTATTTAATGGATTTAGTTTCTCAAGTATTAAAGGAAAATAATAATAAAGAATTATTTAATTTATTAGCTAATTCTTTAATAAAAATTAATGATGGACTAAGCCCAGAATTAATTAGTAATATCGTTGAAATAAAATTACTTGATTATTTAGGAGTTAGTTTAAATCTATATGAGTGTGCTATTTGCGGTAATACTGATGATTTAATTACTATTGATATAGCAAATGGCGGTGCCATATGTAAAGATTGTTATCAAGAAGGTTATATTATGAATAATAAAGCTTTTCACTTGATGCAATTATTAAAGAAAGTAGATATTAATAAATTAGAAAAACTAGAAATAACGGATGAAGATATCTTTAAAGAAATAGATAAGTTTATTTATGAATATTATACTAGTTTTACGGGTATTTATATTAAAAAGAAAGACAACATGATAGGGTAATGTTGTCTTTTGTCAATATAAATGTAAAATATTGACAAGGATAGTCAAATCAATTTATAATTAAAACAGGAGAGAATATGGAATATAAAGGAATTTATGTAAAAGATGGATATCATGAAGAAACACAACAAATAGTTGATAAATATTTAGAAGGGATAGATCAAAGATTTAAAGATAATCCGATGTTTATTAGATTAGTTAGTGATGAATTACGTAATTTAATTGTAACTAATTCTGTAAGTAAACTTCCACCACATTTAAATATTAATATATCTGATGATGGAAAAAGTTTTACTATTGAAGGTGGAATAAGACCAGATCCTGATAATATGAATCCTATATTAGCTGATAACAAAAATTATCGTTCAAGTACTTTTTCAATAGATGAAAATAATATTGTTGAAGTAACTAGATATAGTGGTACTTTTTATCGTACGAAAGATTATGTAAATAACAATCCTGATTTTTTAGTAGGTAGTATGAAAGTTAATAATGTTCCAACAGTAATTAGTGTATATCATAATCATAGATATGTTAATAAAGATGGTATCGAAATAGAACATTCAACTTATAGTGATGCTTATCCATCATCTTGTGATTATAATAGTGATAATGAATTAGTAGCACAAACATTTATTCATGCGCCACAAGATTGGAAATTTAATGTAATGCCTAGTCCAGCAAGATTTCAATATAGACCATTTGTAGTTAAAGCATATCGTTATAATAATTTATTAGGGTTAGTAAATGTATTATATACAGGTCGTGATGGTAAAATAAATTGGGAAGAGTATGCAGCTTCTACAGAATATCCAGAATTAATGGGAACTAATCCATCACCAATTTTTAAAATGGAAAATGGTAAACAATCTGTTGATCCATATTATACTGATGTATATCCAAATATGTCAAAGGAAGATATTGAAAAAGAAGTAATGAAAGGTTTTTATATGGGTATTCTTGGTTCAAAAACAAGACTAGTTAATCCAGAAATATATGAAAATCTTGTTAATAGTGTAAAAAATAGTATAAATAATCAATATGGTATTGATGCGGATAGCGAAACTATTCATGAGAGAAAATAATATGAAAAAGAAAGATTATATTATAACTTTAGATGATAATAAAGAATATGTATTAATTAATTCGATAGAATATGATGGTAGAAAATACATATATTTAGTAGAATTAGAGAATAATGAAAACTGCGTTTTTGCCGAATTAGTAAATGATGATACTGTTATGGAAATAGAAGATCAAGTTCTTTTAGCAAACGTTATTTCTGAATTTGCAAGAGTGGAGGCTGAAAATGAAAAGAAAGATAGTTAAAATAGAAGAAGCTCCAAAAGAAAAAGAAGGTTTAGTTGAAAAAGCTAAATCTGTAGGGAAAACTGTATTAAAAGTAGCGGGTGGAATTCTTTTAAGTATTCTTACATTTTATGGTATCTTAGCAATAAATCCAGATTTAGGAAGAGTAGTAAGATTTAGATAGGAGAAGATATGATAAAAAGTAAAAAACAAATGTTTATCACAATAGTAATGTTCACTTTACTATTTTTTTTAAGTGCAACAACCTATGCATTTTTTAATTATACGAGAACAGGTAGTCCTAATAATTTTAGTGTTGGAAGAATAAATTTTAAATCAGATAGTGAAGAGACTATTAATTTAAGCAACGTATTTCCAATAAATCCAGATGAACCGGGCATTATGGATGATTTTACTAAAGTTGGAATATATGAACTAACAATACAAGGTGATACTGATTATGCAGATGGACTTGAATATCTTGTATCACTAGTAGATGTTAATATTTATACTTCGACTGGTAAAGCAGTTCCAATAAGCTTAGATATTAGTGTTAATAATCTTGGTATCCCCGAAGATAATTATTATACTGAAAGGGAAGATAAGGATACTACGATGTATAGGAAATTAATAAATGGTCCTTTAGTTGGTGATCAGTTGTTGTTGGTTGGTTTTATAAAACCAAATACAGTTCAAGGTGAAGTTGATGGAGTTAATGGTAGTATTACAATAAAAGCATATGTTGATGAATCTAATATATTAATTACTGATACCTATGAAGAAATAGTATCTAATAATACTGGATCACCTAATTCATTAATTGATGGTAAAGTAATTTTTTCAACTTCAGAATGGAATAATTTACATTTAAGTTTTAAAGTTAGAGTTGAAGCTAATAAAGGGATATGGGTTCATGAGTCATTAGAAGACATCATGAGAAGAACTGCTACTTTAGATAATATAAATAGTACTTATGTACAAAATGAGACACCAGGTATTGATTTTCAATCACCTCTTAGCGATACCAATGGTAAGGGAGTATATTTAAGAGCTAATACAGTAAATGATTTATATCCAGTAGCTTATTATCGTGGAAAAGTAGATGATAATAACGTTTTATTTGCAAATTTATGTTGGAAGGCAATAAGGACAACTGAATTAGGGGGAGTAAAACTTCTTTATAATGGTCAACCAAGTTATACATATGGTACACATATTGAAAGTGATAAATATTTAAATATTACTAAACAGGATGTTCAAGATATATATAATGAATTTACTTTTGATAATAGTGATAATAGTTGGAATCTTGAAACAACTGGAAATTCCCTTGCTGATATGGATTTTAAAGTAGTAGCAGGAAGCAATTATATATTGTCCATTAATAGTACAATAACCAATGTTGATGCGGAGGTAGGAGAATATATAATTTTAAAAAATGATGAGGAAGTAAAAAGGGGACGACTTAGTGCTTCCGCTGGGTTTAATATTTCATACAGTTTTGGTGCCTTGTCATCTGATGATAAAATATCGATTCGTATTCGAAATGGCACTCGTACAGTTAGCTATGTTAGGACAATAAAAGTGAAAATGATGAACAATTCTACGGCACTTTCAGAATCGGATTATACTATTATAAATAAAAAAATTCAGATTAGTAAAAAAATAAGCTTTGATAATAATGAAAAATCATGGAATGCAGTTGTAAAAAATGGTGATACGCTTAAATTTGAATTTGATGTACCTCAAAATGATTATTATGCGATAAGTTATAGATATACGTCACCTCTTACTAATGAAAATTATGCGGCATCAGCAACACTAAAAATATATCAATCTAGTACAGAATTGTTTAATAAAACAATTTATAGTTATAATAATGCAACTATCTCTGACACAATTAAAATGGGCAATGTTGGTAGTGATAATCATATAAGTGTGGAATTAAATACACGTACGATGTCTGGTTCTCTTATAGAATTTTATATTATCGAACCAATAAATGAAGATTTGGGTTGTGATAATAATGGAAATAATACGTTTATTCAAGTCGAAGAAAATGGTGAATCTACAAGTTTATTTTACTTTAATGAATTTACAAATTCTTTGGCTGATTCTGGATATATGTATGGTGAAATTAATGCGCCACAAGTTGGTATGGAAGATGGCTCTTATTATGCAAGTACTGTAAGCTATAATAATGGAGTATATACATTAGATGGTGATGTTAGTCAAACACGTGGCGGTCAAAGGCATTATTCATGTGGCGCTAACCTAATGTCTTGTTCAACTGTTAGGTATTATACTGGTCAAGGTGAATCATATTATGCTTTATCAAATGGTGATTTAATTATGGATATGATAAATAAAGCTCAAGAAAATATCCATGATTCCATTGCAAAGGAAAAAATAGATACTTGGTATAGTTTAAATTTAATTAATTATACAAATAAGTTAGAAGATACTATTTGGTGTAACGCACGATATAGGGATACTTTAAATGGGGGCATGTCTGAGGTGTATTATTCGAATGTACATGGAGAATCATCTTATAGTTGGGATGGATATTTTACTCACGTGAATTACGATTCAAATCCTATTTTTCAATGTTCAAGTAAAAATGATTCATTTACCGTAAATAACACAAATGGTAATACTAAACTAACGTATCCAATAGGACTTTTAACACATATGGAAACAATGATTATGGGATTTTCATCTGGTGAAGGCGGTACATATTATACGATGACTCCATTTAATACATGTACAGATAGTTCATCCTCATCTTCTTCTTGTTATACAATGTTTTCTATCGGAGGACGATACCTTAGTTCAGACATAAAGTATGGACTTCGTCCGGCTATTTCAATTAAACCAGGTCAGTTTATAAGAAGCGGAACAGGAACTGTAACAGATCCATACGTAATAGGATAATGACAAGTCATGACAATAATCATGACTTTTTTCTTTATTTTTACAAAGATTTATATATATTATGTTATAATAATTAACGTAGGTTGATGTATATGAGAGAAGAAATATTAAAATTATTAAGTGATGGTAGTGCTTTAGACTTCTTAGAAATAAGTAAAAGTCTTGGTTATACTAAAGATATGGATGATTTACTTGCTAGTACACTAAATAAAATGGTTAATAATTATGATTTACATATAACTAATAAAAAAAGATATATGTTATTTGAAAAGAATGAAAAAAATGATAACTATTTTAAAGGTAAATTCATGGATACTAATGGTGCTTATGGATTTGTTAGAGTAGAAGGTATTACTGATGATATTTTTGTTCATGGAAGTAAAACATTAGGTGCTATTAATGGTGATGAAGTATTAATATATGTTAAAAAGTTCGCTAAAGATGGTAAGAAAATGGAAGGCGAAATAGTTAAGATTATTAATCGTGAAGTGAATAATAAAGTTGGTGAAATATATCATTATGATAAGAAAATAATGGTTTCTTTAGATGATAAAAAGTTTAAGAAATTAATTTATTTAAAAGATAATCCAGAAACTAGAAAATTAGTTGATGGTGATAAAGTAATAGTATCATTTACTAGTTCAACTTCTAAAGATGAATATATATTAGCTACTTTAGTAAGAAGAATAGGGCATGTTACTGATCCTGGTATTGATATATTATCTATAATTGCTGATCATGAAATAAATACTGAGTTTTCTGATGATTATATGTATGAATTATCAAAATTACCTACTAGTCCAAGTCCTAAAGATATTAAAGATCGGCGTGATTTAAGAGATGAAATGATCTTTACTATTGATGGTGATGATACTAAAGATATTGATGATGGTATTAGTACAAAAAAACTTAAAAATGGTAATTATGAATTAGGTGTTCATATTGCTGATGTTAGTTTCTATATACCTGAAAATAGTGCCTTGGACTTGGAAGCTAGAAATCGTGGTACAAGTACTTATTTAGTTGATCGAGTTATACCAATGTTTCATCATCAAATATCTAATGGTATTTGTTCACTTAATCCAGATGAAGATAGATTAACTATAAGTTGTGTAATGGAAATTAGTCCAGAAGGTAAACTAATTAAATATGATATATTCCCTAGTGTAATTCATTCAAGAAAACAAATGACTTATAAAAAAGTTAATGAAATACTTGAAGAAAATAAAGTACCTGAAGGTTATGAAGAATTTAGTGATAATCTTAAATTAATGAATGAACTAGCTCATATTATTAGAAAAGAAAGAACTAGTCGTGGAGCTATTGACTTTGATACTGATGAAGCTAAAATATTAGCTGATGAAGCTGGTAAACCAACTGATGTAATTTTACGTGACCGTGGTGAAGGAGAAAGACTTATTGAGGATTTCATGGTACGTGCTAATGAAACAGTAGCCACTCACTTCTATCATTTGGAACTACCTAGCTTGTATCGTGTACATGGTGCACCAGATGAAGAAAGATTAGAAAGATTCTTAAAAATAATTGGTGGACTTGGAATAAATATTAAAGAAAATATTAAAAATATGAAACCAATGGTTATTCAAAAAATAACTAATGAAATAAAGAAATATCCAGAGTTTAAAGTATTATCAACAAAACTATTAAGTTGCATGGATAAAGCTATATATAGTCCTGATAATATTGGCCATTTTGCCCTAGCACTTAATATTTATACACATTTCACATCACCAATCAGGCGTTATCCAGATTTGATGATACATCGTATGTTACATCGTTATTTCTTTGATGAAAATGGTATTAATGATGATAATATTAACCACTTTAGAGAAATACTTCCAGATATTGCAATTCATTCTAGTGAAACTGAAAGAAATGCAGATGAATGTGAACGCGATGTTGAAGAAATGAAAATGGCTGAATATATGGAAGATCATATTGGTGAGGAATATATTGGAATGATTTCTGGTATTATGAATTTTGGATTCTTTGTTCAACTTGATAATATGATTGAAGGTCTTGTACCATATGAAAGCTTCAATACTGATTTTCAATATGATCGTGATTTAGAAATGGTTAAGATAGATAATAAAGTATTTAGACTTGGTCAAAAAGTTAAAGTAAGAGTAGAGAGTGTTTTAAAAGAAGAAAGTCAAATAGACTTTTACTATGTGGGGGATGCAACTGATGAGAAGTAAGAAAAGAAAAAAAGTTAAAAGATCCCTAGTTGTAATATTATTATGTGTCTTATCGGCTATAATAGGTTTCTATATTCAAAGAAAAAAGAATTTTGTTAATGAAGTAGTTGTAGTTACTTATAAAACAGTTAATACTGAAGTAGTTAACAAAGCTTCAATAATAATGGTTGGTGATGCTCTTATGCATATGCCAATTGTTAATGGTCATAAAACAAGTAATGGTTATGATTTTACGGGGATATTTAAATATATTAAGCCAATAGTAAGTGAATATGATTTAGCTTATTACAATCAAGAAACTATTCTTGGTGGTACCTCAATTGGTTTATCTGGTTATCCACAGTTTAATTCTCCACAACAAGTAGGAGATGCCTTTATTGATGCTGGCTTTAATTTAGTAAGTTTAGCAACTAATCATTCAATGGATAATTATTATAAATCTGGTGGGAAATCAATAGCTAATTCCGTTAAATATTGGAAAGATCATAGTGATAAAGCTTTTGCGGCAGGTACTTATACATCACAAGAAGAACGTGATGCAGTAGTAGTAAGAGAAATAAATGGTATAAAATATGGCTTTTTATCATACACTGAACAAACAAACGGTATAACCGTACCAAGTAGTAAAAAATATTTAGTTAATGTTTATAATAAAGATTTAGTTAAAAAAGATGTAGAAGCTTATAAAGAAAAAGTTGATGTTATAATAGTAGCTATGCATTGGGGTAGTGAATATACTAATACACCAACTACTAGTGAAAAAGAAGCTGCGAAGTATTTAGCTAGTCTTGGCGTTAATTTAATTATTGGATGTCATCCACATGTAATTCAACCAATGGCCTATATAGGGGATACCCTTGTGGTTTATTCTCTTGGTAATTTTGTTTCTAATCAAGAAGGTAATGATCGATTAACTGGATTAATGGCGAGTGCTAATATAGTTAAACGAACTTATCATGGTAAAACTACTATTAAAATAGAAGATCCTACAGCAGAACTCATTTATACTAGAAAAAGTGAGAAACATGTAGTATATCCATATAGTAAATTAACAACTAATATTTTTAGTAATTATAAAACATACTATAATAAATATAAGAAAATATTAACTAGCTATTCAGATAAGATAAAGGTAAAGGAATTATAATGGAAATTGTTAATAGAGAAGCTAAATTTAATTATTTTATTCTAGAAGAAATAGAATGTGGAATAGTTCTTTCGGGTACAGAGATTAAAGCTATTAGAGATGGTAAAGCTAATTTAAAAGATAGTTATGCAATTATTCGTAATAATGAAGCTTACTTGTTAAATATGTATATAGGTGAATATAAAGAAGGTAATATCTTTAATCATGAACCAAGAAGAACAAGAAAACTGTTACTTCATAAAAATGAAATTAATAAGTTAAAGAAGGGTATTGAACAAGAAGGTTGTACGTTAGTCCCATTAAAATTGTATTTTTCCAAGAATTATGCTAAAATATTATTAGCTTTATCGAAGGGAAAGAAAAACTTTGATAAAAGAGAAACAATTAAAGAACGTGACATGAATCGTGAAAAAGCTAAATTACATAAATATAATTATCGTTAGGGGAGATGATATAAATGAATTTAGAAAATATTTATAAGACACAATTGTGGCAAGATTTAAGTAAGAATTTAGCGTTTGAAAGCAAATTTCATGAAATTACAAAAAGTGCAAAATGGTATACAGATGAAAAGAATATTATCTATTCAATAGAAGATGATAAGTTGGTTGTAAAATATCAATCAAATGTTCATAATCGTGAGTTAGATTGTCAAATAATGACTAGTGCAGTATATGAGTTTTTATTTGATCGTGATGGTAATTTAATAGTAAGTGAGAAAAAAGGAACACTACGTTCTAATTATGGAAGTGATATATTTAGTAGCAATGGTGGTGCATTAGATACTACATATACTTGTGATGTTTATGAACCAGATGGTATTGAATTATCTTATCAAAGATACTATGATACATATGATTTAAATAAAGAACAATTTGATGTATATAAAGATGGTTTCTTTGGTGCACTTAATAATGCATATAATCCAAATTTAGTTTATTATGTAAATGTTTCTGCTATTCCTAAACCAGGTATTATTGGGGAAAATGGTAAATACTATCGTGACTTTCGTTCAATTAGTGATTTAGGTATTGTAGATAGAATTTCATGTCTTTGTCAAAAAGATGGATTACTTGGGAATTATAAACATGAATTATTCTTTAATACATTCTTATCACAACAAGCTGCTTATCGACCAGAATTAATACATGTTATAAGAGAATCTCCATTTGCCTTATATGATGATAAGAATCAAATGCAATTTAATCCAATATTTGCTAGATTAGGATTAAATAGAGATAATTATAAAATAGAAGCTAGAAAAAGATTCTTAGCAGAATTAAAAGAAGAAAGAGTACGATTAGAGCAAGCTGATATCAATGCAAAATATGATTTAATGATTGGCAAACTAGAAGAAGAATTAAAAAGCCAAAAAGGGACTAAATAATAGTTCCTTTTATTTATGATTATATATAGTTATTAAAATAAATTGAAATTGTATAAAGAAAATAGTACAATAAATGTTGAAGTACTTTTATAAAGAAGGTGAAGTATGGAAACAATAACTAGTTCATTAAGAGAAGTATTAACTGATACATGGCCAATGATTGTTCTAACTTGTGTAGTATTAATATCAATTAGATTAGCTTTTCTTCTTAAGAATAAACAAAAATTTAATTTTGGTAATGAAGTTATGATGTTAACATTCATTGTCTATATTTTGTGCTTGTTCCAAATTGTTACTAGTCAAGATGTATCTGGTGTACATGGGGTTAATGTAACCCTATTTAAAGAATTAACTAGATATCAGTTTGGATCAAGATTATTTTATCGTAATATAGTAGGTAATATCCTAATGTTTGTTCCATTTGGTTTCTTTACTTCGTATTATTTAAAATTAGAGAGAAAAAGATTTATTTTTTATTTAGCTTTAATTGTTTCTGTTGTAATCGAGTTAATTCAACTTAAAATAGGAAGAGCTTTTGATGTTGATGATATTCTTCTTAATATAGTAGGTTCACTATTCGGATACTTCTTATATCGATTAGTGGATCGAATATTTGGGGACTTGTCAGATACAATTAAAGGTACATTTATTGTCATTGGAATATTAACATTAATTGTTATATTAGCAATACTAGTTATTTAAGGAGAGTTATGGAAATAGATATTTTTAATGAAACAGACGAAGATATAAAAAAAGAATTAGAAATAGTACACAATGTTCTTGTTCATGGACTTGAAAAACTAAAGATAAATGAAGCTATTTTTAATGTCATAATTGTAAATAATGATTATATTCATAAACTTAATAAAGAATATCGAAATATTGATCGAGAAACGGATGTAATTACTTTTGCATTAGAAGATGATAAGACATTTAATCCGGAAATAAGGATATTGGGGGACGTATATATATCAATTGATAAAGCACATAGTCAGAGTATTGAATATGGTCATTCTTTTCTTCGTGAATTATGTTTTTTAGCTGTTCATGGTATGTTACATTTACTAGGGTATGATCATATGAAAAAAGACGATGAAGTTGTTATGTTTAAATTACAAGAGGAGATATTAGATGAAATGGGTATCAAAAGGTAAAAAAAAGAAATATTCTTTTCATCGTTTCTTTAAAAGTTTTGGATATGCTACTAGTGGTATTATAACTACTTGTAAAACAGAACAATCATTTTTATTTGAGATAGTATATGGCATTATTACGATTATTTTAGGAATATTATTAAAACTTAGTTTAATTGAAATATCTATTGTATTACTTGCAATTGCTTTAGTATTGTCTATGGAACTTATTAATACATCAATTGAATATACAGTTGATATGGCTATGCCAGAGATTCATCCATTAGCTAAACAAGCTAAAGATATTGCCTCAGGAGCAGTATTAGTTTGTTCGATAATAGCTTTTATTATTGGAATAATTATTTATTTACCAAAAGTAATTAATTTGTTTTAAAAAAAATATGGTTTAAACCATATTTTCTTTTATTTTATTAAGGATAAACTCTACTACTTCATCAATAGTCATATTGGTTGAATCAATATATATTTGATCATCAGTTCTAACAAGTGCACCAACAGGTTTATGCATATCATTATAGTCACGCATTTTAATGTTTTCAATTATTTCTTCCATAGAAGTATCAATATTCTTTTCTTTGTTTTGAATGAAGCGTCTTTTAGCTCGTTCTTCAACCGTAGCATCTAAATAGAATTTAAAATCTGCATGAGGAAATACAACAGTAGTTATATCTCTTCCTTCCATTATTACATTATTACCTTTACTCATTTTTCTCTGTAAATCTACTAATATTTCACGTACTTCAACAATGTTTGATATTTGGGAAACAATAGCAGTTACTTCCTTAGATCTAATTAAATCACTAACGTCTTCATTATTTAGAAATGTTCTTTGATTTTCATCAAAAACGATATCTAGAGTTTTAGTAAGGGCAATTATTTTGTCTTCTTCTTCTAATTTAATATTATTTCTAAGACAAGCTAATGCCACACATCGATAAGTTGCACCACTATCGATATATATTAAATTTAGTTTTTCTGCTACTAATTTAGTTATAGTTCCTTTACCACTACCAGCAGGTCCATCTATTGCTACTACCATGATTCACCTCTAAGACAATTTTATCATTTAATGATATCTATGTAAATTAAAACTTTATCTTTTAAATAATAATTGCTATACTAATATTAGGTGTATTATGAAAAAAATAAACTCAGTTTATGATATATTAAAAATAGTTTTATCAATTATGATAGTTTTAATTCATACCAAAATATTACCTAATATATTATATCCATGGTTAAGATTAGCAGTACCACTATTCTTTGTTTTATCATCATATTTTTTGTTTAGTAAATTAAATAAAGAAAATGATAAGTTAAAAAGAAAAGAGATTATTAAAGCTTTCATCTGGCGTAATTTAAAACTATATTTTATCTGGTTTATTATTTTATTGCCAATAACTCTTGATATTAAAAATTATTATGTTGATTATAGTATTATTAAGGGAACTATTGTTTTATTAAGAGATTTCTTCTTTTCTAGTACTTTTGCGGCATCTTGGTATATTATTGCTTTAGTTATTGGAAGTATTATTATATATTGGTGTTCTAATAAAATTAGTAATCGATTATTGTTAATAATAGCCACAATTATTTATTTCATAGTTACATTAACAAGTACTTATGAACTTAGTTTATTAAGTGATAAATTAGAACACTTCTATCATTTGATAATAGTAGCTTCTCATAATAGTTTCTTAGTTGGATTAATATGGATAATGATTGGAAAGTTGTTTGCTGATAAAAAGATTATTTATCATAGTAAACTAAATATGGTTATTATGATAACAAGTATAGTTTTATTGTTTCTTGAATGGATTTTGGTAAAAAATATGGTTAATGTGGTTAGTAAAGATTGTTATTTTATGTTAATACCACTAGTGGTTACTATCTTTTCATTAATTACGAATATTAAACCATTTTTCTTTCCACAATCAATATTCTTAAGAAAGATAAGTACAGTTATGTATGTATCACATTTATCAGTTATTCATATTTTAACTAATTATCTATTAATTGATAGTAAAGCTTTTATTTTACTAATTACAATTGTTACTGGAATATTATTAACAATAATAGTTGACTATCTGAGTAAATGGATTAAATTCTTAAAATATGCTTATTAAGTGAATAATTATTCACTTTTTTTATTATTTTTGATATAATTATGTCATTGCCCCATAGCCAAGCGGTAAGGCTCTGGACTCTGACTCCAGCACGCGTTAGTTCGAATCTAACTGGGGCAGCCACTTATAAACAACACCTTAGGTGTTTTTTTTCTTACTTGAATTAATTAATTCTTTAATGTATAATTAGATTGTAGAATAAAGGGATGATGATATGACTAAGTATGTTTATATGAAATTAGTTGGTCTAATATTAGTTATTGTTGGCTTTAGTTATTGTCTTACATCTTTTTCTAATTTTTATGCATATTTATATGGAGATATTCATATAGCTAATGCTAATATTGTTTTAATGGTAATTGGTTTATTGTTTCCTCTTCATATGTTTATCTTTGGTGTATTTTTCTATTTTTATACGGATAAACAGTTTGCGAAAATTAATCCATTTGTTTTTACTAGTGGGATAGTTATTTTAATAAGTGGAATCTTAAGATTAATTATAAGTAGTGGCATAATGGAGTTTATTCATTTATCATATGCATTTGTGGCAATAGTACTCGGGTTATCGGTTGTTTTAGGCTGTTTAAGATTTAAATACTAGCATTTGTTTTACAAGTGCTTTTTTTTATGTTAAAATTAACTTGAATTGGAAGTGGTACGATGTTTATAGATGAAGCGATAATAAAAGTAATTGCTGGTCGAGGTGGAGATGGTTGTCTTGCCTATAGACGAGAAAAATATATTCAAATGGGTGGACCATATGGTGGTAATGGTGGTCATGGATCTAGTATTATCTTTAAAGTTGATACGGGACTTCATACTTTAATTGATTTACGTTATATGAAGTTAATTAAGGGTGAAAAAGGCGAGAATGGTAGTGGAAAAAATCAACATGGTAAAGCTGCCGCTGATATTATCATTAAAGTACCACAAGGAACGGTTATAACAGATTTAGACACTAATTTAATCATTGCGGATATGAAAAATGTTGATGATGAAGTAATTGTAGCTAAAGGTGGACGTGGTGGTCGTGGTAATACTGCATTTAAAACGCAAAGTAATCCATGTCCAGAATTTGCCGAAAATGGTGAACCAGGTGAAGAAAGAGTTCTTAAAATTGAACTTAAATTATTAGCAGATGTAGGACTTGTTGGTCTTCCTTCAGTAGGTAAAAGTACATTCTTATCGAAAGTAAGTAAGGCTAAGCCTAAGATAGCTGATTATCATTTTACTACTTTAAGTCCAAATTTAGGTGTGGTAAAAACCACAGATAATCGTAGTTTTGTAATCGCTGACTTACCTGGGTTAATTGAAGGAGCAAGTGAAGGAGCTGGCTTAGGAGATAAATTCCTAAAACATATTGAGAGAACTAAAGTAATTGCACATATTATTGATATGGGAAGAAGAGAAGGACGTGATCCTTACGATGACTTTGTTACCATAAATAAAGAATTAGAAAACTTTAATCCAAAATTAATTAAAAAACCAATGATAGTTATTGCAAATAAAATGGATATGCCTGAAGCAGATGATAATTTGAAAAAATTTAAGAAGAAGGTAGATTGTGAAGTATATCCAATTAGTGCAATTAATTCAACCGGAATTGATAATGTCTTAATAAAACTAGCAGATTTAGTAGACGAATCACAAGATGAACCACTTTATGAAGAAGGGGAATACCTATCACACGTTCTATATAAATTTGAAAAGACTAAACCATTTACTATTGAAAAAGATAACGATACATATATTATTCGTGGAGAAGAAATTGAAAGATTATTAAAGATGACAAGATTTTCTTCTGAAGAAGCGATACTAAGATTTGCTAAGAAACTTCGTAAACTAGGTATTGATGATGAATTAGAAAAGATGGGAGCTAAAGAAGGAGATACAGTTAGAATATTAGATTTTGACTTTGAATATCGTAAATAAAGATAGTTTCTATCTTTTTTTTTATAATTGTGTTATTATATCTTTGGTGATTTTTTATGTATCAAGGAAAAACAATGCTAATAACTGGAGCCTCAAGAGGAATTGGTAAAGTTATTGCGGATTATTTTGCTAATTTAGGAATGAAAGTTATCGTAACATATAAAAATAATAAAATAGATAAGTATGATAGTTATTATTTGGATTTGTGTCAAGAAAAGTGTATAGAAGACTTGTATAATAGTGTCAAGAGCAAATATGGTAAGATCGATTATTTAGTAAATAATGCAGCAATTAGTATGGATAGTTATTTGTTTGATAAAACTAAAGAAGAATTTATGAAAGTGTTAGAAACTAATGTTGTTGGAACATTTTTGATGATGAAGTATTTTGATAATATTGTTGATGGCTTTATTATTAATTTATCAAGTACTGATGGTATTGACACTGGTAGTATTTATAGTGTGGACTATAATGCCTCAAAAGCAGCAATTAATTCTCTTACTAAGACATTTAGTTTAGAAAGTAATAATAAAATAATTAGTATTTGTCCTAATTGGGTAGATAGTGATAGTACCAAAAGTATGGATAAAGATTATCTTAAGAGTGAATTAGAAAGAATTGGACAAGATAAATTAATTAATATAGATACTATTCCCAAAGTAATTGATAAGTGTATAAAAGAAGATATAAAAAGTGGCAGTATAATAAGAATAGAGGGTGATATAGATGATTGAAGAATTAATTAAAAAAGTTGATAAAAAAATAGTTGATGAAAACTTATTTAGTGAAATAGATAACATTGAAAACTATTATAGTGAAAAGATAATTCAAGCTTTTAAAGAGTTTCGTGTTAGTGAAACGGATTTTCATGGTACAACTGGATATGGTTATAATGATACTGGAAGAGATAAAATAGATAATATTTTTGCTTATGTTCTTGATAGTGAAAAAGCTTTAGTAAGAAGTCAATTTATTTCAGGAACACACGCACTTACTGTAACTTTCTTTGGTTTGCTTCGCCCAGGAGACACACTTCTTTCAATATCTGGTTTACCATATGATACATTAGATGAAGTAATTGGTATAAAAGATAATCCAAGTAGTTTAAAATCATTTGGTATAAATTTTGATTATATTGATTTAGTTAATAATTATTTTGATAAAGAAAAAATAGTTAATTATTTAAATAGTCATAAAGTTAAAGTAATAGAAATTCAAAGAAGTAGAGGCTATTCTAATCGTAATGCAATTAACTTAGATAAAATAAAAGAAATAGTTAAAGTAGTTAAATCTATCAACAAAGACATAATTATAATGGTAGATAACTGTTATTGTGAAATAACAAGTAAATTAACACCAACAAGTGAAGATATTGGTTGTGATATTATGGTTGGTTCACTAATAAAGAATTTAGGTGGAGGTATTGCTCCAAATGGTGCTTATGTTGCTGGAAAAAGTGAACTTGTAGATTTAGTTGCTGAAAGACTTACTGTACCAGGTCAAGGTGCGGAAGTGGGACCTTCTCTTGATATGAATAAATTAATATTAGAAGGATTATACATGGCACCAAGTGTAGTTGCTTCAAGCTTAAAAACGAATATCTTTGCAAGTTGTCTTTTAAATGAATTGGGTTTTTCTACTAATCCTAAATATAATGAAGAACATGTTGATATTGTCCTTGCAATAACTTTTAATAATCCAGATAAATTAATCAGTTACGTTGAAGGTATTCAAGAATATAGTGCAATTGATAATTATGTAAGACCAATACCTTGTGATATGCCAGGATACTCTGATAAAATAATAATGGCAAGTGGAAGTTTTACCTCTGGTAGTAGTATTGAAATTAGTTGTGATGGACCAATTCGTGAACCATATATAGCTTATATGCAAGGAGGTCTTACTTATCAATATGGGCGTCTTGCAGTAATTAATGCAGTAAGGAAAGTATATGAAGAAAGATAAATTAGATATTGTTTATGAAGATAAATCAATTATTGTTATTAATAAACCAAGTCACTTGTTAACTATTAGTACTGATAATGAAAAAGAAAAAACACTATTTCATAAAGTGTTAATGTATGAAAAGAGGAAAAATAAAAGAAACAAAGTATTTATTGTTCATCGTCTTGATAAAGATACTAGTGGATTAGTTTTATTTGCGAAAGATGAGAAAATTAAATACAATTTACAGAATAATTGGGATAAAGTGGCTAAACGTGGTTATATTGCGGTAGTTCTTGGTCATACTAAAGATAAAGAAATCTTAAAATCATACCTTAGTGAAACTAAAACATTAATGGTTTATAGTACTGATTCTAAAAATGGTAAACTAGCAATTACAGAATATGAAAAATTAAAAGAAAATAAAAAAATGACTTTATTAAAAATAAAAATTAAAACAGGAAGAAAGAATCAAATTAGAGTACAGTTAAATGATAATGGTAATCAAATAGTTGGTGATAAAAAATATGGCGAAAGTAAGTTTGATCCATTACGAAGACTTTGTCTACATGCCAATTATTTGGAAATAATTCACCCAGTTACTAATAAAAAAATTGTTTTTGAAACTAGTGTACCTAAGGATTTTTTATCCTTATTGGAGGAGTAATATGAATATAATATTTTTAGATGTATATGGCGTACTTAATGCCATAAGAAATGAAGATAAAGAAATAAAACCATATTTGAGATCTGATTATCCACTTAATGAAGATTGTATGACTAATTTAGCTAAATTAGTAGAATTATCTAATAGTTATATAGTTATTTTATCTACTCCTAAATATAATGAAACAGGTAAATTAATAGTACTTAATGAATTTATAAAATATAATTTGAATAATCGTCTTATTGGATATACTGATCCAGTGTATAAATCAAAGGAAAGAGCTGTAATAGCTTATTTAAATGGATTATATGAATCAGTTAACTATATTATTATTGACGATGATGATGAATTTAAACAATTAAATGATCATTTTATTCATACTAACTACGAACTTGGATTAACTGAAACAGATGTTTCAAATTGCCTTGAAAAGTTAAAATTGTCAAATACTGTTAAGTGTAAATAACCAATTTCGTTGATATTATTAGTTTTAAAAAAATTGTTAAAAAAAATAAAAATACAGTGTTGCAAATGCAACATTTTTTTATTACAATTTGGTTTATGATGATAATATAAGAGGAGTACAAGATGAAGATGAAAGTTGTTAAAAGAGATGGTTCGGTAGTAGATTATTGTTCTGATAAAATTTTTAGTGCAATAACCAGAGCTAATCGTGATGTTACTGATGAAGAAAAAGCAAGTGACATTCAAATTAAGAATATTATTAAATATATTGAAGGCTTAAATAAGAAAAGATTATATGTAGAGGATATACAAGATATAATTGAAGAAAGATTAATGAGTCAAGGTAAGTATAAGTTAGCTAGGGAATACATTACTTATCGTCATAATCATGAGCTTGTTAGACGTAGCAATACAACTGATAGATCAATTAAAGAATTAATTGATGGTGAAAATGAATATTGGAATACGGAAAATTCTAATAAGAATGCTAGGGTAGTAACAACCCAACGTGATTATTTAGCAGGTATAACAAGTACTGATATTACAAGAAGATTCTTATTACCACAAGATATAGTTGAAGCCCATGATGAAGGTATTATTCATTTCCATGATGCTGACTATTTTGCTCAAAATGCATTACATAACTGTGATTTAATAAATCTAGATGATATGCTTCAAAATGGAACTATTATGAATGGCGTAATGATTGAAAAACCACATAGATTTTTAACAGCTATGACAATTGCAACGCAAATTATTACAGCAGTAACTAGTGCGCAATATGGTGGTGCAACCATAACACTAACTCACTTAGCACCATTTGTCAGAGATTCAAAGAAAAGGTATGAAGCATTATATAAATCTCGTGGATTAACTAAAAAGCAAATTGAAGAGTTTGTTATGCAAGACTTGAAAAAAGAAATAGTTGATGGAGTGCAAACTTTCCAGTATCAAGTTAATTCAATGACTAATACTAATGGTCAAGCACCTTTCTTATCTGTTTGTATGTATTTGGGTGAAACTGAAGAATATAAAGAAGAACTTGCAATGATAATAGAGGAATTCTTAAATCAAAGAATTGAAGGGATGAAGAACGAAAAAGGGGTTTATGTTACCCCAGCATTTCCAAAGCTTTTATATATTCTAGAGGAAGATAATATTCATCCAAAAAGTAAGTATTATTATTTAACTAAATTAGCTGCTAAATGTACGGCTAAAAGAATGGTACCAGACTACATTAGTGAAAAAATAATGAAGAAATTAAAAATAAATGAATATGGTGAAGGAGAATGTTATCCTTGTATGGGCTGTCGTAGTTTCTTAACACCAGATCGTAGCATTAGTTTAGGAAATATTGCTAAAGCAAAGAATTATGTTCCAGGTAAAGGAAAATACTATGGAAGATTTAATCAAGGTGTTGTAACCATTAGTTTACCTGATGTTGCATTATCTAGTGGCAAAGACATGGACTTATTCTGGAAAATCTTTGATGAAAGATTAGATTTATGTCATCGTGCTCTTAAAATTCGTCATGAAAGACTATCTCACGCAACTAGTAATGTAGCACCAATACTATGGCAACATGGGGCATTAGCAAGACTTGAAAAAGGTGAATCAATTCATGAACTATTACATCATGGATATTCAACTATTTCACTTGGTTATGCAGGTCTTTATGAATGTGTTAAATATATGACTGGACACTCTCATACAGATAATGGTAAGGGAAAAGAATTTGGTCTTAAAGTACTACAATATATGAATGACAAATGTAAAGAATGGAAATTAGCAGAGGATATTGATTATTCAGTATATGGTACACCAATTGAATCAGCTACTTACAAATTTGCTAAGTGTCTTCGTGATCGTTTTGGTGTTGTTAAAGGTATAACTGATCGTGATTATATAACTAATTCATATCATGTACCAGTATTTGAAGAAATAGATGCCTTTACTAAACTTAAACTTGAAAGTGAATTTCAACAATTATCACCAGGGGGCGCAATTAGTTATATAGAAACAGCTAATTTACAAAATAACTTAGATTCAGTTATGGAAGTAATTAAGTTTATTTATGATAATATTATGTA
>JAEEGL014093819.1_pt1 | contig 21204 bp, 19 predicted proteins | sample 9134231 | NCBI WGS metagenome assembly JAEEGL01 (sample SAMN16246548, study PRJNA631951) | gut metagenome | biome: gut microbiome; feature: rumen; material: fiber-attached | host: Bos | place: Iran: Karaj | collected 2018-10 | reverse complement strand
CTCGATGAATTTGAGGATTACGTAGATAGCCTCTTTGATGAAGGAAAAGAAGAAGATGAGATTATCGGCATTATTATGACGAAGAATGGCCAAGTGATGGCGATGAATTTCTCGATCGGTTTGTTCATTTCCGACACCGGCGAGGAAGTTGCCTATGACGGTGACGGTATTACGATTACTCTCGCTGCATCTGATTGGCTCGGATGGTTCGGTGGTGCGCTCGAAGATTATTACGATGGCGAGTTCGAAGTATTTATGGCTCACCTTAAGACTGATGGTTCAATTGAGTACATTCCAGTCGAAGTAAGCGAAGGTGGCATCTTCAAGTTCACGACGAAGAGTATGTCTCCATTTGCAATTGTGGCGAAAGCAGTAAAAAGTACTCCGAATCCGGGCACGGCCGATAATGTCGTGATTTACCTCGGAATTGGCGCAGTAATCCTCCTGATTGTCGGCTCCGCAATCTTTGTGGGCCGTAGGGCTTATCGAAAATAAATAGCATTTAGGTAAAAATAACTACCTCCGAATCATCGGGGGTAGTTTTTGTTATAATGAGAGTATGAAAATCTTTTCTTGGAACGTGAATGGATTGCGCGCCGTATTGAAGAAAGGTGCGTTCCAGAGTTTTATCAATAAATACACGCCGGATGTGATTTGCTTACAGGAAACAAAGGCAAAGCAAGGTCAGGCAGAGGTGGATTTGCCAGAATATGAGGAGCTCTGGAATTCTGCAGAGCGGTCTGGTTATTCGGGCACGGCAATCTTCACAAAAGTGAAGCCGTTGTCGGTACGTTATGATTTTCCAGAAGAAATTGTTGAGCAATTTGATGGTTGGGAAGATGCATTTGGCGATGCGCGCAAAGAAGGGCGTGTGTTGACGGCGGAATTTGAAGATTTTTATTTAATCGATGCGTATGTTCCGAACGAAAAAGACGATCTTGGTCGTCTGAAATATCGTGAATTAATCTGGGATAAAGCATTGTTGGCATATATGAAGCAGTTAGATGCGACGAAGCCGGTGATTATTTGTGGCGATTTCAATGTGGCGCATGAAGAAATAGATTTGGCGCGGCCGAAAGAAAATGAGGGTCATGCGGGATTTACGAAAGAAGGCCGTCAGGGCATGACGAATTACTTGTCGAGTGGATTTATTGATACGTGGCGCGAAAAACATCCAGGTGAAGCGAAGTATACATGGTGGTCATTCCGTGGTGGCGCGAGAATGCGTAATGTAGGTTGGAGAATTGATTATTTCTTGGCGTCAGAACGGCTCCGCGAGCGGATTGTGGCGGCGGAAATTCACGATGACGTGATGGGCTCCGATCATTGTCCAATTGAGTTGGAGATTCGTTGATGGCAGATTATGATTTTTGGCAAAAGCAGGGGCTTAGGCCACTGTTCGGCGAAGTCGATATGGAACGCCCAGAACAGCGACGTTTTGCTGGGAAATTATTGATTGTTGGCGGAAATAAAGGTGCATTTTTTGCGGTCGCAAATGCCATGAACGAAGCGCACAAAATGGGCGTGGGTGAAGTGCGAGCAATAATGCCAAGTTCGCTAAGGAACCAGGTGCCAAGTACGCCTGAAGTCTATTTTGCGGAGGCCGAGAAATCAGGCGCTTTCGGCAAGAATGCTTTGAATGATTTATTGATTCAGGCCGAGTGGGCGGAAGCAATTGTGTTGATTGGTGATATGGGCAAGAATGCCGAAACTACAATGGTGTTTGCGGATTTTATGAAGCAATGTGACAAGCCGTTGTTTATTACGCGTGATGCCGTAGATGCGGTAACGCCAGATGTAATGAATTGGGCGGTGACGCGCGAAGCGGAGACGTCATTGTTGTTAACGATGCCGCAACTACAGAAGCTATTAAGAACGTTATACTATCCAAAAGTCGTAACTTTATCGATGCCGACTAATCAGTTGATTGAGACGCTGCATAAGTTTACGCTGTCGTACGAGTTGTCGATTGTGACTTTCCATAATAATCAGATTATCGTGGCACAGCACGGCGAAGTAGTGACGGAAGACATCAAGGATACGACTTGGACGCAGATTACGCTTTGGGGCGGCACTTTGGCGATTCAGGAAGCGATATTGAAGCTTTGGAACTCGAGCATCGAGACACGGAAGATTCTAGCGAGCGCATTATTATATAAATAAAAAAACCGCCTCGTGATGGGGCGGCTTTTTGCGGAGTTAACGATTTTTCATGAAGGCCCGAAAGCGGTTCAGGTCGACAATGATGCTGAGAATGCTGAACAGGGCGACCAAAAGCAAAGCAATCAGCGCGCCAAGAGCAAGGTCGGGGCGAATGCTTGGAATGGTGAGCGCCAACGCCATGAGCGCGAGAAAGGCGCACATAGTGACCATGCGGATTTTGTCGACCACGCCGGCGCCGATGCCTTCGCCGATTTTCTTGCTATATAACGCGAACCAGACGATGAATGCGATGTCGCGGAAGGCCATGATGCCAAGCGAAATATAGAAGACGAGGCGATAGAGATCCGAATCCAGAAAAGCAGTGCCGGAAGATGCAATTAGGAATGCAACGACGACGGGGTAGAAGACTACCTTATCGCCCAGCGGATCGAGCGCTTTGCCGGCTTTAGTGAAAGCTTTGAGCTTGCGCGCGAAGAATCCGTCTACGGCGTCGGAAAGCATTGCGGTGGCCAGGATGATTGTTCCGACCACGTTGCTAGCTGCGCCGAGCGGCTGCTCTGCATAGAGATGCGGAACGAGTAGCGACAAGGCGATGCGCATGATGGAAATCCAATTCGGTACGCCAATACTCCCGTCGGCGCCAGCGAGCCACATGCTATTTTTGAAGTTCAAAGTTTGCAGGATGGCAAAGAAGGCGTGACAAACGGCGGTAATAATGAGTGCGTACCAGCCGCAAGTGATGACGACATCAGACAACTTGACGCCGCTAGCGATGGCGGCGAAGAATCCACCATAGAGAGCCAACCGGATGAGGTAGGGAACTGGGGTGCGAATGGGGTTTAAGCCCCGACTGCCGCCATATTCAAACCAGTAGATGCTGGCGAAGATGACAGCGATATCGCAGAGAAGGATGACGAGCACCGGATATATGGCGACCATGTTAATCAACTCCTTTCAAAGAACATTCGGTATGTATGTAATCGGTTGCTACTGGGTGTAGCAAACACGTAAGTGCGAATTGGATAGATTATGGCACATAACAGGGGTGAAAGCAAGCTTAAGCAATATGATATACTGAAATTATGGATGATAAATCGAGTTTAGAAATAGGGGGCAGACCACTTTGGAAATACTTCCTGTATATAACAATGTTTTGTATTGGATTCGCCGTATTGGGCGGCTTAGTACTGTGGCTCTTTTTAAGAGGAGATGAATTCTTTGCCAGGTTTTATTTGGTGGTAGCTATTCTCGGTTTATGCTCATTGATTTTGATAGATAATATAATACATGCCGAGAGCAAGAAGACGTTTGTGCGGATTATTTCTTATATAGCTGTAGCATTAAACGTGCTTTGGGCGGCAACGTGGTGTTTAAGTGTGATGAATGTATTCGATGAATTGAAAAGAGGTTGTATTGAGCCGCCATATGGTCTCGAGTATGAAAATTACTCTTTTAAAAGCATGGAAGAGTTTGAGGATTATATTGATTCTGCATCGAGATACCATAAATGCGCAGGGTCGTATGAGGATGCGGTTAAGACAATGTGGACAATAACCTCAATTAGCGCCGTTTTTGGGTTATTATTAACTGCGTTGGCGGGCATTCTAAGTTACGAAAACTATAATTCAAAAGTTAAGATAGCAAAGTATGCAGCGTTGGCTATTGCTGGAATACTTGCTCTGTTTGAGTTTGTGGCCATTAGTATGATCCAGGGACACAGTCATTATAAGACGGAAACAATGATAATATTTGCGATTATCCCACCGGCCTGTCTAATGGTGACGCAAATGCTAATGATGGTATACAAAAGTAAACAGAAATAAAAAATATGGTCTCTAAGCGGAGACCATATTTTGTTAAGTTAAGAGATTATTTCTTAGCTTTTTTAGTAGCTGGTTTAGCTTGCTCGTCTAAGCGTTTTTCGAATTTCTCCATGGTATGAGCGGCAAATTCGCGACCGCCAATACCAAAGGCGATAGCAAAGGCGACACCAACGGCGCCAAGCATAATAATGAATGCAGCATTAATCATGGCTGGAGCAACGCCGAGCTGGTAGAGCGTAATGAAGACGCCAATGACAATGATGGCGATTTTTACGATCAAAGCAGTGGCTTTGCTAGTCTTGAAGTTACGAATAAGAGCGCCTTCGACCCAGATGCCGAGCAAGTAGGCAAGGAGCATGATGATGATAGCGCTGACCGCAAGTGGCAAGTAACCGATGATTTCGGTGCCGATATGGGTGAGTACTTCGAGCTGGAGCGTATTGATAGCTTCAACGGCAAAGAAAATCGCGACAACGGTGTAGATAATGTTAACAATTACGTCAGCGACGTTGATCTTTTTAAGATCTAAACCAAGCTTGGCGAGGCCAGAATTGAGTTTGGTTTTGTTGAGAATTGGCTTGAGTAACTCCTTGAGGAGTTTGGCGATAAAGAGGCCAACCAAAAGGATGATGACGGCGCCAATAATCTTTGGCAAGTAGGCCATGAAATCATTCATCATGGCGACAATTGGGGTAGAAATGCTGGCAAGACCCAATTTATCGAAGATGCCAGGCAAGAAGAGGAAGAAAACAACTAGGAAGACTAGTCTGCCAATGAAGCCCATGGTCTTCTTGACATTTTCGTCCGTGACGCCGGCTTTCTTGAGGCCCTTGGTGACGCCGATTAGCTTTAATAGTTTTTTGACTAGGAATTGTACCAGGAGTGCTACGATGACAGCTACTACGAGCACAATAACGGCTACGAGTAGATCTGGCAGTCCCCTGAATATGTCATCCCAGAAGTGAGATAGAACGTCCATACTTCTCCTTAACGTTAATTAATTTCAGTATTGCACGCGTTCGGTGATGAGCCAAGCATAAGCGGAATCAGGGAAGCGAAAACCGCCCCGAAGGGCGGCTTTTATGTTAGAGGAGGAAACTGGCAAATTCGCCGTTCTTCAGGTGAAAGTGTTTGAAGAAGTTGCCGGTTCGGGCGGCATCTTCGCTGAGAATGGTGTGGATAGCGGTACCGATACCGCCATGCGAGAAGACCAGAACGTGCTGGTTCGGGTGCTGTTCGCGGAGCATGGCCAGAAAGCTGTCGACGCGGAGCTCAAGGCTGAGCAAGGATTCTTCGCCGTAGTTGGATTTAGTGAAGCTGCAATCGTAGTTCCAGACTTTAATGAGCTTAAGCAGGGAAAGTTTCCCGTCGATTTCGCCAAAGTCGCGTTCGAGCAGGCGATCGTCACAGACGATTTTGGGCATGCCGGCAATATAGCCGGTCGCAAGTTCGGCGGTTTCGAGGGCGCGGCGCAGAGGAGAGCTATAGATAGCGTCAATTTGCGGCAGGCAGTCGATGATGCCGGCGCAGGTCAGGGCTTGCTGACGGCCTTTGTCAGTGAGCGGCGGGTCAATCCGGCCGCAGAGACGGTGGAGGCGGTTTGCTGCTACTTGGCCATGGCGAAAGAAATACAGATGTGTCGACATGTGATTCCTCCTTTTAAGGTACGAAGATAAGAGAATTATAGCATAAACTCTTGACAATTTTAAGCATATGTGCTATAATGGATTCATACACTTGTTAATCAAGTGTGCAATCTCCAACTTCGCCCATGAGTGTCCCGTGGGATTAAGCAAAACGATGGTTGAGAGATGAAGTTTTAAAAGGACACAGCAAATTCCATTGACCTTGCCGAGGGTCGGTGGAGGTTTCCCCAAAAGGAGCACCTTTAAATCGGGCAGCGTGAGCTGTCCATAGGGTTGTTAGCAAGGCAATCCCCCTTTAAGTGCTTGCGTACTGGAAATGCGGAATAATCAGCATTTCTGGGCAGGATAGAGGGGCGAGATGCTGATACGGCCCCCTTCCACGCAATTGATAAGCACAGACGGTAGATGAAGAACATGCCAGACAAGCCGTCACACGATCGCGTCAGGGGAAAATGGCTGACAATTCTAAAATTCTCTAGCCCTCCACCCCTAAATGGTGGGGGGCATTCCTTTTTTCTCAGTTTTCTTGATTAAGATAAAAAATAGACCCTTCGGGTCTTTTTTGGTGGGCGAGGAGGGACTTGAACCCTCACGGCATTGCTGCCAACAGATTTTGAGTCTGTCGTGTATACCAATTTCACCACTCGCCCAAGCATAGCGGTGCAATAGGCTTATTCTATCATAAAAAGTGCGTTTATGCTAGAATAAGGGAAATGGATAATAAGAAAGGTGGGCAGTCTATTACTCCTCCGAGCTGGAATGCTTGGAGCAAAGCGGCCGCGGCGAATGCTGCGAAGAATCCGCAGGCGGATGATTCCGCTAATCAATCGCAACAGCTCACCTCGGCGCAGAAACAACAGATTACTGCGACGGAGTTGGCGCGCAAAAGAGTACTAGAGGCCTATAAGAACCAGGGCGCAGCCGTACAAGAATACAAGGCTGCCACGACGCAGTCTCCAGCCCCGCAAATCACAGTTGACGATTGGCGGAGATATCATTCGGCGTGGCAAGATTATTATCAGAAATATTACGGTGAATACTACGGTAAGGCGGCTCAGGATTACATTGCGCGCGAAAAGATGAAGATGGAGCGCGATTTAGTCGAAAAAGCCCGCAAGAACGGCGGCGAGCTCGACGTGGATGAGATTTTGGGCGATAAAGAGATTGATGCGCCAGTAGTAATTAAATCAGAAGAGCCAGAACAGACTTCAGAAGAGATTCAGCAGACCTTCCGCGATAAGATTCGCAAAAAGGCCGAGAAACGCGCCAGGAAGACGCGTAAGCGCTTGAAATGGATTCCACTGACAGTTGGTATCATTGTGCTGATTCTGGGCATTCTGCTGCAGTATAACCAGGTAATTGCGGCGCATATTATTGCATACATGTCGCCGGGCGATAGTTCTTCGAATTCGATTACGGCGCTGGATCCGACTTTGCAGATAGCGACGCATGATTCGCCGTATTTGATGATTCCGAAACTGAACGTAGAAGTGCCAGTGGTCTTTGGTTCGGCAACGGATGTGGCTTCGATGAACGTGGCGATGGGTAACGGCGTGGCGAACTTCTCGGTGGCGGGTGCGGATGCGAAGCCGGGCGAAGTTGGTAATTTTGTGATATCTGGCCACTCGGCGGGTAACGTTTATCAGAATACGAATTATAAGTTTATTTTCTCTGGTTTACCAAGGATGGTGGACGGCGATTTGATTTATATGGATTACGAAGGGAAGCGCTACGTCTACAAGATGATTGGCCACACGATTGTTTATCCAAACGAAGTGAAAGTGTTGGCACAGATTGCACGCGAGCATCCTGGTAAGCCGCTGATTACGCTTTTGACTTGCTATCCACTAGGCACTTCGCGCCAGCGTTACATTATCTATGGCGAACAGATTAGCCCATCGGTGGAAGATGCAATCACGCCAAATCCGAATGAAGAAGAAAAAGAACCAGAAGATACCATAACGATGCCAGAAGGTGATCCGTCACCACTGGAACAATTCTGGAAATGGCTAACTGGCCAAGCTTAAATCTCTAGTTTCTTGCGGCGAAGAATATGTTCAGTAACGGTTTCGGTTTGAGGCTCCGAGCCGTTTTCTTCTGATTCGGTCTCGCTGACTTCGACCTGTTTTTCGATAGTGTCGAAGTAATAGAGCCAGCGATTGTTTTCGGAGAGGCAAACTGGGAGAGTACCGTCGACATTTTCGACGAGTTCACGGTGATTATTGCCGTCAAAATCCTGAACAAATAATTTGTTCGATTCGACATACCATAAGAGGTAGTTGTCGAGCCAATTGGCCTGAACAGTAGTGTCGGTGCTGGAATCGAAGTAGTCTTTGGTTTCGAAGTCGAAAGCGGTGCGGTTTTTGCCATTGCTAAAGACGGCAATGTGCTTTTCGGTGTCCCGCGAGATGGTAGTAGGGGCGTATTCGAGATCGCGTTTGAGAATGGATTTGAGTGGGTTCTTGGTTGGCTTATCGAAAGAAGGATATTTGCCGCCAAGAAGATAAATAGTCTTATCGAGACTATAGGCGACCCAATCTTCGCCCCAGTAGGTGCCGGTCGTCATAGTGATATTGGCGAAATTAACGTTGGTGAGGTCCTTAACGATAGATGAACCGGTTTCGCCTTCGCGGAAGATGCTGATGGAACGAGTCTGGGTGAGTGCGTCGGTGACAACATAAATGACAGTGTCATGATTGTTGGCGATGCTTTCGATGCCGGAAATGATAGTTTTATGGATAGTGAGGTTACCAAGATCAATGAGATGAAGATTGCCGTTTTCGACCGCCCAGAGCTTAGAGGCGGAGTCATTCTCGGCAAGGATGGTCGAGAAGGTATAGCCGAACTTGGCAGTGAGATTGATGCTGTTTTCTGGCTTTTCGAGATCGGCTAGATACCAATAAACGTTTTCATCAGTATCAGTCCAGGTCATGATGACTTTATCGCCCGATTCGTTCCAGGAAACAATTTTAATATTGGCGCTACGTGCAGTTTCTTTGCTGGCGATGTTGAGCAGTTTGGCGATTTCGATTTTCTTAGACGGAGTGTTTTCGTCCTGAATATTCATGAGAGTAAGTGAGGCGGAGTCGTATTCGCCATAAAGTAAAGACTTGCGGTCCGGGGAGAAGCTAATAAGACGAAAATCGCTGAAGTTCGCGATTTTTTCGGTGGCTGGGCTGATTGGGAAGAGACGAACCCAGTTAATGTTGGTGAGCAGACCGGAATCGATCCGGACATCTTTCTCCCACGTATCGTAGCCGGACTTAGTGATTTTAATATGGTGTTCGCCGGAGCTAAGCATCTTATTAATAGTGGTGCGGCTAAATTGCGATTTGCCATCGATCTCGACGACGGCGCCGCTTGGATGGGAAGAAATCTGCAAAAGGCCAGACTGTTCGAGGCTGCCGTTTTCATTAAACGAAAAGCCCATGGCGAACAGCATGAGTACAAAAACTATCGCAATTACGGAAAGGCCCATAAAAATGTTAGTCATGATAACGCGGGCGTTTCGTATCTTTTTAGCTCTTTTTCGATCCATAGAAGTGTAATTAATTCCACACTATTTGAATATAATTATATACCAGAATAACGCTTATGTTTAAAAATTTGGTGCGCCTGTGAATACAATTTTTTAAAACGCTATTGATTTCCGCCAAAATATGTTTTAAGATAGCTTTAGCAGAATAAAGCGAGGTAAAATGGACGGAATCAAAAAAGTAAATAAAGGGACGACTACGGTACATTCTAGTAACGTAGATCACCGGAGGATTCAAAAGTCCGCTACGCTTAACCGTAAATTCGTGAAAAGACCTACTGTTCGACCGAGACTAGCTGCTTCCGCAGGCGCTGCATCGAAAAGTTTACGCCAATATGGCCAACAGCGTCGTGCTGATATTATTCAGAGACAGAATACTGTGAAGATTCAGCCTACACAGCAAGGTGCGGCTCGTCAACAGCAGCAAGTTGCCAAGCAAACGGCCCAGCAGGGTGCAGCGCAACAGCAACAGCAGCAACAGCGCGCGACGGTAAAGACGGCAGCGGTCGCTCAAAGAGCGCAGCAACAACAAGCAAGACAACAGCAAGTTGCCGCTAGGAAGCAAATCATCTCCGAGACTAAAGATGTATATCAAAAGAATCAGACACTTGAAGCCGCTAAGGCAAGAATGGCGGCACGCAAAGCAGCGGCACAGCCGGAGCATTTGAGTGCACAAGAGTTGAAGGATCGCGCCATTAAGCAGGCTCTACGCAAAGTTGAGCGCCTAGATGACGATGGTACGATGAGTGCACAGTTCGATGGAGCGGCAACTCAGCAAAAGCAGCATTTCTGGAAGAAGCGCAGCTTTGCAATCTCGGCATGTATGGCCGTGATTGCGATTGCTTTGTTGGGCTATTTGGTAGCTTTGAATTTGCCAGATATCTCCGTACGTGTAGCGGCGATGCAGACCGGCATCGAGAAACTTTACCCAAGCTATGTGCCAAGCAATTATCGTTTGGATGGCCTTGTTAAAGAAGAAGCTGGCCGCGTGACGATGAACTTTAAGAACGAAGAAGGTAAGAAGTTTATCTTGATGGAGGAAAAGTCCAGCTGGGATTCAGCGGCGGTACTCTCAAACTACGTCAAGAAAAACTGGGGCAGCGATTACTCAATTGCTAAGGGCCAAGGTTTAACGATTTATATTTCTGGCTCGAACGCAGTCTGGGTAAACGGCGGCGTCTTCTATATGATTTCTAATGAAGACGGATCATTAACCGCGACCGACCTGCACGACATTGCAGTTTCACTCTAAAAACATAACCGAGTAGCCTAATAAGCTACCCGGTTTTTTGTTATAATTAAAACATTGAACAAGGAGGTTTATGATTGAATTTAAATACGAGCCGAGCGGGCTGATTAACGAGGCGGAATACCAGGCGAAGATTGAAGAAGCGCGGTCGTATGTAGCGCGGGCGCAGCAGGATGATTTTGGCGGCTGGGTAGATCTCCCATTGAATTACGACAAGGATGAATTTGCGCGCATCAAAGCGGCAGCAAAGAAGATTAATGAAGATTCGGATTACTTGGTTTGCATCGGCATTGGTGGTAGCTATCTTGGCCATCGTGCCGTGATTGAGACGCTCGGCGGCGAGCGTGGTCGCACAAAGATTGTGTATGCGGGTAACTCCTTGAGCCCACGTATGCTCGAAAAGGCGATTGCCGAGGTGGGTGACAAAGATTTTTCGATTAATGTGATCTCGAAGTCCGGTACGACAACGGAGCCGGCCGTGGCATTCCGCGTCTTTAAACAGATTTTGATTAATAAGTACGGCGAAGATGAGGCAGCCAAGCGTATTTACGCGACGACGGATGCAAACAAAGGTGCGTTGCATGATGAAGCGGTAGCGAAAGGTTATGAGACTTTCGTGGTGCCAGATAATATCGGCGGACGCTATTCGGTATTAACCGCTGTTGGCTTACTTGCGATTGCGGTGGCCGGTGTAAATATTGATGCCTTGATGGATGGCGCCGAAGAAGAGCGTGCATTATTGATTTCGGATGGCGGTGCAGCGGCGGAGTATGCGGCGATGCGCAATGTTTTGCTTGAAATAGGCTATAACATCGAGATTTTGGCGAACTTTGAGCCGCAATTCGTAATGTTCAATGAATGGTGGAAGCAGCTATACGGCGAGAGCGAAGGCAAGGAAGGCAAGGGCATTTATCCGGCTAGCGTGGTGGATTCGACGGATCTACATTCGATGGGGCAGTATATTCAAGAAGGTCGGCGGGCACTATTCGAGACTTTCGTGGAAGTGCAGGGCGAATATCGCGGCGTAACGGTGCCGGCCTTTGGCGAGAATCTCGATGGTTTGCAGTACCTAGAGGGTAAAGAACTGGATTATATTAACAAGACTGCCAATGCGGCTACACGTGAAGCGCATCGCGCTGGTGGCGTGCCAGTATTAGAGATTTTGGTACCAGAAATTGATGAGCGTGCGCTAGGTGGATTGATTTACTTCTTCGAAATGGCCTGTGCCTTGAGCGGCTTTACGTTGGGCGTGAATCCATTCAATCAGCCGGGCGTAGAGGCTTACAAAAACCGCATGTTTGAGCTCTTGGGCAAGCCGGGATACAAAGCCAAATAACAGGGGTAAAACTTGATTTTTCACCCGAAGTGTGCTATAATAGATAGATGCTATTAAATCTCTTGCAGGTCTGGTTGATTTCGATGCTGCCGCTAATTGAATTAAGGGGCGCAATTCCGATTTCGCAAGCTTACGGCCTGCCAGTGATTCCATCTTATATTGTTTGTATTATTGGTAACTTGATGCCGATTCCGTTTGTTTATATTTATTCGGAAAAGTTTTTGAAGTGGGGCAAAAATAAGAAGTACGTCGGGAAGTTCTGCGGTTGGTGTTTGAAGCGAGGCTATAAGGCTGGCGAGAAACTGTCCAAGAAAACGAGCGGAGCGGGATTATTCTTTGCATTAATGTTGTTCGTAGCGATTCCGTTGCCGGGCACGGGTGCCTGGACGGGCGCAATGGGCGCAAGTGTATTGAATATGGGTTGGAAGCCGGCGACGCTGGCAATTGCGCTGGGCGTGGTATTGGCTGGCGCGATCATGATGACGGCATCTTACTTTGGATTCAACTTGATATAAAAATCTCCCCATTACAGGGAGATTTTTTGAAGGGAGAAAGAGATTTTTTGGGTTAGTTTTTGAATGGATTGTTGAGACCGAGCGTGCGGTTGGTCTCAGCGATGCGCATGAGCTCATTGTATTTGCAGATGCGTTCGGAGCGGCTCAAAGAACCAGTCTTGATCTGACCGGTGCCAAGGCCGACAGCAAGATGAGCAATCGTGGTATCTTCGGTTTCGCCGGAGCGATGCGACATAATGCAGCGGAAGCCGTTGTTTTTAGCAAGAAGAACAGCATCGATAGTCTCAGTAAGTGAGCCGATTTGGTTTGGCTTGATAAGAATAGCATTGGCGGCTTTTTCGTTGATGCCTCTTTGGAGTAACTTGGTGTTAGTAACGAAGAGGTCGTCACCGACGAGCTGAATGCGATCGCCGAAGCGGGCAGTGAGCATGTTCCAGCCAGACCAGTCGTTTTCGCCGAGGCCATCCTCGATTGATACGACAGGGTAGTTTTCGATAATCCACTGATACCAGTTGGCAAGGTCGTTGCTGGACTTCCAGTCGCCGTTAGTCTTGAGTTCGTAATGATCTTCTTTGGCGAATTCGGAAGCGGCGATATCCATCGCAATGCAGATATCGGTGCCAAGTTCGTAGCCGGCTTTTTCAACGGCGAGCTTGATGAGTTCGAGTGGTTCGTTGTTGCCATCTTTGACGAATGGAGCGTAGCCACCTTCGTCACCGACGGTAGTGGCATATTTGCGTTCTTTGAGTACGCCTTTAAGTGCCTGGAAGACTTCAGCGCCCATGCGGACAGCTTCGTTCATATTGCCAGCACTGACTGGGATAATCATATATTCCTGGAAATCAGTTGACCAATCGGCGTGAGCGCCACCGTTCATGACGTTCATCATTGGCATTGGGAGGCACATGTCATCATTGGTGCCAGCGAGATCGGCGACATATTCGTAAAAGCGGCGGCTCTTGGCGTGAGCGACGGCTTTAGCGGTTGCAAGAGAAACGGCCAAAATGGCATTGGCGCCAAGGTTGGATTTATTCTCGGTGCCATCAAGATCAAGCATGAGCTGATCGATTTGACGTTGATTACTGGCGTCGTTGCCAATCAAAACATCACTGATTTTATTATTGACGTTCCAAACGGCCTTAAGAACACCTTTGCCGCCGTAGTTTTCCATGTCGCCATCGCGGAGCTCGAGAGCTTCGCCGGCGCCGGTAGAAGCACCAGAAGGTACAGCGGCGCGGCCAGCGTGGCCACTTTCTAGAATTACATCGGCTTCGACGGTAGGATTTCCACGTGAGTCCAGAATTTGTCTGGCGTGGATAAATTTAATATTGAAATTTTTCTCTTGCATGAGTTGATGCCTTTCTCCCTTAATTCAATGTATAAAAAATCTCTTAGGTAAATTATATCATAGTGCTTGTGATTTTTTTGCCAATTCTGTTATATTTATGATATATTTAAGCTAAAGCACAATTAAGGAGGGCAATTTTAGCTATGGCGACAAAAACTACCGCCAAAAAGAAAACCACTGCTTCGAAGGGTGGTAAAACAACCGTAACTAAGGTAACCAAGAAGGCCGTAAAGAATCTTCCAGTTGGTGTTTATGCTGAGAAGAATCCAGACAGCCACAAAGTTACTGGCAAATATACTTTCTTCTATGTATTGTTTGCTTGTACTACTTTGATTTTTGCTGGTGTAGCAACTTGGTTGTTCATCTTCTCAAGTGAACTCTTGGGCAAGTATGAATCGATTCAGACCTGCGCTCGCAACCACACCAAGTGCGAGATTCGCTACGTCGAAGATGATGAGGAAACTACTGAGTAGTTAATTCGCGATGCTTGACGACGATAACGCCAAGGAAATGGAGGCTGCGCTTCGCGAGGAAGAAGAGCTAGACATGCCGGATGGAATGACATCGGATGAATGGCGCCAAATCCAAGAGGAAGCGCAAGCCGAAGAAGAGTTTATCGCCGATCGAGAAGATAGAGTCAAGCCAATGATTTTCCAAAAGAAAACAGAGGATGGCTCATTAAAGAAAATAGATATGAGGCCGGAGGCGCATTCAGTGGATGCGTCCGATGGCGTATTAGGTTCCGGCGACTTGGAAGTAGAAAGAGTCGCAGAGCCAATAAATAATGAAGTTGAATTAATAAAAGAAAAGGTGAAAGATATGGATCCAGATAAAAATCCTGATGTCGCAGCAGATCCAGCAGCTGACACTCCTACGAACGATTCGAGCTTCGGTGGCGATACTGCGGCCGAACCAGTCGCAACGGATTCGCCAGCGGATGCTGCGCCAGCAGGCGAGCCGGTAGCAGAACCGGAACCAGTAGCAGAGTCAGCTCCAGCTGCAGAAACTGAAGCTCCTGCAGATATTATTAATGATGGTGTTGAACAAGCGCCTTCCGCTGATGTTCCAGAGGCGACGGATACGCCAACGCCAATTCCTGGCGGCATGCCAACATCTCCAGTATCGACTGATACTGCTGCGGCTGCTCCAGCGGCTGAACCAAAAAAGAAAAAGAAAACAGGCCTTATTATCGGCTTAGTAGTCTTTTTGCTTTTGGTTGTTGGCGGTGTAGTTGGTGGCATTTTGTTCTACAACTCACATGAAGCGCCAGAACAGCAAGTTAAAGACGCTGTTTCGAATGTCTTGAAAGCAAAAACGCTCGGTGCTACCAGGGTAAGCGCACTCGAGAGCGGTCAATTGCCATACATTGGCATGTCCGTAAACAGCTCTTCGACTCCATTTGGTGATGCTTCGTTCTCATTTGATCTTGCTATCAAGGGTACCGAAACATTCTACATGAAGGTTGGTGGTATTTCCGACTTAATGTCGAAAGCTATGACTTCTATGGGTGGCATGAGCGGTGTTTCTAGCTCCAATGAGGCTACCAAGAAACTCGTTGAATCAATCGTGAAGCCATTTGATGGCAACTGGATTGCACTTGATGTAGCCGACGAAGAAAGCAAGGAAACTCTCCGTTGCGTTAACGAGAGCATTAAGAGCCTTTCTTCTGATAGCTTCCGCAAGAAGATGAGTGATGCCTTTGATAAATACCAGTTTGTGAAATACAAGAAGGATTCAAAGGTTGAGAGCCGCAATGGCATTAACTACTACGAAGTAGAAATCGACGAAGATTTGCAAGAGAAGTTCAGCAAAGAACTCGAGGGCGCTGAAGAATTGAAAGCCCTTGAAAATTGTTCTGGCAACATTAAGCTTAGCAACGCTCGCAAATCGACTTTGATTAGCCCATCCAAGCCTTCTCTCACTAAGACCGAAGACGAAGACGAGGAAGAAGACGAAGAGTATGACTTCGACTTCGATGACGATGAAGATGATGAAGACGATTGGTCGTATTCTTATAGCGATGACGATGACGATTATGAAACCTATGGCGCCCCAAGTGGTAGCAGCTTCGGCTTCAGCACTAGCGAAGAGGGCAGAACCAATACGATTAAGTTCGGTATTTCTTCCTGGAGCCATGAGCTTCAAGCTATTGAGGTAGTTTCCGTGACCAAAGACGGCAAGAAAGATACCTTCAACATTACCTTCAAGACTATTGCCGAAGGTGACGTCAAGGATGCTAAGACCATTGAAAAGATTGCTGAAGAAATTAAAGGTACCGTCGTTGATGCAGTCGCAGAATTAGGCTGCGCTCAAATAAAAGAGCAATACGGCGAGCAGTACGATGAATACTTCACCAACGATAAACAATGTATCGATATGGTCAAAAAAGAATATGAGGATCAGCTCAAAGACATGGACTTAGGCGACCTCATGGGCGGTTTAGGCGCCGGCGCAATTCGCACTAGAGCTTAAAATAGTCTGATAAATAAAGACCACTCCAGACGGGGTGGTCTTTTTGTGCGGTATAATATGTTTATGGCAACCGTATCTTTAACGGAACGACAGAAAGAGAAACTAAAACAGCTCCCAAAAGAACCGGGGGTGTATTTTCATAAGAATCGCGAAGGGGAAGTGATTTATGTTGGCAAGGCAGCGATTTTACGAAACCGCGTGCGACAGTATTTTCAGTCGCCAGAGCGCAAAGATGCGAAGACGCGAGCATTAGTGGCCGAAATATATGATACCGATTGGATTGTAGTCGATACGGAGATGGATGCGCTATTTCTCGAAAGCGAGATGATCAAGCGCTATATGCCAAAATGGAATATTTTGCTGCGCGACGATAAATCGGTGACTTACGTGCGGATTGATATGAAGTCAGAAGTGCCATACGTGTCGATGACGCGTAATCCGGAGGATGATGGCGCAGAGTATTTTGGCCCGTATTATGGCAAAGCGGCCATCGCAACGGCGCTGAGGATCTTGCGGAGGATTTTTCCATATTACGACAAGCCATATAACGGCCGGAAAACTTTAAATACTGATTTGGGTCTGACGCCAGGCATTGAGGTGGGGAAGACGACGCCGAAAGATTATAAGGCATCGTTACGCCGCATGATTAGCTATCTCAAAGGTAATCGCAAAAAGTTGATTCGCGAGTTGGAAAAACAGATGTATGAAGCGTCGGCGAAGGGTGAGTATGAGAAGGCGGCGGAGTATCGTAATCAGTATTTTGGGCTTAAGGGTATCGGTACAAAAATCGTGTTTTCAGATAAAGAATTCTTGGATATTTCATCTGATCAAGCGCTGGGCGAATTAATGGATATGTTGAAGCTAGAGAAGCCGCCAGTACGAATTGAGGGCTATGATATTAGTCATCAGTCGGGCAAGAACGTGACTGGCTCGATGGTGTGTTTTATTAATGGTACAGCGGATCGCACGAAATACCGTCGGTTTAAGCTGCGCAAACAGCAGAATAACGACCCGGAGAGCATGCGTGAAGTAATTACGCGTCGGATGCACCATTTGAGTGACTGGGGCAGGCCAGATTTGATTATTCTGGATGGTTCAGTAGGGCAGTTATCGGCAATTCGGGGGATAGCGGCAGCGGAGCAGATTCCGGTAATTGGACGCGATAAGAGTGGTAATCATAGCAAGAATGCGCGCGTACGAATCGTGCTCACTAAGGGTACAGAAGACTATGAGATGATTGAGTTATTGCCAGATAGCCACATTGCGAAATTGATTGCGCGAATAGATGAAGAAAGCCATCGGTTTGCCATCCAGTACCATACTTTATTAAAGCGGAAAGATGCGCTAAAATAGGATACTAGTTATGATAAAAAAACAGATAGCAATGTTCGCGGTTCGCTGGTTTATTTCAACCGTGGCGATGATTATTTGTATCAATATGTTTGGCCATTTTGAAGAAGGATCGGAAGCGATGCGTGAATCGGTCTGGCTGTACGTGGTGGCTGGTTTGATTTTTTCAGTCGTAAACTCGGTAGTGAAACCGATTGCGACGATATTTGCGTTGCCACTACTGTTCCTGACGCTGGGGATTTTTACGGTGATTTTAAACGCGGCAATGGTGGGTTTAACGATTTTGATTTTGCCAGATGTAAGCATGACGTTCTGGGGTGCGATCGGGAGCTGCTTGGTGATTTCCGTGATAAACTTCCTTGTCAACTTAGCTGTACCTGATGTAAAATAGTATCTATGGAAATAGGTGTTGTATTAACTATCGTAACTTTCGTATCAGCAATTTTGTTGATTTTATTAATTTTGTTGCAACAACGCGGTGCATCTCTCGGCGCTGGGTTTGGCGGCTCCGGTGAGCTCAATATTGAGCGTCGCGGTCTAGAGAAGTCTCTCTACAACGCAACTATCGTCATGGCATTCATCTTTGTCGCGTCGATTCTAGCAATCTTAATCGTTGGATAAATGAAGTTACAATTTGAAAAGAGTGGGCAAATAAAGAAGAAGCGGAAGAGTTTTTCGACCCGCTGGAATGAGTTCCTAGATAAATTAGGAAAGCATTTTGCGATGATGTTCGTTGGCCGCCTTCAAAACGCGCGTGAGGTGCGTTTATGGATCGCAGAATGGGTGTTACTAGTCGCAGTCGTCTTTGTATTCGCCTTGGTGCAGATTTTTTGGTATACCGACGCCTATGAGACCGAGGTCTTTGTGGCGGGTGGCGATTTTAGCGAAGCCACGCTTGGCAAAGTTAACTCAATGAACCCACTTTATGCAGCAACGAGCTCCGAGAAGACTCTTGCGAAGCTGCTGTTTGCGAATCTAGTTTCGCCAGATGTGTCCGGCCATCTAAAAGGGGAGCTAGCCAAGACGGTCACAATGGATGAAACGGGCAAAATCTGGGAAGTAACTCTGCGTGATAATTTGGTTTGGTCAGATGGCGAACCAATCACGGCGGATGACATTATTTACACGGTTGGTTTGATAACTGATACGACCGCTAAGACGACGATTTCGGCGGATTTTTCGAACGTTAAACTCGAGAAAGTGGACGATAAGACCGTGAAGTTCACTTTGCCGTCGACATATATTGATTTCCGGGATAGTTTGGAATTTCCGTTGGTGCCTTCACATGTCTTGAAGGATATCAGCCCGGCATTGGTTTACGAGAGTGATTACTCAAAGAATCCAGTTGGCTCTGGTCCATTCGTACTAAATGCTTTGCAGGCTAGCACGGCGACAGAATCAAGCATGCAGACAATTTACTTAACTCGTAACGATAGATATTATTTGGGCGAAACTACGCTTGCGACGTTTACGTTGAAGACTTATGAAAAAATGAGCGATATCGTCGATGCACTTAGGTCATCCGATGTGACAGCGACGGCAGAACTTGGTGCAGAGGGCTTTAACGAACTGCCGGTATCGATTGGCAGGCGCTCGAGTGCAATTAATGGTGGCGTGTTTGCCTTTATGAATACCGAGACGGACCATTTAAAGAATATCAAGGTGCGCCAAGCAATTCAGAAGGGCGTGAATATGACAGTAGTACGCGAAGGCATCGATGAGAATTTGGCGCTCGATTATCCGATTCTAGAAGATCAGTTTGAGGGTTTGGAGTATCCGGAGTTGCCGGAATACAACTTGGAAGAAGCTAAGAAGCTGCTAGAAGAAGCCAAATATGTCTACAAAGACGATGATTTAATGACCGAAGAAGATGAGCGCGTACAGCTGACGATTGCGGTAGCTAAGCGTGATACCATCACTGGTGTAGCGGAGCGCTTTGCGGGCGAACTTAAGAAGTTGGGCTTCGAGGTGATTTTGAGTATTTTCGACGAGAGCATGGTTGCGGAAGATTTCTTTGCAACGGTAGTGCGCCCACGCGATTATGACATTTTGATTTATGAGGTAGATTTGGGCGTAAGTGCGGATCCGTTTGTATATTACAGTTCGACGCAGGCTTCTGATGCTGGCTGGAACTTTAGTAATTACAATAACAGCTTGGCGGATGATGCCTTGTTGTCGGCACATACGACCACTGATAAAAAATTGCGTAAGACTAAGTATGAATCGTTCTTAAAGTATTGGGTTAGCGATGCGCCAGTGATCGGCATCTATCGTTCGACCCTGAACTACTATTTTATCCAGAACCGTAAAATCTATGCAGAAGATACTGTATTAACGGATAAGATGGACCGTTTTGCGGACGTGCGTTACTGGGCGAGCGAGCGCAAAGCGGTGAATATGACCCCATAAACAGCGTGAGCGTTTTACAAAAGTGGGGAAGTGTGATAAGATAAACTTACCTGCGCCCGTGGTGGAATTGGTAGACACGCTAGCTTGAGGTGCTAGTGGCTATTCAAACGGCTGTGCTAGTTCGAGTCTAGTCGGGCGCACCATACTGAAATTAAGTCCTCTTTGAGGTCTTTTTTCATCTGTTGAGGAGCGGTTCGAGCCGCCTCTTTTTTAGCTTCTAAAGTTGCATGGTTTTCGGCCACTGGCACTAAATATTTTACAGGGGTGAACATGATGGTTCGACCCGACAATTTTAAATCAGCGCCGAGCTGTTTAATAACGGTCCTTTTACGTTCCCAATCATCCGAATCAAAGTCTTCTTTAGCGTATCGTGCGAATAAAAATACGTCAGTCGCCGTGTTTCTCCAGTCTTCGGCGAGTGTCATTACGTTATCTCTGTCGGTTTCAAGTCGTGCTATCTCTGTATTTAGGGCTTCTTGTTCAGAGATGAAGAAGGCGTCGTCCGTGATAACTCTTTCGTATATATAAGCGCGTCGTAATGCGTCCAATTTGTTTTTCGTTAGGGCGATTTGACGATTGATTTGGGCAATTTTTTCATTCTGCTGAGATACTTTTATCTCATCTTCCTCGGCGAGGGCTTCAATTGCAAGTTGATAGAAGTCTTCGTCGATGGTGTATTTGCTAAGTTCATTTTTAATCTGTTCGATAAGTTCTTCCTCTGGGACATAGATGGCTCTATTCGGGCATTTTTTGTCGGGGTTCTTGCCGCAGCAATGGCAGTAACGATATTCTTTTATTGTTCCGTCGCTAAGCTTTTTGCGCTTCTTCTCGGTTACGATAGCGTAACCGCACTCTGCGCACGTTAGCATGCCTCTCAGGATAAAGTCGTAAGGCTCATCCTTAGGCCTACTTGCGTTTTTTGTTGGTTTGAGAATCTCTTGTAGTTGTTCAAATTGTGACTCGCTAATCATGGCGGGGTGGCTACCATTATATATTCGGCCTTTCCATCTGAATTTTCCGGCATAAAATGGGCTCATGAGTAGGTTGCGAACGGCATTATGACATAAAGGTTTTCCGCCTCTTCGTTTGGTTTGTGGTGTGCGGATGCCCAATTCTTTGTCTGCAATTTTGGTTAGTTCTGACACAGTATAAATGCCAGTTAGAGCCCTACGTATTAGTTCGGCAACTCTATCGTACATAATTGGGTCAGGAATAATAGTTTTATTGAGCCGGTCGTTAGTGTAGCCAATTGGCGCAGAACTTGGGTAGGTGCCTTTGTCTGCCTTTGAATCCATGCCGCGCGATACTTTAGCGCTAAGGTCTTTTACATAGCGTGCGTTCATACTATTTTCAATAGT
>JAEEGL017289281.1_pt1 | contig 21205 bp, 12 predicted proteins | sample 9134231 | NCBI WGS metagenome assembly JAEEGL01 (sample SAMN16246548, study PRJNA631951) | gut metagenome | biome: gut microbiome; feature: rumen; material: fiber-attached | host: Bos | place: Iran: Karaj | collected 2018-10 | reverse complement strand
TTGAGCCAGAACTGGTAGAACTTGTAAGGCGTGGTGCGTTTCGGGTCGAGCCAGATGTTGCCGCTCTCGGTCTTGCCGAATTTCTTGCCGTCGGCCTTGGTGATGAGCGGGCAAGTCAGGGCAAAGGCCTCGTTTTCGAAGCCCAAGGTGCGGCGAATCAACTCCGTGCCCGTGGTGATGTTGCCCCATTGGTCGTTACCGCCCAACTGCAGCTTACAGTTCTTGTGCTGGTAGAGCCAAAGGAAGTCGTAGCCTTGCAGAAGCTGGTAGGTGAACTCGGTGAAGCTGAGACCGTCGCGGGCGGTACCGTTGAGGCGCTGCTGCACGCTGTCCTTGGCCATCATGTAGTTCACGGTGATGTGCTTGCCCACCTCGCGGGCGAAGTCCAGGGAGGTGAAGTCCTTCATCCAGTCATAGTTATTCACCATCATGGCAGCATTATCATCCTTGCTTTCGAAATCGAGGAACTTAGCCACCTGACGCTTGATGCACTCCTGGTTATGGCGCAGGGTCTCGTCGTTCAGGAGATTACGCTCCTGGCTCTTTCCTGAGGGGTCGCCAATCATGCCGGTGGCACCGCCAACGAGGATGATGGGACGATGACCGCAACGCTGCAGGTGACGAAGCATCATAATTCCGCAAAGGTGACCTATATGGAGTGAATCAGCAGTAGGGTCTGTGCCCAGGTAGGCAGTGACCATTTCCTTCTGCAACAGTTCTTCGGTTCCAGGCATTATCTGTGCCAACATTCCGCGCCAGCGGAGCTCTTCTATAAAGTTCTTTCTCATCGTTTTGGGGTTAATTGTTCTTTTCGGGCTGCAAAGGTACTGCTTTTCTGCGTCATGGCCAAATTTTCACTGGAAAAATCTCGACATGCTCTGTATGGGGCCACTATGGCATCAGAAATTTAAGTATACCGTACATTAATTTATTACGCATCTGGCCATCGCGAATACACTCGAAGGGGAAGCCCATGGTAAACGTACGGTAGTCCTGTCCCTGATAGGCTACGGCAGCGCTGGTGCCGTCGGCATAGACCATAGCGGGGAAGGTCAGCTGTGTGTTTGCGGAGCTGGCGGGCATCAGGATATCGGTATGGTGGGCAGCATAATGCAGCTCGTTGGGCTGGCGGTAGATATTAAAATGTTGTCCCAGGCCACCAATAGTAGAAAGTGTGTCGCTATTCACTCCTTCGCTCCTTATTTTCAGTACGTTAGCCATGAATTGCTTTTCTTTTTCTAAAACCATATCGCTACCGACGTAAGCCCCGCTGACGAGCAGCCGTCCGCTGTGTTTCGTGTAGTCATTCAGCAGCAGTTGCATGGTAGGGCTGAAGGTCTTGTAGGGCAAAAGGCTATGCCCGTCGTTACGTTCCAGACCCAGCAGCAGGTCGATGGCATCATATTCCTTGAGGTGCAGGTCGTAGGCCTCCACGGCCTGTGCCGACGCACTGACGATGTTGAACTTACCGGCATGGCGAATAGCCTCGGCATGGCTGCGCACATAGTCGAAGGTATTGCCGGCGATGAAGCGGCCTTCCAGCTCGTTGGTAGAGAATCCCAGCCCCGTGGAGTCTTCTATTCCCAGCCTCTTCTCGTCGAACACGCGTTGCAATCCCAGCCATCCTGCCGTACGACCATAGGTCACGCCCAGGTCTTCAGCGAGGTCGAAGCCCTGTCCCACTTTGGAGATGGCGGGTGAGGAGAGCCGGTGAAAACCGTTCACTACGAGTATGTTTCGTTTTGCCCCAGGGGTATAGAGTGCTGTCAGTTCTTCCGTCGGAAAGCTTTGGCCTCCGTCGTTGATGGCCGTCACACGGAAACGGTAGAGCACGTTGGGAACGAGCTTTACATTACACGACGAGCCGCGCAGCAACGTGCCATTGTCATAGCCGCCGCCGTCAAGTGCCATATAGAGCACGTAGCCCGTGGGCTTCTCTTCTTCACCTCTGTAGGAGAAGGGTGTAGAGGCTTCGATTCCCCGCCATGAGAGGCACACCTCGCCCTGCTTGCCAGTGAACTCCAGGTGGAAACGGTCGGGCGGTAATGGCTGAACGGTGTAGGGGGTTCCGTGACGTTCCGAGATGTAGCGCAGCAGGGTCTTGTAGATGGAGCGGGCCAGGGTGAAGCGGAAGTTCGGGTCCTGTGCGTAGCGCATGTCGCCGAAGTTCTGGTGTGACAGCGTTTCCAGTATGGCACTGGGCACGATGGGCACGCGGGTCTCAGAGTAGTTGCGGTCGTAGAGTGCCCGTGCCTCCCACTCTCCGTAGGTGTAGCTCAGGTCTGTAGTGACGTTGTCGAGAATACTGCTGGCCAGGTCGTAGCTCATCATCCGGCTCTTTCCCGCTGCCAGCAGACTGTCGCCCTTCTGCGTGGTACAAATGGCAAGCGAACCGTACACACCTAATCCTGTGTCGGTATGTCCGGCATCGCTATGGATAGCCAGTGAAAGCTCAATGGGAACCTTGCGCCCCGCGCTGTCAGGGGCAAAGACGCTACCGCCGCATAGTTCGTTGAGCATCAGCGAGCGGACGTTGATATCATCGGCATAGTCGTTCTCGCCGTTCTTCGAGCTATAGACGCTGGGCGGCATACCGGCCCATTGTGCCCAGTAGCGTGCGCCCTCTAAGCAGCGGGACATTCCGCTGGTTTGGCCTCCGCGCTCAATGTTGCCCATGCCTCCGCCGAAGCGCACGGCATCGGTGGTGACCACACCCTTGTTGGAGCTGTAGTTCGTGAGCACCACGCGGTTCTGCTCCGAGCAGCCTGCATCGAAGTCGAACGTGCCGAGGTACACCCATGTGCCGCCGCCCATCTGCTGGTTCACGTTGTAGTCGGTACGCTCTCCTTGGTGCCACACGGTGTAGTGGGCGTCGTCCACGCTCTCCTCCGTCGTCTGATAGCTCACGTAGACGGCATAGCGTCCTGCCTCAGGAATCTGGGGCTGGTAGCTCACTTTGCTTTGCCGCGACTTGCTGCGTGTTGCCTCGCACTGCCGGGCGGTGCCTGCCTCGAAGGGGTTATCGCCCTCTCTGAGCTTCTCGCCGTGATAGGCAAAGCCACGGAAGGGTGCATCGACCCAGGGATTGCGCAGACTCTCCTCTCTATAATATATAAAAGATGTGTGGCGGTCGTCATTATCCACGATGACCTCATGACGCTGCCAGTCTCGCTCGCGAGGCGTGAACACCACGGCTCCGGCGTTCTCCAGCATCGGTATGAGGTAGGGCACGACGATGGTCTGCGTGAAAAGGTCCTCAGTGGTGGCGAAGAGTGCAGGCCGCTGCCACCGCCATTTGTATTCGGCGTTGTCAAAGTAGCGGCCGTGACTGGCCCAAAGGGCGATGTGCTTTCCTTCCAGACCCCGCTCTATGTCGTATGGGCGCGACGTACATTTCACCCACGGCTCTCCACGGTAGTTGGTGTCGCCCCAGGTCAGTTGTGCGTGGGAAGTAATAAGGGATAAGTTATAAATGATAAGGATAGTCAGCAGCTTATACAGTGCCGATGCTGAAGTTCTCAGGATATTTGCCATGAAAGTCCTTGTAGTAGAGTTTAATCTCGCGCATGTCGCGGTCCACGTCGCCCGACGGAATGATGGTCTTAGTACACTTGATGAGCTTCTGCTCATAGTCCACGCCGTAGAGCAGTATGGGCAGCTGTGCCTTCAGGGCGATGAAATAGAATCCGCGTTTCCATTCTTCTACACGCGAGCGAGTGCCTTCGGGCGTGATACACAGGCAGAATGAGGGTTCACGCTGGGCCGTCTCGGCAAGGGCATCGGTCATGCTCGTGTGCTTCTGACGGTATACGGGTATGCCGCCCAGACGGCGGAAGAGCACACCCAACGGCCAGGCGAACCATTCCTTCTTCATCAGGAAATTGATACGCGTGCCCTCAGCGCCGTTATACAGCTGCCCTAGGATGAAGTCCCAGTTGCTGGTATGAGGTGCCAGACAGATGATGTATTTCTCGGGATGGGACTCCGTCACCTCCAGGGTCCATCCCATACGTTTGTACAAGAGCCATTTACAAAATTTCTGCCACATGGCTAAAGGTTGTTAATGTTGTCTACGGTCTCGCTAATCTCAGCCGAGAATTTCTTACGCAGGTCTTGGAAATAGCGTTTTGCAGGCATTCCCGGTTCGGGGTGCGACACGCGGCAGATGTAGTTTCGCTGCATCTGCATGATGCTGTAGAGCAGGGTCTCATCGCCGGCCTTGTGCTTGTCATTGCCATAGAGCGACGCTGCCACCGCCTCGGCAAGCAGCTCCCCGCATACCATGTTGATAGTCCGCTTCAGTGTTCTCTTGTTTTTCATAATTTGTAAAGATTTAAGAAATTACATCGCCAAAGTTACTAAAAAAAATTGAATTGACAAAGAAAAAAACAAAATTCTTTTGCTCGTATAGATTTTTTTACTATCTTTGAGCCAAATTACGAAAAACCTATAATCAAACGACGATACTATGAAGATACTTGCAATCAATCCGGGGATGATTTCCACCAAGGTAGGAGTGTTTAACGATGAGGAGCTGGTCATGCACGCCACGCTCAACCATCCTTTCGAAGAGTTGTGCCGATATCCGTTCATCATGGACGAGTATGACTATCGCAAGGAGAAAGTCACAGAGGAACTCCAGCGGCAAGGCATAGCTATGGACTTCGATGTCATCGTGGGACGTGGTGGACTCGTGAAGCCGATAGAGAGCGGTGTTTATGAGCTGAATGAGAAGGTCATTGAGGACACCATGCACCCGCGTCTGCACCACGCCTGCAACCTGGGCTCGCTCATGGCCCTGAGCATGGCTCATGAGATAAAGGGCTGCCGGGCATTTATGGTAGACCCTGGCGTAGTGGACGAGCTGGATGACATAGCCCGCATCACAGGACTACCAGAGATGCCTCACCAGACCATCTGGCACGCCTTGAACCAGAGGGAGATAGCCAAGCGATACTGTCGGGAACATGGTGTGAAGTATGAGGAGCAGGATCTCATCGTCTGCCACATGGGTAGCGGCATTTCCTTCGCCATGCACCATCATGGAAGGGCAATAGAATGTAGCAATGCACTGAGTGGCGACGGGCCTTTCTCGCCGTCAAGGGCAGGCATGTTGCCGACGGCACAGCTGGTGAAGCTTTGCTACAGCGGACAGTATACCGAGGCCGAGATGCTGCGAAAGATAAACGGTCATAGCGGACTGACGGCTCATCTGGGCACCAACGATGTTCGGGAGGTGGAGCGTCGCATCGCCGAGGGTGACAAAAAGGCCAAGCTGATTCTCGATGCTATGGTCTACAGTATAGCACGTTGGCTGGCATCTGTCGCCCCTGCAACCGATGGACATGTAGATGCCATTATCCTTACCGGAGCCATTGCCCATAGTAAATACATCACCGACGGGTTGCAACGACGACTCAGCTTCCTGGCTCCCATCTTCATCTATCCCGGCGAAGACGAGCTCACCGCGCTGGCCATGAATGCTTTGCGGGCCATGCGAGGGGAGCAGGAAATAAAGGTTTATAAGTGATTAGGTTCGTCCAAACTCCGAGTTAGGTTCGTCCAAACTCCGAGTTAGGTTCGTCCAAACTCCCAGTTAGGTTATACTTTACTGCATGCGCTGAAGTCCTTCCCAGCGCACGTTCCAGGTGCCGTCTTGCGGGAAGCCAGGGTTGCTGGGCTGCGGACATCCGTCCCATCCAGCGCACATCATGGCAATGGCCGTCAGTAGGGCACCGTTGCCGGGAAGGTAGATGCGGAGGCGGTCGGCGGTCTGGAAGTTGTGGCCGTTCTTTAGGTAAGTGTTCTTCTGTGTGTCGATGAGGAGGGCCTTCAGGGCGGTGTCGGGCTGGCCAAGACGGGCGGCGGCCATAGCGGTCATGCCGTAGTCCCAGCCCCAGGTGGTCTGCCAGTTCCAGTTGTCCATCACCCAGGCGAGGGTCTTGCTTGTTGCGACTGAGTCGCAACATACGGAGAAGGAGGGAAGCATACCGAAGGGACCAAGGACGGCGGGGTGGTCGTTGTGGGTCTTCTCAGCAAAAGTCTCGTAGTAGGGCACGCTTCCTAGCGTGCCATTCTCATTGTTGCGACGCTGGGGAGCGTCGATTGCCACGGTGTCGAAGGGGTCGAAGGATTCCAAACCTTCAGTTTTGCCCTTGGGGAGTCCGGCGGTGTAGATGCCGTCCTTCGTCATGGGCAGGGGAGCGAGATTGTCGATGATGTCGTCCCACTCTTTGTGACGGGGAAGGCCCTGACGCTCGCGCCATTGCTGGGCAAGTGAAAGGCCGTAGTGCCAGTAAGCCAGCTCGAAGGGGTGATTGAAGGAAATGTCCTTGGTCATGCACTCCTGCATGGAGGTAGCACCGATGAGAGAGTAGTGGGCAACGCTTCCATGCGTTGCGGGTTTGATGCTATTGGCACGCTTGGAAGCGTGCCCTACTAAGTTGGCAAAGTCGGCCATGAACTCGGCGGTAGCTTCAACTTGCTCGGAATACTTCTTCAGTGTCTCGGCGGTGGGATTGGCGCGGTACAGCTCCTCTGCCATATATATATAATGTGGCTGCTGCCAGATGAGGAACGAGCCGGTGTTTGACGGTGCCTCGCCAGCCCAGGGATCAGTCATCTTCATCCAGCGGATGCCCTTGAAGCCTTGACGCTCGGCAATCTTCTTGGCCTCGGGATAGGCCACGCGGTTGTACCAGTCCATGACTTTGCTGACGGTATTCGGACGGTTCCAAAGAGCGAAGTCAACCATGTGCCACCACGTCATCTCCAAGTGAGGGCGACCGAACCAGGAGTTGTACGTTAGGCCGGTCTCCTGAGGAGGAAGAGCGTTGGCACAGTTTACCTGCGTGAGGTACTGCGAGAGGACGACACGGCGCTCCAGCTCTTTTGCTCTAGGATCAGTACACTGGCCAAAATCAACGATAGCACCTTGCTGCCACCAGCGGTTCCAAGACTTGATGACCGCCTTTAGCTGTTGTTCGTAGTAGAAAGCTGAGGCCTCAGGTTTTGTCTGACTATACTCAGCCTCTAAGGTCAAGACATCAGAGTTGGTAGTAAGCTCGAAATGGTGTGGGGCTACCTCAGTGATGGTAACATCGCCTTGCCATCGGAGGGTAAGGTAATAAGTGGTGCTGTCAATGTTATGTTCTATGACGGCGTAGTGGGCAACGCTTCCAAGCGTTGCAGCAGCGTTGGGATTGGCACGCTGGGAAGCGTGCCCTACTATGCGTGACTGATGACGTTCTGGTTTCGTCCAGTCGGCAGCATCGTCGGCATGCTTGCCAGTAGGGTAGGGGAAGCGGATGGCAACACGGGCATGGCCGTCCTTGAGTAGTGGTGACTTGATGCGATAAATCACGGCATCTCGGTCCTGAAGGGCGGCGGTGATTACTTCCACAGGCTGACCTTCGGCCTTGAACGATGATTCGATGATGCCGTCGTAGAGCTTCAGCTCCTGCCGTATGTCGGTGAGTGCAGAGAGTTGGACGGGCAAGGAAAGCCCGATGGTGCCGAGATTCAGACGATGTGGATTCACACGGAAATACTCTGTGGCAGCGACGTTGCGGGCGGGGTCGCCCTTGGAAGCCTTATATTCCACGGCGTATACTTCGGGGTGGCCGTGGCCCAGGTCCATGGTCTTGTAGGAGTCCTCGGGTGTGAGGCCGTCGGTGTTTTCGAACTTATGCCAGCCCCAGTCGGACATGGCTGTCAGGGGAACACCACCCCTATACTCAAAAGGGAACGACTGCATGCCCGTTACGTCGACCGTGGTGGCGAAATGTCCGTTACCCACGGTGAGCGAGGCTAGTGGGTCGGCCTCGGTAATGATGGGGTTGTTGCGTGATACAACGGCCTTGCGGTCGATGGGCTGGAGCACGTTCTCCGTGTCGAAGCCCATCTGCTCCATCTCGAGTGATGCCCAGATGAAGGGGCCGAGACCCTTGGCATCGTTGTCGCGGATAGGCTCCGAGAGGTAGTATTCGTAGCCACCATCACGACGGCGGTTCTCTTTCACGCTGCCTTTGGGATTCACTTTCTTCATGGCTGCCACAACTTTTTCGGTAGCGGCAGGGCCGAGGCCGGCAACTGAACAGCAGTTAGTCAGCGAGATAGTCTCGTCCTCGTTCACACGAATAAAGTTGTTGATGATGCCACGGTATGCCTTGATGCCGGCATCGCGGAATTTTGTTCCCACGAATCCCTTGCGGTAAGCTTTCAGCAACACGTAGGTGAACATGGCAGAGCAGGTGCTCTCGAGGTAGTTCCCCTCTCGTCCCGGCGAGTCCATCACCTGATACCACACGCCACTTTGCTTATCCTGCCATTTCACCACAGCCTCCAAATCTTTCTGCAGCAAGTCAATAACCTCACCGCGTCGGCTATAGTCTTCGGGCAGGGCGTCAAGTACTTCGATGAGTGCCATCGTGTACCAACCCTGGGCACGTCCCCAACAATGCTGGGAAAGTCCCGTCTCCTTGTCGGCCCAGAAGGTGTTTCGCGTCTCGTCGTAGGCATGACGGTTCAGGCCTGTCTTCGGGTCGAAGGTACGTTGGTAGGTGGTTTTCAGCTGGTCTACGGCATCATCGTAGATATTTTCGATTTTCTTATTTTCGATTTTCGATTTTCCTTTCGACTTTTCGGTGATGGGGGCGGTGAGCACGCGGAAAGGCAGTCCCATGAAGATGCCGTCAAGCCACACCTGATAGGCGTAGATGGCCTTGTGCCAAAATACCTTGTCGGCGATGGTGCGCGGCTGGTCTTGCAGCTGTTTCATCATGGTCTGCATGGCCAGAAGGTTCTTCGCTTCGGGCCATTGCTGGTACATGCGGGTGACGAAATGTCCGGTGCGGATGTTGTCGAGGTTATAGTCCAAGATGTTGTAGCCACGGATGTCGCCCTGAGCGTTAATCATCGTGTCGGTATATAGCTGACAATAGTCCTTGATTTTCTCCCCGCCGTAGCGTAGATAGGTGTCGAGCATGCCTTCCAGTTCGATACCCATGACGTAGCTCCACTTGGGTTTTGTCGAGAAGTCGAGCAGGTAGCTTTTGGGCACACGCTTCATTTCGGAGTATGTCATCCACTCGGAGTAGTGCTTATAGGGCTTCTTCTGTAGGACCAGTCCACCGTTGATGAAGAGTTTTTCGTAGCGAACATCGCGCACCTTCCCGCTCTGGAAGTTACCCTGCTCAACACCATTGAAGTGACAGTTCTTTACATCAATATCATAAATGTAGGTGCCCTCGTCGAGACCAATCATTTGCACACCGTACTTTGACTTCTCGCTGGTAACGTTTTCCATGTAGATGTTGCGTACAGTAGGATAGTTCCCACGGCAGCAAATCTCATTGTGGTCGTAGTCAAGGTTGATTTTCAGCACGCTCTCGCCGCACTCTCCCACCTTGATGTCCTTCATGTAGATATTCTCAATGATGCCGCCTCGGCAGGAGTTGGTCTTTATACGCAGCACGCGGTCCAGCTGAGGGGAATCCATGATGCAGTCGTGTGCAAAGACATTCTTGCAACCGCCGCTTATCTCTGACCCTACGACAACCCCGCCATGCCCGTTGTGCATAGTGCAGTTGCGGATGATGATGTTCTGCGAAGGCATGGCACGTTCACGTCCATCGCGGTTACGTCCGCTCTTGATGGCGATACAGTCATCTCCGGTATTGAAGAAACAATCCTCGATGAGCACGCGGTCGCACGATTCCGGGTCGCAACCGTCTCCGTTGGGACCATTGTTAATCATCTTGACGCGGCGAACAGTGATATCGGTGGATTTCAGGGGATGAATCACCCAGAACGGAGAACGTAGCAATGTAATGTCTTCCAGGAGTATGCGCTGACATCCGTTGAAGTTCACCAATTGCGGACGTAGTCCGTCATTAGATCCGAAGGTGCGTTCCTTTGTCCATTGGCCCTTGTCGTCTTTCATCGGAATACCGTCCTCTCCACAGCGCAGCAATCTCGGACGGGCCTCAATTCTTTGACTGACTCCGCCTTCTTCGTAACCGTAGTGCGGTACGCCACACCATTTCCACCATGTGTCGTTGCTGCCGCATCCGTCGATGGTACCCTTGCCGGTGATGGCGATGTCGGTCTGCTGGAAAGCATAGACACATGGGGAGATATTGTAACAGTCCAGTCCTTCCCATGAGGTTTCCACGATGGGGTAAAGCTCAGGCTGGAAAGCGAACTGCAGGGTAGCCCCTTCCTCAATGACGAGGTTCACGTGACTCTTCAGGGCGATGGCCCCCGTGAGGAATGTCTGCCCGGCAGGTACTATCACCTGTCCGCCACCCTTTTTCGAGCAGCGGTCTATGGCTTTCTGAATAGCTTTTTGGTTCTCAGCGGCAGTAGCAGAAGGTTTGGCACCGAACTTGGTAATGGGATAGTCTCTGCCATTAATCTGCGGGACGGCGATGCTCTGTTCTATCTGCCGATAGGTCTGCTCGTCCCACTCAGCGGCATTAACCATGAAGGGAAGGAACAGGAGGATTGTGATGAATTGGAATAGTTTATTAGTCATAGTTGTTAGTAGTTATTTGGCTGTTATTTCTCGTTTATTCAAACTCCCTCTCCCTAACTTAGGGGCAGATGTGTCAGTCTTCCTCATAGCATGCCCAGTTGCCCTCGCTCTCCTGAACGGTGGCCTTGTAGCACGTGGGAATCTGTTCCACACACCAGCGGGCGATGTTTTCTGCCGTGGGATTGAAGGGAAGCACATCGTTGAGGTTCTGGTGATCCAGACGGTCTTTAATCTTCCGTTTAATGAAGGTGAAGTCCTCCACCATGCCGTTTTCGTTTAGTTCCTTGGCACAGCAGTAAAGCTCTATGACCCAGTTATGGCCATGCAGTTGTGAGCACTTGCTCTCGTAATCGAGCACCAGCCTGTGGCTGGCCGAGATTTCTATCCGTTTCTTGATATAGTACATCTTTATATATTTACTATTTACGATTTTCAGTATTCAATTTACCACCACGTCGCTGCCGAGGTTCTTGGCCAGGGCATCGCGCAGTTCCTTTGTCTCTTTATGTTCTTGCAGCAGTTGCATCATGCGTTCCATGTTGTTGCCCACTTGCCTTAGCTGCTGTTGTATATCTTTCAGTCGGGCTTCCACGAGGTCGAGGCGGTAGTCCATGACGAGGTGAAGCACCCGTGGACGTAATCGGGCAATCAGATTCTCATGCCGTTTATCTTCGTCCTTCTCGTTGAAGTCGTATTCGAAGCGTCCGCCTAGGGGATGGCGGTCCATGACAAGACTAGCAGCAAGGTTGCTCACCTGTGGGTCAGGATGGTTGGTGAAATAGGTCTCGGCCTTGAAGTCAGGAGTGTCCTGGCAGCGGGCAACAGCCTCGGCAAGTATCTGTTGGTGGACTGGGGAGGCGAACTGCAGACCGTCTTGCGAGAGGTCGAAGTCGATGTATTGCGCCACGGTGAGCGATATCTTCTGTCCGTCGTCGGTCTCTATGTCCTTGTAGATAATTTCGTCGCCATGACGAATAACCTCACGGACGAGGAGGAGTTCGACTGCCCCAGAAGCCCCACCCCCGGCCCCTCCCGCTGAGGGGAGGGGAGTGGTTACCTTTTGCGTCTGTCCATCAACAGTTCTCTGCTCTTGAGAGTATATACTCCCCTCCCCCTCGCGGGAGGGGTCGGGGGAGGGGCTGCTGGGGTTTTCCCTTCTCTCTTCTCTTTCCCTCTCCTTTGCCTTCTCCTCAATGTCGGCGCGGATGTATTTGTTCATCTCGGCCACGAGAGTCTGCTCCTTCAGACCGATACGCTGGGCGAAGTCGGCGATGTAGGTGGAACGGAGAATCTGGTCTGGGATGACGGAGATGCTCTTCACGATGCCTCCAATGCCTTCTGAGCGCTTCACGGGGTCGGTGATGTTCTGCACGGTAAGGCGTGTCTTGAAGGTGATGAAGTCCGTCTGGTTCTCGTCGATATACTTCTTCAGTTCCTCGGTGCTGTGCTTTCGGGCGAAGGAGTCAGGGTCATCGCCGTCGGGCAGCAGCAGCACCTTGATGTTCATTCCCTCGGCGAGCAGCATGTCGGTGCCTCGCATGGCGGCATGTATACCCGCCTCGTCGCCGTCGTAGAGCAGGGTGATGTTCGAGGTGAAGCGGTGGAGCATCCGTATCTGATAGATACTGAGGGCCGTTCCACTATTGGCCACCACGTTTTCTATGCCAGCCTGGTGCATGGCGATGACGTCGGTGTAGCCCTCGACCATGAACACACGGTCTTCCTTCACAATAGCCTTCTTCGCCTGATAGATGCCGTAGAGTTCACGCTCCTTGTGGTATATTTCCGAGTCGGGCGAGTTGACATATTTCTGTGCCACGCCCTTCGTCCGTGAGTCGAGCACACGTCCTCCGAAGGCTACCACCTTACCGCTGACGTTGAGCCAGGGGAAAATGGCGCGGCCCGAATAACGGTCATAGATGCCGCGCTCGTTCTCTATGCAGAGGCCCGTCTTTATGAGGAATTCCTTTTTATACCCCTTGGTCGTTGCTGCCTGTGCCAGTGCATCGCGACGCTGGGGAGAATAGCCCAGCTGGAACTTCTCTATGATGTCGTCGCGTATGCCACGGCTACGGAAATACTGCTTGCCAATGGCGATGCCGTCAGGGTCGTTCTTCAGCGTATCATGGAACCAGTCGCGGGCCCACTCGTTGACCACGAACATCGACTCACGTTCGTTCTGCTGTGCAAGTTCCTCATCGGTCAGCTCCTTCTCTACAACTTCAATATTATACTTGCGGGCAAGCCAGCGCAGGGCTTCGGGATAGGTTATCTGCTCGTGCTCCATGAGGAACTTCACGGGCGTACCTCCCTTACCGCAGACAAAGCAGTGGCAGATATTCTTTGCCGGTGACACCATGAACGACGGGTTGCGGTCATCGTGGAAGGGACACAGCCCCTTGTAGTTCACACCGGCCTTACGCAGCGTGACGAAGTCGCCCACGACATCGACGATGCGTGCTGCGTCTATAATCTTGTCTACTGTTGCCCTGTCAATCATTAGCATTGCTGAATGAAGTCCCATCAACCAACTATTGATGACCTTACTATCATTCAGACTGCAAAAATACGCAAATAATGTGGAATGTACAAACTTTTTCACTCTTTTTACAATACCGTAACTACTATCGTAAATATTAATTATGTGGTTGTTTTTTATCAAAACTATTGCAGGTATGAAATAAAGGCAGTACCTTTGCACCTGTCGATGGCTACAATATTCTTTTTTGTGATACAAAATCCATGAATCCTACAACCACTCCCCTGCTACCTATCGCGATTTGCCTGATGACTGGCATCGCGATTGCTCACTGGTGGATGCCGGGCTTCCCGCTGATTGTCGCTCTTATTGCGGCACTGGCCGTGGCACTGGCAACCTACCGCTGGTCAGGGGTACAGAGCATGAGCATATACTTCTGCTGCATGGTGCTGGGCATGACGCTGATGCAGCTGCAGCACGAGGACGACCTGTGGAACCGCGAGCTGGAGGCCGTCGTGATGTCGGAGCCTGCCGAGAGACCCAAGACCATCGGAGTAGACCTGCTCGTACCTGGGGACGGAGGACGGACGTTGCGGTGCTACCTGTGGAAGGACGAAAGGAGCAGGGCACTGAGGTTGGGGGATGAGTTAGTCATCGACGCGCAGCCATTCCCCTCCCATCAAGGGGAGGGGTCAGGGGTGGGGTCTGAAACATCAAGAAAAAGGGGGACTGCACCCATATTCTTTATTCATCGTGGCGACTGGCATCCTGGAGGCAATGCCCTCAGCCAGTTGACTCATTGGCAGCGTACGAGACTATGGTTTCTGAAGCAACGTCATAAGCTGTCGGAACGCTATCAGGAATTGAACGCCGAGGCCGACACCTACGCTGTGCTGGCAGCTATGACACTGGGCGACAAGTCGGCTCAGACGCAAGAACTACGCGAAACTTACGCTATAAGCGGAGCGTCTCATGTCTTGGCTATCAGTGGCTTACATGTTGGTATTGTCTATATGATGCTCACGCTTCTTATGCTTGGCCGACGGCACTTCTGGCTTTCTCAGGTGCTGACGGTATCGGCTATCTGGGCCTTCGCCCTGCTCACAGGATTGTCGCCCAGCGTCACCCGTGCCGCCACGATGATTAGCCTCTATGCCGTGTTCGCTGCACGGGGAGGAACGGCGTCACCCATCAATGTTTTGTGCTTCGCCGCCATCGTCATACTCGTGGTTGATGTGCAGTCGCTCTTCGACGTGAGTTTCCAGCTATCGTTTGCTGCCGTCCTGGCCATCCTGGCTTTCATGCCCCTGCTGAAAAGCCTATACCAGCCAGGCAATACTTTGTTAAGGTGGACATGGAACCTGGGACTGCTCTCGCTCAGTGCGCAACTGGGCGTGGCTCCGCTCATCGCCTTCTATTTCGGCCGCTTCTCCGTCTACTTCCTGCTCTCCAACTTCCTCGTCATCCCTGCCGCAACGCTTATCCTCTACGGAGCACTCGTCTCATTGCTGTTCCCACCGGCCAGCATCGTGCTTATATACATAGTGAAGGCTATGAATGGCGGTCTGCGCATCATAGCCTCACTACCAGGTGCCAGCATTGAAGGGCTTCACCCTACACCCCTCCAAGTGGCACTCATCTATGTGTTTATCCTACTTTGCTATCTCATCTTGAGAAAGCTAATCAGTATTTTCCGCAGCAGCATCAATATGCGTGACCGTCAGTGGCTATCTCCTCGCGGGTAATCTTGCGGCTGTCTATCTTGCGCCAGCAGTAGACGATGTAGGCCAGCACGAAGGGCACGAGCAGGGATACGTAGAACATGGTGTTCAGGGTGAAGTAGCTCGAACAGGAGTTCTCAAGCGTCAGCGATGACTGTAGGTCGGCGGTCGATGGATAGTAGGCCGTGTTGTTCCAGGCCGACATCAGCAGCAGGGGAAGTACGGTGAGCACCGTGCCAATACCGGCAAACCAGATGGATTTACTATTTACGGATTTACTATTTACGATTTCCGATACGATGCCATAGAGGACGAGCACCACGCCGATGAGCATCACGAGGGTGAGATACCACATATCGAGGAGGTTGTGCAGATACTTGTAAGGCTCCATGAAGATGATGCCTGTCTCATCGTATGCAAAGCCGTCCTTGAGCAACAGATGTAGCAGATAGCCCACGAAAAGGATGACGAAGGGAACGGCGGCACTCAGCAACTGGCGACGGGCACGCTGGCGGATGGTTTCGTCGTCCACATTATTTATAATATAGAGCGTTCCGAGCACACGGGCAAGGAACATCACGGCCAGGCCAAACACCAGCACCCAGGGATTGAGCAGGGCATCAAGGCCGTGGCTGCCGTTGGCCCAGTAGCTGATAATCGGCGTGATGGATGCATCGTCTATGAGGTTGTTCTTCTCGACGATGAAGTTGCTGCCCTCGAAGAACGTGGCCACGGCTCCACCAAGGAGCAATGGGCCGAGGATGCCGTTGAGCACCAAGAACCACTGGAAAGTGCGCGGGCCGACAAGATTGCCCAGCTTGTTCTGGAACTCGTAGCTCACGGCCTGAATGACAAAGGTGAACAGAATTAGCATCCACAACCAGTAGGCTCCGCCAAAGCTTGTACTATAGAACAGCGGGAACGAGGCGAAGAAGGCTCCACCAAAGGTGACAAGCGTGGTGAACGTGAACTCCCACTTGCGGCCTGTGGAGTTGGCTACCAGGCGCCGCTCCTCATTGGTATGGCCCAGCGAGAAGATCAGCGAATTGGCTCCTTGCACAAAGAGCAGGAAAACGAGGAGTGCCCCAAGCAGCGAGACGATGAAGCACCAGTAATGTTGAAGAAATGCGTATGTCATGACTTTGGTCCTTTCTTGATTTGTTTAAGCAGAATGCTGATTTCCACGGCGAGCATGGCGGTGAAGAGGAATAGGAAGAGGAAGAACGTGAAGGCCACGCTTCCGGCGTTCAGGTCGCTGACGGCAGCCCAGGTGGGCAACATGTCCTGGATGGTCCATGGCTGGCGGCCGAACTCGGCTACAAGCCATCCGCTCTCAGAGGCGATATAGGCCAGGGGCACCAAGGCGATGGCCACCCAGCAGATCCAAGCGGGTAGTGTGGCAGGATTGTGTACGTCGGATTCTGTCTCGGGTATCATGCCAAAGGCAGAGAACAGGCGACGGGAGACCAACGACACAAAGGGAATGTCGAACATCAGCAACAGCAGGAAGGCAAAGAAAGCGATGAGCAGGCAGCCCATGCCTACCATGATGCGGAACGACCAGAAGTTGACGGGGATGTAGGGCACCACCTCGCTCTTGTCGCGGATATAGCCGTAGCCGAAATACTTCATGTTCTCATTGAGGATGGAGAGCTGAGCATCGAGAGCAGCCTGATCAGCCCCCTCGGCCTTGGCCTTACGATAGTCTGCCAATGCCTGTATGGCCAGCTTGCCACGGGAAATCTTCTCGTCGACCGATGGTTCTACGGTACCGTCGGGCTTGGTGTAGCCGTTGAGGATGTCATTCACGCCGGGCACGAAGCCGTGGATGTCGTTCGTGGCCATAAACGAGAGGGCATAAGGCACCTCCATCTTCCATTTACGATTTAAGTATTTACCATTTACGATTTGCTGCGCCTCGTTAGCATAATCGGGCTGGCACAGCGGGTTCACCCAGGCAATGGCTGTCAGTCCTTGGTCTGTACCTCCATTGTAGAGAGCCTCCATAGCGGCAAGCTTCATTGGCTGCACCTCGCCCACGCTCTGGGCACTCTTATGACCTGTGGCAGCAGCTCCAATTGAGGCGATAAGCCCCACGATGGTGGCAATCTTGATGCTCTCCACGGCCAGGCGCGTGTGGCTCTTCTTCAGCAGATACCAACAGGAGACGGCAACAACAAAGACGGCTCCGATAATCCATGCCGAGATGACCGTATGGCAGAACTTGTCGACGGCGAAGGGCGACAGGGCCACCTCCATGAATGAGGTCATCTCATTGCGCATGGTGTCAGGATTGAACTCGCAGCCAACGGGGTACTGCATCCAGGCGTTGGCCACCAGAATCCACCAGGCAGAAATGGTGGCTCCTAAACCCGTGAGCCACGTGGAGGCTAAATGGAAGCCCCGGCTCACCTTCTCCCAGCCAAAGAACATCACGGCCACGAAGGTAGACTCCATGAAGAAGGCCACGATGCCCTCAACAGCCAGCGGAGCACCGAAGATGTCACCCACGAACCAGGAGTAGTTGGACCAGTTCGTTCCGAACTCAAACTCCAGGATGATACCCGTGGCAACGCCCATGGCGAAGTTCACACCGAAGAGTCGCTGCCAGAACTGCGCCGTGCGTTTCCAGAACTCATCCTGCTTCTTGTAGTAGATAGTCTCGCAGATGCCCATGATGACCGCCAGGCCAAGCGTCAGGGGCACGAAGAGCCAGTGATAGATGGCCGTGAGGGCGAACTGCGCCCGCGACCAGTCGATAGTACCGGCATCAATAGATAATAGAATGTTTTGCATAGTTATTGGTGATTTAGGATTTTCTCGGCAAAGATAAACATTATCTGGCAAACTTCCAAACAATCAGGCCGTTTTTTATTCGCTATCTGCAAATACCAGATTCGGGCCTGGCTGGTTGTCGCCGATGTCGTCGCGGCTGATGGGTTCTCCCTTTTCCGTGGTGTTGCCCTCGATGGTATAGCCGTCGGTGCGGGCATCGAGGTAGATGCGGAAAGCACGGTCGTTGGTGGCGTAGGGAGCGGGACCAGGAGGGCCGATGATGTTGTCGCGGATGACGGAGCCTGGCTGGTTGCTCAGGGTATAGAGCCCCCCAGCGTCGTAGAGCTGCAGTGCGTAGTCCGACACATTATTATTATATATAAGGTTACGCTCCATGCCCGTCTTTTTCGCCGTCCATCCCCAGCCTACGCAGATGCCACTGTAGTTCACGTGGTCTACGGTATTGTGGCTTATCTCTGTGTCACTGACGTAGCCGCATCCGATGGCCACGGCTCCCCAGTCCTCAGCGGTGGCATGGCTGATGGTATTTCTACTGATGGTGAGGTGACGAGTGTGGGATGCCAGGTCGTCGTAGGGACGGTGTACCTCACGGGGACTCTCGGCGAAAGAGCCGGCCATGATGGCCGTTCCGCCGATGTCGCTGAACTTGCAATCTGTGACGGAGCAGCTGTCGGTGGCGTCGATGAAGTCGAGGGCCGTGGCTCCCAGCTGTCGGAACGTGCAGCCTTGAAAGCTCACCTTCGAGGCATGGCTCACACTGACGGCAGCCACGGGTCGCTCCACCCACGCCTGGTTCTCCAGTCCGGCATCCCAGGGCAACCCCTCGTTCTCTTTAAGCTTATAGGCATCGACGAGCGGCATACCGCCCTGCAGCGTCACGTGTCCACGGTGAAGCGGACGGTTCCAACAGGTCTTCTCGAAAGTGATGTTCTCGAAGTGGATGTGGCTCACCCGGTGTTTATCCGTACCACCGATGACCACCAACTGCTCGATGCCGTCGCGCAGCTCAGTGGTGCGGAGCATGAACGCGCTGCTGCCCTTCTCACCACCGATGACGGGTTGCGGCCAGGGGTGGTCGAACTCCAGGCGGCTCTCAGGCTCCATGAAGGTGACAACGATGCTGTCGCCCTGCTGCTTCATGTCCTTCACGCGCAGGATGGCCATAGCCCACCGCTGGCAGACGACCATCTCCAGACCATTGCCGAAAGGCTCGCGATGACCGTCGCCGGTGTATTGTCCCTTCTTCCTTGGCGGTGACAGCAATTCCTCTAAGGCACCGGGAGGCATCTGTGGAGGTGTCGGGATGGTGATGGTGCGTGCCTCCGTGTCGAAGCCGAGCATCCGCTCCATGCCTTCACGGGGCCATATTAAATGGTGGCGTTGGCGAGGGTCGCCATAGATGACTGTCCCTTCCTCACCACGTATGATGGTGGGTGCCTCAGCCGTACCGCTGTCCTCGGGGCGCAGGAAGAGTGGCTCGGACATGTAGTAACGGCCAGCACGCACGCTGATGGTGACACCATGACGGCAACGCTCATCGCCCGTGCGGCGCCACTCTCGCACCTGGCGCAGGGCAGCGTGCAGGCTTTCGCCATCGCTTACCACTATCTCAGTGGGACTGTCCTCTCCTTCTACCCCTTCCGTAGGAGTGGGGGCTGGGGCGAGGTTTCTCCCAAAGAGGGGGGAGAATGGAAGAATGGCTAAAACAAGAAGGACTGATAAGTTACGCATATTGTCAATGTATGCTAAATTATCAATTGTCAATTCTCAATTGTCAATTCTCAATAATCAATTCTCAATCCTTTCTCCACTGTTCTATCTGGCAGGTGTGCTCCTTGGTGTCACGGTCATAGTTGATGCCTACCAGTAGGATATCGCCCGTGTATTCGGCCACCTTGTCGGGGTAGTGACGGCTTTTTATCTGTTCTATGGCCTTGCTGGCCGTCTCGTTGCTCTTCAGTTCTATGACGATGGCGGGCTTGCTGACGTTCTTTCGCGGTATGAGCACCAGGTCGGCATATCCCTTGCCGGTGGCCAGTTCACGGTGGAAGATGTAGTCGCCGTGGGCATAGTAGTAGGCAATGCTGATAACGCACGACAGCGTGTTCTCATCATTATACTTATAGATGCTGGCCTCGCTGTCGTGGGCTGCCTCCATCATCCGTGCCACCTTCTCGGCATCGCCGCGCAGGGTGGCCGTGAGTAGCCGCTCCGACTGCTGCAAGGCATGGGCAATGACCGTCCACCCCGTCTCCTCCACGGCATTGGCCAGCTCTTCCGATACCTCGTAGTTGGGCACGTAACATTCTCGCCGCTCCCAGTCGAACGACAGGTAGCCCAGGTGTATGAGCACGGTGAGCACATCATCGCGGCTGCGTATGGCCGAAAGGTCGTTGCGGAATTTCGTGGTGTTCACGTTTGCCCGCCCTCCGGCAAGCATCTCGATGATGTCCTCCTTCAGCCCGTCGAAGTTCATGCTGATGTAGGCAGCCACAGAGTCGAAGGCGCCGGTGCTGGCCCAGAAGCTGCGGCAGCGGCCAATGTCGACGGCCTGCATCACGCTGTTGGGGTTGAACATCGAGGGTTGCGGGCCTATCTGGTAGCCGTCGTACCATTTCTCCAGCTCATCGAAGTCCATCTGGTGCTTCATGGCTAGGGACTGCACCTCCTCCTTGGTGAATCCGAAGAACGTGGCCATCTTTCGGGGCTCTACCATGGAGTACTCCAGGAAATTGTTCAGGGCCGACTGGGTATTGTACTTCTTGACAGGCAATATGCCCGTCATGTACACCCCGGCGAATACATCGACTGCCGAGACATCCTTGAACATGCGGCGCAGCAGCTCCAGATAAGCGTCCATGGTCTCCGGCTTGTCCTCGTATACGCGGCAGACGGCATCCCACTCGTCGATAATCATGAAGAAGCGGTCGCCCGTAGCGGCAACGATGTGCTGTAGGTATTTCATCAGGTGGTCGCCCCGCTGGTATTCCACCTGTGGATAAGCCGCCTGGATGTCCTTGATGAGTTCTTCCTGGAAGTTGGTCACTATGCCCTCATCCTTGCAATTCGAGGTGAAGGTGGTCATATCCACGTATATGACCGCGTACTTGTTCAGATGCTGTTCAAACGTAGGGTCGCTGGCTATCTGCAGGTCGGCGAAGAGACTGCGAGAGTCGCATGAGTGGTCGTAATAGGCGGCCAGCATCTTCGCCGCCATCGACTTGCCGAAACGGCGGCAGCGTGTCACGCAACTCAGCTTCCGCTCGGTGAAAAGCGTCTTGTTTACCTCGGCTATCAGCCCCGACTTGTCTACGTATTCGCTGTTGCGAATCTGGCGGAAACCCTCGTTTCCCTTGTTGATATATATGCCCATCGTGTTTTACAATTTATCTCATTATTTGCTTCTTATGCACATTTTGCTGCAAAGCTACAATAAATATTTGAAATGGCAAAAAATAATCAGAAAAAAATTTAACCAAAATCGGTCGTTGGATTAAAGTATAGTTCAAATGTGGCTAAACGGGTAAAAAACTGTCTTATACTACAATAGCTTGACAGGTTTTTCGCCATAATAAAAGTAAATAATTATGGCAAGAGAGAAGTATGATCGTTACAGCGACGATTTCAAGCTGAAAGTGTTGAGTGATTATTTCGAGCGTGGAATGTCAAAAT
>JAEEGL013244767.1_pt1 | contig 21205 bp, 17 predicted proteins | sample 9134231 | NCBI WGS metagenome assembly JAEEGL01 (sample SAMN16246548, study PRJNA631951) | gut metagenome | biome: gut microbiome; feature: rumen; material: fiber-attached | host: Bos | place: Iran: Karaj | collected 2018-10 | reverse complement strand
GAATCCATAAAATGCAGTCCCATATGATTCCTCCGTTTTATCCTTGCTTCGTCATCAATACCACGCACTCAACGTGCTCGGCTTTCTCGATTGGATCATCCTTCATGCTCCTGCTTTGTACGACGATATTCACTCTCTAAAACGGAAAAAATCATAAGGTCATGATACTGCCCGTTTTTATAAAGACTTTCCCGCAGTAAGCCTTCTTTTGTAAACCCAAGTTTCTGCAGCACCCTGATCGAACCAATATTCTCTTTTATGATCTTTGCAGTTATTCGATGGAATCCATAATTCTCAAAACCGAATTTTAACATTGCATCTGCTGCTTCTGTCATGATCCCTTGTCCCCATAATTCTTTTTTTAAGCAGTAACTGGTCTCTGCACAGCAGTTAGACCTGTCAATATCAAAAAAGCCGCAATGTCCGATGATAGAATTATCCTGCTTTTGCGCAATTCCCCATCTGATTCTTTGTTTCTCATCAAAAAATCTCTGCATGCCGGTGATCATTCTTTGAATGTTTGCGATATCATGCACAGCATTATGGACCAGATACGCGCAGGTATCTTCATTCGACAGTACATTAAAAAGATTATTATCATCTTCCTGCGTGATCTGTCTTAGAAAAAGCCGTTGGGTACGCAGTTCCGGAAATGATTCGAATATACGTTCATTCATTTGAATCGTCCTCCTTTGAAGTTTTATATTTCCTCCCGTTTCAGAAAAGTATACATGAGTCTCGCAATTTAAAGCAAGCCAGACCAAACGGTCAGTATGTTGACTAGCTGCTCGTATGAGTTTGCTACTCACTCATTCGTTTCTATAATAATGCATGAGTGCAAATCTGTCAATAGTCAAAATGCCCAAAGCATTATTTTATTGTGTGTTATATCTTTCCGGCAAGAAACCGTAAGCTATGCATGAAGTCTGATAATATGACTTTTACGGACATGGCTTTCGGCTATGTCCGTTTTGTTTTGTACAGAAATGAGGTGCTGCTATGCCATTCAATGTGTACGGAGATAAAGATAAACCCAGCCTGCTGATCATGCACGGAATGATGAATGACTGGAAGATCGGCTATGAGAAAATGCACAGGCTGACAAATGTTTTTTGTCAGATCTTCCCTGCAATAGATGGGTGTTATGACGGCTCAGGCAATTTCACATCATTTCAGATCAGTGTCGGCAGATCGAAAACTATGTCAATGCGCATTTCGACGGCAAACTTGATATAGTATATGGAATCAGTCAGGGGGCTACGCTTATAGTCGAACTGCTGTCTCGCAATCAGATCAGTATCCGTGCAGCTGTACTTGATTGGAACGACACAAGTTTGATCTCTCAAAGCTGTGGACACAGCCTGTTCCGGCGTGCTTCGGTTTTATAAAACAGGATGGTTAATCTGTGAAAACGGCAGATTGATTCTTCTTTTCAATACAGCAAACATCGGAGAAAAGCTCTGAAACGTGACAAGCAGAAAACTACTGATAGGATTACCCAATATCAGTATTGCACGCCCTGTTTCGGTCGAGCGATACTGACTTGGGTGTTCCGCAGTATACTTGGGAGTTTCCCAAACCCTTCATCATTGCACAAAACACTTCTCAGAACACAATAGAAACAGCCGCCGATGTTTTTTTCACATCGGCGGCTGGTTTATGGAAAAGAAACTCAGATGAGCTTTGCGATATAGCGCAGAATGACAATGACATCCGAGCCGGTCACATTGCCGTCGCCGTTAAAATCTGCATGGGAGACAGCCGCCTGCGAGATGCGCACCGAAGAATCCTCTGCGGCGAAGCGCGCAAGCATCACCGCATCGCTGATGTCGACGGTACCGTCCTCATTCATATCGCCGTATGCTGTGACATTCGCGAGAAGCAGCGATGTCTCCGGCTGCAATTCTGTTTCGCTGCATTCATACAGTGTCTCATAATACGGAATCACATAATAGGCATCGTCCATACCGCTTGCCATTTCTGTTGAGCTATGTCCAATTGCCGCATCTATGCCTTCGGCGCGCAGCTGCTTTACCGCTTCAAAATATGCGGTGTAGTCCTTCGTATTCAGATAGATCGTTGTGCGGTTATACTCCGGCATATCGACGATCTCCCGAATCCCGCTGATGTTCAGTGCAGATGCATTTTCCTGTTTCGGCAACGAGATGCAGTAATCTCTGTCAAGATTCACCTGACTGTCCGTGCGGTAGCCGAACTGTGCCTCGATCTTTTCGACCTCCGGAATATTTTTCAGCACATCGAGCAGCGAATACTGCGCCCATTCATCCTGCGTCGTTCTGAAATCATAGACATTTGCAAATTCTGCGGATTCCGGCATGTCAGACAGCTCATATGTGAAGAACTCAAGTATGTTTTCGGGATATCCGCCCTCGCGCAGCACATTCTTCCATGTTTCAAGGATCGCATCCCAGTCCGGCTTTGTTCCCTGCCGGAAGGTGATCCGGTAGGTGCTGAACCGCATTCTGTAAATTTCATAGGGCTTGGTCGGTGTGAGAAACTGTTTGTCTGAGACAACGATGCACTGATCGACAGTTGTCTCCTGCCAGCGCGCAATGCGCTCGTACATCACGCCGATCTCGCCGTACTGCTTCACGGTCAGCTGATTTGTACCGAGCAGCAGCTGCGGCTGTATTGCAGGCATATCGGCAATCGGGCTGATGCCGAACTGCTCATAGAGCTCCACCGCAAGTGCATAATGCTTTTCAAAGGTCATGTAATACGGTACGTTTACGGTATAGCGCGGCTCTTTCTCATCCTCCGGATCCGGACGTTCCAGACTGCAATCCGGATACTGCGCCATCAGCCATGCTTCCACAGCGTCCCAGTCGATGCTGATTTCCTCGTTCCAGTTCGTTTCGGGATTGACGCGCATCGCAGTCAGGAAATATTGCGTCAGATCGGTGGAAATCACCTCATAAAGAGCAGTATCGCCGTAGGTATAAAATTCGTCGATCAGTCCGGCATCATAAAGAGAATTCATGATCTGGTCAGGCTGCACACCCCTGTCACTGTGAATTCCCACTTCATAGTATCCGTATGTGCCGCGCTTGCTGAAATCCGTAAGACGCGCTTCCTCGTTCGTTCCCATTTTCCGGTACACATTATCATGCAGATCCGAAAAAAATCCGCTCAGAATCTCTGCCGCTTTCACTTCTGCCTGTTCGGTGTCCAGATCGCTGCGCAGATGAAATGTCAAATAATTGTTCCGTGGAATGATATGGTACAGCGTATCGGTTGCGATCAGCGTGTTACGCTCCTGCATTTCTTCCGCCGTGTAATCGTTTGTAATCGGCATAGCCATTCGCCGGACGGTTCGTGTATAGTAGATCTGTCCGCGCCAGCCCTCTCCGAAAAGCCCGCTGTCCTCCACCGGCTGCAAGCCGTTGATATAAGCGCCGGATTCGGTGCGCCAGCTGAACACCGGATGGCTCTCCAGTGCTGCCGATACGGGCAATGTGCTGCACAGCATCACTGCGACTGCTAGCATTGCGGCACATCTCAGTTTCTTTTTCATTATCCTCACGCATCCTTTCAATTTAATTCGTCCTAGCTTGGCAGTCGTCCCTGTAAATGCCAAACTGCCCTCTAATGCCATTATACAATATAGCATAGTTAATGTCAACTATCTCTGCATATTTCGGCAAACACAGCAAAAAAAAAACGATTTTTGTTGTGAACACAGCCGAAAATGCAACATCATTTTCGGTTATATTTCTTGATGTCCTGCTCGGTTCCAAGAATATCGCGTACAACTATCCGGCAGAGCGCTCCGTACCGTTCCTCGGTCATTTTTAACGCCTGCTCATCTCTGTTGTTCAGCATCAAAAGGATTCTTTTGTCGTTTATGGCGATCACCGCCTTTCATATTCGGCCTTCATCAATTACGACGTAAAAATTCGGGAATACTTACAGCTTTTGGATTATTTTATTTTATCATTTGGAATGAATTATGTCAAATTAAAAGAACAGAGCAGCATGATTTGCTCATACTGCTCTGATCATTTTTATCTGTTACGTCCCGAAAATCACGTATTTACGTGGGAACTACTCGACGTTTGTGTTGACATGTCTTTCTTACCGATTTTACTCGTATCTACGCAGGTTTTCGCTTATAATTGAGGGTTAGTGTATGCAGCTTGTGGGAACTTGTCATGTGAACCTGCGTGGGAAACGATCCTACAAAACGCTTCAAAATACAGTTTTCTATTCCGATATCAGAATGTTTTTTCAGTAAAATCATGAGAAAATATTTGTGTCTGCTTGAATTTCGAGAATCTAGGTGTATTTCGTTTTTGAAGCATTAGAGGACAAGCAATTCAGATCAGATTCCCACATTAACACTATTACTATATCACTGTGCAGTCGGATCGTATACACAGCCGATAAAGACCGGCAGTCTGCTGTTGTTGTCGAGGATCATGAACAGGAACGGGCGATCGAGCGTGACTGTTGAGAAAAAGTATTTCTATGGTTTCAGTATAGCATACTTCCGGCATTTTTACAACATTGATCGTGCTCCATGCCTTGTGAAAAAAGCATCTGCCTCACACAGTTTTTCTTCTGTGTTGGAGCAGATGCTGATTTTAATAGGGCGCAGATCATTTTACCCTTCAGTTATGTGTTTCGCTTTGACTCCGTCACTATGCACAAGGCCTTCGTTCCAGCAATTTTCGTGTGCACACACACTCGCTTCAACAAAATGCGAAGAATTCTCAAAAAACTTGTATTTGCGACGATTATATAAATATTGAGGGTATGGTATACACATTTTCCGTGTGCATAAATACGCGCAAATACGTTGCCTGACCGTGTGCACTGTCGTGTGCACAGGGCCTGAAAACGGCTTCAAAATACGGAAAAATGCTTCCGAATGATGAAAAATCGTTCATATACGAGCAAAAGAAAAACGCCCTAGATGCGACATTTTCACGCATTTAGGACATTTTACCAAGAGGGTGGGTAGAGGGATTCGAACCCTCGGTCTTCGGGACCACAATCCGACGCTTTAACCAACTAAGCTATACCCACCATATTCAGTTTATCAAAAGGAGAGCAGACTCTCCGCATCTGTCGCAGACGCGCCTTAAAGGATTCGAACCTTTGACTTACTGCTTAGAAGGCAGTTACTCTATCCAGCTGAGTTAAAGGCGCAGATGCCATAAAGGCTAAGCGAGTGATGGGAATCGAACCCACGTAACCAGCTTGGAAGGCTGGAATTCTACCATTGAACTACACTCGCACATCAAACCAGTGCGGTCAGTTCGGTATCTTTCCGGCACTGCAAGAGGTATTATAGCATATTTTCGCACATTTGTCAAGGGGTAATCGAAAAAAAACCGGTTCCCGTCAAAGTTGACAGCAAATGTGATTTTTGTTATAATAAAATAGAAGGAGAGGTGCAGGTGGATGAACACAACAGTACCGATGAACGGCTGCGTCACGACCGATGCGCATTTTCACATGCTCTACGCAGACGCGGCATTTTTTCATTATTTCGGCGATGACGGGATCTATTCGATTCTGCGAACGGTTCATGATGCGGATACAGAGCGGCTGTTGCAGCTTGCACACGGACTGCGCGACGGTCAGACCGAGCAGCTTGCGCTCCGGATGCGCGGGATCGCGGCAGATTACCGCTGGATGCTTGTCAGCATGACCGCACACGGCGAAAGTGAGATGCGGCAGTATCAGCTCCGCATCACCGATGCCTACCGGATGCAGCGGCAGCTTCTGCAAACCATGACCGAGAATACCGAATACCGTTTTTATCTGAATCTGATGCGCGATCTGGCGTTCCGGTATTCTTTCCGGACAAAGCGCATCCGGCTGATGAGCTTCGACTGCTGCCGCGAGACCGTCATCTCGGATATGCGCCTGACAGATTGGAAAGCGCAGGCGATTGAAAAGGGCATGGTCGGCGCACCGGATATCCCGAAATTTGAGAAGCTCTGTGCGGATATGGAATCCGGCACGAACCGTTTTCAGTGTGAGCTGGAGACAAGCGTCTGCTCGAACGGTCAGCGCATGGAATACTGTGCCTTCCGCGGCGTGACGCGGTCCGATGCGCCCGGCAGCCGTGAGGTACTCGGCACAGTCGGCTTCCTGCATGCAAAATACAAGAGCAAGGAGCCCGGCTGGCTGATTGAGGCAACGCGCGATTCCGCGACCGATCTGCTCAATAAAAACGCGATTACGGCACATGCAAAGGCAGTGCTTGCAGCGCAGCCTGCGGAGACGGTCGCACTTGTCCTGCTGACGATCGACGATTTCAAGGGCATCAATGACCGCTACGGTCATATGTACGGCGATGAGGTATTGTTCACGCTTTCGCATATTCTCAAAACGGAGATCGGCACGCGCGGCGCAGCCGGAAGAATCGGCGGCGGTATGTTCCTGCTCGTGCTCGAGGGCATCGCGGATGAGACCGATCTGCGCGGCATTCTGCGTGCGATCCGGACGAAATTCGAGTGGGCATGGGAATCCGGCGGCGAGCAGAAGCCGCTTGCACATGTGACCTGCTCCATGGGCGCGGCGTGTTATCCCGCCAATGCAAAGGAATATGAGGAACTGTTCATGCAGGCGGACAAGGCGCTTTATATTGCCCACGAAAAGGGACATAACCGCTATGTCATCTACGATGTGGAAAAGCACGGCGCGGTGCAGCCGAACCGTGCGCGTGACTATTCCGATCTCTATGCTGCCCCGCCCGTACAGAGCAATGCGGGCTTCACGGCGGACCTCATACAAGAATTTCTGCACGGCAAACCGGAAATGCAGAATATTTTGCAGCGCATCGGTGCACAGTTCGGTCTGGACGGCATCCAGATTTTCACGGCGCTGGACTGGCAGGCGCAGTACAGCTGGGGGCATCCGTTTGCAGGCGATGCCGCATTACTGACTGTTGAACCGTTCGCGCAGCATTACACCGCAGATCATGTCTGCGTGATCGACAATATCAACGCACTGGAAGGCATAGACGATGCAGCGTATGCACGGCTGGAAGCCGAAAATCTGCTCGGCGCGGTGCTGTATCTTGCAGAACAGGAGGGCAAGCCGTCGGCGCTGATTGCGTTCGGGCTGTACGGCAGATTCCGCAAGTGGAGCAATCTCGATATCAGTCATCTGACGATCATCGGAAGCCTTTTGTCCGCTTACTGAGATAAATGGCAGGCTGCTCCGACAGAGACACAACTGAACATACCCTTTGTGCGTTGACGGAAGGAGGAAAACAACATGCTGACACCGGAAGAAGTCAGGGCGCTTCTGCTGCCTGTAAACGCGGAATATATCAAAGCGCACGGCGTTGACTTTGATCATCTTTACAGCGAATTTTATTACGATGAAAACGATATCTATCACTACGACCGGACGTTTGATTTTCCGATGGAGCATGGCGGACAGCCGTTTACCGGTCTGCGGTATGAGTTTTTCAGTAACTCTGATCAGCTCGCAAATTACACGCAAATGAAGGAAGGCTATCACTTCGGCGATGAAGTGGAGTTTTACATGAGCGGTGCGCTGGAATCCTATGAAAGAATCGACGACACGGAGCATTACTGCTATGAATGGTATGAAAGCGGCGCTTTGAAAACTGTCACGGAATGGAACAGAAGGGACAGACCGGATTTCTATCGCATCAGGGCGTATGACAAAACCGGCAGGCTGATCTGGATGCAGGTGAAATGTGAGATCACGGCGACATACAAGCCGGATGACACGGATTCGCGCTTTGATTTTGCATTTCACGAAAACGGCGAATTCCGGCAGATAACATATGAGGTGCCGACTGCCGATGATTTTTATTCTGGGATCAAGTTTGACTCGGACGGAATCCCCGTGCGCTTTGTCGTGAATCCGCACTTTATTGATGATTCGCTCAGTAAACAGCTGAGTCACTATTGTTCTCGCTACAAAACCTATGACCCGAAAATACACCGGTTTCAGGACGGTGTTTTGCAGTATCCGTTCACAGACAAGTACGGAACGCGCTGGTTCAGAGAAGACGGTCATATCCTTTTTCACAACGGTATGCACGGCGACAAGTTTTTATCGTACCGTGAGGGAAAACCGTGGGGTCCGCAGTATATTTATTATCCGAACGGACAGATACAGGAGTTCTACTGTGTTGACACCGGCGGAGCGTATCACCGTCATGTTCATTGGTATCCAAACGGCATGATGCGCGAAGCAACTGTCTATTCACACCGCGCAGTCATGCTGCATGTGACATTTGACAACAAAGGCAATCTGCTTTCGTATCAGCTCAATGCGGATGTGTTCAAAAAATCAGACTGAAAGATGCGCATGACATTGCCGGAGTGCTTTTGTCAGCTGAATATGACCGTTTCAAGATCATCCCGCAGCTGCCGGATGATCTTTTTTTCGAGCCGTGAAATATAGGACTGCGAAATCCCGATCATATCGGCGACCTCCTTCTGGGTTTTCTCCTCGCCGCCGCAGAGCCCGAAGCGCATCTCCATGATCTGCCGTTCGCGCGGATTGAGCCGCATGACAGCCTCACGCAGCAGCTTCCGCTCGGATTCATTCTCAATATCGCGGCAGACGGCATCCTCATCGGTGCCGAGCAGATCGGAAAGCAGCAGCTCATTGCCGTCCCAATCGACATTGAGCGGCTCATCAATCGAAATCTCCGCGCGATACTGCGCAACCTTCCGCAGATGCATCAGAATCTCATTTTCAATGCAGCGCGAGGCATAGGTTGCGAGCTTGATATTCTTCTCCGGTGAGAAGGTCGAGACCGCCTTCATCAGCCCGATTGAGCCGATTGAAATGAGATCGTCCAGCGGGACGGCAGGCGTCTCAAATTTCTTTGCGATGTATACGACGAGCCGCAGATTATGCACGATCAGCGTTTCACGCGCAGCAGGATCGCCCGCGGCAAGCCGCGCAAATGCGTCGGATTCCTCCTCGCGTGAAAGCGGCGGCGGGAGCTGATCGGCTCCACTGATAAAGTGGATTTCCTGCTCCGCGTCGGAATGCAGCAGCCGGCAGCGCAGAATACCGAGCCAAAGCGAAATCAATTTCATAGCAAGCACCTCATTCTGATTGTATGGTTCTCAGGGCGGGACGCAGCAGGCGGGAATGACCGCAGGCATGTCAGGCTGATCGCTCAAAGCGAGCAGGATATCCAGCGGCAGCTCTCCCCTGCCGTCCGTCAGCAGTGCGGCGGAATCCGGCAGAAAGGCTGGCAGCAGGCGCTCCCCTGTCACGGTTCTGACCGGCAGCAGCCGGAATCCCCTTGCCTGCGCCGCCGCAGCATCCGCATCGGGATACTGTGCAATCCATTGCCGCAGCGCATCCGCGCCGCAGACGACGACCGGTTTCCCCGAAAACACATCGCGGAGCGTATTGCCGCTGTCGGAGATCGCAGGCAGAATAAAATCCATGCCGCCGAGCCGCAGATGCAGCCGGTATGCGCGGTGACGCCTTGCCGCAGCCTTACGCTCCCGCATCGCTGCGATTGCCGCAGCGGCAGTTGTCCCGAGCAGCAGTGTCAGCAGCGAAATATCCGCATAAATGACAGTATTATGCAGATACCAGCCCGCAGGCGTCCGCAGGGATGCAGCCGCCCAGACCGCGCCGCAAAAGAGCAGACTGCTCCCGAAAAAGACGGCAGTCTGCCGGAGCAGTGCGCGCGGATGCCGGAAGCCGAACGCAATGCCGCAGAGCAGCACGGCAAGCAGAATCCGCAGCAGAAAGCAGACCGCAAGCGGAATCGCCGGCAGAAAGACCGTCAGCGCCGAGACCGCCCCCGTCATGGCGGCAAGCAGACAGCGCAGCGGTTTCACCGGCGTATGTGTCAGAGCGGCGGCGGTCCGCAGCAGCGCATAATCCGCCCAGAGATTGGAAAGCAGCAGCACATCCAGATAAATCGTCATCGCCTTCACCGCTCTCAGTATAGCATATCCGCAAAGAGAAACTTGTCAAATGCGGGAGGACATGAAAAAAGCACCTGCATGTGCAAGTGCTTTTTCGTATCGTATTCCTTAATCATCGTAAAACTTTGAATTCTTCAATACAAAGTCCAAATATTCATCCATCAGATCAAGTGCCTCCTGTTTATCGGAGTCAGAAAAGATAAAGAAGAACGTCGGCACATGGTATTCTTTGATAGCAGGATAATCGACATAGGCATAATGGAAAATATAATTCACCTTTATTCCCTCATAAGTTGTCAGATAACCTTTTTCGTGCAAAGCAGGGAAGCCGAGATATTCACCCTCGGTTGTGGATTCAATGATATACTTTGACCGATCCGGCGCGGTCGAATACTTTTGGGTATTGCTCTTATAAGCCCCGTAAATTGACGCTTCGACCGTTTCCAGCACTGCATCCGGCAGCTGCTCCAGTGTATAGGAAGGGTCCTGATACGAAGATGTATAGAATTCGCCCGCATAGTATACCGGCACATTTTCATCATCGTTTTTCCAGAAGGAATACGGATACCTATAGTCATACGGAAGTCTGGTCATTCCCTCAGGAACCGGAAATTCAAATCCCCAGATAGAACGGTACTCAGAGCTTTCGTCCTGAGACGAGCTTTCCGCAGCGGCACTGTTTTCCTCCGCAGAGCCATTGCTTTCCGCCGCAGGTGCGGTACTGCCGCAGCCGGTCAGCAAAACTGCCATCACCCAGATTGCCAATACTTTCTTTTTCATGTCATTTACTCCTTTTCAGTCAATATTCGCAGCGATGTCAGATATATGCTGCATTTATATTATAACACATTTTATAACAGAAGTCAAAAAACAATCTGCATAAAATACATGCAATATTCATAAGGCTGTTATAACAAAACAGAAGAAAGCTGCAAAGCCGAAACGCATTCCGCCTGACATATTTCACAAAAAATGAAGCAGCAAGCGCAGAAAACCGCCGCCGCAGGCTTATTTTTCGCTTTCCCATTGCGTTTTTCCGTGATTTATGTTATAATAGTACGGTAAGGAACCGGAGTCCTTTCTCCGGATTGAGATGAAAGGAGGGGTACAGTTTGCCAGCCGGCAAAGGCGCAGATTGTACCGCAGTGTTTATGCTGAATACCCAGACTACTCCCTCGCCGGATACCTATTTCGGCTGCAATGTATTCAATGAGACCGTCATGCGCAACTGCCTGCCGAAAAAGGTCTATGAGGCAGTCATGTGTACGCGCAAAATGGGTACGCCGCTGCCGAAGGATGCCGCAGATTCCGTCGCAAACGCCATGAGAGAATGGGCAGTTGCAAACGGCTGCACGCATTTCACGCACTGGTTCCAGCCGATGACCGGTGTCACCGCAGAAAAGCACGATGCATTTCTGACACCCGTCTCCGGCGGTGTCATCCTCGATTTCTCCGGCAAGGAGCTCATCAAGGGTGAATCGGACGCATCCTCGTTCCCGTCCGGCGGACTGCGCGCGACCTTCGAGGCACGCGGCTATACCGCATGGGACCCGACCTCGGATGCCTTCATCAAGGACCGCACCCTCTGCATCCCGACCGGTTTTGTTTCGTATACCGGTGAGGTGCTTGATAAAAAGACGCCGCTGCTCCGTTCCATGGAAGCCGTCAGCCGCGCGACCGTCCGGATGCTCCGGCTGTTCGGCAATGACAAGGTACAGCGCGTCGTAACGAATGTCGGACCGGAGCAGGAATACTTCCTGATCGACAAGGCAAGCTACGATGCCCGTGAGGACCTCATCCTGACCGGCAGAACGCTGTTCGGCGCAAAGCCGCCGAAGGGCGAGGAAATGGACGATCACTACTTCGGCAACCTGACGCAGCGTGTCTCCGACTTCATGCGCGAGCTCGATGAGGAGCTCTGGAAGCTCGGCATCTACGCAAAAACCGAGCATAACGAGGTCGCACCGGCACAGCATGAGCTTGCTCCGGTCTATACGACCTCCAATATCGCCGCCGATCACAACCAGCTCACCATGGAGCTGATGAAGAAAATCGCACTCAAGCACGGACTCGTCTGCCTGCTGCACGAGAAGCCGTTTGCCAATATCAGCGGCTCCGGCAAGCACAATAACTGGTCCATCTCGACCGATGACGGTCAGAATCTGCTCGATCCGGGCGATACGCCGCAGGATAACATGCAGTTCCTGCTTGTGCTCTGCGCATTTCTCAAGGGCGTGCGCGAATATGCACCGCTGATCCGTCTCTCGTCCGCATCCGCCGGCAATGACTGCCGTCTCGGCGGAAATGAGGCACCGCCGACCGTCATTTCCGTTTTCGTCGGTGATGATCTCCAGCGTGTCCTCGATGCAATCGAGCAGGGCAAGCCCCTCGATGACAACGGCAAGGAGCGCTTCAATCTCGGTGTCGATGCAATGCCGCAGTTCCGCAAGGACACAACCGACCGCAACCGTACATCGCCGATGGCATTTACCGGAAACAAATTTGAGTTCCGTATGCTCGGTGCAGCGGATTCGATCTCCTGCTTTAATTTCGTGATGAACACGATCTTTGCGCATGAGATTACCGAATTCTGCGATGAGCTGGAAAAGGCAGCGGACTTCCAGTCTGCGCTGCATGATCTGCTCGTCCGCACAATCCGTGAAAACAAGGATATCATCTTCAACGGCAACGGCTACGGCGACGAATGGTTTGCTGAGTGCAAGCGCCGCGGTCTGCCGAATTACCCCTCGACGGTCGAGGCACTGATGCAGTATGACCGTCCGGAATTTGTTGCGATCTTCGAGGAGATGAACGTCCTCAACAAGGCAGAGATCACCTCCCGCAAGGAAATTCTGCTCGATAATTACAGCAAGACCGTCGGTATCGAGGCAAAGACCATGCTTGATATCGCGCGGAAGAAGATTCTGCCTGTCTGCATCTCCTATACCAAGCAGCTCTGCGATGCAATCGCTGCAAAGAAGCAGGTCTCCCCGATGCTCCAGATCAGCACGGCGGTCGAGGATGCGCTTGCATCCCAGATCAGTGACCTGACCTCCAGTCTCTATGCTGCGATTGACGATCTGCGCGAGGCAATCCAGATCGCGTGCAGAGCAAACGGCGTACAGGCAACCGCAGAATCCTACCGCAAGAATGTTGTTCCGGCAATGGAGCGGCTGCGCACGACCGCCGATGCGCTGGAGGTACTGATTCCGCAGGAGCAGTGGCCGTTCCCGGCTTACTCCGAAATCCTTTATAATATCTGATAATGAGAGAGCTTGCATTTCGCTATTTCCCGCCGTCACCGTGCGGAAATTACCGCGAATATACCGCGGAGGAGCTGAAGGATCCGAAGAAGGTGGAGACCCTCTTCGACCTTTGCCAGATCCTAGAAGCATACATCACGGCGGAGGGCTGGCATTTTCTGATCGCACAGCACGGCTTTCAGAAGCTGTATGAGATCGACAAGAAAAGCGGCTGGTTTGATGAAGATACGCTGGAAGAATTCGTCATGCGTATCTGCGGGCAGATCGAGGATGCAGAAATACTCCGCGAAAAAGACAAGGCGGAATACGAATCGTTTGAACTGCAATCAACACCGGAGGCAATCCGCGATCTCAAGGCATATGCAGAATCCAAGGGCATGAGTCCGCAGGCACTGATCCGAACAGCACTTGCTGAATACCGCCACACGCGCGGCGAACTGCATACCCCGCTCTATCTCATCAACTTTTATCCGGAGAAAAGCGAGTTTTTCAGTCTCAACTGTGCCGCGGAGGAACGGTTCGGCTACCGGATCAATCCGGATGCGCTGCCGCTTTCTCCGGAAACACAGGCAGAAATCCGCGCGCTGTATCAGGATTATAAGCAGAAAAAAGAGCGATACCGCGACCCGAAAGACCGTTATGCACCGCCGGACATTCCGCCGGAGGTAACAGCGTTTTTCAATCAGCGGGCAGATGCGCTGTATAAACGGATCACCGCAGAGCTCGGTCCGGATTATCAGATCACGGAAGCCGCGCAATGGTTCTGAATGAAAATGAACACAATGGAAACCCATGAACAATGCACCCGCATCGTACCGCCGCTGCTTGAATGGTTCGCGGAGCATAAACGTGATCTGCCGTGGCGCAGAGACCGTGAACCCTATCATGTCTGGCTCTCGGAGATCATGCTCCAGCAGACCCGGGTAGAGGCGGTCAAGCCCTATTATGCGCGCTTTCTGGAAGCACTGCCGGATATTTCTTCACTCAGCACATGCGATCACGATGCGCTGATGAAGCTCTGGGAGGGACTCGGCTATTACAGCCGCGCACGGAATCTGCAAAAGGCTGCACAGCAGGTCATGCAGGATTTCGGCGGTGATTTTCCGCATACCTATGAGGAAATCCGTTCGCTCTCCGGTATCGGCGACTATACCGCCGGTGCAATTTCGTCAATCTGCTTTGATCTGCCCGAGCCTGCCGTAGACGGCAATGTACTGCGTGTCTATACGCGGCTGCTTGCCGATGCACGCTGCACCGATGACGGCACTGTCAAGCGGGATATCCGCGATACACTCCGGCATGTTTATGCAGCATCGCCCGCTGGTACGCGCGGCACGCTTACACAGGCACTCATGGAGCTCGGCGCAACGGTCTGCATCCCGAACGGCACACCGCTCTGCGAATGCTGTCCGGTCAGAAATGACTGCCAAGCCTTCCGCAGCAATACAATCCGGCAATACCCTGTCCGCAGGGAGAAAAAAGCACGCAAAACCGAAGAATACACCGTATATATTTTACAGTGCGGCGACCGCATTGCCGTGCAGAAGCGTCCCGATTCCGGCTTACTGGCAGGACTCTGGGAGCTGCCGCATCTCAGCGGGAAGCGCCGAGCGCAGCAGGCAATCAACGATATTGCGGACTGGCGCACCGGTGCCGCGGAGCTGATCTCCGTCCGCAGCTGCACACATATCTTCACACATATTGAATGGCATATGACGGCAGTGCATCTGCTTGTCACGCATATGCCGGAGCGCTTCACATGGGTGACACCGGCGCAGCTTGCTGCCGAAACCGCGCTCCCGACAGCGTTCCGCATCTGCCTTCCGGCGGACTGACCGCAGCCGTTCAGGTATCCGGTCCGCACATTTACAGCACACATCTGCATCTGACACAAAAGGAGGGTCATCTTATGCCGCATTCATCCGGAGGAGGCAGCCACGGCGGCGGAAGCCACGGCGGCGGCAGTCATCACAGCAGCTCGCGCGGGGGCGGTTCGTCCAGACCGAGCATCAGCCGGCAGCCGTATCCCGGCGCACGCCGTTACCGCTACTACCGTCACGGTCGCTATCATTATTTCTATTCCAGCCGCAAGGGCAAGATTTTCAGCCCTGCGCGTCTTCTGCTCGGCTTCGTGTATCTGCCGTTCCTGATTCCGGTCGGCAGCCTGCTGATTACCCCGATTGCCAAGCGTTTCCAGAAATATGATACCCGCATCATCGTCAAGGACGAAGCGAATGTCATCAAGGACCACAGCAGTCTGGATAACGCGCTCAGCGACTTCTATCAGAAGACGCATATCACACCGGCAGTTGTCACAGTCCGCAACGAAAGCTGGCAGAGCAACTACAGCAGCCTTGAGGATTACGCCTATGACCGCTATCTCGCAGAATTTGACGACGAGATGCACTGGCTGATTGTATATTCCGAACCGACCGCGCCGGATGAAAAATTCAATGACTGGTACTGGGAGGGCATGCAGGGCGACGATACCGACAGCGTCCTGACAAGCTATGTTACAGGTCAGTTCAATTTCGATTTTCAGCAGCGGCTCGAGGCGGGCAATACAGACCTCGGACAGAACCTTGCCGATTCCTTCAATGTTGCAACAAATCTTGCCAAAAAGCCCGGTATTCTGCCGCCGCTCAGTCAGATCGGACCGGCACTGTTCATGCTCGGCTTCCTGATGTTCCATGCATATTTCATGCTCGGACTGAACGAGCTGAAATACCGCAATGCAGAGCTTGATCCGGACGATACAGGCGGCATACCGGATGGACCTGACCGCTTCGGCTCACAGATTCCGGTAATCCCGCAGCAATCCTTCGGCACACAGATGCAATTTGGTGCACAGCCGACCGGCACACAGCAGATATTCGGCGCGCAGCAGACATTCGGTGCACAACAGCAATTCGGCATGCCCCAGAGCTTCGGCGCACAGCAGGCAGCGATGCCGGCACTGGATACAACGCCGCCGCAGCCGGTACAGACTGCGCACTGGCAGGAGCCCGAGATGCAGCCGCTGGAAATGCCGCAGAATCCTGCCCCGCAGCCGATGAACTTTCTGAATCTGCCGAATGTTCAGGCAGCATCGTCCGAGCAGCTTCAATCCCAGATTCAGCCGCAGGTACTGTCGCAGATGCAGGCACAGATGCAGACGCCGCCGGTTTCGCCGCAGGTACAGCAGCCGTCCGCACTGCCGCAGACGCAGCCCGCAGAATCCGCCATGACCGAGAAGACCTGCCTCTACTGCGGCACCCGATATTTCAAAGGCGTCAGATACTGCCCGGGCTGCGGCATCGAGCTTGCCGATGCCGTTGACAGTGACTTTTTCCAATAAGAAGCTCCGGCTTCAATTCATATCAGAAAGGATGTATCCCCTATGACCTACAAAGAGGAATTTATCAAATTCATGACCGAATGCGGTGTGCTGAAATTCGGCGAATTTACGCTGAAATCCGGCAGAAAAGCACCGTATTTCATCAACACCGGCAATTATAAGACCGGCAAGCAGCTCTGCCGTCTCGGCGAATACTATGCCGCCTGCATGCAGGAGCACGGTCTGCAAGCAGACGTCCTGTTCGGACCGGCATATAAGGGCATCCCGCTCGCAGCCGCTGCTTCGATTGCGCTCTGGAAAAACCACGGCGTCGAGGTCGGCTATGCCTATGACCGCAAGGAGGTCAAGGATCACGGTGAGGGCGGCATGATTGTCGGTTCCGAGCTGAAGGACGGCACCAAGGTTGTCCTGATCGAGGATGTCATGACCTCGGGCAAGGCGCTCCGCGAGGTATATCCGAAGCTGAAATCCGTTGCCGACGTCGATGTCACCGGCATGATCATTACGGTAGACCGTCAGGAGAAGGGCTTGCAGAGCGACAAATCCGCTGTGCAGGAGGTCAAGGCGGAGTTCGGCGTAGATGTCTATTCCATTGTGACCGTCAGCGATATCATTGCCGCAATCGAAAGCGGCGTCGTAGACGGCAAAGCGTATCTGCCGCAGATGCTGGAATACCGCGCACAATACGGCGTATAATCCAGTTCAAATCAAGCCGCGAAGCAGTCCGAAATGCTGCTCCGCGGCTTTTTCATTGCTTGTTACAGAAAGGAGCAGCGCCCCCGTTCAGTACGGAGGCGCTGTTCCCATTGCATGAAAGGTGGTTATTTATCATAATCAAAAGTCAGTAATCATTTTTGCGATATATTTGAGAATCATCAGGACATCGTCACTGTCGGGGCTGCCGTTCTTGTTGACATCGGCATTGACCTTGCCCTGACCGGTCACATTTGCACCGCTATCTTCCGCGACGAAGCGAGCGAGCAGAACTGCATCCGAAACGTCCACAATGCCGCTCTCATTGACGTCGCCGAGCATGCCCTTCACAGTCGTCTGCGTCTCAGACTTCTGGGTCTGCTGAGTCTGCTGGGTTTGCTGCGTCTGCTTCGGCTCAGTTGTATCCGTCTTCTCCGGCTCATCGCCGACCTCATAAACGGCCTCGATGCTGATATTTGCACCGTTTGCGGTCAGATATGCGGTCGAAGCGGTCTCGGAGGTGCTGTTCGCAAAATCCGCGCCGGTGATCTTCCAGCTGACGAAGTGATAGCCGTCAGCTGGCTTTGCCTTGACCTTGAGCACGGTATTCTGCGGATAAGTACCGGACCAGTCCTTATCGAGTGTCAGCGTATTGAACTTGATGCCGCCCTTGGAACCTGCGCTCTTGACGGATACCGTCACGTTCTCCGCAGAAATCCTGCCGTTCAGTGCATTGCGAACGATATTGCGTGCGCTCTCTGCGCGGCTCTGCCAGAAGTTGCTGATTGTCGTGACTTCCTTTTCAAATGCCTGCGCAGGATCGGTTGTCTGTTCCTGCTGACCGGGCTGCTGACCCTGACCGGGCCACTGACCCTGCTGATTCGGATCCTGCTGCTGTCCCTGCTGATTGGGATCCTGCTCCTGCTGACCGGGCCACTGCCAGTTCCCCTGACCCTGACCGGGCCACTGACCCTGCTGCTGCTCATCGCCGGGCGCCGGCTGTGCAGGCTGTTCTCCCGCCTCTCCGGATTCCTCTGCCGCAGCAGATGTCTCCTGAACAGCGGTATCATCCTGTTCGACCGCTTCCGCCTGTTCCGGAGCAGGCTGTGCAGGCTGCTGATTGCCCCAGTCGCCCATGCCCGGCCAGTCACCCATACCCGGCCAATCGCCCATGCCGGGGAAGTTAAAGCCGCTGGATGCGCCGTAGGAGAAGCGCTTATAGGTTTCGATCATGGAGTCGGTATATGCGGTTTTCAGCTCAGAGAGGCGCGCGAGCACCTTTTCAGAGCGGTAATTCTCATTGCAGAGATCATAGTATGCACGGACAAAGCGGTTACGGAAGTCATCGTACTGGAGCAGACCGAAGAACAGCTTGCCGATCCAGCCGTTGCCGGTTCTGAGCTTATCGAAGGTGCTGGTGCTTGCATTGCTCTGACCGTACAGACCCTGACCGTATTCGGTATCAAAGAGGATGAAGCGCCACTGACCGTCGGCATATTTCTTATCCGGATCGACTGTCTCGGTCTTCCAGAGTGCATAGTTATTGTCGCCGAAGTCGGAGTTGCCGACCATGAGCTCGGTTGCCATATACTGTGCAAAGCTGTCGAGATCGAGCAGCTCGCGGAACTTTTCATAGGTTGCCTCATCGGCATAATTTGAAGATGTTGCGAGATTCTTGAGCGATTCATAATCCGCCCAGCCCTGATCGGAGCCGTCGGAGAGCTCATCCGTCTTGATCATGCAGACGGTCTCTTCCTTGACCTTGTAGTGATCCGCAATATATTCCTTGCCGATTTTCTCAACGATATTGTAGGTACCCCAGAATTCGCCGTCGATGAAGACGACGCATTCGGTCTGTGCCTGCGTACCGAAGTCCTTATCCGGCACCATTTCCTGATTCAGGCGGTCGCGGATTTTGGTCTTGTCATCGTTGCCGCCGTTGCGGAGCGTCAGCTTCTCGAAGGAGTCGATCACCTGACCCTTGTGATTCGTAAGCTTGCCGTTGAAGAAGTCATATTTCAGCTTCGGCGTGCCGTACTCGGTACGTGCATAGAGGTTAAAGCTCTTCTGGGATGCGGAGCGCGTAGCAGCACCGTGCATACGGATGCCGACGCCCGCACTGTAGGTCGCCTGACCCTGCTCAAAGACAGTGATATGTGCCGGACGCTCCCACTCCTTGCCGCTCTGGGTATAGTTTGCGGGGTGAGCCCACGACTGCATCATATTGCCCTGCGAGGTATCATAAATCTTGCCCTTGACATAGATGCCTTTTTCGTAATCAAAGAGGTTATCCGGATCAGTGACGAGGGAGATGACGCGCATCTTCTTCTCGATATCGCCGCCGGAATAGCCGATGAAGTAAGTATTCGTTGCAATTTCGCTCTGATTGCCCTGTGCATCGACAGAGATTGCGCGGACGATCATCGCCTTGCGGACGGGCTCGGACGGAGCCTTGTAGCCGTCGGCGATATCGGTCTTTGCAGCGTAAACATCCGGTTCAGAGGATTTGTCATAAATCTTGATCGAGCCGGAGTACTTTTCGGAAGCGGTTGTCGGATCACTGCCGTCGGTCGTATAGTAGACCGTGCAGCCCTGATCTGCGGAAAGCGTCAGATCGAAGCCGGAATCATAAAAACCGCTGCCCTTGGAGAACTGCGGTGCGGAAACGACGAGCTTCTGCGTGACATTGGTCGGATTCGATTTGCCGGCAGAGAGATCGGAAACAATCGCAAACTGACTGCTGCCGTCCGGCACTCTTGCATATGCGGTATCATCGGTCATCGCCGGAAGCTCAATGGATTCGAGCACCTGACCCTGCGCGTCCGAGAAGATGACCGTCTCTCCGCTCTTGGAAAGACCGAATTCCGCGCCCTTCGTGCTGCTGCCGGATTTAACGCCGCAGTAAACAACGAGATAGCCCTTCGCCGGAATGACGGTACCGTCCGGAATGACATAGAGCTTCGGCTGCGACGCATCATCGGAGAGCGCATAGCCGCCGACGGACGCCTCGCTGCTGCCGGTATTGTAGAGCTCGATGTAATCATAGAACTCACCGTCCGGTGCCGCGACCTTGGTGTTCTTCGTGCAGATCTCATTGACCACGACCTGACCGGCAGCCCATGCAGACATCGGCGGCATTACCGCGAGACAGCCTGCTGCCGTCAGGACGCTCATGCAGAACGCCGAAGCACGCTTCATTTTTTTCATTTTCATAAGAAATCCTCCCTTTTTCATGTTGCCCCCGCAAAATCATGGTTTCATTTTTCTTTATTCAGATTATCGCACCTTAACCTTAAATGCAACTGAAAGACAAAAATAATTTTCAAAAAAGGAAAAAAATCCGGCAGTGCATGACTGCCGGATTCAGCGGATCAGATTCTGGATGCACGCTGTTTTTCGAGCAATGCCTGAATTTTATCATGCGGATTGATCACGGTTGTAATCGAAACATCGTGATTGATCGCTGCAATGAAGTAAGCTGCATACTTGGAAACATCGACCTCATGGAACCACGGACGCTCCAGCAGCTCCGGCATGCGGTAGGTCAGATTCGTACCGAAAACGGCATCGAGCGTACCGTTTGCATATGCTTCGTCGAACTGCTCCAGACCGTGTGTAAAGAGACCGTAGGTCGCATAGGCGATGATGCGTGCCGCGCCTCTGGATTTGAGGTTCTTGCCGAGGTCGAGCATCGAGCCGCCGGACGCGATGATATCATCGGCAACAAAAACGGTCTTGCCGTCCACGGGGTTGCCGAGGTATTCGTGTGCAACAATCGGGTTCTTGCCGTCCACAACGCGGGAATAGTCTCTGCGCTTGTAGAACATGCCGAGATTGACGCCGAGCATGGTTGCATAGTACATATTTCTGCCGAGCGCGCCCTCGTCCGGCGAAATGACCATAAACTTCTCCGGTGACATATCGAGGTCAGGGAAGGTCTTGAGCATGGTCTTGAGCACCTGATAGGACGGGATCACATTGTCAATGCCCAT
>JAEEGL010449607.1_pt1 | contig 21205 bp, 14 predicted proteins | sample 9134231 | NCBI WGS metagenome assembly JAEEGL01 (sample SAMN16246548, study PRJNA631951) | gut metagenome | biome: gut microbiome; feature: rumen; material: fiber-attached | host: Bos | place: Iran: Karaj | collected 2018-10 | reverse complement strand
TCATTAGCAACAATATGGAAGTTCTTTCCACTGTCACCGGCACTTGAAGCTTCAAGCTCGGCATTGAAAGCAATAATACGTGTCTGATCCGCAATATCGTTAATAATCTTAACGATTTCCCAGATGCCGCTGATTTTTTCACCAAGTTCACGGATTCCAGAAATTGTAGAAACGTTAGCCTCTGTAATTTCTGTCATTTTATCAAGATTAGACTGAAGGGTTTCAAAACCGACATTTACATTCTTTTCTGTTCCTTCAGCAACGGTAGTTACATCAGCAATTTTATCTACAATGTTTCTAGTCTGACGGTCAGTATCTTCCATTGTGGCAAGAATCTCTTTTACACCGGTTGACTGCTCAAGCGAAGTAGAAGCTGTAGACTGAGCAATTTCTGAAAGGCTTTCTATAGGCTCCAGCATAGTACTTCCAACCTGATGAATGTCATTCAAAACAGAACGGAAGAGTAATACAATCTGATTAATCAAATGCAGATTATATGAAAATTCTGAATCAAAATCTGTTGGAACGAGATCTACCGTAAAAATATCATTCTTAAGAATATGGGTCATTGCGTTCTGAAGTTTTTCAGAAGAAGTCAGAATATTATTAAGGAATGAATAAACAGAAACACAACCAACTGCCGTGTTAATCAGAAGAACAACCGCAATACGGCTAAGCTGTACCTTGCGTAATCCATTACCATAAATGTCCGCAGGGAGGAAACCGGCTGTAGGAGAAGGAACATTATTATAGTAATAAACATAAAAAAGCATACCGGCTATAATAATTCCCCATACGATAGGAACAATACAATAAAGGGCAAAAGTTTTTGAATAAGAAACTCCAAAGAAAGTTTTTTTATTCAAAATCTTTGAATCAATTCCCTGTGCAACCAGTTTACATTCGTATTCATTACAGATTGCTTTTGTGTTTGCAAGTGCAAGGAGCCCCGCAACGTAAGCACCAAGGAAGCAGCTCATAAGGCTGACAAGGTTTACATATACGTTTACCCTATAAATAAAATGGTAAGCCAGCGCAAGCATAATTGCACATATAAAGAAGTATATGCAGCATTCTATAGATTTTCTTTTAGGAAGTTTATGAAGAGTCAGAAAGAGTTTAGTACGTTCCTCAAGTGACATTTCTTCATTTTCCCATTTCTCAATTTTCTTTGAAGCCTTACTCATCAGAAAGTGATTAGTAATTGAAGACAAAGCAAACTGAGCAAAGAGGACACCCGCAATTACAATCAGAATCAGAATATAATGAGTTGAAATCTTAAGGTTAAGAATAAATACCGTATACATAAGGAGCACAAGACCACAGGCAATATCCGGGAGATGGCTCGCACGTAAGATTTTTCTTTCTAATGATAAATACTTTTCGTTCTTTTCCATTATTCTTCTCCTCTTGCTTCATCTGCTGAAGACTCTGCGTTTATTGCCTCTACAGGCTGAAGCTCTTTCAGGCTCTCAGAAATAAGGCAAAGATTCTGAGCTGAATCGCTGATTTTTTGAGTTGATGTAGAGAATGATTCTGAAGAAGCGGTAATCTGTCTCAGAGTTACTACAATCTGGGCAAAGGATGCTGTCTGCTGCTCAATAATTTTCTTGATTTCCTCGGCAGCGTAATCCATTGTTTCAGAAGACTGCTGAAGTTCTTCAAAGCGGTCGTTCAGGGCTTTAATAATTTCAGTGCCATCATGAATCTTATTACTTCCATTTCGAGAAGACTGCAGAAGTGCTTCAGAAGAATACTGAATCTCAATAATTCGTTTACGAATTTCATTTGTCGACTGAATTGTATTGTTTGTAAGACGACGGATTTCATTTGCTACAAGAGCAAAGTTTTCTCCAACTGAACCGGCACTGGAAGCCTCTATTTCAGCATTAAAGGCGATGATATTTGTCTGATCAGCAATGCCGTTAATGATTCTTGCAATATCAGAAATACCGGTAATCTTTTCCGTAAGTTTTTTAATACCTTCAACCGTAATATTATTAGCGTTCTTAATTTCATCAAGCTTGTGCATATTCTGTTTAAGGATATCAAAACCATCAATAATATTATCAGTTGTCTTTTTAGCAACGAGAGATACTTCACCAATCTTCTCTGCAATATTTCTTGAAAGGGCATCTGTTTCTTCCATTGCGGAAAGCAGTTCCTTAACTCCTGAATTCTGTTCAAGCGAAGTTACCGCTGTTTCTCGGGAAATAACCGAAAGCTCATTACTTGATTCTACGACAGCCATACTTATATCCTGACTTTCTTTAAGAATCTTCTGAAGAATAGAAACAATTGAGTTGATGAGATAGACAATGTACATAAACTCATTCGAAAGATCTGTTTTCTTAGGCTGAACATTATGAAGGTTCTCTCTATTAATTCCAATCATAAGATCTTTCATACCATTGATAGAACGCATCATACGCTTAAATACAGCAGTAGAAAAGAAAACATAAGAGCCAAGACATACAATCAGAATCAATCCAAGACGAGGGAATACAATATTAGCAGGTGAATAGGTAGCATATGTTCTCCAGGCTAGCAGGAAGATAAATAAGGCAGTATAGATAATAGGTGCAAAAAGATGAAGAACCGCAATAACAGAAGTTTTTAATCCGAAAACATGAATCTTATCAATTTCCTGTTTTGATACTCCCGCCGCAACAATATTTGCCGCATGGCGGGAACAGATATTATGAACCTTATTTGTGATTACATAAGAAGCATTAATAAAAGCGCCCATATAAGTCATCGCCGCCATAAGAATTACCGCTTCAATATCAATATTTACGGCATTTACAAGCAGGATAATCCAGGCCGTACTGCAGATGACATAATTCATAAATACTTCTACACCTATGACTTTTGGCATACCCATAAGTCTTTTAAGAAGCTTGGTACGCTCTTTTTCTGTCGTGTCATAGTTATAAAAACTGCTAAGATCTTCAGAAACCGACTGGGTCAATACAGTACAAAAGGATAAGTGAAAACCTAAGTGCAGAATTACACAGATAAAAATACCAGTACCTACCGCAAAGGGCAGTTTCGCCACAGGAAGATTAGCCAGCAGGATACAATACACTACCGTCAGACTTTCAAAGAAAGAATCCATTATCGAAACGGCTCTGGAAACTTCTTTGCTGAACATTTCATCATCACGAACGACTCTCTTCTTTTTCAGTTTCTCCAAAAAAATCATATTCACTCCTTTTTTTATTTTGATGTAAGCGCAATTGCGCCATCCCAGTTTTCAGGTTTATTTGCCGCAAATTCAGTGCAGCGGGCAAGCATAAGCATTGCGGCCTTATTCAGTGGCAGCACTTCAAGTGCCTTCTCAAAATAAGGAAGAGCAAGGCTGAAGGCTCCTTCGATATAAGACTTTAAGCCTTTCTCATAAGCCTGTGTAAATTCCTTTGGCAGAGCCTTTTCGCCTACCCTGTAAATATACACAGCCTCTTTTTTTCCTTTTACTTTTACAGAATCCAGAAGCAGTAAATTCACATCTTCATCTCCAAGCTCGTCACGAACTGCCTGTGAAATTACAATCTTAGAACCGTAAAGTTTTGTAAGGCCTTCCAGACGAGCAGCAAGGTTTACCGTATCACCAATTACCGTATAACTTGTTTTATCTGAACTACCAATCTGTCCTACAATAACTTCTCCGTAATGAATTCCGATTCCAATATCAAGGCCTATACCCTCAGGTAATTTAAGTTTATCGCAGGGAATTGAGGCCAGCTGCGCGTACATTTCTATCGCCGCATTAACCGCCCTCTTAGCATTATCGTTATAGCTGATTGGTGCCCCGAACAAAACCATTATCGCATCACCAATAAACTTATCTACCGTGCCGCCATATTTTTTGACAATCTCCACCATGTGGGTAAAGTAAGTATTCAGAAAGTTTACGACATCCTCCGCTTTATTAACTTCGCTGATAGAAGTAAAGCTTCTGATATCACACATAAGAACAACGACATTGCGTTTTTCGTTATTTCTTTCAAGCTCACTGGAATCATCCGAAATCAGGAAGTCCTGAATAACCTGCTCCGGAACAAATTTAGAGAAGGTTGAACGCAGTTTAGATTCCTGCAAAGCCAGCTGAGAACGCTGAGCCGATTCCTGCAGAAGACAGGCCAGATAAGGCATAATATAATCGATTGTCGACTGAACCTTACAGGTAAAAAGTTTTTTTCGGGTAGACGCAAGATGCAAAGTTCCTACAAAGGTGCTTCCGTTTTTAATAACGTAGGAATAATAAGATTCCAGTTTTTTGTCAGAGCTTTCATCCGGTCCAAAATCAAAACTGAGTTCACCGTTCGGATTTACAATCTGAATGAACTTCTTTTCTTCATAATTTATAATATGATTTTTCTTTGCCTTCTGTTCATATTCAGTTTTACAGATATTCCAGAATTCTTCTGTCTGAGCAGAATTAAAATGCTCAAGTCCGGTTTTAAAAACCTTAGCATTCTGAGAATCCAGAATAAGTGTAACAGCATCGAATTCGCAGGCCTTATAAAGCAGACGGAAAAGATTTCCAACCAGCAGTTCCAGATCCTTTACATCCTTATAAAGCTGCATAATATTTTTTGACATCGTGAAGAGATAATCATTCTGATTAATAGAATTCATCATCCAGACAGCGAGTTCTTCCTCTGCCGGAACTTCCTTCTTTCCGCCCTTCTTTTTGTCATCAGCAAAGAAAGTATCCATCTTTACAAAGTTCTGGTCCAGCAGTTCCTTTACCGCATTAACCAGCTGATCAATATTCTCTCCCGAAACAGAAACCGCCTTATTTGCGGACGCCGCATTAGTCCAAAAATCAAGAGGCTTTTCCTCAGTTGAAATCAGAATAAGAGGAATATCACTTCTGCTTGAACCGGTTTTCAAAACATTACAGATATCAGTTCCATTAAAGGTATTCAGATATTTATCAATGATAAGAAGATCCGGAGCCCGCTCAACAATCTTTTTAAGAAGCAAAAGGCCATCATCAAAAACTGCCACCTCATAGCCAGCTTTTTCCAGTTCAGAACGGATCATTTTTGAGAGAACCTTCGACTCTTCAGCAAGGTAAATCAAGTGCTTTTCTTTTTTACTCATTCAGCAGCTCCTTTACCTTTGCGGTAAGACTTTCACGTTCAAAATCTGATTTTACGATGTAGCCCTGAGCGCCAAGATTCTTAGCCTTTTCAAGAGTATCATCTTCAAAAACAGAAGAAACCATAATAACCGGAATATTCTTAAGTTCTTCTTTATGACGCATATTATGAAGAAGAACAAAGCCGTCCATACGAGGCATTTTTACATCAGTAACGACGAGGTCAAAAGTATGCTGCTTCATTTTTTCAAGCGCATCAATTCCATCGACCGCAGTAGACACCGCATAGTTTTCTGCCTCAAGAATAATTTTTTCGATATGACGGGTCGTGTGAGAATCATCAACAACAAGTACCGAACGAATCTTAGGCATTTTCCTGACTTCAAGATTTTTAATATCATAGACATTAACAATTCTGAAGCGGCGTATAATATCCGGAATATTTAAAACCGGAATGATGTGATAATTATCATCAAAAACAACACCCTGCAGAGCATTAAAATCTTTTAAAAGCGGAGGAACCGGCTTAATTACGACAGTTCCATAATGCTGGATTTTATCTACCATTACACCGATTTTTTTATTCAGATATTCAAGCACGACAATAGAAACTTCCGACTTTGTACTGGTCTGCTTTTTGGAGTTCGGATTAATAATATCAAAATCAAAAATCGGAATAAGTGAATTATGAACATTAAGAACTGGACCATACTGTAGATCCAGAAATTCCGATTTATTAACAGTAACAATTTCTTTGATATAGTGGGAAAGGATCAGATAAGAATCATCCGAAACCGTAACAAAAAGACCATCCTGAGTAGCAAGAGAAGCCGGCAAAGAAAGTTCAAAAGTTGTTCCTTTATTCAGCTCTGAATAAACTGTGATTTTTCCCTTAAGTTTATCCATTTCAGTGCGGACAACATCAAGACCGATACCACGACCAGACAGTTCAGTCTGTTCATCTTTTGTAGAAAAGCCTGAAGCAAAAATGTACTGGAGCAGATCTGTATTATCCGCAGAAGTAAGCTCAGCCTCTCGCTCAGGATAAAGACTAATCGCCTTGGCACGGATTTTTTCATAATCAAGGCCACGGCCATCATCCTTAACATTTACAAAAATTCTGTTCGATACCTGATTTACAGAAATCGAAATAGTTCCCTTCTCATCTTTTCCGGCTGCCTTTCTTTCCTCAGGGCTTTCAATTCCATGATCAATCGCATTACGAACAAGGTGAATTAAAACTGCCGGCAGTTTCTCAAGAATGAATTTATCAATTGTGATTTCTGACTGAGGGATATCAAAGTCAATATTCTTACCGGTCTTTAGAGCCTCGAGTACGACAGAACGTTTGATAGGACGGAGGATCATATCAAAAGGAAGCATTCGGAGCGAGATGATATTTTTCTGAATATCCACACTCTGATTTTCAAGGACAGTAATATTTTCAGAAAGCTCCTGGAAGGCCTGGAATTCGGACATTCCGTTTTTCTGATTCAAGGCATCAATTTCATTCTTGAGTTTTATCTGACGCATAATCAGTTTATCAAGAGACTGAAGGATTGAATCAATCTGAGAAACCTGAACCTTGATTGTCTGAGAATCATGGAAGAACTCAGCGTTCTCTTCAGAAATATCAGCCTCAGAAACGGCCGCCTCTTCAGTGCTATCCTTCTTAGCAGAAAAATCAGTTGTAAAATCTTCATCTTCAAGCGCGTGATTTATATTTCTGATTACCTCTTCATACTGTTCAAAAGTACCGTCACCGCCATCGTCAATTGAATCTACAACTCTGTGAAGAATATCTGTTACGCCCATCAGAAGCTGGATTATCTTGCCCGGTATTTCGGTCTGATTATTCTGAATATTCTTAAAAACCGACTCAAGGAAATTTATTGTTTTCTCAATCTGACTATACTCCATCATTCGGGATGAACCCTTAAGAGTATGCAGAAGCCGCAGAATTTCTGAAAGCGAATTTGTATTTCTTTTTTCCTTAGTTGCCGCAATAGCAATATCATCAAGAGAATTTAAAATCTCACGGGCTTCAGAAATGTAATCGACTTTGAATAAGTTTTTATCAAGATTCATTTACTGCCCTCCTCCGTTAGAAAAAATATCGCATAAAGAATTTATATACGACGGACTGAATTTATCCAGAGCAAAATCATAAGGCAGCTTAGAACCAAAACCGGCTAAAAGCTCCTTGCATCTTATAAAGCAGGTCTGTGCATGCCTCATTCTGCCAAGATCCCGCAAAACCATTCCATGATAGAAAAAGGCCGGCCAGAAATCAGGGGAAATACTTTCCACAGAGGCAAATAAAGTTTCTGCCTCTGCCCTGTTATCAGCCTGATATTCAACATAGCCCTGCATAAAGAAGGAATATTTTTTCGTATCTATACCTTTTATATCACGGGCAATTGCGCGGGCTTTTACAAAATCTCCGTTGTGGATTTCCTGACAAACAAAATCATATGTCTGCTTTGCGTCAAAAGAAGAAGCTGAGGCAGAAGGCTTTGAAACAGACTGTGCCCGCGCTTCTTTATTCTTCTCAGACATTTTCTGAACAAGCACCTTCTGCACTTCTTTTTTGACCTTCTGCTTTTCGTTTTCTGCCTGCTTTGCCTTAAGACTGAGACCAACAGGAGTATCTTCTGCGGAGCCTCTGGTTTTTGTATTTTTTTCAAAATAGTAAACAATGCCGGAATTTGTCTTATGAAGATTCTTAGGAATAATCGTATCATCCATAGAACCAATTTCATTTATCGAGAAGAAAAGTTTTCCCTCGTTCTTAAGACGTTCACAAACCTTTCTTGTTACCGAAATTCTTGTTTCCTTATCAAAATAAATATAGACATTGCGCATGAAAATAATATCAACGCTTTCAAAGAAAGGCAGTGCCGAATAATCTCCCTGAATAAGATTAAACTTAAAGGTCTTGATGCGGTTCAGGAATTTCTTATCGAAGATTATTTCCTTATCCTTTCGGGTTGAATAAGGCTCTATAAGACCATGATATTTCTTACCATCTGTTCTAAGAGAGAATTGAGAATAATGTCCCTGTCTCAGTTTTTCGAGAGCCTTATCATTTATATCAGAAGCGTAAACCGTAACATCAATATTCATCGAGAGGGCAAGTGCCAGAATAGAAATCGGCTCCTCTCCCGTTGAACAGCAGCAGGACCAGATTGTAAGCTTCTTTCCCATGAACTTCGGGAATACCTCTTTCTTCAAAAAATCAAACTGACATTCTTCCCTGAAAAAATAAGTCTCATTTACCGTAACAAGATTTATTACCGCATCGAAATCAGGAGTATGAGGAGCCAGCATTTCTACAAACTCCATCGAAGTCATATTTCTTTTTGCAGCCTGTTTTTCAAGATATTCAAGAAGAGCCGGAAGCTGGGCCTGAGCAAGATATATTCCAGAGTAAGACTGAATCTTTTCGTTTACAAGCTTAATAAGAGGAGTATTGTCTGTCATTTTTTTACCTCCCCATTAGTCTTGTCTTCGACCAGAGACCATAAGCGGTCCGGAATCTGATTAAGCGGCAGCACCTCACAGGAAGCGCCCATTTCATAGGCAACCTTTGGCATTCCGTAAATAACGCTGGAAGCCTGATCCTGAGTAATTGTATAAGCGCCAAGCTGCTTAAGATGCAGACAGCCCTTTGCACCATCCGCTCCCATACCAGTAAGAATTACCGCGATACAATATTTTCCAAAAACAAGAGCGGCACTTTCAAACATTTTATCTACAGCGGGACGAAGAAAATTCATCGGAGCATCATGATTCAAAATCATGCGGTAACCGTCTTCAGCATATGAAGCAAAGGTCAGATGCACATCCGACGGTGCAAAATAAACATGCCCCGCAAGAGGCTTTACCTTATCCTCAGCCAGATGAACAGGAATATGAGATTCCGAAGAAAGCCAGATAATAAGATTTTTATCAAAGAAAGAATCAATATGCTGAGTAATAAAAATCGGAAGCGGGAAGTTCTGGCCTATTCCTTTTAAGAATTCAAGAAGTGCGTTCGGACCTCCCGTAGAAACTCCTACAAGCACAGCCAGGAAGTTCCGCCCCGTATATTCCTGTGAAAGTGACTGAAGTCCCTGAGATATACTTCCGTCTTCATTAATTATTCCTGCAGTCGCAGACAGGTGCTTATCATAAAGCGCAGAAGACTTTATATCCAGAACAAGCTGTTCAAGGTAAGCCGCATACTCCTCAATTTTCTGAGAAGAAAAATTAATAAACTCCGGCTGTTCCAGATACATAATGGTTTTTGATTCGTAATAAGTTTTTTCACCCGGAGCATGATATATAATGGAAGGAATCTCAGAATTGCAGCAGTAATCATACAAAGCGCTGCTTCTTTCAAGATCAAAAAGAGTCTTATTTGTAATAATAAGATCAGGCCTTATTTTCTGAGACATGAATTTCAGAGACTCATAGGAAACCGCTTCACCAACAAATTCAAGTTTCTTGGTTTTAAAGAGGATTTCTTTTAATACTGAGCGGACAACTGCAGAAGTATCTGCCACGAGAACCTGTATCATATTTCCTCAAGCTCCTCATCATCGGTCAGCTCTTCAAGGCCATCACCTTCGTCAAGCTCTTCAAGATCTCCATCCACTTCCTCAAGAGTTTCGTCGACTTCCTCCAGGGTATCCCTGTTCATATACTGAATTGTCTGTTTTACATCCATGAGGAAGCAGACTTTATTATCAACAAAGCAGCAGGCAAGAAGACCAAACTTTTTAAGGCCCTCAGCGTAATAATCAGAAATCAATCTGAAGTTTTTCAAAGGCACCGTACAAACCTTACATTCCTGTGTAGTTACGATGGAAAACTGATTATTATCTTCATCTTTTAAAATTATCAAAGTCTTTACATGAGAAGGACGCGGATACTGTTTAAAGCCGGTAGCAATATCATCAAAATCAAAAATACCGGAATTATTGTCGTGCATAAAATTAACCTGCACGTCCTTTACGCCAACGGCTGAGACAACATAATCATTTGGAATAAGAAAATCAATCTGCGAATATGAAATACAGATGAATTGATCAGGCTGCTGCAATCTCTTTTCCTACTTTTTCAATGATGGCCTTAACATTCATAATGAACACATTCTGGCCCTCCACCTTAAGTGTTCCATCATAGAATTCCGAAAGATCATCTTCCGCAAATGGAACTACATCAGTTTCAGCCGCGGTAAAAAAGTCTCTTACATCAGTAATACGAAGACAGGTATGACTTTCATCATTCATGACAATAAAAAGAAGCGAATTTTGTGCTTCTTTTCCCTCGAGTACGGCAGAATCGATAACTACATAAGGATCGCCATATCGATTTAATACACCATTAACATAAGGTGGGACAAACGGTAACGGGAACACGTTTGCATCTCGTAGGATTTCTTTTACTTGTTCAGCAGGAATTGCATACAGACTTTTTTCATCTTCACCATTGCCGATTTTAAAAATCAGCCAGGTTGCTTTTTCTTCTGTTTTCTGACTCTCTCCAGTTTCCTGTGTACCACTTTTTATTAATGATAAAATCTCTTCTGACATAGCAACCATTATACATATAGAAGAAACTTTTCTCAAGAAAAAAAGTTTATGGAAAAAAACGCTAAAAATTTGCGAAATGGGCATATTTAGAGTACACTTGTTTCTGATGATTGATGTAGAGAAAGAAATGCAGGCAATTCCGCGCGCTCTGCTCGTGGGAGAACCTGGAAATAACTTACAGGAACTCAAAAATCTCGTGCTTACTCTTGGTATGGATGTGATTCAAAGGCTTACCTTGAACCGCATGGAACCTCATCCTGCCTACGGTATAGGCAAAGGCAAGGCCCAGGAAATTGCCGACCTTGCCAAACAGATTGAAGCTGACTGTATTATTTTTGATTTCAACCTCGAGCCCCGCAAACAGCGCAACTGGGAAGAGCTTTCCGGCATTTCCTGTTTTGACCGCCAGGAAGTTATTATCCGCATTTTCGCTCAGAGGGCTCAGACTAAAGAAGCTGTTCTTCAGGTTGATTTAGCACGTCTTTCCTACTCTCTTCCTCGCCTTGCCCACATGAATAAGGACATGGCCCGCCAGCGTGGTGGTGCTTTTGGTGCGAAGGGTGCCGGAGAAACTCAGCTTGAGCTTGACCAGCGCCTTGTCCGTGAGAAAATCAGCGCAATTAAAAAGGAACTCGCGGAAATTGAACTTAACAGGCAGACGCAGCGCAAGCAGCGCGACAAGATGCCTTCCTGCGCCCTCGTAGGTTATACAAACGCGGGAAAATCTTCACTTTTGAACGCCCTTACCGGTGCCGACGCTTACGTAGAAAACAAACTCTTCGCGACTCTCGACCCGCTTACAAGAAAGCTTCCTCTCAACGAAAGTGCAGGTGTTCTTATCACCGATACAGTAGGATTTGTAAGCAATCTTCCTCACCACCTGATTGATGCCTTTAAGTCAACTCTGGAAGAGGCAGTTTACGCAGACCTTCTTCTGCTGGTTCTTGATTCTTCAGATCCTGACGCTGAATTCCAGTATGAAACCGTATGTAATGTTCTGGCTGATATCGGCGCAGACAAAAATCCACGTCTTATTCTCCTGAATAAGATAGATAAGTCTGAAGACGAAAACAGTATGCTCCAGAAACTGCGCCTTAAATTCCCGGATGCAATTCTCATAAGTGCAAAAGATGAAACCGGCTTCTTAGACCTTAAGAGCAGGATTTATGAGCTGCTTTACGGTGAAGTTGCCGAGTACATAATTCCTGTGACACAGGTTGTTCTCATCAATGAACTGAAGAAAGCAGGCTGCATCGAAAAGGAAGAATGGCTGGATGACGGAGTTCACATTACAGCGCGTGCAACAGGCAGACTATTAGCACTTTGCTCACCCTTCTTAAAGAATTAATATTATGGACAACAAGCTTTTAAACAAAATTCTCACAATTATAATTGCATTTCTTATCGTTATTATCGGACTGGGTACAATTATCGGCTTAGTCAATAAAAAGCAGAATACCCCCGAAGTTCTGATTTCAAAGGGTAAGGCAGAAAGCCTTATGGCTCCTTCTAACACAGACGAAATAAGTTATTTTGAACTTGGTACAATCCGCATTTCTACCGCCAGCGAAAAATCAAGCGAAAACGGCACCCTTTTTATAGTTTCACCCTGGCTTGCCTATCCCGCAGGAGATACAGTTTTCTACGAAGAACTATCACGAAAGAAAGGCATTCTTAAGGGAAGCTTCCAGGCCTATTTTTCAGCAAGAACAAAAAATCAGCTGCTTTCAGAAACAGAAGAAAAAATTACCGCCCTGCTTCTTGAAGAAATTAATGCTGACCTCGCTCTGGGCAAAATCAGCGGCATTTACTTTACCGACTACCTCTTCCTTGAATAATGACTTTAATAAAATAATGTTATATAATGTTCTATTATGACAATCGCTTTATTTTCTGACAGTTATCTTCCAACAAAATCAGGAATTGTAACTGTCGTTGTTCAGCTTCAGGAACAATTAAAAAAGTTAGGACACAGAGTTATCCTTGTAACTGTAGAAACCACTGAAGAATATGAAACCTATGACCCGGACATTTACAGAACAAAATCTGTAGCACTTGGTCTTGGAACCGACCAGTTTTTAAGCATTCCGGCCATGCACCCTTTAATCAAATATCTTAAAAACAATAATGTAGATATTATTCACTGTCATACAGAGTTCGGACTTGGAAAAGCCGGTCTTCGCGCCGCAAAAGTCCTCAAGATTCCGGCGATCTGTACAACACACACAATGTGGACAGACTTCTATAAATACTATCTGGCCTTCGGAAAACTGATTTCACCAAGAATTATCAATGGAATCATGAAAAAGTATTACGGAAAATTCAATTCCCTGATTGGAGTTTCTACAAAGGCAAGAAACTATTTTAAGCAGCCTGGAATGCTCCCGGATATGCCGTCCGTAATTATTCCAAATGCAATCGATAAGGAAAAATTCCAGAAAACCCATATAACAGAAAAGCAGAAGCTTGCCCTGCGCAAATCTTACGGTATCGCAAAAGATGATATCATGATGCTCTTTGTCGGACGAATCGGTGAAGAAAAACGTGTATTTGAGCTTTTGTCTGTCTGCCAGAATGTAATCAAAAAGAATAATAAAATCAAAATGGTTTTTGTCGGAAACGGTCCCGCTTATGAAGATATGCTCAAAAAGGCTGCCGCTGACATCAAAACAAAAAACATTATATTTGCAGGCTTTATCGAATGGACAAAAGTCAGCGAATATTACGAAAGCGCTGATATGTTTGTAACAACCTCACTTTCAGAAATGCACTCTATGACAATTCTTGAAGCCCAGCTTTCTGGATTACCTATTGTCGTTAGACGCGATGAAAGCTACCTTGACTCCGTTTTTGATAATGTAAACGGCTATCTTACAGATTCAGAAGAAGAAATGGAGCAGAAGATTCTTGAACTTGCCGCAGACAAAGAAAAAATGCAGGAGTTCGGTAAAAAGAGTCTTGAAATTACAAAGCGCTTCAGCATCGAAACCCACGTAAAAAAGACCATCAAGGTTTACGAAGAAGTAATCAAAGCTTATCCAAATCGAATTGATGATTTAGCCGTAATGAAGGAAATTGAGGATTATTAATATGTGCGCAAAAACTATACCCACAAGAAAAGATGTTCCCGCAAAAGATAAATGGGACCTTTCTTCTATTTATAAATCAGATGATGAATGGGAGACTGCCTTAAAATCAATCCCGGAATTAACAGCAAAGGCCGCTTCTTATAAAGGCAAACTCGGCAGCTCCGCAGAAACACTTCTTTCCGCCCTCAAGGAACTCGAAGCCGCAAATCTTGCAATGGAAACAGTTTACCATTATGCATCTCTTCAGCACGAAGCAGATGAAGATGATACTGCCGCAACAGACCGCGACGGACGCGCAATGATGGCCTACACCCAGATGCAGGCAGAACTCAGCTTTGTGGATCCTGAAATTCAGGAAATAGACGAAACAAAGCTCCGTACCTGGATTGCCCAGCCAGATTTTGCAGATTACCGCATATATATAGAAAAACTTTTACATTTTAAAAAATATATTCTCAGCGAGAAAGAAGAACGCATTCTTTCCCTCGCAATGCAACCGGCCCAGACCGCCGAAACAGCCTTCAGCGTACTTACAAATGTTGATATGAACAAAACTTTCGGCATGGTAATGGATGGTGGCGAAGAAAAGCAGCTTACAGAGACTACCTGGGGACTTTTCATGCATTCCCAGGACCGCAAAGTCCGCGAAGAAGCCTACAAGAAATTCTATGCAAAATACGAAGAGCACCAGAATACAATTGCCGCCCTCTACGCAGGCTCCGTTAATCAGGACGTATTCAGCATGCGTGCCCGTGGTTACGGCTCAAGTCTTGAACAGGCACTTTACGGCAACAAGGTACCGCTTTCGGTTTATCACAACCTGATTGACTGCGTGCACAAAAACCTGCCGGCCCTCCACGACTATTACAAACTGCGCCGCGAAATGCTGGGACTTAAAGAAGGGGACCTCCGCCATTACGACGTTTACGTTCCGCTTGTAAAATCAGTTGAAACAAAGACAACTTACGAAGAAGCGGTAGAAATCTGCCGCAAGGCCCTGGCTCCTCTCGGCAAAGAATATACAGACCGCCTCTGCGACGGCTTGCTCAACGGCTGGGCAGACCGCTACGAAAATGTAGGAAAACGGAGCGGTGCCTTCAGTTCAGGCTGCTATGTTGGAAATCCTTACATTCTTTTGAATTATAATGAAGAAAATATCCGCGATGTATTTACAATGGCCCACGAAGGCGGCCACAGTATGCACAGCTGGTATTCCGTACACAACAATCCTTTTATGAGCTACGACTACACAATTTTTGAAGCAGAAGTAGCCTCCACCTTTAATGAAGAACTTGTTTTTGAATATCTTCTTAAACAGGCAGAAGCAAAGGGTGCAGAAGGCCTTGAAATGAAAAAATACCTGCTCGCAATGCGTGCCGACGACATTCTTGCGACCCTTTACCGCCAGACAATGTTCGCCGAGTTCGAATTAAAGGCTCACGAGCTTGTAGAAAAGGGAACTCCGCTTACCGCAGAGCTGCTCCGCAAGATTTACCGCGAACTCCTTGAGCTTTATTTCGGTCCAGAAATGCATTTTGAATCAAACAGCGACATGGAAGGCCTTAGAATTCCTCATTTCTACTCTGCTTTCTATGTTTACAAATACGCGACAGGTATTTCTGCGGCCCTTGCCCTTGCAAAACGCGTAACAAAAGGCGGCGATGCAGAACGCGAAGATTACTTCAAGTTCCTCAAGAGCGGTGGTTCACGCTATCCGATTGAAAGCCTTAAGGTTGCCGGCGTAGACATGGCTCAAACCGGGCCCGTCCAGGATGCCTGCGATGAGTTCAAAAAAATTATTGCAGATTTGGAAAAACTATTGCATAATTAAGAGATACAATATACTGTCACCCCGAACTTGTTTCGGGGTCTCATTTATAATAATTTATGAAGCGCATAGCACTATTTGTACATAATCTGACAGTCGAATATTCTCTTTCTGTTGCACAAGGTGTAGCCTCATATTTTACTCAGAATAAAGATGTAAAACTTATTCTGGCCCAGACAAATCAGCCTAATTATCCACACGGACTTTACGAATATCAGTACTGGGCTTCAGCAGAACTCTTAAAAGCAGAAGACGTAGATTTGATTATGATTGTAACAAGTGCTTATCAAACCTACACTTCACCAGAAGAATTACAGGCCTTTCTTGAGCCTTTCGGAAATAAACCTGTCGTTTCAATCGCAGTAAATCTTCCATTCCTCAATTCTTACTATACTGTAAGTGAATGTACAAAAGCCTTTGATGAAGTTGTTGACCACTTGAAAAATGTACATGGCTGCAAAAACATCGGCTTTCTTTCAGCAACAGACACAGAATCAAAAGAAGCAATTGTACGTTTCGAAGCCTTCAAAAAAGCCTTAAAACATCATAAGCTTAAATTTGATCCGCAAAATGTCATTGATGGAAGATTTATCCGCGAAGCAGCCCACGATTACACGATTGAACACTATAAAACAAAAGAAAATGTAAAATGCGATGCTTTTATTGCATCCAATGACCTTATGGCAGAAGGCTGCTTAAATGCCCTGCAGGAAATGGGGCTGAATATTCCAAAGGATGTAAAGCTAGTAGGCTTTGATAACACTGTCCGGGCGAGCTTTACTACACCATCTCTTTCTACAATCGATCAGAATATTGCAGGCCAGGGCTATGCGGCCGCAGAAATTGCACATAAAATCCTCAAGGGCGAAAAAGTTCCCCGCGAAACAAAAGTTTTTGCCCAGCCTCTTTACCGCCAGTCCTGTGGTTGTGTAAAAGCAGATAATACATCCTTCTCCTGTAAAAATCAGGAAGGAAAAAATGTAGCTAATCAACATATCAATTCCAATACTCTGGAAGAGTACACAGAAACATCATTAGACATAAACGGAATTTATACACTCATAGATACCTTCCATAAAAATCATACTTTGAAAGAACTCTTCAATTCAATTTCTGAAATATCTCTTCAGCTCAAATTCTCTTCAATGGCCGTTGTACTATACGAAGAACCGGTTGCTTTCAAGAAAAACGAGCCGATTGTTATTCCTGACAAAGCTTACTTAAAGGTTTACATAGAAAATCAGAAGCTTATTTATCCATATGATGAAAAGGGCATTGAAACAAATCTTAAAAAGAGCCTTATTCCTCCAACTTACGCTTCAAAACTTTCGGGAACTTTTATTGTCCATCCTATTTTTGCCGGTGAAAAACAATATGGCTACATTCTGGTACATCCGTCTAACCTTAAGTTCAACATGCATCATGTCCACCTTAAGCTGATTATTAATGCCATTGCCAACGCCTACGATTATACCCAGGCTCTTACAAAGAACGAGACTCTTGCAAATAAGAATGAAAGACTTCTGAAAAACAATCAGGAGTTGAACATACAGAACTCAATCGACGAACTTACACAGGTACTTAACCGCCGCGGCTTCATGGAAAAGGCCGACAAGGAACTCAAACGAGCCGCTAAAAACGGTCAGAGCGGTATGGTTTTCTTCGCAGATATGGATGGTCTCAAAAAAATCAACGATACCTGGGGCCACAAAATCGGCGATATCGCAATAAAGACAGAAGCAGCCGTTCTTACCTCTGCTTTCCGAGCCTCAGACATTGTAGGTCGTCTCAGCGGAGATGAATTTGCCATTGTTTCTACAGGACTTACAAAAAGTAATCTCGCTTCAATACGAACAAGAATTGATTTGTTAAATATCACCCTTTCAAAAGAAGCCGGGCTGCCTCTTACTCTTTCTTTAAGTCTTGGAAATGTTCCTTTCTCACCAGATAACATTGACCTCGATGCCCTTCTTTCAAAGGCCGACCAGAAGCTCTACAAGGAAAAAGAGCTGAAACACTTCGCACAAAAGTAAGCCATCGGTCCCTGAGCTTGTCGAAGGGCCCGCACACTTTTTTCTAAAGTCTCAGATAGTTTCATCCGATAATTAAAGAGACGAGTAATAATCTCGTTGAATTTACGAATAAACAGTGGTAAAATAATATACCTAACGATAGTGGAAACTATCAGAGGTCTTCAGTGGCCTCACTCAGGAGATGACGAATTGAAAAAAGCGGAATTTAAGACATTTTTAGCAAGGGTACCAAAGGCGGAGCTGCACCTGCACCTCGAAGCTGTAATTACCATTGCCGGAATCAAGAAACTTTACAAGAATAAATACGGCAAAGAAATGTCTAAAGAAGAACAGAAAGAACTCTTCTCTTACAACGATCTTAACGGCTTTATTCAATCCTTCCTTAAAATCCAGGGCATGTACTCTTCTGTAGAAGATTTCCGCATCGTTTTTGATGAACTCGAAAAATATCTCGTTAAAAATGGAATTACATACACTGAAGTCTTCTTTGCTCCTACCGCATTCTTAAAAATGGGCTTTAAGTATGAAGATATGGTAAAGATTTTCCACGAAAAGATTTCTAAAATCAAAGAAAAACGCGGAATCACAATCAAACTGCTTATGGATGTATCGCGCACCTTCGGCTGTGACAACGCAATGAACAATTACAACCTTTTGAAGCAGTTCCCTTGCGAAGATATTATCGGTATTGGACTTGGCGGAGCAGAAGCAAAGGGCCCTGCAAAGGACTTTGCGCCTGTTTATGAAAAAGCCCTGAAAGAAGGCTGGCACGCTGTCGTTCATGCCGGAGAGGATGTTGGTCCTGAAAGTATCTGGGATGCTATCAACTATCTTCATACAGAACGTGTAGGCCACGGAATCACTGCCATTCAGGATGAAAAACTGATGGACGAGCTTAAAAAGTCTAAGCTTCCAATTGAAATCTGTATTACTTCAAATACCTTTACAAAGAAAATCGTTAAGAAGGCAAAGGATCACCCGGTTCGCGCTTTCTATGACAAGGGAATTGCAGTTAATATCAACACTGATGACCCGGTTTTCTTTAAAACTACCCTTCTTGATGAGTTCTGGATCTGTCACAACGATTTGAACTTTACAATGGACGAAATAAAAGATCTGGTTAAGAACAGCTTCCGCCAGTCATTTATGAGCGACGCGGACAAAAAAGCTGCTGTTAAGGCTGTAGATCAGGCTTGGACACTCTAGAAAAATATTACAACAAATTCCACGAAGAACACCGCCTCACAACCCGCCACGGCCAGGTAGAATTCCGTACGACTATGCATGACATTGAAGAGGCTCTCCGGTGGTTGAGTGATGCGAAGCATCGTATCGAAACCGATTACGATTGGAAATCCGTTAAAAACCGAGCCGATAGGGTCGGTTTAGGATTATCCACCTCTCCTCTCAAAATCGCCGACATCGGCGCGGGCACCGGCCGCTACTCCGTAGAACTCTGCCACAGGGGCTACGATGTAACCGCCGTTGAACTGGTAAAACACAATCTGGAAATCTTACGAAACAAACATGAAAATATAAAAACCTGGCAGGGCGACGCCCGCGACCTTGGCTTTCTCGATGACGAAAGCTTTGTCATCACCCTGCTCTTTGGCCCCCTCTATCACCTGCATGGCGATGAGGAAAAGCTTAAGGCTCTGGCCGAAGCAAAACGCATCACAAAAAAAGGCGGCATAATTTTAGTTGCCTATGTGATGAACGATTACAGTGTGATTTCTTATTGTTTTAAGGAACATAAATGGGCGGACGTTGCGGCTAAAGGCGGACTTAGCAGCGACTTCCACACAATCTGTACCGAAGAAGATTTGTACGATTACGTTCGCCTTGAGGATATTGACCGACTGAATAAAGCAGCCGGCCTTGAAAGAATCAAAATCATTTCTGCAGACGGGGCCGCAGATTATATGCGCCGCGAACTCAACGAAATGACTCAAGAAGAATTTGAAGCCTTCTGCAATTATCAGCTGGCGATTGCAGAAAGACCGGAGCTTGTTGGAGCAGGCAGCCACTGCGTAGATATATTGAGACGGTAATTTGATGATAGATTTGAAGATTTTTTATTTGATAGCTCTGTTTGTCTCACTTATTACTCTGTTAATCTTCTATGAAATAAATTCAAATAATCTCAATAAAAATTATCTTACACTTTTCCTTACTACCTTCATTTCAAATTTTGGTTACGCAATGTCCATTCATTCAGATACTCTGGAAGCTGCTCTTTCCGGAAATCTGGTTTCATATATCGGAAGCATATTTACAATCCTTTTCAGTTTAATTGTAGTAATTGACCTCTGCCACAGACGCATTCCTTTTGTCATTCGCTTTAGTTTAGTGATACTTGCAACTGTACTGAGTATATTACTTGCCACAACAAAGGACCTGCACCTCTTCTTTGATGAACCATTTATCACCCAAATGTACGGCCTTACCCTTATTAAGTTTAAGATGGGCCCCGCAATGTTTTTATACATAGCTTATCTTGGTGGAGTAAATCTGGGAGCAATTCTTACAGTCATCCATTCAATCTTTACGAAAAAAAATGTTTCAAAAAGAACTCTGCAGCTTATTTTATGCATGCTGGTTTTCGGCTCACTCGTTTATATAATTCCACTTTCACTTGGCATACGAATCAATTTCATGCCTTTTATTTATGTTTCTCTTGAAATTTTCTTCCTCTATTTTTCTGCAAAAACAAACACTTATGATCTGCAGTTGAATCTTATAAACATTTACAAAAACCGTACTGGTTATGGCTACATTGCCTTTGATAATAAAACACGCTTTTTGGGCTGCGATGACTTTGCCCTTACCTTCTTCCCTGAGCTTGGAGAAATTTCTCTGGATTCTTACATTCCAAAATCCTTTTCGAATATAATCGCAAATCTTCATTACAATGATCCTGACTGGGACTGGAATAAACATCTTGATGAAGATTTCAGGATTCAGTACAAAAACAAGGCCGGCATCTGCACAATTCATAAACTGACCGGAAGTAAAATGAAGCTGGGCTATTTCCTTGAGCTCAGAGACGACACAGAACAGCAGAACTATATAAACGGCCTTAACTCCTTTAATAAAGAGCTTTCTCATCTTGTTAAAGAAAAAACCGAACAGGTTACCGACATGCAGGATTCTATCATCAGGGGAATGGCAACGATGGTAGAAAGCCGCGATAACTCAACCGGCGGTCATATTCTTCGTACCAGTGACTGTATTCAGATTTTTGCAGAAGAGCTTCTTAAACACAAGGAGATTGCGGGCCTTACTCCAGATTTCTGCAGAATGATTGTAAAGGCTGCACCTATGCATGATCTTGGCAAAATTGCCGTTGATGATTCTATTCTGCGCAAGCCTGGAATCTTTACTCCGGAAGAATACGAAAGAATGAAGGAACATGCCGCAAAGGGTGCTGTAATTGTAGAAAAGGTTTTAAGCGGCATTAACAACGATGAATTCAGAAAGATTGCAGTAAACGTTGCACACTATCATCACGAAAAATGGAATGGCACTGGTTATCCGGAAAAACTGAGCGGCCAGGCAATTCCTCT
>JAEEGL014872153.1_pt1 | contig 21206 bp, 22 predicted proteins | sample 9134231 | NCBI WGS metagenome assembly JAEEGL01 (sample SAMN16246548, study PRJNA631951) | gut metagenome | biome: gut microbiome; feature: rumen; material: fiber-attached | host: Bos | place: Iran: Karaj | collected 2018-10 | reverse complement strand
ACACGCAATGTTCTTCAGCTTAAAGTAGAAGATTACGGTAAGACAGATAAAATGTTTCAAGATCTATACGGCAAGCGAGTAGAACCTCGTGTTCAATTCCTCGCGCAACATCTAGAGGAGGCCCGAGTTGATTAATGAAGTTGATATTATTGATGAAGTTCAGCAGAACTTTATTGATAGTAGTTATGATACTAATACTAATCGTGCATTCCCAGATATTCGCGATGGTCTAAAACCTGGACAGCGAGCTTGTCTTTGGGAAATGTATACTAAGAAATATACCAGTAAAAAGCCCCACGTAAAATCTGCAAAGATTTCTGGTGGAGTTGCTGCATTGTGGTGGCCGCATGGTACTACTGCAATCTATGAAACTTTTGCTCGTATGTCCCAACCTTTTACAAACAATATACCGGAGGTAGATTTTCATGGATCAAATGGCAATGTCATCCTTGGAGGAGACGCTATCGCAGCTGACCGATACACAGAAGCAAGACTTAGTCCGATCGTTGAATGTGGAATGTTGTCTGGAATCAATAAGAGAGTGGTTCCAATGCAACCCAATTTCAGTGAAGACGATGAGTGGCCGCGAGTTCTTCCAGCAGTCTTCCCTCGACTCCTTGTTAACGGAGCCCAAGGAATTGGAGTTTCTCTCTCGAATGTTTGGCTGCCACACTGTTTCAGTGAGTCCGCTGGATTGATCCTTCGTTATATTGAAACCGGAGAATTAGACGAAGATAATTTTTATCCTGACTTTCCCACTGGTGGAACAATTATTAATAAAGATGAACTTGCTACGATCAATAAAACTGGTCGAGGTAAGGTTATAATTGAAAGTAAATTTACTGTTTCTGAACATGAAATTGATTTTTATGAATTGCCTTATCAAGTCTTTATTGAACCTGTGATTGATGAAATTAAGAAAGCCATTGATGAAGAAAAAGTCACTGGTGTTGCAGATGTCTATAATAAATCTGATAAAAAGCGTATTTCTCTTGTAGTTACGTGTATGCCAGGGATTGATCCCTATAAAGTTGTCGCTCAACTATTTGCGGCTACCAATCTTCGCAAACAGTTTAATGCTAATCAAAATGGAATTATTAGTAAAACTCCTATCATGATTACATTAAAGAAATATGTTGATACATATATTGAACATAATACCACTTGTATTAAGAAAGAATATGAGTACGATCTTGCGGCTGCGCGTAAACGAATCCATATTCTTGAGGGATTGTCAATTGCTCTTGAGAATATTGATAATGTTCTTACTCTTATTAAACAGAGTGAAAACAAAGCGATTGCCGCAGTTAATCTTTGTGAAAAGTATCATCTAAGTAAAGAACAGGCTGATGCTATTCTTGCCATGACTCTAAGTCGTCTTACTCATATGGATCAAATTGCTATCAACAAAGAACTCCAAGAGAAGAAAGAATTAGCTTTAGTTTGTCAAGAAGTAATTGAGTCTTATCAAAAACAAAAAGATATTCTCTCTGAAAGATTGCGGGATCTTGTTAAGAAATTTGGAGATAAACGCCGCACAGCTGTAATTCAAAAGGATATTCCTAAAACATCTACAGCTCGTAAAGCTAAAGAACTTATTATTGAAGATGTTATTGTTACTCGTACTATGCAGGGATATCTGAAGAGTACTCCCGTAAAAGCTTATCGTGAAGCTAGGGTTAATATTGAAAAGGTCAAAGCCCGCACAGATGATATACTTCTATTGTTTTCTTCTCTTGGAAAGCTATATCGTCTAAAAGTTAGTGAGATTAAACAATGTGCGGCAGGGGACAAGGGTACTGCTCTTGGAGCAATTCTTACTCTTGATTCAACTGAAAAGATTCTATTTATGACCAATATGAATATTGATCAGAAACATCCTTATATCACAGGAGTAACAGAACAGGGTCTTGTAAAGAAATCAGACAAGACTATCTTTATTGGTAGTACTCAGAATAAACGTGGCATGAAGTGTGCTGGACTTAATGACGGAGATAAATTCATTTGGTTTGGTGAAACTAATGGAGATTATATGACTCTGATTACATCAGATCAAATGGCAATTCAATTTAAGCTTGATGAAATTAATCCCGTTGGAAAAACTGCGAAAGGTGTTAAAGGAATTGCTCTTAACGAAGGAGCTACTATTGCTCGGGTTAATGTAGGAACTATGTCAAAGACTTTGCCAGTACAGCATAGAGCTGGAAAAGGAAATCGACTCTCCTAGGAAAAAAGGGACTTTACAAGTCCCTTTTTTTATTATATAATATATTTAAAAGAAAGGAGAATTATGAGTGAACTTTATCCTAATAGCTATCAATTGGAACCAATGAAATATAATGGATCACCTAGTCAGACACTTATTGATGAAGCTTTCAAAGGTAATGGTCAATGGGTAGCACAGCAGAAATATGACGGTGCTCTTTATATGCTAGAGAAAATTGATGATGAACATATTTATTTATTTGCGCGTACTAAGTCTCGTAAGACTGGTGAACTTGTAGAGAAGAGTGCTAATGTTCCACATATTGTAGAGTGGGCCAAGTCTCTTCCAGATGATACCGTTATACTTGGAGAGATTTATGTTCCTGGCGGTAAGAGCAATGATGTAACAAAGATTATGGGGTGTACACCTACAAATGCTATTAAGAGACAAAAAGGTACGGGCTATGGTGGCTTTATCCATTATTATGTATTTGATTGTATCCGTTTTGATGGTATTGATCTTAGCAACACTGGGTTCGTAGCTCGTTTTAAGAAATTCCAAGATTGGTTTTATAAGCAAGATATTAGTGTTTATGTAGAAATGGCTCATGTATATACTAGTAACTTTGAAGAAACTCTCCATGATATTCTAAGTAATGGTGGAGAGGGTATGGTCTTTAAAAAGGCTGATGCTATTTATGAGCCAGGTAAACGTCCTACTAAAACTTATTTCAAAATGAAACAGCATATGGATAGTCTTGATCTTGTGTGCATTGGACTAGAAGATCCAGTGCGTAAATATACTGGCAAAGAAATTGAAACTTGGCAGTATTGGATTCAACGTGGTGAACAAGATCAGAATGGTACATTTGAATGGATTCCTTGTTATGGCTACTATTATAATATGGGATACCAACAGAATCCTTATATTTATCAACCAGTGACTAAACCTTGGTACTATGGTTGGAAAAATGCTATGACACTTGGTCTTTATAAAGATGGTGAACTAGTAGAAGTTGGACGTGTTGCATCTGGTCTTACTGATGCTATACGCGAAGATATGGCTGTTCATCCAGATGATTATATTGGACATGTGGTAGAAGTAGAGTGTATGTCTACAACTAAAGATGGAGCATTGCGGCATCCTGTGTTTGTCCGTATGCGTGAAGATAAAGCTCCTGAAGATTGCAAATACGAGGAGGTTTTTGGTGTATAATGTAGAAGAAGCCTATGTGGCTACAATTAAAGAAAGTGGAGCTGTTTTTAAAAAGCTTCGCAGTTATGTTGATACGCAAATGAAAAAGGTAATTGCAAAAGGTAATTTTTCTCTTGAGCTAAGACTTAGGACGGTTGATTATCCTTTGCGGGATATCATGCGTCTTATTGAATTTTTAAAATATCTTGGATATAAAGTAGAATCTTATGATCTTACGAATGAAACTATTCTCATTAGTGTTCAATGGACAGAGGCTGAGGTAAAAAATTATCTTGACAATCAATAAATTAAATGATATAATTTAATTAAAGAAGTTAAGAAAAAAGTTCTTGACTTTTAATCAAATAAGTAGTATAATATATTAAGAAATAAAATAAAAGGAACAAAGTTCCAAGAGAGAAAAGGAGTCCAATTATGGCTAAACTATTTTCTGACAAGGCTCAAGCAGTACTAACTTTCCTTCAGGCTCATGAGGGTGAGGATCTAACTTCTAAGGATATCGCAGCTGCTCTTGATATTGAGAGCCGTTCTATTACTGGTGTTCTTAATGGTCTACAGCGCAAAGGTCTCGTTGTTCGCGAGGTTGTTGAGGATCAGAAGGATAAGCTTATCCGCCTTACTGCCGATGGGGTTACTGCAGATCCTAACGCTGACAAAGAGTAATTAGATTATATAAAGAGATAAAAGGAGAGCGGAGGTAGGAGTAAATCTTATCTCCGCTATTTTATTATGAATTGAAATATAATAATTCCTATTACTATGTTTATTACCTATGTTCTTTTAGCATGATTTTGTTATTGATTAGGTTGTAAATCTGTTGAACCAATAGAAGATATTAATAATAAAATTTTAGAAAGACGGCGAGAGTTAGAAGATAGCATTTATGAATTAAAAAATATTTATCAAGATTTAACTGATGAAAATGCAGAGTTAGCTAAAGAAAATGTTGAAATACAAAATCAATTATTTTCTGCACAAAAAGAAAAAGAACATCTTGAAGAATCTAATAAACAAACCCAAGAATTTATTGCACAATCAGAGCAATTAGCTAAAGAAAAAGCAGAAGCAATTTATGAAAAACAATATGAAAAATTAAAGCAAGAATATAAAGCTCATTATATAGATTTACATTCAATTTTAGAACAAAATGAAAATTTAATTAAAGAGCAAGAAAATGAATTAAAATCATTACAAGAAACTCGTGCGGCTGCAATCACCGCAGCTAAAAGAGAAAAAGAAATTAAAGAAAGTAAAGATGATTATTGTCTTATTCTCCCACCAGAGTATAAGAATGATGTAAGAATCTTACGAAGTGTGAGTGAACAAATTGCAAAACCAAGATCTATTTTAATGGCTATTTGACAAGCTTACTATGCTCCTTTAGCTAAGAAAAAATTCCCACAAATCTTAGGTAAAACTGATATATGCGGCATCTATAAAATTACAAACCAAGAGACTAATGAGTGTTATATAGGTCAAGCTGTTGACATACGCCGCAGATGAATGGATCATTGTAAAGCTGGATTAGGAATTGATACGCCGCAAGGCAATCAATTATATGCCGCAATGTTAGAATATGGATTAGATTCTTTTTCCTTTGAGCTTCTCTTGGAATGTGAACCTAGTCAGTTAAATGAAAAAGAAAAATATTTTATTGAATTATATAATTCAGATGCTATTGGATATAACCAAAATCGTGGGGTGAAAAATAATTAGTATTATTTACCTTTTTTTATGTTATATTAGAGATAATATAAGAAAAGGAGTATAAATGGACACTAAAATAAAACATTTTGCAGGAGAAATTATTGGAACCAATAAAATTTTATATGAGATTCCTGAAAGAAAAAATAGTAGAACCTATTATTATGTTGAGTGCATGTGTTGCGGAAAAAAACGTGAAGTACGATCAGATAATTTACATCAAAAATGTCGTAGTTGCGCTGCTAAAGAACGAATAAAAAATAGTTCTAATGGTATTGGTCATGTTTGAGATGATTTAACGGGAAAAAAATTTGGAAATTGATTAGTTTTAAAGAAAGCAGACAAAAACAATTATTGATTATGTAAAGATGTAAAAACAAATATTATTAGAGAAGTATTTCGTGGTAATCTTACTTCTGGAAAATCTCGTGGCGATGGTAGTATTTGTTCTTGAGGAGAAACACAAATTATATATATTTTGAATAATAATAATATTAATTATAAGAAAGAATATATATTTTCTGATTTAGTAGGAAAAAATAATACACCTTTACGTTTTGACTTTGGTATTTATTCTGAACATCAAGAATTATTATTTTTAATAGAATATCAAGGCAGACAACATTATACTTACGATGAAAATTGAAATCAAACCTATGATGAATGATTAAGATTAATAGATTATGATAAAAAGAAAATAGAATATTGTAAAAATAATAATTTAATATTATTGATACTAAATGAAAAATCAGATTTAGAACAAGAAATATTAAAGTTGTATAATAACATGAATAAAGGAGTAAAATAATGGTACATTTTCAAACCATAGAGATTGCAGGATTTATCTCGGCTATTGCGGGTATGCGTCATCCTTTAAAATCTTATGATAAAGCGGATAGTCAAATTGATGATCAAGGTAATCTTGTAATTGGGCAGAACGATTATAATTTAGCTAGACGTCTTTGTGAAGCTGGCAGTCCTGAACATGCAAAGTTTCTTCGACAGATTGAAGTATGAGTAAATATTACGGCTCCACGTTTTTGGTGGCAAGAAGAAGCAACTTATAAAATTGGTACAACTGAAAATTCTCAGTCTACAATGCATACGCTTATGAGAGATGGTGTTAAAGAAGAAGATATTTATTTCTTCTTTGGCGAAGATGAAATGGCAAATGAAGCTATGCGTAATTATATAAATGCTATTAATGAATTAATTGCAGTATATAAAACTCTTGAACCAGGAGATATTAAAGAACAATATTTTGAAAAGATTAAAGCTATGCTACCAGAAGGTTTTATGCAAACTCGTATGGTAAGTCTTAACTATGAAGTATTACGTAATATGTATAGACAACGTAAAAGTCATCGTCTTCGTGGATGGAATGCTGATTTTGTAAATTGGATTAATACACTTCCAATGAATGAATGGATTACAGGTATTTTTCCTGAGCCGGAAAATGTAGTTGACGGGCAATAAAAAATATATTATAATATAATTGTAATAAAGAGACAAGAGAAAGTGAGAAATTTTATATGCGTCAAAATAAGAATGTTGTTTATGTAGAAGGTTATGTTTATAATTGTAGTCTCTTTGCAAACGTAGCAGGTCCGAATAGCAAGAATCCTGGTCAGGAGTATATCAACGGTACTGTTAACATTGCAACTGACGAGGATGGTATTAATATCGTAAGTGTTCGTTATACTTATGTTATTCCAACTTGGAAGAGCGGTAAAGAGAATGAGACTTATACAATTCTTCAATCTCTTCTAAATGGCGCTCCAACTTGGGAGAAGGATGGTAAGGATAAGGCGACTAAACTTCGTATTCAAGGCGATGTAGAAGTTAACGACTTTATGGGTCGTGATGGTAATATGGTTGAAACCAAGCAGGTTCGTGGTGGTTTCACTCATTATGCAAATGATGGATTCCGTGATAAGCGTAATAATTTTGAGACTGATATGCTTATTACGAGTGCAGTTCGTGTAGAAGTTGAAAATGGAAAAGATTATATGAATCTTTCTGGTTATGTATTCAACTTCCGTAATGATTTTATTCCTGTAACTTATACTCTTAACAATGAAGCTGGTATTAAATACTTTGAGAGTCTTGATATTTCAATGAATACCCCTTATTACACTTATGTTTGGGGTAAGATTGTTTCTTCTACTCAGCGTATTGAGAAGCAGGTAGAGACTGCTTGGGGAGCTCCACAGGTTGAGTATACTACTCGTACTCTTCGTATGTGGGAAGTTGAAGGTTGTTCTCCTGAGTCTTATGAATTTGACGATGATTCTACTATCACTCTAGCAGAGTTTAAGCAGGGTCTTGCAAATCGTGAACAGCAGAAGGCAGAAGCTAAAGTACGTCAAGAAGCTCGTAATGCTTCTCCCGCAGGTAAGTCTGGATTCCCTGCAACTACCGATGCGGATTTGCCTTTCGCAGCTCCAACTTCCTCTTCTCCAACCGCAGCTTCTAACTTCAAGTTTTAGGAGGTAACCACATATGGCGATTGACATTTTTGCAATTAAACCACATGAGGTCAGTCGCGACCTCTGTGGTTACACAGTTCTTCTTTATGGTCAACCTAAGACTGGTAAGACTACAACCGCAGCTCAGTTCCCGAAAGCACTCCTTTGTGCGTTTGAAACTGGTTATCTAGCTATTCCTGGTGTAATGGCACAGCCAGTGAATAAGTGGTCAGAATTTAAACAGATTCTAAAGCAGCTTGATTCAGATCAAGCACGTCAACAATTTAAGAATGTTATTGTTGATACTGTAGACATTGCATATGATCTTTGTGAAAAATATGTTTGTAATCAAAATGGCGTTTCAACTGTAGGTGATCTCGCATACGGCAAAGGCTATGCTCTCGCGAAGAAGGAATTTGACGAAGCTCTTCGCAAAATTCCTCAAATGGGTTATGGTCTTGTAATGATTTCTCACGCACAAGATAAGACTTTTAAAGATGAGAATGGAGAGGAGTATCAGCAAATTGTACCTACTTTGGCTAATCAACCTCGTCTTGTGGTTGACCGCATGAGTGATATTATTGGGTATGCGCATCCCTTCCAAGAGGAAGATGGAACTGTCCATACTACTCTATTCATGCGCGGTACCCCTCGTTTTGTGGCTGGCTCTCGATTCAAATACACCCCTGATAGCATCGAGTTTAGTTATGATAACCTCGTTAATGCAATTGGTGATGCAATCGATCGGCAAGCAAAAGACTTTGGCGGGCAGTATGTAACAGATGCTCCTACTACAGCGCACGTTACAGAGCCAGAGCTTAATTTTGACGATCTTATGAATCAGTTCAATACTCTTGTTTCTAAGATTCAAAATGCTACTGGTAGCGCATTTGGTATCACATGGGCTCCTCGCATTGTAGCTATTACTGATAAGTATCTTGGTAAGGGTAAGAAGGTTTCTGAAATGTCTCGTGATCAAGTAGAACAACTTGTACTTATTGTAGACGATCTTACGGAGGCGGTTGGTAATGGACTATAAAATGAATCTTGGAAATGAATTAGCTCAAATTAAAGATTGTAAGACTCAAGAAGAGATTACAGATTTTATTAAGCAACATAATTTAAATCCACTTTATCTTGGTTATACTTGGGATAAAGAAGGTGGTAATGCAATTATGTTTGATGCAACTTGGACCAATGGACAATCAAAAGTAAACATTAGTGTAACCGTTGAATAATGGAAGATGAGTTATCGTATGAATGTCGGTAATGAGCTTGCTCAAATAAAAAATTGCAAGACTATAGATGAAATTAATGATTTTCTTATAAATCATAATTTAGAATTTGATCATTGGTATCTTAATGCAGATACATCACAAGATATAGATAAAAAAGGCTTGTATGTAGTTGCTAATTATCAAAGTTCTAATGGTGTTTTTATTCAAATAACTTTTAATTTTTAGTAAGGAAAAAAAGGCGGAGGGTAAAAATAAATAATACTCTCCGCCAGAAACTCATATATAATAACAAGGAAAGGAGTTATATATGAGTTACATATATGTTATTACTAATGATATCAATGGCAAACAATACGTAGGTCAAACTTCTGGATCTTTAGAGAAACGTTTTAAACAACATATTAATGATATGAATAAAAGATCAGAAGAAAAACGTCCTTTGTACAGTGCTATGAAAAAATATGGAATAGAACATTTTTATATTACTTTAATTGAAGAATGTTCTTACAAAGAAGTTGATAAAAAAGAAATATATTGAATTGGTAAATTAGATACTTATAAGAATGGTTATAATGCTACTTTAGGTGGAGATGGAACATCTTCCTATAATTATAAAAAAATTGCACAAAAATATTTAGAATTACAAAATCAGAAAAAAACAGCAGATTATTTTAATTGCGATGTTCATACCGTAAGAATGGCTTGTATACAAGAAAATGTTCCTATTATTCAAGGTGGTACAGTAACTAAAAAACTTAACGGTAAAAAAATATATATGCGTGATTTAAAAACTTATAATGTAATAAAAATATTTGAAGATCAGTCTGATGCCGGACGATGATTAATTCAACAAAATATTACTCACGCTCAGATAAAAAGTATCAGTAATACCATTGGTAGAGTTGCAAAAGGTGAGAGAAAAACTGCTTATGGATATTATTGAACTTATAATTAGGGGTAGACAACTAGTAGGGAGCTAGGACCGCCTGCTAAGCGGATCGTACCTTGAAAGAGGTATTGGCGTCGGATGCCAGTTACCCCGCCAGACTTATTCCAAGCCGTTCTCTTCGGAGAGCGGCTTTTTTTATTTGACAGAAACAAAAATATATGTTATAATAAATTAATAAAAATATCTATGAAAGGAGTGTAATGGCAAAATTAGCACCTGTTAAATGCCCTTATTGCGGCCAGTCCTTTCAGAGAGAGAATACAGAATTTGTTCAGCTCGGCCGCAGATATGCTCATAAAGAATGTGTAGATATAGTAGAACAAATTCATGATTATATGCAACATAAATTAGGTGAAGGATATTCAAAAACTAAAGTTGAATCTCAAATTAAAAATTTTGTTTCAAAAGAAGGAATGAGTATTGATGCAATATATAAAACGTTAATTTATTGGTACGATGTTAAGAAATCATCAACTGATCAAGCTAATGGTGGAATTGGTATTGTGCCATATGTATATAGTGAATATTTAACATATGCAAAAAATCAATATGAAAATTCTCAGATAAACAGAGATAAAAATATAAAAGATTATATAGGACAACGTCCGATAGAAATTATTGGAAAAGCAACTCCAATTAGAAAACCACGACATATTAAGTTTTACGAACTTAGATAGGAGGTATTACATTTGAGTACACTTAAATATATAGATACCCCTGCTACAGTTCAAGTACTTGGATGTATTATTAATAATCTTGATATATTGAATGATTCAAGATATGAATTATTTAGTGATGATTTTCCAAAAGGATTCCATAGAACATTGTTCTCAGCTTTAAATAATTTGGCGGCACTTGGTACAGAACATATTACGCCGCAAACATTGGAAGATTATTTAAGCGATAAACCGCAAAGTTATGCGGAGTATAAAGCTGGAGACGGACCGCGTTTTGTAAAATCTTGTATGGCTAATGCGGATTTTCAAAACTTTGATTATTATTATAATCGTATTAAAAAACTAACTCTAATGCAAGCATATTGGGATGCGGGATTAGATGTTTCAGGGTTATACAATCCAGATGAATTAGATATATCCAAGAGAGAAAAACAAAATAAATATTTTGATAGTTTAAGTCTAACTGATATCGCGGATTCTATTGAAACATTAATGCTTAAAATTAGAGCAGAATATGTTGATCATACCACAGACGAAAGTATGTCAGCGTCCGCAGGTATTGATGAATTATTTGAGTCTCTTGGAGAAGCTCCAGATATTGGTCAACCAATGTATGGTAATATGATTAATACAATTACACGAGGTATGCGACTTGGAAAATTTTATTTGCGGTCAGCCGCAACTGGTGTAGGTAAAACAAGAACAATGGTTGCAGATTTTTGTAATTGCGGATGTACAAAAATTTGGAAAGATGGAGAATGGGTAGATAATGGATTAGCTTTTCCTTCGTTCTTTCTTAGTACAGAGCTCGAGCTCGATGAACTACAAACTATGATGGTAGCTTTTCTTGCAGATATTAATGAAGAAAATATCCTTAATAATACATTGAGTTTTGAAGAAAGAGATCGGATACAAACAGCAATAGAAATTATTAAAAAGTCTCCATTATACATAGAAGTTATTCCAGATTTTAGTTTAAAAGATATTGAAAATGCAATTAAAAGAAGTATTAGATTATATTCAACTCAATATTTCTTTATTGATTATATTCATACATCAATGAAAATTCTTGAAGAAATTACAAAACGTTCTGGTGGAGTAAGACTTCGAGAAGATAATATTCTTTTCTTGTTGAGTGTAAAATTAAAAGAAATTGCAACAGAATATAATGTCTTTATTTTAAGTAGTACGCAGTTGAATCAAGATTGGAAGTCTGCGGATATTCCAGATCAAAATCTTTTGCGTGGTGCAAAAAGTATTGCAGATAAAATTGATACAGGTATGCTACTGTTAGATGTAACAGAAGAAGATAAAGAAAAACTTCAAAGTTTAGTTGGAAATAATGGTATGGGAATGCCGAACGTGAAAATGTCTATTTACAAAAATCGTAGAGGATCATATAATAAATGTTATCTTTGGATGTATGCGGATAAAGCTACATGTAGATTTGAAGGAGCATTCTGTACAGATTATAATTATGAATTAATTCCAATTACAGATACGAGAATTCATATGAGAGTATAGGATAATAATATGATTGATACAAGATTATGTAAATCAGAAGAAGAATTATTATTAGCGATGCAATATGAAAAAGATAAAGTATTATTACCTCGACATCGATCTAATTTATTTAAATTAAAAGAACAGTTGCAAAAATTAGGTTGTTCAATTCTCTATGAACAATCAAATATAAGTAAGTTAGAAGAAAATATTAATAATTTTGAGAAACAATATGGTTACATGATAGTAAAAGAAAAAGAAGGAGGGGATGTATCATATCTTACGACAAAGAGTTAGTTAAAGAACAAATTGAATTAGAAGATGTATATAATTTGTTAGATTTTTTTGATGCAGAACCTCAAATGTTTAATACTTATATCATTGCAAGAACAATTTGTCATGGCGGCGATAGTCATAAACTTTATTATTATGAAAATACTCAATTATTTAAATGTTACAGTGATAGCTGCGGTAGTTTTGATATATTTGAATTAGTTCAAAAAGTAGAAGATATTAAAGATTTAAATGCCGCAGTATTTTATATAGTAAATTTTTTTAATCTTCAATCTAAAATTGATGAAGTAGATGAAGATTTTGATTTAGATACATCTAAGTATATTGCACAAGTAACTAAACTAGCTCAGTTAGACGGATACAAAAAAGATAAAGTTATTTTACCTGAGTTTCCTATGAACATGCTAGATCATTACCCGCAGCCAGAAATAGTAGATTGGACTAAAGAAGGTATTTCTTATGAGATTTGTAAATATATGGGTATTAGATATGATCCTGTAAATGGAAATATTTTAATTCCTCATTACGATGAAGATAGCAGATTAGTTGGGATTAGGCAACGTACTTTAGTCCAAGAGCAAGAAGTATATGGTAAATATAGACCAGCAAGAATACAAGGTCAGTTGTGTAATCATCCTTTGGCTTTTAATCTTTATGGTATTAGTCAAGCACAGCCGCAGATTAAACAAGCTCAATTAGCAATTATAGTTGAAGGTGAAAAATCAGTATTACAATATATGTCATATTTTGGAACTAAATCTAATATATGTGTAGCAGTTTGCGGCAGTTCAATATCTCAATATCAATTTCAACTTCTATTGGATATGGGAGTTAAAGAAATTGTATTAGGATTTGATAAAGATTTTCAAGAAATGCGTGGTAAAGAATATGATGATGTTGTCAAAAAGATTGATAACATTTATAATAAATATAAGAATAGAATTACTATTAGTGTTTTATTCGATAAATGGAATTTACTAGGATATAAAAATTCACCACTAGATTGTGGAAGGGAGGCCTTCTTGTATCTATGGAGGAACAGAATCATGTGTTAAAATATAGAGAGAAGCATCCTAGATGTAGATATTGTAAATTTTATAAATATATTTGTCCACCAGCAGGTAATTGTCAAGGATATGATAAATGTATTCTTAAAGATAAACCTTTAACAAATTGAGATTTTTTATTCTGGTTATGGCAAGGATGTTTTTGTAGGTGGTTTAAAGCGAAGGAGGATGACATTGATATATAAATTATTTAACGAACTAACTCAAAATACAATGCGACAAATTTTATATAACCGTGGGATTAAAACAAAAGAAGATCAAGATAAATGGGTTAATGCTTCTTTTTGAGGTGATATAAATTCTCCTTTTGCATTTGGAAAAGAAGAAGTAGAAAAAGCTGTAGAATTTCTTCGATTTGCGGTTCAAGAAAAACATAAAATTTGTGTTATAGTAGATGCAGATGCTGATGGTTTTACTAGTGCCGCAATTATTCTTAATTATATGTATGAACTATATCATTGAGCTGGAAATAATAGTAATGATCAATGTAAAGAAAAATTAACTTATATTTTACACGATGGTAAACAACACGGTTTAGCAGATACTATTAATAACATTGAAGATGATATTGAACTGGTTATTATTCCAGACGCAGGTACAAATGATATTGATGAAATGCAACAATTAGTAGATTCTGGAAAGAAAATTCTTTGCATGGATCATCATGAGTCTAGTAATTGGATTCATAATGATAATGTAGTTATTATTAATAATCAAATTTGTGATTATCCTAATAAAGATTTATCTGGCGCAGGAGTTACTTGGCAAATTTGTAAAGCATATGACTATATAATGGGTTTAGCTAATATCGATAGTTGGGAAGGTGCGAATCGATATATTGATTTAGCTGCTCTTGGAAATCTTTCTGACATGATGGATTATCGTAGTATTGAAACAAGAGCGATAATTATTCAAGGTCTACAAAATATTAAAAATCCATTCTTTTATTATATGTGTGAAAAGAATAAATTTAGTATTGATAAAATGGGTGGAATTAATTATATGTCAATAGCATTTTATGTAACACCTTTTATTAATGCTATTGTTCGATCTGGCACTATGGAAGAAAAAGATTTAATTTTTAAATCATTTTTAACAATGTATGCTTTTGATAAGATTGAGAGTGGTAAACGTGGTCATAAAGGAGAACTTGTACCAAGAGTTGAAGAAGCAGTTAGAATCGCAGCTAACGTCAAAGCTAGACAAACGAAGCTCCAAGATGCTGCAATGGATTTGCTCGAGCGGCGAATTCAATCTGACAGATTGACAGAAAATGGTATTATTATCTGTTGCTGCGAACCCGGAGAAGTGGAAAAAAATCTCGCCGGACTTGTCGCCAATAAGATTCAAGCGAAATATCAGCACCCATGTCTTGTCCTCACAAGATCAAAAGGGAAAGACGATAAGGAGTATTATTATAGAGGATCCGCTAGAAATTATTCTATGTCAGAAATAGAGGATATGCGGCAACTCTGTGAAGATACTGGCGATGTAGAATATGCGCAAGGTCATAGTAGCGCATTTGGTATCTCAATTCCTGAATCTAAACTGGATGATTTTATCCAAAAGACAAATTCAATTTATAGTGAAGCTGCACAAGAGCCTGTATATTGGGTTGACTTTGAGTGGTTTAATAAAGATATTGATGCTAAGAAAATTTTGCTTATTGCGCAGAATAAAGATACTTGGGGACAAGGATTACCCGAGCCATACGTCGCAATTAAAGATATTCCTTTAACTTCTGTCCAACTTCTTTCACCAGATAAGCATCCCACATTAAAGATACATCTGTCAAATGGTGTAGATATTATGAAATTTAAATCTTCACAAGAAGAATTTGAACAGTTTACCAGACCTAACATGTATCTTACTGCGGTGTGCCGTTGCTCAAGAAATGAATGGAACGGAAATGTAACTGCGCAACTTATTGTTGAGGATTTTTATATTAATGAAAAGTGGGTATTTTAATGCCTAAAAGAATAGAATATCACAAAGGAGAAATCGTAGGATCTTATGGAGTGATTTTCGTAGAAGAAGCAGAGCCATATATTAGTCCTAGTGGACAAAAACAAAGACAAGCAATTTTTATTTGTCCTAATTGTGGACAAAAATTTAAAGCACGTATAACAAAAGTAAAAAATAATCATACAAAAAGCTGTGGATGTTTACAAAAAAATAAAGCTTCTCAATTTTTAAAAGAATATAATTCAACTCATCATCCTTCTAATTGAAAAGACTTAACAGGATTAAGATTTGGATTTTGAACAGTTTTAGAATATGTAGGTTATGATAAAATTGATGGTAAATGATTATGTAAATGTGATTGTGGAGTTATTAAGGAAGTTAAAACAGGTAATTTATTACAAGGAACATCTACTTCATGTGGATGCTTAAAGTCAAAAGGAGAAAATTTAATTAAATCTTTTCTCTCTGACAATCAAATTAATTTTGAGAGTCAAAAAACTTTTGATAATTGTCGTAACCCTAAAACTAATCATTTATTATTTTTTGATTTTTATTTGCCTGATTATAATTGTTGTATTGAATATGATGGTATTCAACATTTTATATGTGAAGAAAGAAGTTGAAATACTCAAGAGCATTTTGAAGGAGTGCAATATAGAGATAATATAAAAACACAATATTGTAAAAACAATGGTATTAAACTAATACGAATACCTTATACGGAATATGATAATATTGAAACAATATTAGATAAAGAATTATTACAATTGACAGAAGTAGAATAATATGGTATAATTAATATAGAAAATTAAGGAGAAAGAGGTTATATGGCGCGTTTTGAGATGCATTCACATAGTGATATGTCAAATATCCGTCTTATCGATTGTATTAATACAGTTGACTCTCTTGTTGATTATGCCATTAAAATTGGTCTTGAAGGTATCTGTTTAACTGATCACGAAGCTCTTGGTAATTGGGTTAAACTTGATCAAAAGAGACAACAAGTTCAAAAGGATCATCCAGATTTTAAAATTGGTTATGGTAATGAGATTTATCTAACTGATGATCGTAGTACAGGTCAAAGATATTGGCACTTTATTCTTATTGCTAAAGATCCAATAGGTGCTAAGATGTTGCGGAAACTCTCTTCAAATTCTTGGATTAATAGTTACTTTGATCGTGGTATGGAGAGAGTTCCTACTCTTAAAAGTGAAGTTGAAGCTTGCATTCGAGAATTTGGTAAAGGTCATCTTATTGCGTCTACCGCTTGTCTAGGTAGTGAATTAGATTATTGTATTCTTGAAATGGATAAAGCTGAAAAGCTAAATAATCTTGAAGGTAAAACAGAATACTATAATAGAATTATTGATTTTATTGAGTGGTGTGAATACTTCTTTGGTGATGATTTTTATCTTGAAGTACAACCTGCTCAAAGTAAAGAGCAATTAATTGTTAATAAACGTATGAAAAGTATTGCAGATTACTTTGGATTAAAAGTTGTTGTAACAACTGACGCACATTATCTTCGTAAAGAAGATAGAGAAGTTCATAAGGCTTTTCTTAATTCTAAACAGGGCGATCGAGAAGTTGACAGTTTTTATAGTTATGCTTATCTTCAAACAACAGAAGAAGTAATTCAAAATCTTGAAGGAACAGGCTTTGATTATTATATGCTTGAGTTGAATACTCATGAAGTAAAAAATAAAATTCAAGATTTTGGATTTGCTCATAAACAACAAGTTCCACAAGTTCCCGTTAAAGATTATCCTAAAGTAATGTCTAAAATGGGATATAAAACTCTTGATTATCTTTATTCAAGTGATAATCCGCAAGAAAGATATTGGGTAAATTATTGTTGTGATAAGCTTAAAGAATTGAATCTTTTTAATGATGTTTATCTTGCGCGACTTGAAGAAGAAGCGGATATTCAAAAAGTAATCGGAGATAAACTTGGAACTTGTATGTTTGCATATCCGATTTTCTTGCAGCATTATATTGATTCATTCTGGGAGATTGGTTCAACCGTAGGTGCGGGACGAGGTTCCGCGTGTTCTGGATTGAATCATTATCTTCTTGGTATTACTCAGCTTGATCCAATTAAATATCATCTTCCTTATTGGAGATATAGTAATAAGGAACGTATTGAGTTGGGCGATATTGATATTGATATTTGTCCGTCAAAGCGAGAAGAAATTTTTGCATCAATCCGAGAAGAGGTTGGTCAGCTCGGGTGTGTTCAGGTTTGTACATACGGTACAGAAACAACACGTTCAGCTATTTCAACTGCTTGTCGTGGTTATCGTTCAAAAGATTTTCCAGATGGAATTGATAATGATATTTCTCAGTATATGACAAGTCTTGCTCCAAGTGAACGAGGTTTTGTTTGGCCGGTACATGATTTGGTTTATGGTAACGAAGAAAAAGATCGTAAGCCAGTTAAAAACTTCTTGGCGGAAGTTAGAAAATATCCAGGACTTCTTGAGATTATTGAGAAAATTGAAGGATTGATTAATCATAGAGGTATTCACGCAAGTGGTGTGAACTTTTATATGGGTGATCCATTTGACAGTGCATGCTTTATGAAAGCAACAAGTGGAGCAATTGTAACTCAATTTTCTCTTCATGATGCGGAATATTGCGGCGATGTTAAATTTGATTTTCTTGTTACAGAAATTCAAGATGTAATTGTTCAATGTCTTAATATGTTGAGTGAGTACAATGAAGTTGATCAACATTTGACTTTACGACAATTATATGACAAGTATCTTCATCCAGACGTTCTTCCAATAGAAGATGATAAAATATGGGATACTCTTGCAGAAGGCAAAGTACTAAAGCTTTTTCAGTTTGATAGTCAAGTTGGAAGTCAAACTGTAAAAATGCTGCGGCCAAGGTCACCACGTGAAATGGCAAACTGCAATTCTGTAATGAGATTGATGGCCGCAGAAAAGGGTGGAGAAACTCCAACTGAGAGATATAAGAGAATGAAAGATAATATGTCTCAGTGGTATGAAGAAATGCGGCGATGGAGAATTTCAGCATCAGATCAAAAGATTCTTGAAGCATATTATCTTGAAACTTATGCGACTCCCGCACAGCAAGAAGATATGATGATGATTTTGATGGATGAAAATATTTGTAACTTTAGTCTTAAAGAAGCTAATGATGCCCGCAAGATTTGTGCAAAGAAACAAATGAATCGTATTGAAGAATTGCATGAATTAGTTTTGTCAAAAGCAACTTCAAGACAGCTTGGTGAGTATGTTTGGGAAACTGCAATTAAGCCGCAGATGGGATATAGTTTTAGTCTCATTCACAGTTTAGCTTATAGTTTTGTAGGACTTCAAACAATTTATCTAGCAACATATTTTGATCCTGTCTATTGGAATACCGCATGTCTTAGAGTAGATGCGGGACTTGATGAAGATGCAAGTAGTAACTATGGTAAGATTGCAAAAGCAGTAGGTAATATTATTCATCGTGGTATTCCGATGTCATTAATTGACATTAATAAGTCTGGATATATGTTTGAACCAGATGTAGAAACTGGTAGTATTGTATATGGACTTAAAGGATTGAATGGTGTTGGCGGAGAGATTATTCAAGAAATTATTGAAAATCGCCCATATGAAGGACTAGTTGATTTCCAAGAGAAAGTCAAAGTTAAAAAGCCAGTTTTGATTTCATTAATTAAGAGTGGCGCATTTGATAAATTTGGAAATCGAGAAGATATAATGCGGGAATATGTTTGGTCAATTTGCGAACCAAAAAAGAGAATTACATTGCAAAATTTTAATGGATTAATGGAAAGAAATCTTATTCCTGCAGAATTAGAGTTTGAAAAAAGATTATTTGTATTTAATAAAGCTCTTAGAAAATATTGTAAGGTTAATGATTACTTCTTAGTTAAAGATAATTTTTATGATTTTTATGAAGAGTTTTTTGATGTAGATTTGCTTGAACCTTTTGAAGAAGGTTTAGCGATTAAAGATACAATTTGGAAAAAGTTGTATACAAAAGGTATGGATAAAGCTCGTAACTATTTTAGAGAACATCAAGACGAATTATTGAAACAGCTTAATCAAACTTTGTTTGATGAAATTTGGAATAAGTATGCGGCTGGTACATTAGCTACATGGGAAATGGACAGTCTTGGATTTTATTATCATGATCATCCATTAAAGAATCTTGATAAAATGAGTTACAATGTAGTTCCATACAATCAACAACCAGATACGCCGCCTGTTGAACGAACTTTTAAACGTAATGGTGTAGATATTCCATTATTTAAAACTTGTAGAATTGTCGGAGCAGTAGTTGCAAAAGAAGATAATAAATCTTGTATCAGTATTTTAACTCCTGAAAGTGGTGTAGTTACAGTTAAAATGAGTCGAGACTATTATGCAAGATTAAATCGACAAATGAGTCAAGTACAGCCCGATGGTACCAAGAAAGTAATGGAAAAAGGTTGGTTTACTCGTGGTACATTAGTAATGGTAAATGGATTTAAACGTTCTGGAATGTTCTTTACCAAGTCATATCGTCATACAAAATCTCATCAATGTTATCGTATCTTGACAGGAGTAAAAAATAATGGTACAATAGATATGACAGCATGGAGATGGGGAGAGGAAGGTGACGATGAAAACTAGATATTATGTTGGTGATCCTAATATTCCTTGGTGAGTTCATAAATTAGTTGATTGTGGTCTTATAGTTGAAGTTAGAGAAAGCGCTGCCATAACTTTCTTTTTAACTTATAAGACCACTTTCAATGATGTTAAAAAATATTATTTATATGATGGTGATTATCTTGAACTGGATGAAGAAACAGGTGCAGTAACAATTGGTTATGAAGATTGAGCTAAAGCTCTTGCCGACGATTTTCAAAAAGTTAATTGGGATAAATTCGTAGGTTCTTTAAGAAAAACTGTTAAAGATAAAGAACGGAAGGAAGAAAATGAAGCCAATTATTATAGCAATTACTGGGCCTAGTTGTGCTGGCAAAGATACTTTAATGCGGCAACTGTATTGAGAGTTTTCTAAAGATTATTCTAAATTAATTAAGTTTCCGCATGTATATTATATAATTAGTTCTACTACTCGTCCTCCTAGACGTGGTGAAGAAAATCATAAAGATTATCACTTTCTATCAGAAGAAAAATTCCAAGAATTGATTGATAGAGATTGTTTCTTAGAATGAGCTGAGTTTAGAAATTGAAAATATGGAACTGATAAACTTAATGTTTGTGAAAAGCCTGGAGCTATCAATATCGGAGTATTTAACTTGCAAGGTATTGATAATTTAAATCAACAAGATGAATTTGAAATTATTCCTATTTATCTTATTGTTGATTGGAAAGAACGTTTGCGGCGATCAATAAAACGTGAGGGGCACTTGACTTTTGAAATGATTCGTCGTTTAATAGTTGACTATAAAGATTTTAAAAAGCCTTTTGAAATTTTAGGAAAGAATAATAATCTTTTATGTTATACTAAAAATTATAATATTGATGATATAATGAATGATATTTTGGGCAAAATTAAATCATATGAATAATTAAAAATACATCTTAATAGGTAAGAAAAAATCATTCGATATAAAATGGATAGGAGATCTATGTTAACATTATTTTCTACTGGTTGCCCTAAATGTCGAGTGTTAGAGCAAAAATTAAATAAACAAAATATTGCTTTTGAAATTTGTGATGATATGCAAGAAGTAATAGATAAAGGTTTTATGTCTGCACCAATTCTTAAACTTGGAGACGATTATATGGATTTTGTAACAGCTGTTACTTGGTTAAATGAAGAAGCTGCTATGAAATCTGAATGTGATAGTTGCCAAATTTAAGGAGTATATATGAAACTTAATGTAAAATTAAATAAAAATTTTCAAACTCAATTTAATAAAATGGTT
>JAEEGL013972516.1_pt1 | contig 21206 bp, 17 predicted proteins | sample 9134231 | NCBI WGS metagenome assembly JAEEGL01 (sample SAMN16246548, study PRJNA631951) | gut metagenome | biome: gut microbiome; feature: rumen; material: fiber-attached | host: Bos | place: Iran: Karaj | collected 2018-10 | reverse complement strand
TTCCAGACCATCGGCAACAGGCTTATCTTCCAGCCGCAGGAGTCGGAAATGGACATCCGCACCTTTGCTGCCGTAGCAACCGCCTGGGACACTTACTATGGTGGTGAAGCCGGCGCCAATGGAGAGGTGAAACATGTGGATAGAGCCGAGAATCTGCATAATATCGCCATCGAAGGCCTGAAGGCCCTGCGCATCAAGCAGGCAAGGGAATACGGCCCTGCCATAGATCCTGATAAGGTACAGGTGATTTCGGTCTTTGATATTCCGCTTAACGACAACAAGGGCAAGAGACGCTCGCTGACAGAGTTCAAGGGCAGGGTAGTGCTGCTTGACTTCCACGCTTTCTCCATGCCTGAATCAGTACAGCGCATCATGATGCTGCGCGACATCTATAACAAATACCACGACAGAGGATTCGAGATTTATCAGGTCAGCGTGGATGACAACGAACACTACTGGAAGACCAAGACGTCAGCCCTGCCTTGGGTTTGCGTACACGACCCTGCAGGGGTGGAGTCGGAATACCTACAGAAGTATAATGTCACCCAGATACCAACCTTCTTCCTTATTGACAAGAATAACTCGCTCGAAAAGCGAGACAGCCAGATAAAAGACTTAGACAGTGAAATCCAATCCCTCCTCTAAACTACTGCTCTTCGACTTCGGAGCAATACTCGTAGGACTTGACAAGCAGCGCTGCATCCGTGCCCTGAGAAAGGTAGGATGTGGCGAGATAGCCAGCTATGTCGATGAACACCGTAGCGAAGACCTCTTTCACGAACTGGAGCTGGGCGGCTCGAAAGAGAATTTCTGCCAGGAAGCGCGCGAGAAGAGCGGCAGCAACACTTCCGATGAGGATGTATGCTGGGCATGGAACGAACTGCTGACGGGCATTCCTACGGAAAAACTGCGGTTTATCCGTCATCTTCACGATGATTTGCGCTACAAGACCGCCATTCTCTCCAATACCAACTGGATTCATTGGGAGAAGTCTGAACAATACTTCCAAGTGGAAGGACTGACCGTCAAGGATTATTTCGACTATATCTTCCTGTCATGCGACCTCGGTATGATAAAGCCTGACAAAGAAGTTTACCAGCGTGTTATTGACGAGACAGGAATTCCTGCAAAGGACATCCTCTTTATTGACGACAGCATCACCAACTGCATGGGAGCTCATGCTCTTGGCATTCGTACCATCCACGATCCCGTTGGCAATGCCTGGATGCAGCCAAAGGCGGCTGTCATAGGGAACTTCGACGGAATACATCTAGGACATCAGTATATTATTGACTGCCTGAAACAATTGGCGTCAGACTATCCTACCCCACTCTCCACCGTCGCCATCACATTCGACCGCCATCCGAGAGTTCTGTTCGACAGCTCGTTCATACCCAAATATATCACCCCCCTCAAGGAGAAGGAACGCCAGCTGCTCAAATATGGACTGGACAGCGTTGCCATCATGCCCTTCAACAAGGACTTTGCAGAGATTTCCGCATACGACTTCATGAAGTTTATGCACGATGAAATGGGCATAAAAATTCTGCTTATAGGCTATGACAACAGATTTGGTGCCAGGAAAGACGGGCAGGAAGAGGGCTTTGAGGACTATCAGCGATACGGACGTGAGATAGGTATAGAGGTTGTTCAGGCATCACCCAGGGAGGCATCCGACAAGCACGTATCCTCCTCTGTAGTAAGACGCCAGTTGCTCAGCGGAGACATCGAGGCGGCAAATGAAAGTCTCGGACGGCGCTTTTCTGTAACGGGAAAAGTTGTCAGGGGCCATCAGAACGGCAGGAAGATAGGTTTCCCGACGGCAAACATCATACCACGTGAAGACCAGCTGCTGCCTCCAAACGGCGTATATGCCACTATGGTAGGAGGCCGTAAGGCAATGACGAATATCGGCACTCGCCCCACTTACGACGGGCATCGGCTTACTATCGAGACATACATACTTGACTTCAACGAAGACCTGTATGACAAGGAGATAACCGTTGAATTCGTACGTTACATAAGGAACGAGCAGGCCTTTGCCTCGCCACAGGAACTTATGGAACAGATAAAAAAAGACATTGAGACAATATGAAAAAGACGATACTATTTCTCTTTACATTCATCGCTTTACAGCTGTTCACGGGATTTGCCACGAACACAATAGCAAAGCTATGGTTTCCTGAAGCCGACCCAACCATTACGCTGCTCATCAGCCTTGCTTCATGCTCCATAGTGATTATAGCCCTTTTCCTGGGTCTTAAATGGTGTCCTGTGAGCCGCCACTACATTCGCACAAAACCTTGGGGAACCCTGATTTGGTCAGCACTTCTCGGCATCGGCATGATAATCCCCATCACATGGGCACAGGAGTTTATTCCTGATTCATGGCGCATAGACCTCATCGGCGACGAACTCACCAAGATACTTCAGACCAGCGAGGGATATTTCGTAGTGTGCCTGCTTGCTCCGCTGTCGGAGGAGATTGCCTTCCGTGGAGCCATCATCAGGGCTATACTGAAGTGGAAATCAGAAAGCGGTACATCAAAGGTCTCTGCAGAATGGCTTGCTATTGTCGTCTCTGCCCTGCTCTTTGCCGTTATCCACGCCAATCCGGCACAGATACCTGCCGCCATCGTTTTTGGAATATTGCTGGGATGGCTCTTCATAAAGACGGGCAGCATCGTCCCAGGGTGTATCATCCATTGGATAAACAACAGCTTCGCCTACGTGATGCTGAAGATTTTCCCCACTGTACCTATCGACGCTCATCTTGCCGACTACTTTAACGGCAACCAAATGGCTGTGGCGCAGGCAGTTATAGCATCATTGTTCATAGCCCTTCCATCGCTGTACCAACTCATCAAGGCAAGATGATACACACCACATATTTCGGAAACATCGAGTGGTACAGAAATCTTCTTTCTGCCATACAGCCCTACGGCTCTGTTGATGCCTTGAAGGACATTATTGATGCCAATGAACACTGGCAGAAACAGACAGAGCGCAACCGCTGCATTATAGCTACCGCCAATGGCACGCAGATGTTGAGTGTGCCAATAACTGTTCCGGATTATGCGCAAAAGCCTGTCAGCACAAAGGACATACTCATCAGCGACCACGGAAACTGGCGGCATCTGCATTGGAATGCCCTAGCCTCAGCTTACGGAATGTCCCCGTTCTTTGACTATTATGCTGACGACATACAACTGTTTTTCTCGGAGAAATGGGAGAAATTGTATGATTACAACCTCGCCATTATAAATAAGGTGATAGAGTTATTAGGTGGAGATGAAATAATAAAGCAGCGTATTTTCGAAAACAGCACCGCTGATGCTGCACCAATGAAGCCCTATTACCAAACATTCCAAAAACGTCACGGATTCATACCCAACCTTTCAATCCTCGACCTCCTCTTCAACGAAGGGCCTGAAAGCATCTTATACTTGAAGAGGTAAGAGGTGAGAATATCAGAAAGCCCTCTGTGCGATAACACGGAGGGCTTTCATTGCCTTTTCAGGCGAAATTCAATAAACATTTAATTACATTCATTTTAGCCTATACCTTCCCAGGTACGAAGACTAAAAAAGAGGTTTTCGATCTTCACAGACAGAAAAGCCCCAAAACAAAAAAACTTTTATCATCACCTTGCGGGAGGTTTATTCAACCGCAGTACAAAGGTAGGAAAATAATTGAAATTATATTATACCAAGCTTTAGAACAAATGATTTTATAACGTTCGTTAACACTAAAGACGTGTAATTAACATCCATTCACTTATTTTTTTGCTAAATTCGACGTTTTTTTGGCAAAAAGTAGGATTTTGTCAAAAACGGCTATAATTTTAGTCCATCTTTTCCTACCGCAACCCCAGTGTTTATCTCACATCCCGCCCCCTGCGTTGGTAATAGTTCGATAATACAAAAAAATGAAAAATTTTCAATTTTGTTTGGTATTTTACTCACTAAATCGTATCTTTGCACCATAATTTGCACTATGAAAAGAAAAATTGTTACTTTAGCTATACTTTTGTTTGCTATATGCAATGCCATATATGCCGATGACAAACCGGCAGTGAAGAATCATCGTTTTGACGTGATGCGAAACCTTGAAACTTTTACTGCCTTGTATAAGAATCTTGACATGATGTATGTGGATTCACTGGATCCTGACAAGACTGTGGGTATCGGCATCAAGGCAATGCTGCGTTCTCTTGACCCATACACAGAGTATTATCCTGCCAGCGAGGTGAAAAACCTGAAGACGATGCTGACGGGCAAATATGCTGGTATAGGAGCCCTGATAAAACACGACCTCAGGGACAGCTGCATCGTCATTGACGAACCATACGAGAATATGCCGGCATCAATAGCAGGACTTAAGAAGGGTGACAAGATTATATCCATCGACGACTCGCTGATGGAGGGAAAAAAGGTTGACTATGTTTCAAGCCATCTAAGGGGCGAGGCTGGAACCACCTTCACCCTGAAAATAGAGCGTGACGGAAAAATCATAAAGAAAAAGATTACGAGAAAGTCAATACAGTTGCCCTGTGTGCCTTACTACGGAATACTTGACAAGGAGAACGGTATCGGATACCTTCTTCTGACACAGTTTACGGACGAGTGCTCACGCGACATCCGCAGGGCATTAGTGGAGATGAGGGAACAGGGCATGAAGTCTCTCATCTTCGACTTAAGAAATAATGGCGGCGGTGCTCTGGCTGAAGCAATAAAGATAGTGAATATGTTTGTGCCCAAAGGGGTTACAATTGTTACAACCAAGGGAAAAATTGCACGCTCCAACAACGAATACAAGACAGAGTCTGAACCGCTGGACACTGTAATGCCCGTAATGATACTGGTGAACGAGAACAGTGCTTCTGCCAGCGAGATAACAGCTGGCGCCCTGCAAGACCTCAAGAGGGCAACAATAATAGGCAAGAAGACCTATGGCAAGGGACTTGTGCAGCAGCCTATGGAACTGCCTCACGATGCTTCGTTTAAGGTTACTACCTCACGGTATTACCTGCCAGCAGGAGAATGTGTGCAGGGCATTGGTGTGAAACCCGACATTGAGGTAGCCAACGACTCCCTGCCGAATATTGCAGCATACCTGTGTTCCTCTGGTCTTGACTCTACGGAGGTTGTCTTCCATTGGGAAGTGGACTATATCAAGGCGCATAAGAAGATAGCTCCTGCTACGGAGTTTCACCTTACCGACGCTGAATGGAACAACCTCAAGGAGGCTATACTGAAGAGCGGCTTCAAATATGACCGCGAGACCAGCAAGGAGCTCGATGAATTGATAAAGATTGCTAAGTTCGAAGGCTACTATGACGATGCCAAGGACGAGTTTGAGGCTCTGAAAACCAAGCTAAGCCATAACCTTTCGAAGGAACTTGACAAGAACCGCAGCATAATACAGCGTCTCGTAGAGCAGGAAATAGTGACTGCATATTACTTCCAAAAGGGAAGCGTTGCATGCACCCTGCAGCATGACAAACAGGTAAAGAAAGCGGTGGAAGAGTTGAGCGGTAAGCGGTGAGCGGTTAGCGGTTAGAACTAATAAACTAAATAAAGACTATGACTAAGACCAAGGGAAAAAAAGGTGGCAAGCGCCTGACGAGGGCGCAGCTTATAGACAGACTGGAGGCTTTTTTCTCAAGTCATCCGGATGAAACATTTACGTTTAAGGAGATTTTCAGGGAACTACACCTTGACACCCATCCCCTAAAGATGCTCGCCATCGACATTATGGAAGAGATGGCTTGGGATGATTTCCTGATAAGAGTTACTGACAGCAGCTACAAACTGGCTGACAACACACAGACCCTCGTCGGCACATTCCATACCAAGCAGAGCGGCAGAAACAGCGTGATTCCAGATGGGTCAGAAAAGCCTATCTTCGTGGCAGAGCGTAACTCTCTTTTTGCTATGGAGGGCGACAAGGTGCGCATAATGATGATGGCGCGTAAACGCAACCACATACGCGAAGCACAGGTTACGGAAATTATCCAGCGCAAGAAAGACCAGTTCGTAGGTAAACTGAAAGTGGAAAAAGGACTTGCTTTCCTGATTCCAAAGGACAATAATATCACCACAAACATCATCATTCCCAAGGAAAAGCTCAAAAGGGGCAAGACCAATGATATGGCTGTGGCGAAAGTCATTACATGGCCTGACAACGAACAGCGCAACATCATTGCAGAAGTTGTTGACATTCTTGGCAAGGAAGGTGAGAACGAGGCAGAGATGAACACCATCCTCGCACAATACGATTTGCCATACAAATATCCTAAAGAGGTAGAGGATGCTGCCAACAAGATTCCAGACGCCATTACCGATGAAGAACGTGCCAGGCGTGAGGACTTCAGGGATGTATGGACATGTACCATTGACCCGCATGACGCAAAGGACTTTGACGACGCCCTGTCGATAAGGAAATCGGGTGACTTGTGGGAAGTGGGCGTGCATATTGCCGATGTATCACACTATGTCACGGAAGGCTCCGTCATTGACAAGGAAGCACAAAAACGTGCCACGTCCGTTTATCTTGTTGACAGAACAATACCCATGCTTCCGGAAAGACTGTGCAACTATATCTGCTCCCTCCGTCCAGACGAAGAGAAACTGGCCTACAGCGTAGTCTTCCTGCTTGACGATGAGGCAAACGTGAAGAAATACCGCATAGTACACACTGTCATAATGAGCAACAGACGATATGCCTACGAAGAGGTGCAGGCAGTAATAGAAAGCAATATGCCAGGAGTGATGAACAGGGACAAGGTTGACGACCCATACTCAGAGCAGTTGCTGACACTTGACAAACTGGCAAAGAAACTTCGCGAAAGACGATTCAATAACGGTTCCGTGCGATTCGACCGCGAAGAAATGCGCTTCGACATTGACGAAAAGGGAAAGCCCATACGTTGCTATTTTAAGACGAGCAAGGATGCCAACAAGCTGATAGAGGAATTCATGCTGCTGGCAAACAAGACTGTTGCAGAACACGTGGGAAAGGTCAAGAAGACAAGGAATGGCAAGGCAGTAAAGGCCAAGACCCTACCCTACCGCATACACGACTCCCCAGATCCGCAGAAGCTGGAGACACTACGCTCCTTCGTCTCAAAATTCGGCTACAAGATGAAGTCAACAGGCACGAAGGGAGCTACGGCACGCGCCGTAAACACCTTGATGGACGAAATAGAGGGAAAACCCGAAAGCAAAGCCATCCAGATGATAGCGCTGCGTGCTATGATGAAGGCAAAGTACTCCGTACACAATATCGGACACTTCGGCCTGGCATTCGACTACTACACCCATTTCACATCGCCTATAAGACGTTATCCTGACACTATGGTACACAGGCTTCTCACGCGATATGAAGAGGGAGGAAAGAGCGCCAACGAGGATAAATACGAAGAACTGTGCGAGCACTCTTCAGAAATGGAACAGACAGCGGCAATGGCTGAGCGCGACTCCATAAAGTACAAGATGGTGGAATTCATGGAACAGTATATCGGCGAAGAATTTGAGGCCCACATCAGCGGACTTGCCAGCTACGGAATATACTGCGAGATAGACGAGAACCACTGCGAGGGACTTATAAGCCTGAAGGACCTGAAAGACGACTACTACGACTTTGACGAGAAGAATTTCTGCCTCGTAGGTCGCAGGCATCATAACAGATACAACTTAGGCGACCCTATTACTATTAAGGTCGCCAAAGCAAATCTTGAGAAGAAACAGCTGGACTTTACCCCTGCGGAGTAATTTTTCCTGGTTTCTCCTTATTCTATACCCATCTCTTGAAGCAGGCGTGTGGCGTTGCCCCACGCCTTCATCATATACAGCACATAGCGTATGTCAACATTTATGCAACGTGCCAATGATGAATCAAAGAAAATGTCGGAAGACAGGCTGTCCCAGTTGCCGTCGAATGCAAGTCCTATGAGGTGTCCCTGTGCATCAAGCACTGGAGAGCCGCTGTTTCCGCCAGTGATATCGTTATTTGTGAGGAAGCATACATTGAGAGTCTTGGACACCGCATCACCAAGAACGCCGTAAGACTCTGTATCAAACAACTCACGCACGCGAGGCTCTACATAATAGTCCTGTATGTCTCCGCCCTTCATCATCTTATCCTTCAATGACTTTGCCGTAGTGTAGTAGCCGGAATCCTCACCATTCAACTTATATCCGCCTACCTGACCGTATGTCATACGAAGCGTGAAGTTAGCATCGCTATAGTGAGGCAGATTCTCCTCGGCACGCAGCTTCTCTGCACAGAGAATCTTCTCCTGCTCCCAGATGCTGTCCTTAGAATCGTCAATGATTATCTTCATGTCGGCAAGGGTTTCTACCAATGACATAGAGAAGTCTATACCGAGGTCTTTCTTCAGCTTTCTCGTCATACGAAGAGGAATCTTCGCCCCTTTCTTCATCAGTACAGAGGTGTTCCAGATAGCCTCAACATAAGCCTTGTAGTTGCCTTTGAAATCCTTGTCTATACGCTGATAGAAAGAAGGAAGGTATTTTGACGGAACATGTGAGCGATAGTTTTCTATCATTACAGCCATCGTCTCGATGTCCAAGTCCTTGTCCCACTGGTCACTATTATCCTTGAACTGCAGATACTGCTTCTTAACCTTTGTAGAATCTCCCAGCACTGGCATTCCGCTATAGAACTTTGTTGCACGAACGGCAAGCTCGTTGTTACTGCGATAGGAGAATGTCTCAGTAAAGAACGTAAAGGCACGCATAGCCTCTGCACGCTTGGCATAAAGATTCTTCAAAGAAGTAGAATCCCATGATGCCAGTTTGGCCTCCATAGTCTTCTTCATGTTGACAATACCCACGGAGTCAATACATTTGTTCATGCCGATGGCATTCTTCCAGTAGTTGGCACTCTGGGCATATTTGCTGTCATACTTTATACGCACCTCTTCCGAAGCATCCATGTGCTTCTTCATCACTTCCTGCTTCACTCCACGCACCTGCTGACGCGGGTCGTTGATGCAGTTGCGCATCTCCTCTATTCCATAGCTGCTGAGGTATCGGGAAGTACTGCCGGGATAGCCCATCACCATAGCAAAGTCACCTTCCTTATAGCCGTTGGTGCTTACCCACAGCCAGTTGTCAGGAAGCATGGGGACATTCTTGGGGCTGTATTCTGCCGGACCTCCTGTGAGAGGATCTACATACACGCGAAAAACAGAGACATCACAAGTCTGACGCGGCCACATCCAGTTATCTGTCTCGCCGCCGAACTTACCCATCGACTTTGGCGGAGCAAATACCAGACGGACATCAGGATAGCGCTGATAGGTCGTTGCATAGTAAGCATTACCCTCGAAGAAGGTGTTTATCTCCACATAGTATGTAGAGTCTATGCTTTTAACCTCCTCAGACATTGCCTCTTCCAAAGAGTCTATCAAGGCCTCCCTAGCATACTTATCCATACTGTCAAGTCCGAGGCTGCGCAATTTCTCAGTCACATTCTCCTGCTTCTTCATAAAAGCCACGAACATATTCTCATTAGGCAGCTCGTCCTCGAATGTTTCTGCAAAGAAGCCATTCTTCATATAGTCGTTCTCCACAGTGGAATGTGAACGTATAGCCTCGAAGCCACAATGATGGTTTGTGAGGACAAGTCCCTTTGGCGAAACCACCTCTCCTGTGCAGAAGCCGGAGAAATTCACGACGGCAGACGAAAGAGTCGGAACAATTGTACGTCCTGAATGAATGGAATATTTTGTAAGGTCGTTATACAGGGCCTCTTTGGGCAGCATAAGACCTTCCGCCCTCATCTGCCTATATACGGCATCGGGAAGGTTGTACAATGTCCACATGCCTTCATCGGCAAAAAGTCTTCCTCCAAGCAATGAAGGAAGAAACATGTAGTTGACAACAAGTAATATTGTAAGTATTCTTTTCATTTATTTCAAAAATGCTTTTGCAGAACCAAATCTCAGGAACATATCCAGGCGGACAGGAACGTGTTTGTTATCATCCGTTACATAAAAGCGCACTATCTCCTTGTCTTTCTTTTCCTCTTTTTCTATGTATGACAAGACAAGACAATTGTATTTTTTCTTATTGTCTGCCTTTACTTCTTTCTTTCCCCTATATACGAGTTTTGCACGAACCAGCTTTTCTCCGCCGGCAATGTCGAGATATTCAGTATGACCCTCTTTCCAACCTGTCGGGTCAAAGTTCCTTACACGCTGGAAACTGTTCAGCATATCGGAGACACAGCGGTCGTAGGTGAATTTCTCCTTGTAGGTATCACCTGACGATGTGAGATGCTTAAGCGATGTCGTACACTTGTCGCCACTGTATGAGTACCACACCTCATCCACATAGTAGCGCTTTCCCTCACGTGCTCCCTTGCGGTAATAAAGTGGTGTCAACTGGGTAGAGAAATAAGCCATGATGGTATCACGCATCATGAAATATTTGTCCACCGTTTCAGAAGACCTGGTTACAAGACTCGAACGATAGGCATTCTTGCCGTTATAGACGATAGGCTGCGTAATCATACTTGCCGTACCAGCCTTTATCCATATAAACTTCCAGTTAAAGTAAAGGTTATAGTTTATCACTTCGCTGCTGTTGCCGAGAGCACGGCTTTCGTAAGTACACTGTGCTGCTGCATAGCATACTGGCAGGAGGATAAATATGAATATGATTACGAGTCGCTTACCAATTATTTCTTTCATTGTTATCACTGCTGTACTGGTTCTGGTATGCCCTTTTCAGCTGCTCGCTGGGCATTCCTGTGTTGTATTGTCTTTTCCTTGTCGGCACGCTGCTTCGTTATCTCAGCTGCCTTCTGTTTATATAATGGTAATGCCGTGAGGTTCCAGTCACGCGTAAGGTCCCACTTGGCTTTACATTCTATTGGTTCCGGATTATAATAAACCTCTTCCGGCTGCAAATCCTCAAAGTATTCTCCAGTATCCCATTTTCCGTTTTTGTTTCTGTCTATTATCGCCCTCAGGTAATATGTGCCTGGCTGGACATAATAGAATTCTGCCGTCTTGCCTTCCACTACTGCTGACCTTACAGCCTTGTCACCCTTGTCCAGCATCTCGATGATGATATTTCCTTCGGTAGTGATGCCACTCACGTTGACAAACAGCGAAGCAAACGACTCCAGAGAAGCGACCCTCAAGCCAGACTTATAAGGCTCAGACTGCAAGCCGTATATATCCTCAAAGGCAAGAGTGTCTATCTCGAAAGAATATTCTGCCTCAGGAATCCAGTCTGCATACACCTCCCATTCCCTGGCGCCTGTTTTCTCAAGGGTAAACGGTGAACGGTACCATAGCGAATCCTGTTCCACATACAGATGTACTGCCGCAGAGTCGAACCTGACTAACGGCTTGGGGAACGTAATGCGTATTGCCTGATCGGGGGCTAATGATGACGGCACATCATACTTCACCTGCATCTTCTGTGCCGGCATGACAGTATCTATCGGTTCTTCAGGCTCATCAGGATGCTCCTTTTTCCACCTTTCCTGTTTCTTGATTTTCTTCTCTATCTTCTCCCTCCATTCCTCCATTTTCTTCTCTTGTGCCTTCAAACGCTTCGCATAAGGCACCTTCGAAAGGATTTCGAGAGTATCAACAGAGGGTGAAAGCACTCCCAACGTATCTGTGATAAAGGTTCGCATCTCTATCTGCAGAGTGTCGGTATTCACCAAAGCGGTATCCCTTAACCAATAGGTTATCGTATCCGACTTCGCAGACGCCTCAATGACAAAGGCATCCTCAGCATCAAAATTGAGACCCTTCAACTGCGGCAGAGGCTCTTTCTCACACGGTGCCGTGAAGTACAGCGTGAAATTATCAGGTTCCTTTCTCTCGCTCTTGATGAAATATCTGTCTGTGGAGATATGCTCGAAGGAACGCAGCACAACATTGTCAGGCATGAAGTGTGTATAAGGCACCTGTAAGACATCCTTCACGTGAACCTCGTCAGCCCATATCGTATCCTGTCGCACATCACGGAAACACGATGGTGAGATGACATCATGTGAAAAGGCCATCACCTCTCCCCTATTGGTAAACCTGTAGTCGCCATCCACATCCTGCAGGGCACCTACGGTATAATTGCCTGGCGCCACACCACGGATGACAAAGTGTCCTCTTGAGTCTGCACGCGAAACACGCAGAAAAACAGGCAGGGAGTCGTTCTTGCAGGAATCTTTCTTTACCTCGGCAGTATCAGCCGGATAGAGTCCTACCAAAATACCCTTCACAGGCTCCAGGTCAGAGGCATTAAGCACATAGCCCGACACCTCAAGAGTGTCTATCAGCGAATCCGTCGAGAAACTGTATGTATAGCTGCCTAACGGATTTCCCTCATTATTATCTACTATGGCATCTGAGAAGTCAATGGTATATGTCATGTGTGCCTTCAGCGTATCTTTCAGCTTCACCTCCACATACCTGCCGTGTGCCTTGATATCAGGCTGTTCCTGCTGTGGCGGGGAAATGACAACCTTCTCCTGAACATTCTCTATCTTTACAAATTCGCTGAAGTATATCCTTACCTTGCCATTATCGACATTGAAAGCCCTGTCGGCAGGTACGGCACCAACCACACGCGGCGGAGTCTCATCATACCATCCGCCGTCAGGTGCTCCCATTCGCGCACAACTCTGAACAAGAATGAGAGTAGCTGTCGAAATGACTATAAGAATAAGCAGTTTCTTCATATCCTTAACAATTCGTCAATGTGCTGACGACTGTTACACAATCTTGGAACTTTGTTCTGACCGCCAAGCTTACCCTTTGATGCCAGCCATTCTGTAAACTGTCCCTGGCGGGCCTTGACAATCTGGAGTCGTATCATATTAATGTCCTTGAAGCGCTTCGCTTCATAGTCGCTGTTCAGTTCCTGCAGACGCTTGTCCAGCAGGTCGGCAAACTTCTCTATGTCATCAGGCTCCTTTGAGAATTCTATCAGCCACTGATGGTGGGGAACAATGCCCTCAGCCCTGAATACAGGTGCGGCAGTATATTCACTTACCTCCGCTCCTGTCTGCTCGCAGGCATACTGAAGTCCCTTCTCGGCATTGTCAACAATAAGTTCCTCGCCGAAGGCATTTATGAAACTCTTCGTACGACCAGTGATGACAAATTTATACGGTCTTATCGATGTAAAGCGCACAGTATCGCCTATCATATAACGCCACAGTCCGCATGACGTTGATAATATCATGGCGTAGTTCGTGCCTATCTTCACTCCCTCCAGGGGAACTACTGCATCAGGGTCTGTCAGGTTGCCCTCATCGTCGATGGCTTCCATCGGAGCAAACTCATAGAAGACGTCATAGTCGAGCATCAGGAGCATTGACGGTGACTCCGGATCATTCTGTATTCCGAAGAAACCCTCCGAAGCATTATACGTCTCCATATAATTCATATCCTCATTGAGGATGAGCTTCTCGTATGCCCTGCGATATGGGGTGAATGATATGCCTCCATGAAAGAATACCTCAAGGTTTGGCCACACATCACGCAGATAGCGCTTGCCTGACAGTTCCATCACCCTCATCAGCACAGACATCATCCATGATGGCACACCACTAAGGTTTGTTACGTTGGCATGCAGACACTGCTGGGCGATGAATTCGCGTTTTTTCTCAAAGTCGCTAATCAAGGCCGTATGCTTGTCTGGAACCCTTATGAGGTTTACAAAGGGATTGATATTCTCTATCAGGATGGCAGACAGGTCTCCCACCAGCGAATTAGGCAGATTATAGTTTGGAGAGTGTGAGCCGCCCAGTATCAGCGCCTTGCCGTCAAACAGATTTGAGTGACGGTTGTTCTGCAGATAGAAAGCCACGACATCGGCTCCTCCGGCATAGTGTATGCGCTTCAGACCGTCGGCAGAGACAGGAATAAACTTCGACTTGTCGTTTGTTGTGCCCGATGACTTTGCATACCACTTTACCTGGCCGGGCCACAGGATATCCTTCTCCCCATGACGCATCCTGTCGATGTAACCCTTCAAGTCCTCATAGGTACTTACAGGTACACGTTTCCTGAACAGCTCATAGTGAAAGATATGCTCGAAATCATGTTCCTTACCGAAAAGAGTGTCCTTGGCCTTTGTCACCAAACGGTTAAATACCTCCCTCTGCAGCATCTCAGGTTCATTGAAATGCCGCTCCAAAGCCTTTTGGCGAGGGATAAACCCTAATCGCGCTATAGATGTAAGAAACATAGTGGAGCTGGGGAGAATCGAACTCCCGTCCAAACGGTGTGACCGTACGCTTTCTACATGCTTATTCCGGACTTCATTTTCGAGCAGTACCAAGACCCGGACCACCAAGTACTGCCTTAGCCCCTAAAAATTTCACACAGACACCGAGGCACAATCCATGCTATTCCCGATATTTCTGCACCGCTATAACCAGTTAAGCCTCAGGAAGAGTGGCTCTGAGCGATGTCCCGTTTCCGCGCCTTGCGCAGAAATTAAGCAAACCTACTATACTTCGGTTTAAGCAGCGAGAGCGTAACGTGTTTCGCCAATTAAATTTTTGACCGACGTGATTATGGAGGACACAGTCTTAACTCCGCATGCTTACGCACCATCCCGGCCCGCTGTCAAATCCAGTCAACCCCGAATAGTGCCTAAAAGAAACGCTTTTCTTTTTTAGCGGGTGCAAAATTACATAAAAAATTCATGAATTATGAATTATGAATTATGAATTATGAAATATTAACGTCTCACCTCCTCTCTCACTCCTCTCTCACTCCCCTCTCACTCCCTTTTTTGACTTTGTCGAACTTCTTGATACCTTCTTTAAAACTTCAGCCTCCCCGCAGGGGCATCTTCGGCTGGTTTTAATATCAGCATCTACGAACTTTCACTCCCCTTTCACTCCCCTCTCACTCCCTTTTTTCACTCCTCTCTCACTCCCCTTCATCAAGAAAATCACCCCCAACGTCATACATTCTGCAACAGGAACGGCGAGCCACATACCCTGTGGAAAAATGAACATAGGCATCAGAAGAAATGCCGGCACAAGGAAAATCAGGCCTCGCAGCAGCATACATAACGTCGCCCGGCCGTTCTGCTCGGTTGATTGATAATACCCTATAATGGCAACATTCATAGCAAAGAATATGGCAGAATAAGCAAACAAAGGAAGTCCGCTTATGGCAATCTCGTGTGCCTTAGTGCCTGCTTGCAGGAAAAGGCCGACAAGCGGCTTGGCACATAAGGTGAGAAACATTGTTACCAATACGCCACAAATGGTAGCAGTCCTGAAGCTAACCCTAAAGGCTCTTCGCACACGATAGTGATTGCCTGCACCATAATTGAAACTGATGATAGGCTGTGCTGACTGTGCCACCGCATTGTTAATCATGAACACGATAGGATAAAGATAGCAGGCTACACTGAAGGCGGCTACGCCATCTTCGCCTAACTCTCTTATAAAGACATAGTTACCAGTAAGTAATATCATCGACATTGCCAGTTCTCCCAACATAGAGGAAAAACCACTGCGAGCCATATAGCCCACATTACGTAATGTCAGATAAAGGCTGGTAAGAGTGAGCTTCAGTCTGAAGAACCTGACGGTCTGTGCACGGAAGAACATATACCAGACCACCATTCCTGCGGCAGCGGCACAGCTGATAGATGATGCGATACCGCTACCGGCAACACCCATCTGCATCGGAAAGACAAACAGCCAGTCCAGAAAGATGTTCAGCAGGCCAGGGAAAATCTCTAAAGAGGCTGCAAACTTGGGAGATCCGTCAAGTCTGATGACGAAGGTGCCAATCAACTGGATGACAATGCAGATACAGCCAGGAAGAATGGAGAGAAGATAAGCCTGACATAAGGGCAATAGTGCATCGCTGCTTCCCAACATTCGCAAGAAAGGTATGCGGAAGAGAAAGACAGCAAGAGCAATAATGACCATCAGCAGCGTAGCCACATCGAAGGCCTGGGTGATATTGATGTTAGCGGCCTTGTTGTTGTTTTGCGACAGATGGATACTTGCCACAACCGATACGCCCACACCGAACATCAGCGCAAGGCCCGTCGTAATCAAAAACAGTGGCGCGACAATATTGATAGCCGCCAGCGCATTGCTTCCCACTCCCTGTCCGACGAATATACCGTCTGCAACAGTGAAGAGTGACGCAAACACCATTGAAAACAACGTAGGATAGAAAATGCTGTTAAACAGCGGTTCTATCCTCGTCGTTCCAAAGTCTATACTGTCTCTTTCTTTGCCTTTTATCTTTCTTGCCATTCTAAAATTTTTTGCAAAATTACAAAAAACTCACAAAATCTCCAAATTTAAAAGCCAATAAAATCATCAGCTGCCGCCGCGCACACCCCCGCACCCCTGCGTCGGCGGCAGTCATGATACGAACAAGGGCAGGAACTGCGCAATGCAATCCCTGCCCTTTCTGTTTGTAAAATCAAAATCCAAAAGACACGCAGACACGGTGGCACGGTGGCACGCCTAGAGCCATCAGCCATCATACATCTTCTCTCTTCTCCCCTACGACATATCCAATGAAGCTATATAATCATCATAGGCATCCCGTGCTTCTCTCAGTGCCCTTAATCTATAATACTCATCGTCATCATCATCGTTCTGTTGGGGCATTGATACTCTTTTCCTATTGTAATATGGTTTACATTTTTCCTTTAGTTCTTGTCGTCTTTGCTCCTCCCTTATTTGACGTCTTAACTCCAATATCTTAGCACGTCTCTTTTTATGCGCAGCAATTGCGTATATAAGAACAAGGGCAATTACTTTCCTATTATAATAAGAAAAACTACATCCATATCAGCCATCATACATTAGTCATCAATATTTCCCTATATCACTCTCAATGTCACATATTTCTACCACCTCATTTTGTTAGGGTCAACTTCGTCCAGAGTAAATAGGTCTGTAAACTTCTCATACGAATCATAGTGGCAAAAGAGACCTTTCTTTTCTTTTAGAGCCTTACGAATCACCTCCGCTACTTTTGGAGTTGTTGATTTTGGACCGTCGCAATAAATGAATTCATTGAGTTCTTCAACTGATTCCTCATCGAATACACATTTAGCCAAGTCTATCATCTGTGTGTCTATCAGTTGGTCAATTGTCGCAGGTGTAAAGGGAGGATATTGCAAAGCCTCACCCTTCATGAATTTCCATTGCTCAGCGTCAAAGAACTCCTCATAAGCGATAGGGAAATCTTCATTCTTTGCATGTTCTACAATAGTTTTGTACCATTTCACATATTCCTTGTCCTCACCTTTAGCCAAACTGACATAACTCTCGTATTCTCTCATGAAGTCATTTGCCGTTTTCATACCTTCTCCTTCTTCAGGAAATGCAACACCCGTTGAGCCATAAGGACAATCAAATGGTATGCAATCACTATGATGTTCAAACAAATTGCCGTCCTTCATCAGTACCTTCGGATAGACAGCCCATCGCCAACTACATCCGTTAGGTGACATACCGGAAAACAATCTCAATTGTTCATATCCCCACTGATGGAGCTGATGAACAATCATTACGATTTCGTAAGCGCTGCAAGAATATATCAAATTCATAGTGTCAAAGCATAATCGTCAATCAACCATCATCACAATGTCCGTCTCTTCAAACTTGCCTCCACACTTAGGACATTTCCCTTTGATGGGGTTCCACAATTCAAGCTTTTCAGAGCCACATTCAGGACACTTTATCTTTTCAGCTTTCTCGCCAAGAGGGAATGTCAGAACATCAACTATCTCACGACACTCCTTACACAAGAATGTATATACTTCACCAGCCATCATTAAGTCATGTCCTTTTGGATTAGCCTCTACAGTATAACCGCATTGTTTGCATTGATATTGTTTGTAAGTAGCCATAATTTATCTAATTGTTTAGTACGATTTCACTTTCTTCTGGTGTTATGACACTTTCCTCGTCATAATGAATTTTACAGGATACTATCCGCAGAGGTTACAAACGTCTCGCAATTTGCCATAACCTCTTCAGGGTGGTCACCGCTCGGCCCTATGGGACGCTTGCCTAAGCAAGAATTTGCAACCACCTCTTTTTTTAGCATCGTCTTCTTTCTTCTTGCTTTTCTGTGCCATATATCGTTATTGCTTTTGTTCTTTGATAATCTCTTTATATCAGATTTGCCTGCAAAGTTACAAAAAAAAACCGCAATCTACAAAAAGTACGGAAGATAATTTAGAGTAATTCGGAAAAATAGCTACAGCATACATTCATATCGCTCCACGAAATCTATATCCTTGATTCGTGTTCGATAGTTCTCTGCAGTAATTGGATTCTCTATTTCTTGCCTCCTTCTTTGGCTCATCTCCACGTATTCACGTTCGCGCTCGATGCCAACGAAATCACGTTCCAACAGATTTGCAGCAATACCTGTAGTGCCAGAGCCACAGAATGGGTCAAGAACCTTGTCACCTTTCTTTGTGGAGGCCAATATAATGCGGCTCATCAACGAGAGAGGTTTTTGTGTTGGATGCTTGCCACATGTCTTTTCCCAGGGTGCAATAGCAGGAAGCCGCCAAACATCAGTCATTTGTTTGTCACCGTTGATTGCCTTCATCAGTTCATAATTGTAGTAATGAGGCACCTTTTCCATCTTGCGAGCCCAGATTATAAACTCTGTCGAATAGGTAAAATAGCGACAAGAAATATTTGGCGGCGGATTGGTCTTTGCCCACGTGATAACGTTAAGGATTTTGAAACCTAACGATGCAAGAGCATTGGCTACTGAGAAAATATTATGGTAGGTACCACTAACCCAAATTGTACCGTTATCCGTAAGCACTTCGCGACACATTCCAATCCATTTCATGTTGAAGGAATGCATCTCGTCGATGGAAATGCCTTTGTCCCATTCACCCTTATTTACGCAAACCACCTTGCCGCTCTGTACGCTGATGCCACCGTTACTTAGAAAATACGGAGGGTCGGCAAACACCATATCAACTTTGTCTCCTAACAGCGGAAGCAGTTCCATGCAGTCACCATAATACAATGAGAAGTCTCCCTCTGACGAAAGATAGAATGGCTTAGCCTCCTCGCCACATACATCCACATCATAGTAGCAAAAGTCAGAGTTGCCAAGCACGATTTCCCCATCACGATATAACCCGCGTACATGCTCCTTGGCAATCTCTGCCGTAGGAGCATCAATGCTGATTTTACGTGAAAGAGTTTCTGTTATCGTTACTTGATACTTCATTTGCAACCAATCCGGCTGCAAAGGTAAGATCAAAATTTGAGAAAAATATGATTAGATCAATGTTTAACTTTTGTGATCAAAAAAGATCAATTCAGCGAATTTTCTTGTATCGTCCACCCCCCAAGAATTGTATAAAGCCTTTGTCTCGAAGGAACTGCAACTGCTGACGAATTTTTTCTTGAATGTGATTATTATTAGGATATTTCGGTTGTAACTCATCAATGAATGAGTACATTTGGTCGAGTGTAAACGTCTCGTTGAGACGCTCCACAAGATGTAGTGTATCCATCAGCCAACCACGATTCTCTATAGACTTCGTTTGTAGGTTATACACCCGTTGATATTGAGCTACCACATCAGGAATTGGTCGAACCTCTCCATTTATGATGATGGGTATCTTAGCGGTTATCGGTATTTCTTTCATCTGTATTACACACCCTTCCCATCCTGCTCTTTCTGCGGTACTCTTTAACGCTGGGCGTTTCTTGATAACAGACGTTGTGAAGAAACATTTTGGAACAATAACCAAATTGTTGACCTCATAGCGGTCATAGTGCATAAAGAAGAAACTTGGATTATCAAGCGAAGTGATACGATTTATCATCGTTCGGTAAACACCATCATTAACAGTTGATTGGAAGCTCTCACTCTTTGACTTATTGCTTTTCAGCTCATATTGAGCTTCACACTTCTCACAAACATAGTCCTTAACGGGTGCATTGGGTTTTGCACGACGAATGGAAACTTCGCCACAAATAGGGCAATACATGTTTCGTGCCAGCCAGTCTTCAGTCAGCACACGTGCAATCTGGCTTCTACTCTTATATCCTTCTGCCAGAGAAGTGTCAAATCGTAAATTCATAACTGCTTATTTTAGCAATTTCCTACCCCTATTATCTTCCAACACTTGCATCTGTTGGATGGCTATCTGATTGAGCTTTACAAGGCGCTCGCCCTGTGGAATTCCATCATTGATTAGCACAGCATTTAGATTCTCCATATTTGACAAACATATAAGCTCATTGATAGTAGCATAGTCACGTATATTGCCTTTCAGGTCAGGATTTGCATCACGCCACTGTTTGGCAGTCATACCAAACATAGCAACGTTCAGAACGTCTGCCTCCTCCGCATACTTAATTGCTGCTTGTTCTCGAGTCACTTCTGCAGGAATGAGGTTGCTCTTAATGGCATCAGTATGTATGCGATAGTTAATCTTAGAGAGTTCGCGTTTTGCTGACCATGCAAGTTGCTTCTGTTCGTCTGCTTTGAGGCGTTGGTACTCTTTAACGAGCAAAAGTTGAAATCGAGGACTTATCCACATTCCAAAATGATAGGCAATATCTCTGTGGGCGTATGTACCTCCATAACGTCCAGCCTTGGCCATAATTCCAATGGCTCCAGTTCGCTCAATCCATGCCTTTACAGACAGAACAAAGTTGTTGCTTCCTGCAGCATTTCTAATTGTATCGAATTCGGTACAATTAAAATTGGGATTGTACAGCATCTCCCATTCGCCGAGATATTCTATGGTACTCTTCAAGCTCATCCATCTGAATACTATGTGCTCTTGCATTTGGCTATGAGCCATATCGGTTAGTGAGATATAGTCTTCATTCTGTATATTAACAACAGTAATCTCTGTGTTTTCAACCTTTATCTTTGCCATTGTTTTTGGTTTAGTCAGCTGGCTGAGCCAGTAGTTCGTTAGTTTTTATTAAAGATCACATTTTGTGATGTTATTCCACCTTTTGCGATCTCACTCCAATTGGCAAAGTTACAAAAAACTTCCATTCTACACAAATTTTCTTACATTTTTTATGAAAAATCGTCATTTTCGTCAAGAAACAAGCCTTTTCGGTGGGGCAAAAAAAAAACTCTACAGGCAATTATGCTGTAGAGGGAGGGGGTATTCGAGGTGATGGCAGGCGCGATGCCCACCATCGCA
>JAEEGL011360622.1_pt1 | contig 21207 bp, 19 predicted proteins | sample 9134231 | NCBI WGS metagenome assembly JAEEGL01 (sample SAMN16246548, study PRJNA631951) | gut metagenome | biome: gut microbiome; feature: rumen; material: fiber-attached | host: Bos | place: Iran: Karaj | collected 2018-10 | reverse complement strand
TTACGAAGGAATGTTGCAATAAGATGCTCAAGTGTATGCATTGCAGCCACATCTACTGCGGGCTCCCTGTTAGGTCTTGTAACTCTTATATCATAGGTTGTAATAATCTTGTCCCCAAGCTCATCCTGTCTGCTGACAAAAATACCAGGGATAATTTTAGTGTGGTCTACTGAAAAACTCGGTATTAAATCCATCTTTATTCCTCTCTTTTGTTATCTAAAAACTACAATTATGTAAATACATTCTACCACAAGTATGGCGAAGTAAAAAACAAAAGAGATTGGAAGCATAAATTATCCGAATTTAACTGAATCAATGACCATAGCAAGATTATCACTTACCATCATATCAAGCTCATCGTCACCGGTAACATGTCCTATTGTTTCAAAAACAAGACATCCTCCATTATAATCTCTTGCAATAATGTTTTCGTAATAGCCTGATCCCTCTTCTGCTGGAGGAAGTACTGCCCAATATCCTGTCACATCTTCTGTGCCAGGGAATATACATTCATTCTGTATAGTGTTATCATTAGCCCATTTCATAGCCGTACCATCTACTACGTCCTTAGCACTAACTGCCGGCTCATAATAAACATCGATTAAATTACTACCTACGCCTTCACCAGAATATACAAAGAATACCTCGTCGTCCTGCTGCATGACATTTATATACGCATCATCATATTGAACAGACCATCCATTAGGATTTTCATACTGCTGATAATCTACACCATAACTCTGATCTGATAATACCGCTTCGTCAAATGAATCTGCCTTGGCAACCTCTTCTTCAGCTATTGTTTCTAAAACGCCAGAAGAATATACTTCTTCTGCTGCTTTGCCACAACCTGCAATGGTTCCCATAATAAGAACTGCTACTGTGAAACTTGAAATTGTTTTTGCCATCATTTTCTTTTTCATAATTTTTTTCCTCGTTCTTAAGAGATAATAGTATTTTTGCTTGTTCCTATTACTTATACGAATCAAATAATTATTGTGGCAAAAAAAGAGAACCAACAACCATAGTCATTGATTCTCTCAATAATCTTAAACCTTAGATTTTATCTGCAATTTCTATTATCCAAAATATCTCTTAAGGAGACCTGCAAATGCCTTGCCGTGTCTTGCCTCGTCGCGTCCAATTTCATGCACAGCGTCGTGGATAGCGTCAAGATCAAGAGCTTTTGCCTTCTTAGCCAGGTCAGCACGGCCCTGAGTAGCGCCATATTCAGCGTCAGCACGAAGCTCAAGATTCTTCTTGGTGGAATCTGTAATAACCTCTCCAAGGAGTTCAGCAAAATGAGCTGCATGCTCAGCTTCTTCCCAGGCAGCCTTCTCAAAGAATGCGCCAATTTCCGGATATCCTTCACGGATAGCTACTCGTGACATAGCAAGATACATACCTACTTCTGAGCATTCACCGTTGAACATCTCACGAAGTCCATCCTTAATCTCATCAGGAGCAGTAGAAGCCACACCAACTACATGTTCGCAAGCCCATACCTTGTCACCTTCCTGCTTTGTAAATTTTGATGCAGGTGCCTTACAAACAGGACAAGCCTCCGGCGGCTGATCACCCTCATGAACGTAACCACATACCTGACATACCCACTTCATAAATAATCTCCTTTCCTGCGTTCTTACGCCAAGTGCCATATGCACTATTTTTTTAGAAATCCCTACTTATAAAGCATAGCATAATTCTATTTAATTGTGCGCTATTTATAAAGTTTTTATAGATGATTATTCATCAAAAAGCAAATCGTCAATCACGCAGTCTCTTCTTCATGAATCTTCTGAATCTCATCTATAGCTGAAAGCATAGGCTTAACATCCTTGCAGCGGATTTTTCTATCCACATAGTTTTTGGTAATCTTAACTACTGTGCCGCTTAATGTCACAACACCAATAAGGTTTGGAATTGCCATCAGGCCGTTAAAGGTATCTGAAAGATCCCAGGCAAGAGTAAGATTCATGGTTGCACCTACAAGTATAAATAATACAAATAGAATCTGATAAAACTTAATACTCTTTGTTCCAAAAAGATATTCAAAGCCCTTGCTTCCATACTGGCTCCATCCAAGAACTGTTGAGAATGCGAAAAAGAGAATTGCGATAGCTATAAAAGCTGCTCCAAATTTACCGTAAACTTTTGAAAAAGCCTCTGCAACAAGAGCCGTAGAAACCTGATCAGATAAAACCTCTCCAGTCTCAAGATCAACTATTCCGCTGGAAAGAACAGCAAAAGCAGTTAATGAACAAACGATAATTGTATCAGCAAATACCTCGAAAATTCCCCACATTCCCTGTACAACCGGCTCTCTTACATTAGAGCTTGAATGAACCATTACCGATGAACCAAGACCTGCTTCATTAGAAAAGACGCCTCTCTTCATTCCCATCTGGACTGCCATGGCAACGCCGCTTCCGACAATTCCGCCGCCTGCAGCCTTGAGTCCAAATGCGCCTTTAAATATAGCAGAAAAAACAGCGCCGAAGTTCTGAATATTTACAATGCAGATGATAAGTGCTCCAACCACATATATTACAGCCATAAAAGGAACAAGTTTTTCTGTTACCGCTGCAATTCTCTTAAGACCGCCTACAATAACAAGTCCGGCAAGAACCATCAGAATCACACCTGATATAATTGATGGAATTCCAAATGCAGTGTTCATATTTACTGCTATTGAGTTAATCTGACTCATATTTCCAATTCCAAAGGAAGCCAACATGCAAAAGACACTGAAAAGAACTGCTAAAACACCGCCAAGCGTCTTACATCCTCTTTTTGCTCCAAGACCATCCTTGAGGTAGTACATTGCGCCACCGCACCACTCATTTCTGGAATTTCTGCGGCGATAGTAAATACCAAGAACATTCTCGGAAAAGTTAGTCATCATTCCAAAGAAAGCCACAATCCACATCCAGAAAATAGCTCCCGGGCCGCCAACTACTATTGCTGCAGCAACTCCGGCAATATTTCCTGTTCCAATGGTTGCAGCCAAAGCAGTACACAGACTCTGAAACTGTGAAATCTGAGTATCTTCACTCCCGGTGTGCGCAGTAACATGCTTATCTTTTATGATTCCACCGATTGTATTCTTTACCCAATGTCTAAAGTGACTAATCTGAAAAAAGCGGGTCAGAATTGTCATCAAAATTCCGGTTCCCACCAGTAAAATCAACATCGGAAGTCCCCAAACAAAACCGTTTATAGCGCCATTTACATTTTCAATAGTTTCAAATACGTTTTCCATCGCTCCTCCTACCACACAATACTTTTTTATACAAAAATAGGTGCTCCATGTTACCATGAAACACCCTTGTCTCTTAATAATAAAATATAGCATACATATGCATAAAAAAACAAACAATAATTTATAAATATTTAATACTTACTTCTCAAAACTTTGAAAATTAATTTCGTTAATGAAATAATTTTTAATGTATACTAATTATGTGAGGTTTTGGACACTGTTGATTATTTTTTGATTCGTATACGCATATAATAATATGCGCTATACCGACAATTAAGTCAGGAGCGCCTTTATGAACATTGTTAGTGAAAAAATCAAAAGCAATTATGATGTTCTTCCTACCGCCGAAAGAATGGTTGCGGACTTCGTTCTGGAGAGGAAGGATGATCTTTTCCAGTATCCCATCAAGGAACTAGCCAGATTATCAGGAACGACGCAGGCAGCATGGACCAGATTTGCACAGGCAATCGGTTACAGCGGTCTGAAAGAGCTAAAGAATGCTTATTATTCAGAAGCTAATGTTTCCCTTAAACAGGCTGACAAGGGAGCTCCCAAGATTGCAGTCAAGGACGTTAACGAGTATACTTCATTACAGTCGATTGCAGATAACATCTGTGCAACCAGTGTTCAGGCCATCCAGACCACATATCGTTTATTTGATACAGGTACCCTTAATGAAGTGGTTACCAGAATGGTAAATGCCAAACAGATACAGATATTCGGCGTTGGTACTGCCAGCGTAGCCGCATATGATCTGTATTGTAAGCTCCTTCGAATTCACTACAACGCTATATTTAATCAGGATCATCACATGAACATGATGACTGTTTCACAGATAGGCCCTGAGGATGTGGCGATCTTTTTTGCCGACAATGCCAAGAACAAAGAGATTATGCAGTTATTCAACATTGCAAAAAGAAAAGAAGCGCAGCTTATAGCTATCACCAAGCTTGGCAACAATCTGTTAACTACAGGCTGTGACAATATTCTTTTTACAACCTCTCCTGAGCTTGATAAAAAGAGTGGCATCACCAGTTCCAGATTTGCACAGCTGTTTATGGTGGATACCCTGTACACATCGATCTGCAACCGCGATTATATGAATATCCGTAGATACCTTATGGACTCTTATGAGGTATTTAACGAGAATTTAAGAGAGTAGGAAAAAGATATGAAAATTGGAATTATCGGAGCTATGGAAGTTGAGGTTGAGACCCTCAAGAAAAATATGTCTGTTAAGAACACTATAAAAAAGGCTTCCATGGAATTTTTTGAAGGAACTATCGGAAATACGGAAGTTGTTGTAGTCAGAAGCGGTATCTGCAAGGTAAATGCAGGCATCTGTGTCCAGATTCTCGTAGACACCTTTGGTGTTACACATGTGATAAATACCGGAGTTGCCGGTTCACTTGATGCTCGTATCAACATCGGTGATATAGTTCTTTCAACAGATGCAATTTATCACGATGTGGACGCTACTGTTTTCGGATATGCAAAAGGTGAAATTCCTCAGCTTGGAACAGCATCCTTTAAGGCTGATGATAATCTCCGAGCTAAAGCAAAAGCTGCGATCAATATAGCAGCTCCGGACCTTGGAGTATTTGAGGGAAGAGTGTGCAGCGGTGACCAGTTTATAAGTGATAAGGCCGTAAAAGATGCTATTGTAAAAAATTTCGGTGGAATGTGCTGCGAAATGGAAGGCACAGGAATTGCACAGGCTTGCTTCCTTAATAACATTCCATTTCTTATTATCCGTGCCATATCTGATAAAGCTGACGGAAGTGAGATAAAGGATTATCCTGAGTTTGAAGCAAAGGCTGCCAAAGACTGTGCGGCTGCAACATTAGAATTATTAAAGACTCTTTGATCATCTTATTATAAAAAATGTTTTGGGACGTATAAATTGTTTCATCATGGTGAAACAATTTATACGTCCCAAAATTTATGGTATATACCACTATCACTGAATCTCTTCATTAAGTATTCTTACAATCGCATCTGTTGCTGAATGAAGACTACTCTTACTCATATTCTCGAGGAATTTCTCACGATTCTCGTATAGATCCTCAATTGTCTCCACAAGAATATCCTCATCAAGTTCATCATTATCAATCACCAGTGAAAATCCCTGCTGTTCAAAAGATCTGGCATTTAGCATCTGGTCTCCGCGGCTGGATTTAGCTGATAATGGAATAAGAATGTTTGGTTTTTTTAATGCAAGAAGCTCACAGATTGAATTTGCTCCGGCCCTTGATACCACAATATCTGCCATTGCAAAAAGATCTTTAAGTTCATTCTTTACATATTCAAACTGCTTGTATCCCGGTACGGAGAGTTTAAGGTTGTCCATTTTCTCTTTTCCACAGATATGTACAACGTTGAAATTAGGTAAAAGTCTGGGAAGTGCAAAACGTACAGTCTCATTAACTGACTGAGCTCCAAGGCTTCCTCCGATAACCATCAGGACAGGCTTATCATCTGTAAATCCGCAAATACGCTTTCCTTCCTGTCTTGAACCATTTACAAGCTCTTCTCTTATTGGTGTTCCGGTGAGAATAGCTTTATCTGCAGGAAGATGTCTCATGGTCTCTGGGAAATTACAGCAGATTTTCCTAGCACCATTCATGCTGAGCTTGTTGGCAAGTCCCGGTGTAATATCCGACTCATGCACAATGTACGGAATCCTAAGGATACTAGCTGCTCTAACTACAGGAACACTTACAAATCCGCCCTTTGAAAAAATAATATCCGGATTAATTCTCTTTAAAAGTGCAACTGACTCTGAAAAACCCTTCATAACCCTGAAAGGATCAGTAAAATTCTTTGGATCAAAATATCTGCGAAGCTTACCGGTTGCAATTCCAAAATAAGGAATATTGTAATCTTCAATAAGCCTCTTCTCTATTCCTTCGTATGAACCAATATAAAAGATTTCATAGCCAGCCTTTCTAAGTGCCGGAATAAGCGCAATATTTGGTGTTACATGTCCTGCACTTCCGCCACCTGTAAGGACTATTCTTTTATTTGTGTTTTCGCTCAAATCTACGACCTTCTTTCCAATAATACCCGTTAATCCTTAAGCCTGCTGCATAGCCTGCTCAATTGCATAGGACAGCTGGTCAGGACATGAAGTATCCTTGAATCCACACTTTATTCCACGGAGCTTGGCAATAGCATCTTCACACTTCATTCCCTCAACCAGTCTTGAAACTCCCTGAAGATTACCATTACATCCTTTTGTAAACTCTACATGCTTTATTATTCCGCCATCAACCTCAATATCTATCTGGGTTGAGCAGGTTCCCTTTGTCTTATATACCATTTATTTGTACTCCTAATTCTAATTTTAGTTCGGCGTATATTATACCATCTTTTTATATTTGTGTGAAACTAAGCGCTGACAGGTACGAATTTCTGTCTAAGCAGAAATAAGTAATACTAATAGTATCGAAGATCATTACTCTTCTTCGTAGTTAATCAAGCCCTGCTGCTCATAGGGCACAATGTACTCACCTACAACTCTGTCTGAAAAAGCGCGGACATTTTCAATCATTTCTACATAATTATCTACAGTCATCTCATATTCTCCGGCGATGATCTGATCCAACATCCACCTGTTTATATCCTGGGAAAAATGGATTGAATCCATGTAATTATCAAGATTGGTCGCAATATCCTCCATAGCCTGAAAACAGAATATCCTGACATTGTCATATCCAAGGAGCGCCTTTGTCATCTGGATCTCATTGTAAATATAGGCATCTCTTTCCCCTGTTCTTACGATTCCGTCCCACCATAGCATTGAATATACCGGATAAAAGAAAATAAACTCTGTCTCCGGGTGCGCCTCTACCTGAGCTGTCAAAAGAGCTATATTATCATCAAGCTGGCTCTGGTACACCTTTTCATCCATCATTGGTGTAACATCAGCCTTTCTGTGATACAGCCCCAAAGTCATCTCGCTTCCGAAAGTCTTCCACTTTGCCCAGTTATAGGACAAGCCCTCATCATAATCGCCTATTACTGAATTAGCAATTTCATAGGGAATCTTTTCAAACAAAACATCCTTGTTAAAAAGATAATTCACATCATTAAAAGGGTTGCTATCATAAAGATACATTGGGCACCCTGTGGATTCATAGGTTGTCTGTGCCGACGCCGAAAGAGATGATGGGTCAATATTGTAAAAAACTCTCTTAATATCATGATTTTCATAGGCAGCATCCATAAGATAACAAAGATCTGCCGTAGCGCCATAAGACCTGATTGCCTTAATAGACTTTACTCCATAGGCCTCATCATACCAGGCATTATTATTGTTCTCCATGACAGAAGATCCCACAAGCAGAGCATCATAGTCAAAGTTCCTAAGAGTTCCGATACACTGATACTCCTTATCCGAAAGCACTGCCTTAAGCCCAAGCCATGGCTTATGATAGTGATAAAAAGGGTCAAAAACAAATACTGTTCCAGCTATCAGTATCACGATCGCCAATATGATTATGAGTAATTTCTTTATGAAAAAAACTTTATTATCCTTACTTATATTTTCCATCCAAATATCCCATTCCCACTAAAATTGGAAGTAAATAAAGGTGCTAACATTTGAAAGTGAAATAAATGACCACACAAACAAAACTGCCAGTCCCCAAACTGTCTTTTTATCAAACCTGGTAGAATGAATGATCTGCATAGTATTTCTTCTAGTCATAACAAATGCGCTGATGATCAACAAAAGCACAAATGTAATCAGGTAAACTGCCGTAACCATCGATGTCTTTCCAATCTGGGAAAAGAACATTCTAAACAGATAGTTCTCCGAAATAGCCAGATTTTCTGCAGTCCTGTACAAAAATCCAGGATATGTCCAGAAGAAAATCCTATCAAACATCTTAAAGGCATAGGTCATATCATAGGATCCAAAGAAAATCAGTGAAAGTAAAAACATCGTAAATGTAATAGCATTTCCCACAGCTCTTGGCACCTTGATAAGAGGCTCCTTTGTCAAAAGATATCTGTTTTTACTCTTTCTGCTTTCATCAGCAGCATCTTCTCTGATTCCGGTAATTCCAAGATTGTCCCAGACTACCAATAGTCCCTGCATCAGTCCCCAGCAAATATATGTCCAGCCTGCTCCGTGCCACAGACCGCTAAGAACAAATACCACAAGTACATTGATAATTGTCCTTACCTTGCCTTTTCTGCTTCCCCCAAGAGGAATATACACGTACTTTATAAAAAATCTTGAAAGAGTCATATGCCAGCGCTGCCATAGTTCCTTGGATGTGGCTGCTTTATATGGCGAATTGAAGTTAACCGGAAGCTCATATCCCAGCATAAGGCTGACGCCGCTTGCCATGTCGCAATATCCGGAAAAATCCAGATAAATCTCAAATGTATAAGCCAGCATTACTGCAATGACCGTCAGTGTATCAAGGTTATACGTGTAGTGAAAACCATAATTTACAGTCTTTGCCAGATTATCCGCCAGTAGTACCTTTTTAGAAAGGCCTATTATAAATGCCATAATTCCCATAGCCATTTTATTCGTATCGAGATTTCTAAGTTTTTTATCCTGGAACTGTTCGATCATTTCTTTATGAAATGCGATAGGTCCCTGAATCAGCTTGGGAAAATAAACTGTGTACATAAGGTAATTAATTAGGCCGTAGTGCGGTGCCTCGCCATTTGCTCTGTCCACAATAAAAGAAATCTGACCGAAAGTAAAAAAGCTGATTCCTATCGGCATAAGGATTTCTTTGGAAGTAAACGTTGCTCCTGTAAGGGAATTGATATTATCTATGAAAAATCCAAGATATTTAAAATAGAATAACAGCGCCAGGTTAAAGATTACTCCTATTACCTTTATGCATTTTGCAAAAGAGCTTTTGGAAGTATTTTCCGGCTTGCCGGGATTTCTTTTCTCATGCCATGCCAATAAAGCGCTAAGAGCATAGTTTCCAGCTATGCTTGAAAGAAGCACCACTAAAAATGCAGCGCCAAAAGAATAATAAAAGTACAGTGACATAAGTACCAGAAACACATCTGCCACCGCATATTTTTGAAATTTATTTAATCCATGCCAACCAAGTAACAGTATTGGCAAAAATAACAAAATAAAAGTAAAGGAATTAAAGCCCATTAAAGTTCTCCGCTATTTTTATCGCATGTTTTGAACTGTATCAGTATATCAAATACGCAAATAAGTGTAAAACTATATAGCTTTAAGCCCCCAGCTGTCCCAGATCCAGTTTGACAGATTTCCTTCAATATCTTCTATCACCAATATTCCGGGATTCTTATCATGAATGCTTAATCCTTTGATCCTTATACCGGTCTCCGACGCAAACCACATGGGAACTATCTTCCCCTCTTCATCAAACCTGTAGATAAAGACATGCTGTGAGTACTCTTTCTCATCCGTCAAAACCCAGAATGGCCTGTGCTTTCCGTAACGACCTCTTTTCCACACTACGGCAATAAGTTCATAGGCTCCGTCCCTGTCAATATCAGCAAAAGTGGCATCCTGTACCAAGACCTTGTCCTCGTTTTCGAAGCATATGCTTCCATCATCTCTGTAAACAGTAAGAGCTTTGTCTTTTAAAACTGCCTTGCAAAGTACTGTTTCAGATGCAATACCTGCTTCCTTCGTTTTGGAATCAGGCAGATTGACCTTATCAACCGGTATCTCAAAGCGCTTCTCCTTCCAGCATGCCCAGGAAGGAATCATATTATACCTGTACCAAATTGCTGCAATGCAAATAGCTACTACTATCCCAGAAAATAGTAGTAGCCATTTATAGTTTCTGTTTTGGGTAAAAGATCTTTTCATCAGTAACCTACTCTGTAGCTGGAAGTCCACTCGGGCTGTTCAACTTTGTTTTCCACTTCAACCCAGTTATAGTCCTCATCCAGATATCCACCACTTAACATCTGTTGCCACATTGAATCAGTATATCGGTTTGAAATATCCGTTTCAAACTGATAGAAGCTGTAAACACTTCCGGAAGCAATATGAAGCTCTCCATCTATTGGAAATACGACGTAAACCGCATCAGCTCCGCCTGTACCTACTTCAAGAACTATTCCGTTTGGATCTGTAGCAATGTCAGCAACGATAGGACTTGGAGCCTGATAGCTATAAACCAGATCTCCTTCATATTTTTCCTGATTTACTTCTCTCCAGAAATGCTCTATATATCCGCCATAGCATCTTATAAACTCGTAGTCATCATCAGAAAGGCTCTCATTTACCAGTTCTTTTTCTGAGATCGCCAAAAGAGTTCCTGCTATTTCGGTCAGCTTGTCCATATCCTCCTTGGCAGAATCGCTGATCATTCCATAGTTTTCAAGACCTTCCTTCGTCTTCTCTGAAAGGAATTTGAGTCTGCTGTAAACCACAGGCTCCGGATCAACATATCCTCTGTCATCCATTTCTTCTTCATCGCCGCCGCCCATCTCAGCCATTACCTGTTTGGCGTAGAGAATTGTGTCATGCTTAAGTTCGCAGTAAGAACCTGCGAAAGCCTCCAGATTCTTCTTTTGCCATTCATCACTTTGCATGTATGAGGGATAGCCCTTTCCTCTGGTCTCAAAAAGAGGTCTTAATGTGTTGAGCCACCCTGCATAAAGACTGGCATTCCAAAGCGACGCATCGCTATTATTGAATTTATCTGACACAATTGTCAGATTATCAGTGTAATTCTTGTACTCAGTGGCGCCATTTTCGCTTAGGATTTCTAAAGCCTTTTTTGAGCCAAGAGCTGCAGCTGTATCTAAAGTATCCGGCAGATATCTCCTGTCGCCATCCTTATTTTCTTCTACTGCACTATAAACGAGCCTTTGCATTATTGCTGCATCTATTGTAAATCTCTGCCCCATAAATCTATAGGACAGAATTATCGGGTCATTTCCTTCCAAAACTGGAATTGAATTAACCTGCGGAGGATCAAGCTTTTGCATTGCCTCAAACAGTGTATTAAAGGAAGCTTCATCTTTAAGATCCGACGTGTCCGGAAGCTTACCATAGGCTGTTTTAATCAGGTCTATCAGCTCCATATATCCCGGATCATCAGATTTTCCAGCAAAAAAACTTGTGATATTGTAGATACTCTCCCACTTCTCCACATTCTTTGAAATGGCCAGCGTCTGCAATGCTGCACATCTTGCAAAGGCTTCAGTATCCAGCTTGTAGGAAATACGCCCATACCACATCATTCCACGGAAGTACTGCTCAAGCTGTTCATCCCCTTCATAATATCCACGGGGCTTATACTGGGAATAATCTTCAAGCATGTTGGAAATGGCACACTCATCTATGCCTTCCGCAGCCATTATTTTGTCATACTCATGATTTATTGTCTCTTTATCCGCCTCAAGGGCCACCGGCATATCCACATCTACCCCAAGAAGTTTACATCCAATGTAGAAAAATACCATGTTGCTAACGGCAGCATTGTACCAGTCAGTGTCCTTAAGTTCTTCACACTGCGCCTCCGATTCCAAAAGCATCTGCCTGCTCAGAGTCTTTATCTCCTCTGACAGGTAACTTTTTTCACAATTCTTCATCAGATATGAAAAGTACAGATGATATGTATGCATCAGGGAATCTACAGTTATAAAACTTGGGGTCTGATCATAACGGTTACTCTCATATATATCAAAAAACTCATCGTAATTTCTCTTTACGACAACAAATCCATTTTTTGAAATCAAATCCCTGATTTTGGCTGCATCAAAGTAAATACTTTCATAATCCGGGAAAAAAGTGTACCTCTGATTCTGATTAAGGACAACATTAGAAAGATCTTTTTCCACAGTATAATCCGGAACTGCCGGAACAAGATCCGGATTGTAGTAAATAGTCTCCTCCTCACCAAGAAGTGACTTCTTAGCTGCGTCACCATAATCACCTTTTGCTGAATCAGCGGCAGCTGTCGTTTCCTGTGATACTTCACTTGTATCAGAAGAATTCTGAGTGTCCACTCCTGAAGGTTCCTGGTTTGGCACTTCCTGACCACTGTCGGTAGCTGATATACCACAGCCGGTCAATAGTACAGCAGATAAAATTACAGGTAATACTCTCTTTTTCATAATTATCCCCTCGTTTTGAACATATATTGAACATCTGCTAAGTAAGCTCTTTAGTTATAATTATCAGCACACATTTTTCACAATACCTATAGAAACATAGTTATCAAGGACTGCACCGTAGTCAGTTTTTTCTTCCTTCTGAGGACAAAAAACTCCATCCACCATAAGGCTCACGCCGCCATTTGAGAACTCCTCAACCGCCTTGTATCTGTCAGTGAAAAAGGATTTTCTAGAAACCAGACGGTCCCTTAGTATTCCTTTGCATTCCTCCAATTTGCAGTGAGCAAAATTCACGTTCCAGATCTGTCCCGGCACATATGGCTTGTCAATTAATTCTGCCATGATCTCTTTGAGATATCTGTCAGTTACCTCATGACAGCCATTCATGCCCTCTGAAAAGGCTATGGATAAAATTCCCTGGAATTCTCCTTCAAAGGCAGCTCCAACTGTGGCTGAGTACTGAATATCTGACGCCACATTGAAGCCAAAATTGATTCCTGAAAAAATAACGTCAGGCTTTTCCGGCATTATGCTAAGAACGCCCACTCTGACGCAGTCTCCCGGCGTTCCTGTGCAGGAAAAAGCATGTACTCCTTCAACTGAAAAATCAAAAGGATGCACATCTATTGGATGTCTAAGTGTTATGCTGTGAGACGCAGCACTTCTCTGACTTTCGGGCGCAATCACCCACACCTCACCAAATTCTTTCGCAGCCTCTGCAAGTCTTCTTATACCGTCAGATTCTATTCCATCATCATTTGTTATCAAAATTTTGCGCATAAATTACTTCTCCATCAATCATATTTTCTATAAATATGGTAGCCCACCAAAAGTTCGTTTGCAACTCCTGTAACCATTTTATAAAATATAATTTTACAAAATACATGTCATATCATATAATTTTGTTGTAAATATTTCTTTAAATTAAAAGGAGATTTCTATGGAGTACAGGCAGAACAAGAAGGGGGAACCAATATCTATACTGGGATATGGCTGCATGAGATTTACGACCAGTGGCAGAGGTATCGATATAGATAAGGCAGAAAAGGAAATAATGGCAGCCTATGAAGCAGGGGTTAATTACTTCGACACTGCTTATGTTTATTCCGGAAGCGAGGCTGCACTGGGGGAGATACTAGAGAGAAATGGAATCCGGGAAAAAGTAAATATCGCAACGAAACTTCCGCAGTACCTTGTTGGCAGTAGAAATGCTCTGGACAAGTATTTTGATGAGGAATTAAAAAGACTTCGCACGACATATGTTGATTATTACCTTATGCATCACATGACTGCTATGAATCAGTGGGATAAGCTTGAAACTGTGGGCATAAGAGATTGGATTGAGGAAAAGAAACGACAAGGCCAGATAAAAAACATAGGTTTCTCATACCACGGAAACACTGAGGATTTCATAGGAATCCTTGATGCCTATGACTGGGATTTTTGCCAGATACAGTATAACTACATGGATGAGCATTCCCAGGCGGGACGCAAGGGACTTGAACATGCTGCGAAAAAAGGAATTCCCGTAGTAATTATGGAGCCACTTCGCGGAGGGAAGCTGGTAAATCTTTTGCCGACAAAGGCCAAGGCTCTTATCGCGTCTCAGCCAACCGGCTATACCGCAGCAGAATACGGTCTTAGGTGGTTATGGAATCAGCCTGAGGTCACCTGCGTTTTGTCGGGAATGAATTCCATAGAAATGGTAAAAGAAAATTGCAGAATAGCGTCGAATGCTACAGCAGGATCTTTTACTAAAGATGATTTTGAACTGATTGAGCAGATAAAAAAGATTATATCGGAATCAGAACTGGTGGGATGTACAGGCTGCAGATACTGCATGCCATGCCCAAAGGGTGTTGATATTCCTGCACTCTTTAGAAGCTACAATATGACCGCTTTGGACAGCAGATCAGCTGCAAGATTTGAGTATGCACAAACAGTAGGACTAAAGAAGGAACCTGCATTTGCCACACAGTGTATCGAGTGTGGCAAATGTGAGCAGCATTGTCCTCAGAACATTCCGATCAGAAAGATGATCAAGGAAGCTGACAAGGTTATCCGTCCATGGCCATACAAGGTTGGAATAAATGTTGCCAGAAAGTTTATGTTAAGGAAAGGCAAAGAGTCATCACAGAAGTAAAAAATGACCTGAAAAAGCATGATTTAACAAAAAGAAAGCTATTTCTAATTATCGTAAAAGTCTCTCAGGTGCTAGAATATGCCTCATGAAATGTCTTTTGTCCATATAAGTTCAGACAATGAAAGTGTCAACTATTGAAGTATGGTCTGAGACATTAATTTGGGAGGTACAACATGCAAAGAAAAAGCATAAGGATTGCAGTGGGACTAACCTGCTTACAGCTATTGTTGTCTGGATGCGGGGCAGAGGTCAGCAATACTACAGTAGATAGCACAGGGGAGACACAGATGACTAGCGAAGAACTAAATCAGAATGGCACAGAAGTAGAAAATGAAACAGAGAAAACTGAAGGTACTGAGGCATCAAATCAGCAGGATGGCATAGCCAAGGCTATCGAAGAAGAGACGTCAACAGTTGATACATCTGCAGAAGTTGCAGATGAGAATGAGGAGAGAGTTCCTACAGCAGAGATTGCAGACAATCTGATTCCTGTTAAGTATTCCAGCATGAGATTTGACGTGGCTGGAACCATAGAACATATCGAGTATACGACCAAGGATTATTTTGGTGACGGTGCAGAGATTACCAAGGAAGCTAATGTCTATCTTCCGGCAGGCTATAGCGAGGATAAAAAATATAACGTTCTTATCCTGATGCATGGAATCGGTGGTGATGAAAACGAATGGGGCATGACAGGAACAAATTCCAAGGTCAAGATGATCATGGATAACCTGACTTACTACGGCGATATTGATCCATTTATCGTAGTAACACCAAACGGCAGAAGCTCAGTAAATCATGCTAATGAAGGATCCGACTACAATTCTTTCTATGTATTTGGTCAGGAGCTTAGAAATGATCTGATTCCTTATATCGATTCACACTATAGCACATATGCTGATTACAGCGAGGATGGCTATGATCTTTCTGCAGCCAGAGAACACCGTGCTATGGCAGGTCTTTCAATGGGCGGTATGCAGACCATCAATATCGGAATAGGCGAATGTGTTGATATGTTCGGCTACTTCGGAGCATTTTCAGCAGCTCCCACAAGTAATCCGGCAGCTAAGACAGCAGAACTGTTAAAAGATAAAGACTATCCAATCTACTATTTCTACAATGTATGCGGAAAGAGTGATAATGTAGCTTTGGCAGCTCATTCAGCCGCAGCTAAGACTCTTCCTACAGTATGTGACAAGTTTGTAGACGGCGAGAACTTCATGTGGCAGGAAGTTCCCGGCGTTCACAATTTCAACGTCTGGTACCTTGGTTTCTACAATTTCGCACAGCTGGCATTTAAGTAAACTATATAAATATATCCTCTTATTCCGCTAAAATAGCTATATTATTATTTGAAATAATGGAATAAAATAGAAAATAGCTTAAAAAGATTAAAAGTTTTGAGGAGGTTTCTAATATGTTTTGTCCTAATTGTGGAAGTGAAGTAGAAGAGGGATCAAAGTTCTGTCCTAATTGCGGAGCTAGTTTATCTAATGAAAGCTCAAATGCTGCAAATGATACAACTAATGGATTTAATCCTAACCCTAATCCGGGTCAGCCAAGTGGCTTTGATTACAACAATTATCAGCAGCAGAACAACAGTTACAATGCACCGTATTATCTTAATACCGCAGGTATCACCAAGAGAAATCTTGCTCTTGCTATAATCCTTTCTATTGTAACCTGTGGACTTTATTCAATCTATTGGTTTATTGTACTTACTGATGAGACTAATCAGCTTGCAAATCGTCAGGATGGTGCTTCCGGCGTAATTGCATTTATATTCTCTATTATTACTTGCGGAATATATTATTTTTATTGGTCTTACAAGTTGGGAGAGAAGGTTGATACCATTAAGGGTACTCCAAATGGAAGTTCAGCAATTCTTTTCCTGATCCTGAGTATCTTCGGACTTGGAATCGTCAACTACATCATCGCTCAGGATGCAATTAACAACGTAGTTCCTGCATAATATATGAATCAAATTAAAAGAAGTTTTTCCATGGTTCAAAACTATTGATCCAGATGAAAAAACTTCTTTTTTTATTCTTATTATTCTACCTTGTCAGGTCTTTTACCCACTTATACTTTCTAAAGCGGTACATAACCCACGGAATCTTTCCGACTTCATCCACACAGGTACATGCATAGACCAAAAGAGGCGACCAGTGGAAAACAAATGCCCCAAGTAGCGCAAGCGGAATAGCTATACACCACATAGTCACTATCAGACTGTACATGTCGAAGAGTGTGTCACCGCCGCCATCAAGAACACCGTTGATTGTAACTGTGTTGACAGCTCGTCCGATCATATAAACAGACATTATTATCATCATCCCCACAAGATAATGTCTTGCCTGATCTGTCAGGATTACTCCATTAACCACCACAGGTGTCACCAAAAGAACTAGGCCTGTAGATATAAAACCTATCACATAAGAAATGTTCTTTAGCTTGATTCCATAAGCCTTTCCACGCTCCAGCTTACCCGCTCCAAGCTCATTTCCAACTATAATTCCCGCTGCACTTCCTATACCATTACACATGCAGCATATAAGGTCTCTTACAACAGCTGCAATAGAGTTCGCCGCAGCTGCATCCACACCAAGATGTCCCATTATCGCTGTGTATGATGTAAATCCAATTCCCCAGCAAAGTGACCCGCCAAGAAGCGGCCAGAATTGCTTGTTAAAATCATGATGAAGTTGCTTTGGAATCTGCATAAATCTTGAAAAAGCAGGTCTGATATAATCCGGCTTCATCGAAATTATCACGCACAGTAATAATTCTATTATCCTGGAAATCGTCGTTGCCAAAGCCGCGCCTCTGGCTTCCATTCTGGGAACTCCCAGCAATCCGAAGATAAATACAGCATTAAAACCAATGTTGAGAATAACCGCCGCAGAGCTTATAAACGCTCCCTCTTTTACCCTCTCTGTAACCTTCATGATGGCCAGATAACTCTGAGAAATACCCGTCAAAAGATATGACCAGCCCGCGATTCTAAGGTACGCTGTTCCAATATCAATAAGCACCTGATCTGCTGCAAAAATATGCATCAGCTGCGATGGAATCAGTTCACACAGCAAAAAGAAGATGATTGAAACGATCCCGCACACCATCAGCATCAGATTAAAGATATTCTGCAGTGCCTTTTTATCACCTTTTCCCCAGTACTGGGCGCCCAATATTGCTCCTGCCGTAGTTGCAGAAAACAAGAACATATTCTGAACAAACTGAATCTGTGTTGCAAGTGACACAGCTGTCATCTGTTCCTGTTTTACTCTTCCCAGCATTAGTGCATCTGCCGCAGCCACCATCGCCAGCATCAGACTCTGAATTGCTATCGGAAGAGCAATCCGAGCAAGATTTCTATAAAATTGTTTGTTGTCAATTTGCATTTTTTTCATAATTACTAATAATACGACAAAGCCGCAGATGAAAACAAGCATTTTCATCTGCGGCTATTAATATGGCGTCCGCGAAGCCAATTATTTCGCAAGTCTGATCACATTCCAGCTGCGTGCAGGAAGTGTGCTGTTAAGAATTCCCTTTGTAACCTTAGAATTCTTTGTTGCATCAACAGGCTTAACATTGTCAGGATTTTCCTCGGTGTTGATAGCCTCAAGATCTTTGTGTGTAAGTACACTGTGCTCAACAACCTTGTAATCTGCAAACTGTCTAAGATCGCAGGTAAGCTCGAAATCCTCTTCAAGATTCTTGTTAACTGCAAAAAGAGTAACTGCTTCATTCTCATCATCAGCAACAACTACGCAGTCAACATATGGTGCATCACCATGCTTGGACTCATAAGTTGGAACCTTAACTACAGTGTTAAGAACTTCTCCACGTCCATATACACTAGCCTGCATGTAAGGATAGAAGATAGTCTGTCTCCATGCACCTGTATCTGATGTCATAATAGGAGCAATAACATTAACAAGCTGAGCAAGACAAGCAATCTTTACTCTGTCTGCATGACGAAGCATTGTGATCAGCATTGAACCAACAAGGAGCGCATCCTCAAAGTTATATACATCCTCAAGCTGGTGTGGGTGCTCAGACCACTTCTCAATCTCAACATTATTTGAATGATACCATACATTCCACTCATCAAATGAAAGATGGATATCCTTCTTCTTTCTCTTAACAGCCTTAACGTAGTCACATATGCTGACAACCTGACTGATAAACTGATCCATAGCTACACTGTTAGCAAGGAAGTTAGGTGTATCATGCTCTGCATTTCCGTAATACTGGTGAAGTGAGAGATAATCGATATTATCATATGCACACTCAAGAACAGTTCTCTCCCAGTTACCGAATGTAGGCATTGTAAGTCCTGATGAACCGCAGGCAACTGTCTCAATTGTAGGATCAACCAGCTTCATGATCTGACCTGCAAGATCAGCCTTACGTCCATATTCCTCGGCGGTAAGATGTCCTGTCTGCCATGGACCATCCATCTCGTTACCAAGACACCAGAGCTTGATTCCATAAGGATCCTTAACTCCGTTTGCAATTCTCATATCAGCATATTTTGTGCCACCCTTGCTGTTGCAGTATTCAACTACATTCTTGGCATCATCGATTCCTCTTGTACCAAGGTTAACTGCATACATAGGCTGTGTTTTACATTTTTTACACCAGTCCATAAACTCATCAAGACCGAACTGGTTGGTCTCTACAACACCCCACGCAAGCTCGATTCTACGAGGTCTGTCCTTCTTTGGTCCAACGCTGTCCTCCCAGTTAAAAGAGGATACGAAATTTCCACCTGGATATCTTACAATCGGAACTCCGATTTCCTGGATCAGCTTCATAACATCCTTACGATATCCGTTTTTATCAGCAAATTTGTTACCAGGCTGATAAATACCTTCATATACTGCACGTCCCAAATGCTCAATAAAAGAACCAAAAATACGCTCGTCTACCTTACTGATAGTAAAGTCACGATCAATACATACCTGTACTTTGTTATCTACTTTTACTTTTTTCATTTTAATTACCCCTAAAATAATTTAACGCTACATTAACCATCTTATCTCAAAGTTAATAAAAATGAAATGGAAAAAACACAATTCTTTGCAAAAAAAATGATAAACTGTTATTAGCTGGGTTGAGCTAAATATAATTGTAATAATCGATGTTCTGGAGAAGAGTGTGGCAGTTGATTTTTTTATCAAAAAAAATACCCGTGACGAAAGATTTCCTTCGTCATCCGTGATAATTGTCAGGCTAGTAATATTCCTTATTGCCGTGATTTTTATAATTATTGGGATATTTAACGGTAGTCTTAATGATGTATTCATTAAGGCTTCAAAAATCTGCACGGAGTGTATAGGCCTTGGGTAAGAACAGCGACTTAAAACGAAAACTTATTCAACTATACAGTGCACTTCTTTATAATGCACATCTGAAAGGATGGGTAGAAGGCAGGATATTTACAGGCCGCTCCAAGGCTGTGTGTGTACCTGGACTCAACTGCTATTCCTGCCCGGGCGCAATCGGAGCATGTCCTCTTGGTGCGCTTCAGAACGCGCTGAGTTCACTGAACAAGAATATCGGATTTTATGTGTTTGGGATAGTCCTTTTATACGGAATGCTACTTGGACGTACCGTCTGCGGATGGCTCTGCCCTATAGGACTACTCCAGGAGCTCCTTCACAAGATACCTACGCCGAAAATTCCTAAGAGCCGCATTACAAGAGGGATGAGCTATATAAAGTATGTCATTTTGGTCATCTTTGTGATTGTCATTCCAATATATTACGGATTATTTAAAGAGATTCCGATTCCTGCTTTTTGCAAATACATTTGCCCTGCAGGAACGCTAGAAGGAGCGCTGGGACTACTTCCGAAAAATCCGACATGGGTTTCGATGCTCGGACCGATTTTTACCGGAAAGATCATTATCTTAGTTATCATAAGCCTTGCGTGCATTTTCTGTTACAGGTCATTTTGCCGTTTTCTTTGTCCACTTGGCGCAATTTACGGACTGTTTAACAAGATATCCGTATTCGGAGTCAGGGTTGATGCAGGGTGTTGTAATAACTGTGGAACATGCACACGGAACTGTAAAATGGATGTTGTGCAGGTGGGAGACCGTGAATGCATACACTGCGGGCAGTGTATTGCAGTATGCCACAGTAATGCGTTGTCTTTTAAACCAGACAAGATTGCATTGCCACAGAAAAATAAATAAAAAATGGAGTATTTAGGTTATGAGCAAAAAAAATGGACTTGTTAAACTTGGTGTATTCGCTGCACTTTTTGGCGGTGTTTATGCTTTCAGTAATTATATTTATAAGATTTCTTCAGTTCCCAAGCAGCATACTGATGAGGATGACGTAAGAGACTTTGATTCTTCCATAACTGCTGGCCGCAAATTTATCAGAAATCACCCGGACAGACAGGATATGTATGTAGAAACTGTCGATCATATTAAGCTGCATGCTTCCTACATTCCAGCCAAAGATGAAACACACAAATATGCAATTATCATACATGGCATTTGGGACAATCATGAGGCAAACGGCGTCTACGCCCAACACTATCTTGATAAGGGTATCAACTGTCTTCTTCCAGACCTGCGTGGCTTTGGCAGAAGTGAAGGTAAATACATTGGTTACGGCTATGATGACAGGTTTGATATCATTGAATGGATAAACTGGATAATCAGAAGAGATCCTGCGGCCAAAATTTT
>JAEEGL016428660.1_pt1 | contig 21208 bp, 14 predicted proteins | sample 9134231 | NCBI WGS metagenome assembly JAEEGL01 (sample SAMN16246548, study PRJNA631951) | gut metagenome | biome: gut microbiome; feature: rumen; material: fiber-attached | host: Bos | place: Iran: Karaj | collected 2018-10 | reverse complement strand
TCGTCTAGCTGCACAACGAGCAGGCCATCATGTCGCCCGAATGGGCGAGGCACGCTGCCGCTGGCACCTAGTATTATACCTTCATCTGGGGTATGGCTGGCGAGAATCTCTACTATAACGACAAGGACAATATTCCAGTGATAGATATTAAGTAATAAAACAATGACTCCGATTCAAACAACCAAAATGTCCAACTTCCGTTGGGTCATCTGTGCGTTGCTGTTTCTGGCAACGACCGTGAACTACATGGACCGTCAGGTTCTCTCGCTCACTTGGAAAGACTTTATCTCTCCCGAGTTCCACTGGACTGATGCCGACTATGGTCTTATCACCGGTCTCTTCTCTGCATTCTATGCTGTAGCCAATCTCTTTGCTGGAAAGTTCATCGACTGGATGGGCACAAAGAAGGGTTACCTCATCGCCATCTTCGTATGGTCACTGGGAGCCTGCATGCATGCCGGATGCGGTTGGATGGCCATGAAGATTGAAGGCTACAGTAGTGTGGCCGAACTGGGACAACTCACTGGCGATGCTGCCGTGGCTATCGCTACCATCTCCGTGTGGCTGTTCCTCTCATGCCGTCTGATACTCGCCGTTGGTGAGGCAGGCAACTTCCCCGCTGCCATCAAGGCTACTGCCGAGTATTTCCCCAAGAAAGACCGTGCTTTCTCCACCTCTATCTTTAATAGTGGTGCCTCTGTTGGCGCCCTCGCCGCTCCTGCCACCATTCCCCTGCTGGCACGTGCCTGGGGCTGGGAGATGGCCTTCATCATCCTCGGTGCCCTGGGCTTCGTATGGATGGGTCTGTGGGCATGGCTCTATGACAAGCCCCGCCACAACAAGCGCGTAAACCAGGCCGAACTGAACTATATTGAGCAGGACAACGACCGGGCCGTCGTGCAGGACCGCAATGCCGTGAAGGAGGAGAAGACCATCCCGTTCTGGCAGTGCTTCACATTCAAGCAGACATGGTCGTTCCTCGTTGGAAAGTTCATGACCGACGGCGTGTGGTGGTTCTTCCTGTTCTGGGCACCGGCCTATTTCAGCGACCAGTATGGCTACACCAGCGACAGCGGCATGGGTATTGCGCTGATTTTCACCCTCTATGCCATTGTGACTGTACTCTCCATCGGTGGTGGCTATCTGCCTAAGTATTTCGTGGAGAAACGCGGCATGAACCCCTATCTGGGCCGTATGCGTGCCATGTTCATCTTCGCCTGCTTCCCCGTGCTCGGACTCTTCGCACAGCCCCTTGGCACCTATAGTGCCTGGTGGCCTGCCATCCTCATCGGCCTGCTTGGTGCCGGACACCAGGCTTGGTCGGCCAACCTATTCTCTACCGTGGGCGACATGTTCCCGAAGTCGACCATCGGCACCCTCGTTGGTCTGGGCACCATGGCCGGAGGTATCGGTTCGATGTCTATCAACTATGGTTCAGGTATCTTCTTCAAGTGGGCTGCCGATCAAGGCGGGGCCTTCACCTTCTTCGGCTTCGAGGGCAAGCCTGCCGCCTACATGGTGGTGTTCTGCATCTGTGCCGTGGCCTACCTTATCGGTTGGTTTATTATGAAGACCTTGGTTCCGAAGTACAAGCCCGTAGTGGCAGAATAATTCCAACCATCAATCGAATAGGAGGAGAATGAAATAGTTTTCCTCCTATTTTATTCTTTTTTTTCGTACATTTGCACCCATGAAACTGATTGAGAAATATTTTTCCGAACTCACTGAGACGCAGCATCAACAGTTTGCCGCCCTCGATTCGCTCTATCACGAATGGAACGAAAAGATAAACGTGATATCACGCAAGGACATCGACAACCTTTACGAGCACCATGTGCTCCACTCTCTGTCCATCGCCAAGTTTATATGCTTCAGGCCTGGCACCAGCATTCTTGACTTCGGCACTGGCGGTGGCTTCCCTGGCATTCCATTGGCCATCCTTTTCCCCGAATGCCAGTTCAAACTCATTGACGGGACTGGCAAGAAAATACGCGTGGCGTGGGAAGTGTGTAATGCCATCGGCCTGAACAACTGCCAGCCTGAGCACCTGCGCGGCGAGGACGAGAAGGGAAAGTATGACTTTGTGGTGAGCCGTGCTGTGATGCCCCTGCCCGACCTCTATAAGATTGTGCGAAAGAATATCAGCAAAGAGCAACACAATGCCCATCCCAACGGTATTATCTGTCTGAAAGGCGGCGACGTACAGGGCGAAATTCAGCCTTTCCGCCGCATCGTTGAGACAGCCGAACTCACCAACTATTTCCAGGAAGAATGGTTCGCACAGAAACATATAATATATGTACCCGTATGATAAATATCAAGACATTTCAGGTCAACCCGTTGCAGGAGAACTGCTACGTGGTGAGCGACGACACCAGAGAGTGCGTCATCATTGACTGTGGTGCTTACTACGACACCGAGCGCAAGGCTATTGTGAACTACCTGCGTGAGCAGCAGTTGAAGCCAGTACACCTGCTATGCACGCATGGGCATTTTGACCATAACTTCGGCAACGACACCATCTATGCTCAGTTTGGCCTGAAACCCGAAATTCATGCCGATGATGCCAACCTTATTGCCGATCTGTCCTTGCAATGCGAGAATATGGGAATGGGACTCGGCTATGACCTTTCTTCCCCTCCCCTTGGACGGCATTTTAGCGACGGCGACACCATAGTTTTCGGCACACATGCTCTGACGGTCATCCACACGCCTGGCCATTCGCCTGGTGGCGTGCTGTTTTATTGTCAGGCAGAAAACGTAGTATTCACCGGCGACACCCTCTTCCGCATGAGCGTAGGGCGCACAGACCTGCCTGGTGGCTCATGGGACGACCTCATCAAAAGCCTGCAAACCAAAGTGGCCCCACTGCCAGCCTGCACCACGGCCTACCCCGGACACGGTCCAAGGACACTAATAGCCGATGAATGCAAGATGAATCCTTTCATTCCTCAAATCGCTTCCCCCAGTAGTTGACCATCCGCTGCCACAGTTTCTCTTCTGCAGGATTATGCTGGCCGTGCCACAGACGCTTGTCAGTCAAAGCATCCGGCATATATTGCTGAGGGGTGAAATGCCCGGGATAGTCGTGAGGATATTTATAGCCGTCATGATAGCCCAACTGCTTCATTAGTTGTGTGGGGGCATTGCGTATGGGCAGGGGCACTGGCTGGTTACCAGTCTCATGCACCAAAGCCAGCGCAGCATCGATGCCCAGATAGGCCGAGTTGCTTTTAGGCGACGTAGCCAGGTAGACAGCACACTCGGCCAGTGCGATTCTTGCTTCAGGCCAGCCTATTTTCATTACTGTGTCGAAGGCCGCATTGGCCAGCAGCAAGGCATTAGGATTGGCCAGTCCAATATCCTCTGATGCCGAGATTACCATCCGTCGGGCAATAAACTGAGGGTCTTCGCCACCCTCTATCATCCGTGCCATCCAGTAGAGTGCTGCATCGGGATCGCTTCCGCGTATGCTCTTGATAAAGGCCGAGATGATGTCGTAGTGCATCTCGCCATCCTTGTCGTAAGCCAGCGGATTCTGCTGCAAGCGTGCCTCTACTAGTTTATCTGTAATGATTACATCACCGCTTTCCGACTCCACCACCAACTCCAGTATGTTCAGCAGTTTGCGTGCGTCACCACCACTATAGCGAAGCATGGCTCCCGTTTCCTTCAGTTCTATATGCCGCTCTCTCAGGATAAGGTCTTTCGTAATGGCTCGCTCCAGCAGTTTCAACAAGTCGTCTTTTTCCAGCGATTTCAGCACATAGAGTTGACAGCGCGATAGCAGCGGACGGATGACCTCAAACGAGGGATTCTCTGTAGTGGCACCTATCAATGTGACAATACCCCTCTCCACAGCACCTAATAGCGAGTCTTGCTGTGACTTGGAGAAACGGTGTATCTCGTCTATAAATAAAATAGGTGAAGCCTCGTTGAACAACGAACCTGAGGTATTAAACGAATAGCGTCCTTTCTGCGCCTTCTCTATCACGTCGCGCACATCCTTTACGCCACTCGTCACGGCCGAAAGCGTAAAGAATGGTGTGTCCAGTCGGTTGGCAATAATCTGTGCCAACGTAGTTTTACCAACCCCCGGCGGTCCCCAAAGGATAAACGAAGAGATATGCCCCGAGTCTATCATCCTGCGGAGCACAGCACCCTGGCCAACCAGATGTTGCTGGCCAATATAATCGTCTAAAGTGCGGGGCCTGAGTCGTTCTGCTAACGGTTCTGACATATTTTTTTTGCAAAGGTACAAAAAAATTGCAAATCATATTCCATTATTCATAATTATTTCATATCTTTGCACGCATAAAACAAGAAACACAACTTTTTTAGATATGGAACAGCAAGCAGAAAAGAAAGCATTAACCCTGAAAACGCTCACAAAGAGCAGTGTTTGGGATGTACAGGAAAATGATATTTTCAGAATGTGGGAGGGTGCCGACAAGGATGCCGAGGTGAAGGACAACGTACGCCATTTTGTTGACATCATACGCTCAGCATTCATGATTGAGGAAATTGACGGCGACTCGCAGGTTGTTAAAGCAAAATACGAGAAGCAGGGCTACAAAGTTGGTCAGGTGCGCCTGGACGATAACAAGAAAATTGCCTGGGCCATCAAAAAGCGCCCCATCATGCGTGTTACCGACCTGACCTACGAGAACATACGTCATATCACGGCCGCCAAACTCATTGAGGTGCTCGACCGTAATTTCGGAGGTGGATGGGATTCTCTGTCGCAGAGTATCAAGGACGTCATTGAGAGTGGCTTTGATATTTCGACAACTACGCTGCCAAAAGACCGGCTTCACAAAAAGGGAGGCCTTTATGAGAAGAAACTGGAAGACGGTTTCGAGGTGCTGGAAGTGCCTAAGGGTACATGGGTGGAAGCCATTTTTGCCAAGGTAAAGCCTGAGGCAGAGAAACCGCGTATGAAGTTCAACACCTACAGCGACAATGACGATGAGGACGATGATGCAGATGTTGAGATTGAGGACAATTACAACAAGCCCGATGAGGACGACATCGAGATAGAAGGCCCCAACGATGATGAAATCACCGAGGACAACTACTCCACAATGATGGATCTTGGCAGTGGCGACCCCGACGAAGAGGCAGAAAACATGGTTGACTACGGGGATGAGTAATTTGTTTTAATCTTTATCCATTGTTGCAAACAAAAATAGGGAACCTATTCTCTCGAACGGGTTCCCCTTTCAAAAACTTTGGAAAATGATAAATATAGATTAAAATTACTAGTTATCGGTTGCAAAGTTACACTTATTATTTGTAACTTCCAACTATTTCTGTATTTATTTTCAATCAGAATGCCCAAATTAACTATATTTATACTTTAGACAACTCTTCATATATTCTTTGCACAGGTAAACCCATCACATTGAAGTAACTGCCGTTAAGACCAGTTACGCCAATATAGCCTATCCACTCCTGAATGCCGTAGGCGCCGGCTTTGTCAAAAGGTTTGTAAACGGTGACATAATGATTGATCTCATCGTCGGTTAATTGCTTGAAGGTAACGTCGGTGGTCACAGAAAAATGGCGCTGCTGCTCTTTGGTGGTCAGGCAAACGCCTGTGGTCACCTGATGCGAACGTCCGCTCAGTTTTCGGAGCATGCGCCGGGCATCGTCGGCATCAACAGGCTTGCCCATCACTTCGTCATCAACAATGACAACGGTGTCGGCAGTTATCACCAAATCATTGTCAGCCATCACTTTACGATAGGCATCGGCCTTTTCACGGGCAATATACTCGGCTATCTGATTCACGGGCAAGTCTTCTGGATATTGCTCGTCAATGTCGGGCAGCACCTTCACATCGAAGGGCAGCCCCAATCCACCCAGCAGTTCACGCCGACGCGGTGAGTTGCTGGCTAATATTATATGATACTTTTCACTTTTCACTTTTCTCTTTTCCTTTTACCCTTACCCATCACCATCCAAATGCCTTTTCATCCATCATCCATTTACCCTGCGCACGTAATGTCTGCTCTATCACATCACGACCGCAGCCGTAGCCACCCTTGCGATGACTCACGTAAATGCTGGCCTCCTGCACTTCAGTACAGGCATCCTGCGGACAAACAGGACACCCCACGCGGCGCATCACCTCCAGGTCGGGTATATCGTCACCCATATACATCACCTCGTCTTCTTTCAGGTCGTATTTCCTCAGGAACTGCTCGTAGGTCTTGATTTTCACCGAGCAGCCCACGTAGATGTCCTGCACACCCAGTCCCACATAGCGCACACGGATGCTGTCGACGTTGGCGCCCGTCATGATGGCTATGCGCAGTCCCATCTTCACAGCCAGTTGTATGGCATAGCCGTCCTTGATGTTCACCGTTCGAAGGGGCAGGCCGTCGGGAGCCAGTGTAATGGTCTCTGCCGAGAGCACGCCGTCTACGTCGAAGATAATAGCGCGTATCTTTCTTAAATCATAGTTTATCATTGTCAGTACATAGTTTATCGTTGGCGGTAGCATGTATGCTTTTGCTCATGATGTCGTATATCTGCTGCATTGCGGGATTGTGAGCCAGCAATGTCTTCTGGGCCTCAATAACGTTCTCGTCATACCGCACGGCAGGCCCTGTCTGTGCGTCACGCGGGTGCATCGTCCTGATTTTCTCGGCAGTCTCGGCTATAAGCGGCAGCATCACGTCGAACGTCAGGCCGTGCTGCTCCAGTATCTTTGCAGCAAGGGCATAGCAGTGGTTGGAGAAGTTGCAGGCGAAGACAGCGGCCAGATGCAGATGCCGACGGTCTTCGCTCGACAGTTGCTGCACATGACTGCTCACTGAGCACGCTATCTCGCGGGCGGTCAGTAAGGCGTTCTCATCGCTGCCCTCAATAAAGAAAGGTACGCTGCTGAAGTCTACCAGTCTTTCCTTTGAGAAGGTCTGCATAGGGTAGATGACGCCACAGGGACGGTGGTCGCCGAATACCGACATAGGTATCGACCCGGCGGTGTGGAAAAACGCCTGCCCTGCCCTACCCTGCTTCAGTCGCTCTATGACAGTGGGCAGCACGGCATCTTTCACAGCCAGGATAAAGGCATCGGCCTCAGGAGGAAGCAGGTCGAGATTGTCGGTGGGAAAACCACCGACCACAGAACCCAAAGCATCGGCCGAGGCCAGCGTGCGGCTATAGACGGCCACAATGCGGTGCCCCTTCTCGCTGAGTGCCCTCGCCAGGTTCGTTGCCAGCCGACCGGCTCCTACAAAGACTAATTTCATTTCGATATTTCGTTATTTGGACTATTAGCGATGATTAAAAGAACAACTTGGGACAATTCTCTACAACTCGAATGTTATCTGCTTAGCAATCTAATTTAGTTTGCCGTGCAATCTAATTTGATTTGTTTTCCAAACTAATTTAGTTTGTGTTGCAATCTAATTTAGTTTGTGTTGCAATCTAATCTAGTTTACGAACTGTTTTACCACAGATTATACATGCGAAAGTTGTATCTATTACTTTAAAATTTATTCAGATGAACGTTTTCCCACTTCAATTTGTCTTCGTTCTGAGGCTTGCGCTCATCGGCCTTGTGACCAAAGGCAATGACGCAAAGCACGCTGTAGTTCTCGGGTATATCCAGTATGCCTCGAATCACGGTGTCGGCACTCGTACCGTCGCTCAGTCCCCGGCCGCGCATCTGAACCCAGCAGGAGCCTAATCCCAGTTCTTCGGCCTGATATTGCATGGAGATAGCGGCAATCGAGCCATCCTCTATCCAGCAGTCGTTCTGAACAGGGTCGCCCAGAACGACGACGGCCAGCGGGGCACCCTTGATAAACTGCCCGCCCATGTCCTTGGCATCGGCGAGTTTCTCCAAGTCTGTCTTATCGTCAACCACAATGAACTGCCACGCACGCTGTCCCTTTGACGTTGGGGCCATCAAGGCGGCACGTAGTATCATTTTCACGTTCTCACTGTCTATCTCCTGCTCAGTGAACTTACGGTGCGAGCGGCGCATTTGCGCCAATGTTTTGAAGTCTGTCATTTGGTATATTTTTATAATGCGCTGCAAATTTACATATTTTTCTTGTATTATTCAAAAAAATTTCTTACTTTTGCACGAAATATTTAAACATTAAAAACCAAACTATTATGTTAACAAACATTCCATTTGCTTTTTGGCTGGTGCCCATTGCATCTGTTGTGGCACTGAGTATGGCCTATCTGTTTTTCCGTTCGATGATGAGCGCCGACGAGGGCACGCCCCGCATGCGTGAGATTGCCGGACATGTGCGCCGAGGTGCTATGGCCTACCTGAAACAGCAATACAAGGTGGTGCTGATTGTGTTTATCGTCCTGGCTGTTATCTTCTCCATCATGGCCTACGGCTTTGGCGTACAGAATCCCTGGGTGCCCTTTGCCTTCCTGACGGGCGGTTTCTTCAGTGGTCTGGCAGGCTTCTTCGGCATGAAGACGGCTACCTACGCCTCGGCACGCACGGCCAATGCCGCTCGCAAGAGTCTGGACGGAGGCCTGAAAATAGCCTTCCGCAGCGGTGCCGTGATGGGACTTACCGTCGTGGGCTTGGGACTGCTCGACATAGCCGTCTGGTTCCTCATCCTGAACACTTTCGATGCCGACGGCCTGATTTCTATTACTACCACGATGCTGACCTTCGGCATGGGTGCCTCTACTCAGGCGCTGTTTGCCCGTGTAGGCGGCGGTATATATACGAAGGCGGCCGATGTAGGTGCCGACATCGTAGGTAAGGTGGAGGCCGATATTCCCGAGGACGATCCGCGTAACCCCGCCACGATAGCCGACAATGTGGGCGACAATGTTGGCGACGTGGCCGGTATGGGTGCCGACCTCTACGAGAGTTACTGTGGCTCTATCCTGTCGACTGCAGCCCTGGGTGCTGTGGCCTTTGCCGCTTCCGGCGAGATGCAACTCAAGGCTGTTATCGCGCCAATGCTGATTGCCGCCGTAGGCGTGTTCCTCAGTATCTTTGGCATTTATCTCGTTCGCACCAAGGAAGGTGCCACGATGAAAGACCTGCTCCACTCGCTCTCGCTGGGCACGAATGTTTCGGCTGTGCTCATAGCCGCTGCTACGTTTGGCATCCTCTATATGCTGCAGATTGACAACTGGCAGGGACTTTCCTTCTCAGTTATCACGGGTCTGGCTGCAGGTGTCATCATCGGACAGGCTACCGAGTATTATACCTCTCACAGTTACAAACCCACGCAGAAAATCTCTGAGGCTGGTCTGACAGGTTCGGCCACTGTTATAATAAAAGGTATAGGCACCGGCATGATGTCTACTTGCATACCAGTAGTGACCATTGGCGTAGCCATCATGCTAAGTTATCTCTGTGCCAATGGCTTTGTGCTCGACATGAATGCCGCCGCCCTCTCGCAGGGTCTTTATGGCATTGGTATCGCCGCCGTGGGCATGCTCTCAACACTGGGCATCACACTGGCAACCGATGCTTACGGCCCCATTGCCGACAATGCCGGCGGCAACGCCGAGATGAGCGAACTGGGCGAGGAAGTGCGCCATCGCACAGATGCCCTCGACGCCCTGGGCAACACCACTGCCGCCACGGGTAAGGGCTTCGCCATCGGTTCTGCTGCCCTCACCGCATTGGCTTTGCTGGCATCATATATAGAAGAGGTGAAGATTGCGATGCACCGCTCTGGCGACTATATCGTGAACCTGGCCGGTGAGGAAATCGACGCGCTGAATGCCTCCATCCCTGATTTCATGAACTATTTCCAGGTGAACCTAATGAACCCGCGCGTGCTCGTGGGAGCCTTCATCGGTGCTATGGCTGCGTTCCTGTTCTGCGGACTCACCATGGAGGCCGTCGGACGTGCAGCCCAGAAGATGGTTGAGGAGGTGCGCCGCCAGTTCCGTGAGATTAAAGGCATACTTGAAGGCACAGGCACGCCCGACTACGGCTCGTGTGTAGAGATCTCCACCCGTGCTGCCCAGCACGAAATGATTATCCCCTCGCTCCTGGCCATCGCCATCCCCATCATTGTAGGCTGTGTGCTTGGCATTGCCGGCGTTCTGGGTCTGCTGGTAGGCGGTTTGTCAAGTGGCTTTACGTTGGCAGTATTCATGGCCAATGCCGGCGGTGCCTGGGACAACGCGAAGAAGATGGTAGAGGAGGGTAACTTCGGCGGCAAGGGCTCTTTTGCTCACAAAGCCACCATTGTGGGCGACACCGTGGGCGACCCCTTCAAGGACACCAGCGGTCCCTCGCTTAATATTCTCATCAAACTGATGTCGATGGTAAGCATCGTCATGGCCGGCCTCACTGTGCTATGCTCGTAAATCATAAAAAATTAAATTGTTTATAGTTCTAATTTCGATAGTTCTATTCTAAAACACAAAAATTTAGAGATAACAGATAAATGACACTCATCAAGAGATTCAAGGAAATAGTCAGGTATAATGAAGGGCGTGTTGCTGTAAAAGACAGCAGCCAAGCCATTACTTTCAAACAATTGGACGTATGGTCGGACAGCATCGCAGAGGCGATTCTGGAAAGAGTAACATATAGTGATGACAGATGTTTTATCGGAATCTACGGCCAGCGCAGCGTGGCTCTGGTGGCTATGTATCTTGGCGTATGGAAAGCAGGATTTGCCTACCTGCCCTTAGACCCGGCGCATACGGCAGCACGCCAGAAAAATATCATCAACGACTGTGTACCTGCACTTATCCTGACCGACATGGTGTGTCTGCCTCCCATTATTGAGGGGTTCAACTGTCTGAATATATCCAATGTATGCAAAACGGGGACAGGAAAGGAAGTGAGAACACCTGCCCCACCCTGCAAGTATGCCTATATGATCTATACCTCGGGCACCACCGGCCAGCCAAAGGGTGTGCCTATCCTGCAAGAATCGCTGGAAAACCTGATTGAGGCACGCCAGGAGTTTATTCCCTCGGCAGAGAATACGATGGAACTGTGCTACGCCAGCATCTCGTTCGACGCTTCTGTCTGGGAAACCTTCCCCGCACTACTCACCGGCACGGCTCTCTATGTGGCCAACGAAGAGGAAAGACACAACCCCCAGTTGCTGTTGGATGTGCTGGAGAAGGAGCAGGTTTCGGTGGCTACCATTCCTCCCGTGATGCTCAGCATGATGCCCTACAAACCACTGACGGGCCTGAAATACTTGGTGGTGGCGGGTGAGAAATGTGGTGAGGCAACCATCAAGAAGTGGCAGCAGACGTGCCAGGTGATTAATGCCTACGGACCTACGGAGACAACGGTGTGCGCAACAGCCTGCCTGCTGGATGCCAACAGTCATCCCAACGATATTGGCACGCCGCTGCGCAACACGCTCTGCTTTATTCTCGACGAGCGCCAAAAACCAGTGGCCAAGGGCGAAAAGGGAGAGTTGTATGTAGGAGGAATACAATTGACTGAAGGCTACTGGCATGACGAGAAACTGAATGCTGAGAAGTTCTTCGTGTTGCCCGACGTGGCGAATGGTAGCCGGCTGTATGCTACCGGCGATATTGCCTACTACGACGAGCAGGGCCATATCGTTTTCTGCGGCCGCAAGGACTTTCAGATAAAGATTCACGGCTTCAGGGTGGAACTGGGAGAGGTACAGTCGGCTATCGAGCAGAACCCGCATGTGAGTGCCGCTGCCATTGAGGCAGTCGAGCAGGGCAGCATGCGTGCGTATGTGGTGACCGACGGCAGCGGCTTTAATATGGACCAGTTAAGGGCTTATCTCACAGAAATACTGCCGCCGTATATGATTCCCACCACGCTGTTTGAAGTGGCCGATATACCTTATAATATTAATGGCAAGACCGACTTCACACAGTTGCGCCAACTCTACCAACAGTATAGTTCAGAGTGCCACGAGGACAATCCTGAGTGTGCTACTGCAGGGCAGGACACACAGTTACAGGATGACATAGAACGCCGTATCGCCCTTATATGGAGTGCGGTGCTGGAGAAACAGGCACCCAACGACAACACCGTGCATTTCTATGAATATGGCGGTGACTCGGTAACCACCATCCTCATGAACCAGATGCTGGAAAAAGAATTCAGCATAACACTCAGCATCAGCGAAGTGTTTAAAGACCTGCATCTGAACACTATTGCCCAATTGGTAAGGGAAGCCATACCTGCCAAGCACCAAAGGATAATACGCACAGGCGTACGCAACAGAGTGCCAATTCCTACGCATCTGCACGACCTGTTTATGCACAGTTGCCTATCGGAAGAGACATCCAAAGCCTATAATCTGGCCATCATCATACCTTTCGACAACGATCTGAACCTCGATTTGCTGTATAGGGCTTGGAACCTGATGCGCCTGACGCATGATGCACTTCGCTTCAAGTTTGTGCTCAACGCCGTGGGACAACCAGAATTGTACTTGATGCCCTACGACAGCGAACCGTCGATACCCGTGGTTGAGGCGAAAGAGGATGAACTATGGGCAGATGCCAACGAGCGGCTGGCAACACTCATACAGTACGACCATCTCTACACGCCAGTGCTTTATCATAAGCCCGACGGCGACTATCTGTTTGTCCTGTTTATCCATCACTTGATTTCCGACGGCTGGACGGCAGGCATCATCAAGCAGCAGTTGAAGAAAATCTACAACACGCTAACTGGCAATCATCAGTTCTACCTGCCACATCTAACCTACAACTACATTGACTATGCCATAGACAAGACAGAGCACGAGGCAGAACAGAAACAGCGTCACAGCAGTTATTGGAAAGGCTATCTGAACGATGTGGCCGATCTGCAATTGCCCTATCGCCAGTCGGCTACTATTGGTTCTTCAGACTATGCAGCCTGCTACGAGCAAGAAACGCTGCCCGCCGAAGCAAGCCAAAAACTTCAGTCGTTATGCGGCAAATATCATGTCACGCTTTTTACTTTGCTCTCGGCTGCCTATATGTCGGTGCTGTCACGGTATTGCCGTCAGGACAACTTTGTGGTGGGTTACCCCTCGGCAGGCAGGACTTCAAACTTATATTCAGACATCATAGGTTATTTCGTTCATACACTGCCACTTAGATACCGCTCAGAATATAAGAATCAGTCGGCCTTGTCGTTCTGTAAACAGGTGAAGGCTGATGTTATGGAAGGCGAAAACCATCTGCTGCCGTTAAGCCAGATTATTTCGGCAATGGACCAGCCTTCGGGCATGGTAGACTGTCCGCTTATACAGACCATACTGTCGGTAGAGGATGCGGGATTCGAGAATCAGCATCTGTATAATAAATATGCCCACTTCCCCCTAACGCTGCTTGTCGTCAAGGAGGCAAAGGGGCTGAAGTGTCAGTGGATGTATCGCCAGGCACTCTTTACTGCTGACAGCATCAAGACGCTGTCGCATTGTCTGGTCAATATGCTGACCCGCATTGCCGACAATCCGGAGAAGCCTCTGGGCAAACTGGCAATGACTTCCGACAATGACATTGCCGAGGTAAAAACTGCTAATACCGTCTTCCCGCTTGTCACACCCAAGGAAACTATCATCGACCTGTTTAAGGAGCAAGTCGGAAACAGCAGCCATCCGTGGATTATCAAGGATAGCAACAGCCAGTTGTCGTTCAACGAGTTCGACCAACAGTCAGACAGCGTGGCCGAATGTTTGCTCCGTCGGGTTCACAATCATGCTGCTACGGGATTGTTTATGAACCGTTCTGTCAAGGCTATTGTGGCCATGATGGGTATTCTGAAGGCCGGTAATATGTATGTGCCCTTGGATAAGAGTTATCCCGCAGAGCGTCTCAAGACGATGATAGCCGACAGCCAGATGAGCAGCATCGTGTGCAATCGCGAACTGGCCGATGATGTGCGTCAACTCAACCTGCCGCCAAGCATTAATGTCCTGATATATGATGACTGCATAGACCAGCAACTGCCGCTCACCAGCCAGCCACAACCCATTGACAGCCAGACGCCGGCGTATATGATCTATACATCAGGAACGACAGGCAAGCCAAAAGGTGTCGTCGTGACTCACGGCAACGTGGTCTCTTTTGTCAAGAATGGCCTGAAAGGGCGGTTCCAGCCTACTGCCCACGATGTTGTGCTGCAGTATTGCTCCTACCTGTTCGATGTTTCCATCAACGATATTTTTGCTTCCATCCTGCAAGGTGCACAATTGATATGTATTGACGAGGAAGAGCGTCGCGATCCTGACCGCCTCTTTGCCATTCTTGAAAAAGAGAAAGTGACACAGGCCTACATTGCTCCCGCTTTCCTGCTGGCCTGCAACCGTGATGTGCCCGAAACGCTGAAGACCCTCATCGTGGGTGGCGAGAGTCCCAGCCAGACACTTGTTGACCGCTACGTGCAGCATGTAACGATGATCAACGGATACGGGCCGACGGAGAACACGGTATTCAGCACCTCGCACAACTACACCACCTCCCTACTCCATGATGCCAACTGTATAGGCAAAGGGCTGCCCGGCGTTACTTGCTACGTGCTCGACGATTTCGGCCACCCTGTGCCAAAGGGCTGCCCAGGCGAGTTGTATCTTGGCGGCCTACAGGTGTCACCGGGCTATTATAACAGGCCCGAAATCAATGCCGAACGTTTCATCAGCAACCCCTTTGTAACGGAAGACGATGAGCAACTTGGCCAGAACACACGCATCTATGCCACCGGCGATATTGTGAGGCAGGATGCCGAGGGTAATATCTTCTACCTGGGACGCAAGGACTTCCAGGTAAAGATTCGCGGTTTCAGGGTGGAACTGCACGAGATAGAAACCGTATTGGCCCGACATCCTGAGGTAGACCAGTGCATCGTACAGGTGCAAGGACAGGATGTGAGCACGGTGCTGGTGGCATACGTCATTTCGCCTAATCCCAGCCTGACTTCCAAGCAACTGAGAGCATACCTGACTCAGTATCTGCCGGCCTATATGGTGCCCGACGACTGGTTTATTGCCCAACAGTTGCCGCTGAACGCAAGCGGAAAGATTGACCGCCGCAACCTGCCGAAGGCTACGACCGAGGCAGAAGGCTCCTCCGTAACTGACGGTTTACCCGACGGGGGCGACACTCAAACTGAGGAATTTACTGAAGAAGAGACGAAGACCATTACCTTAGTGGCACGTGTAGCCGATATTCCTGCTGCCAACATCGGGCTGGATGATGATTTATACAGCGAGCACGGCCTCAATTCCCTGCATGTATTGGAACTGGCACATCAACTATCCAACCGAGGCTACAACATTCATCCCACCGACTTCTATCGCCAGAACACCATCAGGAAACTGTCGGCCTTCCTGGAGTCGGACGAATGTAAGAAAGGACTGACCGACAAGCAGATAGACGACCGCATCTGCTACTTTGCCACCCCCGACGACCTCAACAAGCCTATCATCGTCGTTGCAAGCGGCTACCCGCACTACGAGTGGTTCTACGGCAACTTCCATCGGCTGTTTGAGAAGGACTATACTATCGTGGTCATCGAGACTCCCAATGAACTGTATGACCTCAGAAGAGACTTGGAACCTTCGGCCGATGCGATGATTGAGGAGTACATCCGTCTGCTGAGACCTATTGCTGAACGCCGTCCTATCGCTGGCATCACAGGCCTGTGCTTTGGTGGCGACATTGCCCTGAAAGTAGCCGTCAGGCTGAATCAGTATCATCTGTCAAAACCCGTGGTTTTCGATGTTGACGGCTATGCCTGCAGGTCGGAGTATGAAGAATGGAGTTATCTGGAGCAAGAGGGCGTGTCGGATGAAGTCAACGACAGGCGAAACGAGGTAATGGCCAAACTATCGAAGTCGTTCGTCCAGGAGTATTATCCCGGCACCGTCTATCTGTTCAGGGCAACCATCTTTGCCGATGAGCCCGGCCAGTCGAAAGAGCGCGGCGAGGAACTGTTCCCGATAAACTGTGCCAACTGGGCAAAGTCGCAGCCCGACCTGAAAGTGGTGCTGATGGATTTCGTACACATGGATTTGGTGGTCAAGACCGAATCTGTGATGCGTATCAAGCACTATGTTGACTTGGAATTACTGAAAAAAGAGTCCTAATAAAACGAAAAAAAAGGCTCATAACATAAGATTTTGCTATTTCTACTTTGCAATTTAAAGGAAATATTGTATCTTTGCACACAGTATAAAACAAATCTGTGAATGGAAGCCTTTTTCAGAACTCATCGCTACCTGGTTGAGCATGTTAATGCTCCTGTCCGTCGTACACTGATGGACGAGATTGACTGGAACGACCGGCTAATTGGCATCAAGGGAACACGCGGCATCGGCAAGACAACCTTTCTGCTGCAATATGCAAAAGAGAAGTTTGATATAAACGACCGGCAGTGCCTATATATCAACATGAACAATTTCTATTTCCAAAGTCATGGTATTGCCGATTTTGCCGGATCATTCTATCATAAAGGAGGCCGTGTGCTGCTTATTGACCAGGTGTTTAAGCAGCCCGACTGGAGCACCGAACTGAGGAAATGCTATGACCTGTATCCGGGACTGAAAATTGTGTTCACCGGCAGCAGCGTGATGCGACTGAAAGACGAGAATCCTGAACTTAACGGCATCGTGAAGAGTTACAACCTGCGCGGTTTTTCCTTCCGCGAGTTCATCAACCTGCTCACTGGCAACGAGTTCCGTCCATACACTTTAGAAGAGATTCTGAAAGACCATGAGCGCATTATCAAGCAGATACTGCCTAAAGTGCTGCCCAACCGCTATTTCCAAGACTACATACACCACGGATTCTATCCTTTCTTCCAGGAGCACCGCAACTACTCTGAGAATCTGCTCAAGACCATGAACATGATGACCGAAGTAGACATCCTGCTCATCAAACAGATTGAACTGAAATATCTTACAAAAATAAAGAATCTATTCTATCAGTTGGCCGAAGACGGGCCGAAGGCTCCCAACATCAGCAAACTGGCACAGGACGTAGAGACCAGCCGTGCCACGGTAATGAACTATATCAAGTATCTGGCCGATGCCCGACTTATCAACATGATATATCCCGTAGACGAAGAGTTTCCCAAGAAACCGTCGAAGGTGATGCTCCACAACTCCAACCTGCTCTACGCTATCTATCCCATCCACGTAGAAAAGCAAACGGCTATGGAAACTTTCTTTGTCAATACGCTATGGAAAGACCATAAAGTAAACCAGTCGGGGCGTGACCAGTTCTATACAGTCGATGGCAACTTGAAGTTCCGAGTATGCGATGCCAGCCTCCACAACAAGATTCGCTATATGCCCGACACTATCTACGCCCGCTACAACACCGAGATTGGCAAGGGCAACCAGATACCGCTCTGGCTATTGGGATTCCTATACTAATCCACCCCTTCAACAACGAATATCTTACCTCACCGTCATGTGGAAGCATCCCTGCTTCACTTCATACTTGATATAGCAGCGGTTCTGGCGGCGCATATCGTTGAGCACCTCGCTGAGAATAAACTTCAGGGAGTCGTTGCGCACCTCCCGACGACGCGGACCGTCAGGGTCTTCCACCGTCTGGTAACGATTGTAGCAGATGTCTATTGTAGTGCCATAGAGGTGGCACGAATTCTCTGTTGCATTACCATTATGCCGGCGCAACTTCACCACATCCTCTTCGGTACGCAGCACGCTGGTCACGATAAATCGATGCAGGGGAACACCCTTCACCTGCAGACTGTCGAAGAAAGCCTGCCCGATGTCCTGCAACATAATGGCAGCACGGGGAGTCAGATAAGGAATACTGCTGTAGAGGGGGTCTATATAATAATAAGGTGAACAGCCCACATACACCAGTTCGTTCTTGCGGGCCTCGGCATCCAGCCGGTTTTTCACCGGCTTGACGCCCCAACGGTTGGCAGCACCCAACTGCACACTGTTGCTGTCGGGAAAAGCCTTCTGATAACTGGGCACGCTCGTAATGGGATGATAACGCTCGCCATCGGCCACATAGCGGGCCGAAGCCGGAGGCATTTGAGCAGGGAAGGCCTGTGCCGCCGTCGCCTTGACGGTGCCCACGCTGTCGGCAGCCCCTGTCATCGCCGGCTGCACGGCAATGCCGGGGAAAGCGCAACGCACCAGCGACAGCACCATCACCACGATGCCAAAAACCTCTAAAAACCTATGTTTACGTATGTCTTGATTCATATTTATCCAAATGGCCTGCAAAGGTACAAAGAAAAAATGAGAAAGCGGAAGCAAGAAGAGATTATTTTTGCACAGAATGCTTCTTCTTTCAGTTTTTTTTCGTACCTTTGCATCAAATTATTCTGAACGAAAGCAAAAAAAACAACAAAACAGTAATACAAGTATGGAAGACTACGGATTGATTGGTTCGATTATTATCGGAGGCATCGCCGGCCTGCTGGCTGGCAAGTTGATTAAGGGTGAGGGTTACGGCTGCTTCATCAATGTGCTGCTGGGCTTGTTTGGCAGTGCCCTGTGCAGTTGGCTCTTTGGTTTCCTGCACATCCCTGAATGGGGCGGCCTGCTGGGACATATTGGCACGGGCACCATCGGTGCTATCATCATCGTCTACGTGTCATCACTGCTCAGGAAGAAGTAAAATAAAGTTTAGATAAATTCAAATCTTTGCAATAATTGTCTCTGGTTTTCGTTATAATAAAGGTTTATAGCGAATAAGAAGATTTGAAAAGACTAATATATCTCTTGTTGCTTATCGTTGTGACTACGGCTATCTGGCCTCAGCGAGTACGCAGGAACAACGACATGCCGCGGAGTGAAAACAGAGGCGCACAGACATCTTCAAACGAAGACAAAAAGCCTGTGCCAAAGGCGCAGCCCAAGGGGGTGGCGGTCGAGGATGAGAGCATCCCCGACTCTTTGCTGCATGCCCGCTGGAAGATTCAGAAGACGGCCCCCGTGCTGACTGCCGACCTGGACTCGAGCGCACTAGACCTGAAGATGCCTGAGAACGTGAAGCAGGAGGTGGAGTACAACGACTCGCTGAATCTGTACTACGTCGGTTCGAAAATCGGCGACTCGTATCTCAACGCCCCCATAGTGATGACGCCCGAGGAATATATGCGTTGGAGCGAGCGCAGGGCCCGCCAGCAGTTCTTCAGACAGAAGGATGCGGAGAACGTGAAGACCAAGGGCAAGGAAAAGTTTGACTTCTCGGACATGCACTTCGACCTGGGCCCCGCTGAGAAAATTTTCGGTCCTGGCGGCGTGAGGGTGAAGACTCAGGGAACGGCCGAACTGAAAGTAGGTGCGACGCTGAAGGATATTGACAATCCGAGCCTGCCCATCAGAAACAGGAAAACCAAATCGTTTGACTTCGACGAGAAGATAAACCTAAACGTTAACGGCAAGGTGGGCGACAAGGTGAACATGAACCTGAACTATAACACGGATGCCACCTTCGACTTTGATACAAAGAACCTGAAACTGAAGTACGACGGCAAGGAAGACGAGATTATCAAACTGGTGGAGGCAGGCAACGTGACCTTCCCTTCGAACAACTCTCTGGTTCAAGGTGCTTCGAGCCTCTTTGGTATACGTACCGACATGCAGTTTGGCAAACTGAAACTGCAAACAGTAATATCGCAGAAGAAGAGCACCTCGAAGAGCGTATCAAGCAAGGGCGGCACACAGACCCACCCCTACGAAATCGACGTAGCAGACTATGAAGAGAACCGCCACTTCTTCCTCTCCCATTTTTTCCGTGAGACCTACGACAAAGCCATGACGACACTGCCCAACCTGACTACGGGCGTGAAAATTAACCGTATAGAGGTATGGGTGACAAACAAGAGCGGCACAACATCGAACTCACGCAATATCGTGGCCTTCGGCGAAATGGGCGAAGGCACCTACATAGTGAACAAGCGGTGGAATCCCACGGGGCTGAGGGTGCCGAGCAACCAAGCCAACGATCTATATAACACGCTGGTTCAGAACATAGACACAGCCTCGCGTTCAATAGATTATGTATCGACAAAGTTGGAGACACTCGAGCGTGTCACTGGCGGCGTGGACTACGAGAAACTGGCATCGGCCCGCCTGCTCACGTCGAGTGAGTATACCCTGAACGAAGCACTGGGATATATCTCACTGAAGACCAGTCTGCAGACCGATCAGGTTATTGCCGTGGCGTTTGAATATACCTACGGTGGTCAGACATATCAGGTGGGAGAATTCTCTACCGACCTGACTCAGACCGACAAGTGCCTGTTTGTGAAAGCCCTGAAGAACACGTCGAACAATCCCACGCAGCCCAACTGGCGCCTGATGATGAAAAACGTGTACTACCTGGCATCGAAAGTGGAGAAAGACAGGTTCAGGATGGATATCAAATACCAGAGCGACACCACCGGTACCTACCTCACCTATCTGCCCGAGGAGTCACTTAAGCAGACCACGCTGCTGAAGGTGATGGGCCTTGACCGCTTGGATGCCAACATGAAAGCCCATCCTAACGGACAGTTTGACTTTGTGCAGGGCTATACTGTGAACAACGGCCGCATATTCCTGCCTTCTGCCGAGCCCTTCGGCGAATATCTGCGCAATTATCTCAAGGAGAAAGGCATGGAGTCGCTGGCTGACAAATACTGTTTCGACCAACTCTACGACTCCACCAAGACCGTAGCCAAGCAGAATGCAGAGAAAGACAAGTTTATACTGACCGGACAATTCAAGGGTAGCAGTGCCAATGTTATCTCGCTGGGAGCCTACAACGTGCCGCAAGGCTCGGTGAAGGTAGTGGCCGGCGGCGTGGAACTGCAGGAGGGCTCTGACTACTCGGTAGACTATTCTGCCGGCGAGGTAACGATCCTGAACCAGAGCATCATAGATGCCGGCACCAACGTCAGCGTGTCGCTGGAAGACAACACCAGCTACGGCATGCAGCGCAAGACAATGCTCGGCCTCAACTGGGAGTACGATTTCAACAAGAACTTCTCACTGGGCGGCACTTTGATGCACTTGAGCGAGCAACCGCTAACCACTAAGGTGACCATGGGCGAAGAGCCTCTGAAAAATACTATCTGGGGCCTGAACGTGAACTGGAAGCAGGAGAGCCAGTGGCTTACCAACATGCTCGACAAACTGCCGCTGCTGCATGTGACCCAGCCCTCACAGATAACGTTTACCGGCGAGTTTGCCAAACTTATTGCCGGCAGTGCCAGCGGCACGCAGGACAATGCCTCGTATATCGACGACTTCGAGAATACCAAGGACCTGCGCGA
>JAEEGL011303275.1_pt1 | contig 21208 bp, 22 predicted proteins | sample 9134231 | NCBI WGS metagenome assembly JAEEGL01 (sample SAMN16246548, study PRJNA631951) | gut metagenome | biome: gut microbiome; feature: rumen; material: fiber-attached | host: Bos | place: Iran: Karaj | collected 2018-10 | reverse complement strand
CGCTCGGTGAAGATGTACTGCTTCATCTTCGGGTTCCAGCGACGGGTCTGGTGTCCGAAATGGACGCCTGCTTCCAACAGTTGTTTCATTGAGATCACGGACATGATAAATAAACCTCCTCGTTTTTAGTTTGTCCTCCTCCCGTTTCCCAAGGCGTAACCCCAGAGGGGACGAGCCGCCGATCCGCGGGAGTGCGTGATACCTTGCCTATTATACACAGGTCGATGCCCGATTGCAAGCCCCAATTTACGGGTTTTGCAAGGTTTTTTGGGGATTTTGCATACGTGCGGGCAGGCAAATAAAAAAATCCTCCCGCGTGGGGAGGATCGCTGTTTGATTTTGCTTACGCTTCCTCTTCTTCGTCGCCGTCCGCCATCTCGTCGAGGATTTCGAGGAATTCATTGAAAACCTCGTCCAGAAGAATGTCGTTCTGGATCGGGACGTAGCGCTCGCCGTCGGGGGATTTGACGACCTCCAGAATCACGACTTCGTCCTCGCCCACGTTTTCCACATCGTCCAAGGGAATCAGCGCCGCATAGCGCTTCTTTTCATAATCGAACGTGGCGACGAGATCGAATTCGACCTCCTTGCCCTGTTCGTCGATCAGCGTAACCAGTGTGTTTTGTTCTTCCATATGTTTCTCCTATCTGTTGATCCGTTCAGCAATCCTTCGGCTTACGCCGCAGGATGACATGCCGTTCTTCTGCCGGAAACGAACGATTCAGCCGTTCGGGTGGCTGTCCATATACCCCTGCAGAATCAGCACCGCGGCGAGCTTATCGATGACCTTTTTTTGCTTCCCGCGGGAGATATCCGCGTCGACCAACACGCGGCGCGCCGCCATGGTGGTTAAGCGTTCGTCAAAGAAGAGCAGCTCGCCGTCCCATTGCTTTTGAATCGCTTCGGCAAAGCGCTGCACCTTTTCGCCCTGCTCGCCGATCGTGCCGTTCATGTTCATCGGCAGACCCAAAAGCAGACGGCACGGAGCGTACCGTCCGAGCATCTCGACGATATGTGCCACGTCCTTTTTGACGCTCTCCGTCCGCCAATAGGTTTCCACGCCCTGCGCGGTGATCCACAGCGGGTCGGAGACCGCGACTCCGATGCGTTTGTCGCCGACGTCGAGCGCGACCATGCGGGGCTTGAATGCTGCTCCACGTAGAAGCGGACCCGCTCTTCGATGAGCTCGTCGCGTTCCATGCGCAGAATGAGGTAGCGCGCGTTGTTGTGGATGGTGATGTAGGTGGGATCGCCCGAAAGAAGATATCCGACGATCTGATTGACCGGATCATAGCCCTTTTCGCGCATTGCCGCATAGGCGGTCATGAGGACATCACGCGCCGTCCGTGCATCCTTGGGCACGGTGAACTGTTGTGTATCGCCTTTGTATTCCATTGCGTTCACCTCCGCTTGTATTATACCGTATCCGATTTGCAAATGCAAACCCTCCCGCAAAGAAAATCACATTATTTTCGCAATCGGAATATCATGCAAAAAACGAATGAGGAGGAACTATATGAAACGAACGTTTTCGATCATGATCGCGCTGCTGCTGTTGCTTCTGCCGCTTGCCTGCAAGGGTGCGGATCGGGGAACCGTCACGCTGCAGCTGCACGAGGTCACGCGGTCCGTGTTCTATGCGCCGCAGTACATCGCGCTGAGCCTCGGCTTCTTTGAGGAGGAAGGTCTGCATGTGGAGATCACGACCTCCGGCGGCAGCGAAAAGGCGATGACCGCGCTGCTTTCCGGCGAAGCCGACCTGTGCCTTGCGGGTCCCGAAACCGGCGTCTACGTGATGAATGAGGGCAAGGAGGATCATCCGGTCATTGTCGGACAGCTGACCAAGCGCGACGGCTCGTTCTTGATTGCACGCGAACCGGCAGCGTCGTTTTCGTGGGATGATTTGAAAGGCAAGACGATCATCGGCGGACGCGCCGGCGGCATGCCGATCATGACGCTGCGCTGGGTGATGGCACAGAACGGACTGATCGACGGGGAAAACTGCACGATCATCGATTCGATCCAGTTCAATCTGATGGCGGGCGCGTTTGAGGGCGGCGAAGGCGATTACGTGACGCTGTTCGAGCCGACCGCAACGGAGTTTCAGAAAGCCGGAAAGGGCTATATCGTGGCAAACATCGGGCTCGAATCCGGTGAAGTCCCCTACACCTGCTATTTCGCCGCACAGAAGATGATTGAGGAACACCCCGAGCGCATCGAAGCGTTCCTCCGCGCGATCTATAAGGCACAGCAGTGGATTGAAACCGCAAGTGACGAGGACGCCGCAGAGGCGATGCAGCCCTATTTCCCCGACGCATCGCTCGACAGTCTCAAAGCGGTCGTCAAATCGTACCGTGAGACGGACTCCTGGATGAAGAATCCGATCATGCAGGAGAGCGCCTATGAGCGTCTGCTCACGGTCATCGACTTCAACGGCGAGCTGTCCGGCCGCCCCGCCTTTACGGCGCTGGTCGACAACACCTTTGCAAAGAAGGTCGTCGGAGAATAACGCGGACTGCCGGAATAATACAGGCTGACTGCTGCGGGGGGACCGATGCGGTCCCTTCCGCTTCCTTGACAGCCAAAGGGCGGCATGGTACAATCGGGACAGAAAATCGGGATCGTTCGGGAGCCGTTTATGAAAGTTTCGTCCGTACTGTGCAAGGTGTTCGCCGCCGTCTTTGCCGCCCTGTTCTTCTGGGTGCTGCTGTTGGCGATCGTGCATTCCGCAGTCAGCGATTACTATCTGCCTTTGGCGCTCGCACCGGCGCTTGTTCTGCTGCTTCCGCTGCTATGGAAAAAGGGGCGTGCGTTCTATCGCCGCATCCCCGACGCCGTTCTCACACGCGTGTTTCTCGTGCTCTGCGCCGTCGCGCTCGTCGGTATGCTCTATGTCTCGTACCGCCTGCGGCTGACGTTCGGAGCGGATACCTGGGACTTTGCGCGGATCCATACCGACGCCTATGCCGCCGCGTCCGGCGAGGGTGAGATTCCCCTTGCCTATTATGTGAAATATCAGAACAATCAGCTGCTGCTGCTGATTCTGTCGCTGCTCGCAAAGCTGCTTTTTTGGCTGGACCCGCATACGACGACCGGCTTGTTCCACCAATGCGCGATGGCGCTGAACTGCGTTTCGATTCTCGCCGCCGTGCTGCTGACCTTCTTTGCCGTCAAGCACGAACGCGGCGCGCATTTTGCGTTTCTCGGCGGGCTGATGCTGCTGTTCTATACGCCGCTGTGGCTCTATACGCCGATCTATTACACCGATACGATGGGACTGCCGCTGATCGTGCTGCCGCTGTTTCTTTATACGCGGCTCAGGGCGGGGCGGACGGTACGCAATATTGTGTTGTTTGCATTGATCGGCATCGTCGCCGCCGTCGGCATGAAGATGAAAGTAAGCATCGTGTTCATTCTGATTGCGATCTCGCTGTGCACGCTGCTGTTCGACCGTCTGCGCGGCAAGTGGTACCTCGTTCCGATCGGCGTCGTCTGCCTTTTGCTGACCTCCTTCGCCCTGCAGGCGGGGATTGACAAAACGATGCGGCTTACAGAGAAAGACTACGATACCTACAGCTTTCCGTATTCGCATTGGGTGATGATGTCGTTCGGCAAGAGCGGCGGCTATGACGCCGAGCTTGTCAAGTACACCGCGTCGTTCTATACGATGGAAGACAAGAAGGAAGCGGTTGCGGAAAAAACGAAGGAGCTTTTGGAGGAACGCGGCTTTGCCGGCACGGTCAGGCATATCTTTGTAACCAAGGTGCGCCGCACCTGGGGCAACGGAACGTTGAGCGCGACATACTATCTCGACAACGAACCCGTCGAAAACGGCGTGTTGCAGCAGTTGTTCACGCCGTCCGGCAAGTATTTCCGCACCGCCTACTATGGCATCGAAACCGTGCACCTGCTGTTTCTGTTCTTCATCGTGCTTTCCGGTATGCATCTGTTCCGACATCCGCGCGGCGGCGTTTTGACGATCATGCGTGTAAACGTATTCGGGCTTTTGCTGTTTCTGCTCGTATGGGAATGCAATGCGCGGTATCTGGTGCACATCTCGCCGTTTCTCATCATGACCGCAGCGGATGGCATGTCCGCGCTCGGCAGGCGAATGTAATCATTTTCCGTATGTAAAAGAACGCCCGGTCGGGCGTTCTTTTAGATTGCTTATTCGGCTTTCTTGACCGCGGGCGCGGCGGTTTTTGCCGTGCGGGTCTTGCGGCCGGCGGGCAGCTTCGGCTGCGGCTCGCCGTCGCGGATGAGCCTGGGCGGGGCGATCTTATTGATCGTGTCCGCCGTGATCTCGCAGGTCTTGACGCCCTCCTCGGACGGGATCTCGTACATGATGTTGAGCATCACGTCCTCCATGATCGCGCGGAGACCTCTTGCGCCGGTCTTGCGTTCGATCGCCTTCTTTGCGACCGCTTTGAGCGCATCCTCGGTAATCACGAGGTCGACGCCGTCCATCTCGAACAGACGGCGATACTGCCGCGCAAGCGCGTTCTTCGGCTCGGTGAGAATCTCAATCAGCGCTTCCTCGGTCAGGTTTTCGAGCGTGACAATGATCGGCACACGACCGACAAACTCCGGAATCAGGCCGAATTTCAAAAGGTCTTCGGGGAGAATGTCTTTTAAAATCGTGCCGACGTCCATCTGCTTGGTGGAACGCACCTCAGCGCCGAAGCCCATGAGCTTCGAACCCGTGCGCTTTTGGATGATCTTGTCGATGCCCGTAAACGCGCCGCCCACGATGAACAGGATGTTGGTCGTGTCAATCTGCAGGCATTCCTGCTGCGGGTGCTTTCTGCCGCCCTGCGGGGGAACGTTCGCCACGGTGCCTTCCAGGATTTTGAGCAGCGCCTGCTGCACACCTTCGCCGGAGACGTCACGCGTGATGGAGACGTTCTCGCCCTTTCTGGCGATCTTGTCGATCTCATCGATGTAGACGATGCCCATCTGCGCCTTGGCGATGTCGTAATCCGCCGCCTGAATGAGCTTTAAGAGAATGTTCTCCACGTCGTCGCCGACGTAGCCCGCCTCGGTGAGCGCTGTCGCGTCCGCCACGGCAAACGGCACATCCAGAATCTTCGCAAGCGTCTGGGCAAGCAGCGTTTTACCGCAGCCGGTCGGCCCGAGCATGATGATGTTGGACTTTTGCAGCTCCACGTCGGAGTCCTTGTCGTTAATCATGCGGATGCGCTTATAGTGGTTGTACACCGCGACCGCAAGCGCTTTTTTCGCGTCCTGCTGACCGATAACGTACTGATCGAGCGCAGCCACGATCTCCGCGGGCTTCGGTATGTCTTCCATCTCGTATGCGCTTTGCTGCTCCTTCGGCTGCTCATAGCGCATATCCTCCTGCACGATCTCGCGGCACAGCTCGACGCATTCGTTGCAGATATACACATTCGGACCCGCAATCAACTTGCGGACCTCGCTGCGCTGCTTTCCGCAGAAGCTGCAGCGCACCTTATCGAAATTGTCTCTGTCCCTGGTTGCCATACGTTATCTCCTCGGGGCGATGATCTCGTCCACCAATCCATAGGCTTTCGCCTGCTCCGCATCCATGAAGTTGTCGCGCTCGGTGTCGCGCTCAATGACCTCGAGCGGCTGACCCGTGCGATCCGCAAGGATTCGGTTCAACCGATCCTTGATACGAATGATCTGTTCGGCGTGGATACGGATATCCGTCGCCTGTCCCTGTGCGCCGCCGCTCGGCTGGTGCACCATGATCTCACTGTTCGGCAGCGCCTTGCGCTTGCCCTTCGCGCCTGCCGCCAGCAGAAACGCGCCCATGCTTGCCGCAAGCCCGACGCAGATCGTGCTGCATTCGCACTTCAGATACTGCATCGTGTCGTAGATCGCAAGACCCGCGCTCACGGAGCCGCCGGGACTGTTGATATAGAGGAAAATATCCTTGTCGGGATCCTCCGCTTCCAGAAACAGCATCTGCGCGATGACGAGGTTTGCCGTATCGTCGTCGATCGGGCCGCCGAGGAAGATGATGCGATCCTTCAGCAAGCGCGACCAGATATCGTAGGAGCGCTCGCCGTGGCCGGACTGTTCGACCACCATCGGTATCAAATTCATAAGATACCTCCCATGTTGTAAATTCGGCTTTCGCCGTTTGTTATTCGGCCGCTTTCTCCGCTTCTTCGGTTTCCACAGCCGTGTCGGAGATCAGCTGCACGGTCTTGTCGACCATCACGCGATCCGCAAGGTATTCGCGATCGCCCTGGCTGAGCTGCTGCTTGAAGGTTTCGACCTCCGTACCGCCCTGTTCCGCGTACTTTACGATCTCCGCTTCGATCTCCTCATCGGTCGCCTGCATGTTCTCCGCCTTTGCAATCGCGTCGATGACGAGCTGCATCTTGACGCGCGCTTCCGCTTCGGTGCGATAGTTCTTGCGCATGTCGGCTTCCGTCGTGTTGAGATACTTCATATAAGTATCCATATCGAGGCCGCTGCTCTGCAAACGGTACTTAAGATCCTGCATCATGTAATCGACCTGACGTTCGATCATGCAGTCCGGAATGTCGACTTCGGCGTTGTCGCATGCACCCTTGAGCGCCAGATTCTCGCGCATCGCGTCCATGTTCTTTTTCTTGTCCTCAAGCATCTTCGCCTTTTTATCCGCCTTCCATGCATCCACGGTTTCGAACTCGGAGATGTCGCCGATGAACTCGTCGTCGATCTCGGGAAGTTCCTTCTTCTGGACCGCCTTTACCGTGCAGGCGAACACCGCCGCCTTGCCCGCAAGATGCTCCGCATGGTAATCGGTCGGGAACGTCACGTTGACGTCGCGCGATTCGCCCGCCTTGATGCCGACAAGCTGATCCTCAAAGCCCGGGATGAACGTCTTGCTTCCGAGTACCAGCGTCTGGTCCTCCGCCGTGCCGCCGTCGAACTTCTCGCCGTCCACGGAACCCGAATAGTCGAGCAGCACGCGGTCGCCGTTCTCCGCCGGACGGTCGACGTCCACAAAGCGCGCCTGATTCTCGCGTTCGGCTTCGAGCGCCTTGTCGACGTCCTCGTCGCTTACAGTATAGTCCGCCTTCGGCACTGCAATACCTTTGTATTGTCCGAGTTTGACCTCGGGCTTCAGCTGCACGACGGCGTTGAATACCACGCCTTCCGCCTCGCTGATCGTTTCAATATCCACATCGGGACGGTCCACCGCGAACAGACCGTGCTCGTCGATCGCCGCGTCATACGCTTCTCCCCAGCACGCATCGAATGCGTCCTCATAGAAAATGCCCTCGCCGTACATCGATTCGATGACTTTGCGCGGCGCATGTCCCTTGCGGAAGCCCGGAACCGCATAGCGGCCCGCGGTCTTTTTGTACGCATTGTTCAACGCCTTGCGAAACGTTTCCGCATCGATCGTGATCGTCAGTTTTGCCTTATTCCCCTCTAATTGTTCCAGTTGTGCCATGTTCCTTCTCCTTACTGTATATTCCTTGCACGCCGAACCGTGTCGGCATTCTACGCCGGATTATGGTATCATACCACAACGCCCCTGTCTTTGCAAGCGCGGAACACAACTTTTCAGCGATGTTTCAAAAAGTTTGCATTGCTTCGTTTGATTTCACAATCGAACGTCGCCGCGTGCGCTTGACCCGCCCCGTGTTCTGTGCTAATATAATACATTAAGGAAGTATGCAGTAACGGAGAGTCCATATGGAACGGTTTTGTCTGATTGCAAACCCGACTTCCGGAAACGGAAACGGAAAGATTTATCTGGAACGCGCAAAGCAGCTGCTTGACGCGCGCGGCATCAATTATGCCGTGAAGGAGACGCAGTACCCCAACCATGCGACGAAACTCGCCAAGGAAGCGGTCGACGAAGGCTTTGACGTGATCGTCGCCGTTGGCGGAGACGGCACGCTGCACGAGACTGCAATGAGCGTCGTGCACACCGACCGTATCCTGGGGCTTTTGCCCTGCGGAACCGGCAACGACTATGCGCGTCCTTTGGGTATTCCGACCAATGCGGAAGCGGCGATCGAGATCCTCATCAACGGCGAAAACCGCGTCGTCGACGCCGGCGAAGCGAACGACACCGTCTTTTTCAATATCGCAGGCTACGGTTTTGACGTGGATGTGTTGGACTACACGGAACAGTTCAAGCCGAAATGCAGAAAAGGCGAAACCGCTTACCGGCTCGGATGCCTGAAAGCGGTGCTCGGGCTGAAACTGCGCCGCTCGACGCTGACCTTCCCCGACGGCACGATCGAAAAGAACGTGCTGATGGCGGCGGCGGGTGTCGGTACGCATTTCGGCGGCGGCATGAACGTACTGCCGGAATCGAACATGTCGGACGGCCTTCTGGACGTGTGCATCGCGCACGACGTGAACCGGCTGCGGCTTCTGTCGCTGCTGCCGAAGTTCATCAAGGGCAAGCACCTCGGTCTGCCGGTCATCACCTACCGCAAAGCGACCGAAGTCTCAATCGTGTGCGACCCCGTTTCGCGCATCGAAGTTGACGGCGAGCGCATGGACGGCACGCCCGTGACCTTCCGCGTACTGCCGAATGCGCTGACCGTACGCGCGCCGAAGAGAAACTGATTTACGGAGACTGCATGAAAGAGCTGATCCAACGCATTCGCGAATACCTCAAAGAGAGTGCGGACCGCAAGCTGATGATCGGTCGGATGACCGTATCGCGGCTTACGATCTTCGGCATTGCCGCAGGTATTCTGCTGGTTGCGATCGGCGCTTTGATCTATCTCGTCTACGGCAAGCGCGAATCCGCGCTGACCTATACGCGCACCGATGTGGACGCAGGCTTTTCCTACCGTTTGAAGCGGAATCTTTTGTCCTATCGCACGGACGAATATCTGTTCACCTACGACGGCGAACGGGACGCGCTGAACTTCTACGAGCTGTACGGCATTGACGGATACGATACCACATCGAACATGACGGTCGTCTTCGCGGGACCGACGATTCAGCGACAGGGCAAGAAGGACCCCGCCATGCTGTCGAACGGCACGATTCTGGACGTGCGCGCGGGCACCGATTACTGCGCCGTTCTGTCCGAGAGCCCGAACGGCGATCACCGCATCATTCTGCTGGACCGCGATCTGAACAGCGTCAACACGATTCCCTTCCCCGGCAGCAAGGTCGTCGCGTTCGATTTTGTTTCCACCGAATCGACCGAACTCCTGTGGGTTTCGACGATGGACGTCAAACAGTTTTCTGAGGAATCCATCGTGCGCATCTACGACTGCCGCGGCGGCGGTACCATGATTCACTATTCCTCGCCGTTCTATAACCAGTCCATCTACAACGTGTACCTTTCCGACCGCTGTCTGTTCCTCGTCGGTACGCAGGCGATCATTCGCTACGATCGCGAAGAGAGCGGCGGCTTTTCCGCCGAGCGCGATCGCGTGCGCGTCTATGGCAGCACCGTCACAGACTTTCAGACCGGCGCGGAGAGCGCGTACTTCATCGCGCTGCCGGACGCAGCCGAGAACAGCGAGAACAGCCTTGTGCGTCTCATCACGATCTCGCAGACAGATGACCTCTGGTCCACCGTTATGCAGAAATATCTGCCTGCGCCGGTTATCGCGGCATACGTGCACAACCAGAGCATCTGCATCTTTACCAAAGAAAACTTCCTGCAATACTCGTTTGCGGGAAAGAAACTCAACGATCTCGAACAGCAGCACGTGCCGAACGCCGTCTACGAATTCGGCGACACGGCGTTTCTCATCGTCTGCGATGACGCGTGCTGGCGTGCAACGGTCGAAGAATAACGCAGAAAGGAGGAGCCTATGATTACCGTTCCGATTCTCATTATTCTGGGACTCTGCATCCTTGCGGGGTATTATCGCGGCGTCATCTATTCCGCGATCAGCATCGGTCTCACCGTCCTGTCGTTCTTCCTTGCGCTTGCCATGATCCCCGCGGTCTCCGGTCCGGTTCGCAACAGCAATACGCTTTACGGCGGTCTGCTTTACTACTTCGAAGGTTATGAATATGTCAGCCGCACGAGCGTCGAAATGATCCATGATCCCGTCGCTTCACTCGACGATGAAGAACTGAACTTTGTGGTCGAAAACGCCGACATGCCGATCCCGTTCGGCCGTGCGGTCAAGAAAAACATCCGCAGCGAAGCGTATGCCCAAAGCGGTATCTCCACGCTCGGCGATTACTTCAATCAGACGATCGTCGACGTCGTGCTGAATATTCTTTCGCTGCTGTTCCTGTTCGTAATCATCCGCATCTTCTTCGGCTTTGTACTGCGCATGATCGACTACGGGCGCAAAGGGCTGCCCGCGCTGAAGCGCTACGACGCAATCTATTCCTGCGGCATCGGGTTCCTGCACGGCGTTGTGCTGCTCTGGATCTTCTTTATGCTCGTACCGATCCTGCTCGTGATTGTGCCGAAGCTCGGCGCAATGGTAACCGACACCCCGCTCGGCGGCTTCTTCTACCGCATGAACCCGTTTGTCTGGCTTGTCCCGACCACATAACGACAGAAAAAAGCGGCTTCGGAGATTATCTCCGGAGCCGCTGTTGTTTTTGGTTTTATTTCCCGACGCAGAAATTTGAAAAGATGCGGTCGATAACCTCTGCGTCGACATCCGTTCCCGTAATCGTGCCGAGCTGATGCAGCGCCTCCTGTACGTCGGTGGAGATACAGTCCGGTTCCGCCTGGGTTTGTGCATGACGGACCGCATCGAGCGCAAGCTCCAACGCGCGGATGTGGCGCTCATTGGTGATGCACGCCGACTGTCCCGATGCTTCCGCAAACGATGCGATGCGGGCTTTCAGCGCGTCGATACCCTCGCCCGTTTTGCAGCTTACAATCAGATCGCCGCGCGTGACTGTACCGAGATCGGATTTGTTCGCAACAACGATGCGCTTGCGATCCGCTGTTTCCGATAGCAGCGCGCGTTCCGCGTCGCTCGGCGGTACGCTGCCGTCGAGTACCATCACAAGCACGTCCGCGCCTTCCATCGCCTGTTTCGCGCGCTCCACGCCGATGCGCTCCGCTTCGTCGCATGTGTCGCGCAGCCCCGCGGTGTCGATCAGCCGGACCGGCACGCCCTCGATGACGGCGCGCTCGTCCAAAACGTCGCGCGTGGTGCCTGCCGACGCGGTGACAATCGCGCGGTCCTGTCCCAAAAGCGCGTTCAAAAGTGAGCTCTTCCCGACGTTCGGGCGCCCCAGCATCGCGATCTTCAGCCCGTCGCGCAGGACGCGCCCTTTGCGTCCTTCGTCGATCAACGCGGAGAGCTCCGTTTCGGAATCTGCAAGCATAGCGGTATGCGATTCGTCAAGCTCCGCCTCGTCGGGATAATCAATCGCCGCCTCAATCGCTGCGCGAACCTGCAGCAAAAGCTCCTGTGCGTGACGGATGCGCCTGCCGACGCTGCCGCCCAGCTGCTCCAAAGCGACATGCAGGCTGTTTTCGGATTGCGCGTTGATCACATCCATCACGGCTTCCGCCTGTGAAAGGTCCATCTTACCGTTCAAGAACGCGCGCTTGGTGAATTCGCCCGCTTCGGCGGGCACCGCACCTGCTTCACGCAGCGCTTCGAGTACGGTGCGCACCGTCTGCATGCCGCCGTGGCAGTGCAGTTCAAACATGTCCTCGCCGGTGTAGCTGTGCGGCGCGCAGAAAAACACAGCCATGCAGTCGTCAACGGCTGCGCCGCTTCGAAGAACCTGTGCATGCCGCATGAAATTCGGTTTCCCATCGATCGGCACGTCAAGAACGGCCTGCGCAACGGTACGCGCATTCCCGCCGGAGACGCGAATCACGCAGATCGCGCCGCCGACGGCGCTCGACGGGGCATATACGGTATCAAAAAAACGGTTCATCGGGTAAAGAGAAGGCCGCACAGCATGCGGCCAAAGAGATTTTCTTATTTGTCCGGAGTGATGATGACACGGCGGTTCGGCTCCTCGCCTTCGCTGTGCGTCGTGACGCCCTTGAAGCCCTGCAGCGCGGAATGCAGCACACGGCGTTCATAGGGATTCATCGGCTCCATCGCAATCGAGCGACCGGTACGCGCAACCTGCGCGGCATTCTTGCGCGCAAGGCGACGCAGCGTTTCTTCGCGGCGGCGGCGATACCCTTCAGTATCGACGGAGACGCGGCGGTAGCCGTTCTCCTTGCGGTCCTTGTTCATATATAGGGACACGATGTACTGGATCGCGTCAAGCGTTTCGCCTCTTCTGCCGATCAGCAGTCCGTCGGTTGCGGAAAGGATGTTGAGCCGCAGTCCGTCCTCGGTTTCGGCGGCTTCGACGGTCGCTTCGATCTGCATGCGATTCAAAAGATCCGAAAGGAAGATTGCCGCGTCGTTCGTCTTTGCGAGCTCCTCACTGTACGCGATTTCGGGCACTTCCGGCTGTTTTTCGCGGCGTTCGCGCTTCTCGCCCTTCTTCTCGCCGCGTTCCTTCTTTTCGCTGCGTTCCCGCTTCGGACGGTCGTTCTTGCGTTCGTGCGCCGCAGCTTTTTCAGCTTCAAAATCCGGTACGATGGGCACTTCGCGTTCGGTCAGGCGCACGATCGCGTTCTTCGCGCCGATGCCGAACAGACCCTTGCTTTCCTTCTGTACGATCTCCGTATCGACCTCGTCGATCGTCAGTCCCATTTCGTTGAGACCGTGGAAGATCGCCTCGTCGATGTTTCGACCGGAGAATTCCATACTCCTCATTTTTTCAGTACCTCCACAGGTTGGGTTTGCATTTTTTTGAAGACCGTCGCATTCAGAATCAGCGTGACCGCCAGCGAGAAGATGTTGCTGAAGATCCAGTAGAACGCAAAGGTCGCATCATATTGCCAGCAGAAGAACACGGACATCAGGGGGAAGAGATACATCATCCACTTGCTCATGTTCTGCGTCTGCGCCGCAGGATCGTCCTTGTTCTCGGGCTTGTTCGCCGGTTTCGGCTGACTCTTCTGCATGATCCACGAGGACAGGAACGTCGTTGCGCCTGCCAGGATCGGCAGGATCGCGTAGCCGTTCGACATCGTCGCGTATCCGGAACCGCCGATCGAGGATGTGATCGGCAGGACGAAGGTCTCGTATGCCGCGCGGAACGCTGCGCCGCCGTCGTTTGCCAACACGTATTCGATCGTGCCGTTTTCGCCGGTCGTCATCGTGAAGAAGTGCAGCTTATAGAGGATCTCGTTCAGAACGTCAGCGTTCTTCACATAGAAGAGAAACTCCTTCACATTGTTCGTCGCCGCAAAGGTGCTCCAGAACTCGCTGCCCGTCATCAATGTGCTGCCGCCCCGCAGGTTGTCCGGACGCCAGATGTTGGTGATCCACAGAAAGCGATAGCTTTGGAACGTCTCGACGCCCTTGCCGTTGGCGATGTCCATCATCAGGCTCAGCGTCTGCTGATTGGACCATGCGCGGAATGCCGCAAAGAACATGAACAGCAGCGGCATCATGATCAGCATCGGCAGGCATCCGCCGAGCTGGGAAACACCGCGCTCCTTCATCAGCTTGCGCTGCTCGATGTTGAGCTTTTGCGGATCGTTGCCGTATTTCTTCTTGAGCTTGTCAAGCTCCGGCTGAATCTGCTGCATTTGCAGCGAGGATTTTCTCGATTTGATGTCGGAAAAAACCGTGATGAGCTTGATGGCGAGCGTGAACAGGAAGATCGTCAGAACGACGACCCAGCCGCCGCCCGAAAACGCGGCGCTCATCTGTTCGTAGACCCAGTTCATCGCCTGGAACAGCCATTTTACCAGAAAAAAGGATGTTGTCATGAAATGCTCTCCTTTTGTTTTTTCGGTTCCGGAACGGGATCGTATCCGCCCTTCATGAACGGGTTGCAGCGCAAAACGCGCCAGATCGCAAGCCCTGTGCCTTTGATAACGCCGTGCTTTTGGATCGCTTCCATTGCGTATTCCGAACAAGTCGGCGTATAAATGCAGGCGTTCGGCAAAAGCGGGGAGATGTTGCGTTTATAGAAGCGCAGTATCGCAAGCAGCACGCGCTTCATGCGTTTTCCTCCCATGCGCCGCAACGCCGCAGCAGCTGCTCCGCCTGCTGTACGAGCTCCGTAAACGGTGCGTCGAGCACCTCCGGCTTTGCAATGAATACGAGGTTGCACCCGCCCTTCAGGCGGTCTACCGTCGGGGAGACGGCCGCGCGCATGCGGCGCTTCGCCCGATTTCGCTGTACGCTGTTGCCGACCCGCTTCGACACTGAAAAGCCGATGCGGACCGTCTCGTTGCGGCTCTTTGCATATACCAGCGTCAAAAGCGGCGAATGGAACGAACGCCCGACGCGATAGGTATAGCGGAACTCCTTATGCCGTTTGAGCGAATAGGACCGGTTCACCGAGTGCGATTCCCCCGAAAAAAGCAACATACGGCAAGCAAGATGCTTGCCGCAAGCGCCTCTGTCACTCCATTCCCTTGATCGGACAAAATCCCGGCACGCAAAATTACGCGCTCAGCTTCTTGCGGCCCTTTGCGCGTCTGCGCTTCAGAACGTTACGACCGTCCGCAGTTGCCATACGCTTGCGGAACCCGTGCACCTTGCTGCGCTGTCTTTTCTTGGGCTGATAGGTACGTACCATATCTTACACCTCTTTCTACCGAATATAGTGATGGCGCATAACGCCAAATTAACCTTTCCCATTATAGGGAAAAACCGTGCGCTTGTCAAGCAGTTTTTTTGCGCGTCGCAGTGCAATTCATTTCACAATCTCGAAGAAGAACGGATTGGCAATGCGCTCTTTCTGCCAGAAGGTGATCGCATGACGCCAGAGCGCGTAGGCATGGATGCGGTCGTGCCAGAGCAGGCGGCGAAGAAGCTTGCGAAGCGTCCAAAGCTCGCCGTCCGGCGCTTCATGCACGCGCGGGAGCAGAAAGTTCGGCGTCGATTCGATTGCGCGGAACAGCCGCTTGCGGTTCTCGAGGAGCCCTCCCTCGTTTTCGAACGCAATGCCGAGCCCGCTTGCGTAGTACTCCAGCGTGCGGTTCGTGTGATCCGCCATCTCGCGCGCGGAGCACGGGATCTTGCCGTAGAACGTGCGCCGCGATTTGCGCAGCGCGCGGTCCTTCTGCGGGATCGAGCTGAGCAGCTTTTCGAAATCCTGCGCCGAGCGCAGACAGAGCTGTTTCTTTTGCGTATACTCGGTCATATCCATCGGAAGCCGCTCCGACGGGAACAGGATGTCGCTGTCCGCGTCCTCGACCGCAAGATCGGTCCGGTACGCATGCGTTACGACAAAATCGGACTCCGCAAGGTCCGGCATCGACGCGCCGTATGCCCATTTCGTAAACACGGAGAGCGCTTTCGGGAACTTTTCGAGCGCGCGTGACACGGTTTCGCCGCGCGTGTACGCGCCGGGATAGGCGTCCGCCCAAAGCATCGCGCCCTTTTCGCTGTATTCCGCTATGACCTCGATGTGCGCCATATTATCTGTTCTCCGCCTTTCGAATGCGTGTGATGATTTCGTTCGCTTTCGCGTAGACTGCCTCCGGATCGACGCCGATCCGGTACTCGCCGCGCTCATACAGAATCTTCCCCGCGATCATCGTCAGGGCAACGTTCGTCTTGCTGCCGCTGTATACGACGTTTTTCGTGATGTTGTTCAGCGGCTGCATGTTCGGCGTATGCAGATCGAGCATAATGAGGTCCGCCTGTTTGCCGACTGCAAGGCTGTCGCAGTTTTTGAGTCCCATCATCCTTGCGCCGACCGAGCACGCCGAGTGCAGCACCTTGATCGCGTCCGCGGCAGCCGCTCCGACGGTCAGCTTCTGGAGCCCCGAGACGAGGAACATCTCGCGGAAGAAATCGAGGCAGTTGTTGCTTGCCGCGCCGTCGGTGCCGAGCGCAACCGGTATGCCCGCGTCGTAGTACGATTCGATCGGCGCGATACCGCTCGCAAGCTTGACGTTGCTGCCCGCATTGGTGCACACATACAGTCCGCGTGCCTTCATGATCTCGTAATCGCCCTGCATCGGGAATACCATGTGGAACCCGCCGCCGCCGTAACGGAACATGCCCAGGGAATCGAGATACGCCACCGGCGACTTGCCTGTGCGGTTGATGCAGTCCTCGACCTCCGTCGCGGTCTCCGAAAGATGCGTGAACACCGGCGCTTTCAGCTGCTGCGCAAGCGCTGCAAGGTCCTTGAGCAGCGGTTCGCTCGTCGTATACTCGGCATGGAAGCCGATCTGACAGGATACCAGCGGATCATACGCGTTCAACAGCTCGTAATCGCGCAGCGTCGATTCCGCCGTTCCGCCGTAATCGTTCGCCGCGCCGCAGAGCACGAAACGAAAGCCCGTATCGCGCGCGCATTCGGCGATGCGATCCAGATGATAGTACATATCGAACGCAGCCGTGATGCCGCCCGAAACGTATTCGAGCACGGCGAGCTTGGTAAGGTCGTAGATGTCGTCACCGGTCAGGTGCGCCTCCATCGGGAAGCAGTCCTCGTGCAACCACTGGTGCAGCGGCTTATCGTCCGCAAAGGAGCGCAGAAACGTCATCGCAGAATGCGTATGCGCGTTCTTGAATCCGGGCAGCAGCAGGTTGCCGCGACAGTCGATCTCGCGGTCGAATACCGGCGGCTGTGCGCCGGCAGGATCGCCGAGCAGCGCGATTTTGTCGTCTCGAACCCAAAGCTCGCCCGACAGAATCGTCGGATCGTTCGTCTCGAACGGAAGAATGCGCGCGTTATAAAAGCGAATGTTCATACCGTTTCTCCCTCGTTTCTCTGTTATCATTCAGTATAGCACAGCCAGCGCCGCAAGTGGATGAACATTCTATGAAAAAACCGCGCCGTAATCGGCGCGGTCGGATGTTGACAGAATTACTTATGGATAGTGACCGGTGCGGTCGATTCGGTCGGGGCGGTGACGGTGCCGATAAAGAGCAGGGTGCCGTCTCGGGATTCGATCGCATAGAGGAACGGGCGGGTCAGGTGAAACTCAATTTTTTCGCGCTCCACGGGATTGAATGCGCTGCCGGCCCGTATGGCGACCATCGTATACGCTGCAGCCTCGACGCCGTTTTCATCGACGCCGATATAGGATTCCTGCAGCACGCGGTCGATGCGGCACGGGACGTCCGACATGCCGGAAAAGTCCGCCGCGTCCGTAAAGCTGAGGTTCAGGCCCATCGCGGCAAGCACCGCTTCCAGCTCCGTCTTATCCTGGAAGGAGAACTTCGGGAGCATCAGGCTGACGTCGCACGCCTTGGGGATACCGGCATGCAGCAGCTTTTCGATCGCCTCGGGACCGCTCAAAAGATGACCGAGCGTAATGCCCTCGTCCGGAAGGATGAACGAGATATAGCCGACCTCTTTGAGATACACGCGATAGCGCAGCCATCCGTCGCCCTGGTCAATCGTCACATTGCGATCAAACCGGTGCATGTAGTCGACGGTAATCTCCGAATCGAGCCCGTAAAAGACGCCGCTTTCTGTTTTCAGCGGATCGAACGGCTCGCCCCAAACGTCCTTCAGGTAGATCGTGTTGATCAGCACCGCGAGCGTTTCGGGATCGAACTGCATCGCGTCGGGCGAAATCTCGATCTTGCCGCGCGTCTGCTTGGTGATCCACTCCGCGATCAGCAGTCCCGCAGTACGCTTTTTGAAGTCGACCGTGTTCGCTTCCGAACGGTAGGTTTCGCCGAGCGTTTTCAGGAACGCTTTCCGGAATTCGACCGGCTGTCCGCCGATCTCCTTCGCCATCCAAAGCGAATTGTTCAGATCGAGCGTGCTGTGTTCGTCGTCAATCGACAACGTTTCGAGCAGCGCGGCACAGACGGCGCGCAGCTCTTCGATCGTGTTGCAGCCCAGGAGCTTCAAAAGTTCCGTCTGTGTGTCGCCGTTCGCGCCTTCCGTCACCATCGCCATTGCAAGATAAACGCTGATCGGCGAGAGGTTGCGGTTTTCCTTGCCGTTTAAGAGCTTCGCCGCGAGTGCAAATGCAAATCCCGCGTCGCTCGTCACATCGTACGGTTCGGGCGTCTCTGCAGGCTCCTGCGTCGGTTCGTCCGCACTGTGATCGGGTTCCGACGTCACTTCAGGCGCAAAGAGGTCCTCATCCGACGGAAACGGCCATTCGGTCGGCTGCAACGTCTGTGCGGGCGGATCGGTCGGCGCCTCCGCATTCTGGGGTTTCGGTGCTGCGGTACATGCCGCAGAGAAAAGCATAAGACCCGTCAGGATCATACTAAGCAAGCGTTTCATGGGTTTGACTCCTTTCCTCGTTTGCCTATAATACCGTTTATCCCTCGGTTTGGTTGCATGCGGGACGGCAGGATTCATCCACACGCGCAAACAATGCCTCCGCACGTGCCGATACGTCGTCATACAGCGCCTTGGCACGATCGAACAGTTCCTTCACAAACGCTTCGTCCGAAACGGACTGAAGGTTGATGTTCACGTTGAGCCACGCGCCGCGCGCCGCAGCCTGTACCGACGCCGCGCCGACGCCGAAGTCGCTCGCGCAGTTCGGGTTGATCTTGCCCGTAAGCTGCTCCAGAACGGAAACGGTCTTTTCGCAGAGGGTCAGCGTATGGAACGGCATGCTTGCCGCGTCCTTCGTGGCGTTCTCCATCGCTTCTCTGCGGATTGACTTCTGCTCGTCGGTATCCTTGGGCAGATGCATTGCGTCCATCAGACGGTTGAACGCCAGCGTGTCCTCATCGACCGCCTGCAAAAACGCGCCGATCAAAGGCGTCCCGAGCGTCTTCATCGCCTCCGCGTTCTCCCAGAGATCCGCATATTTCTTTTTGCCGATCGTAAGGTTTGCCGTCATCACGCCGAGCGCTGCGCCGCATGCGCCGAACAACGCCGCAACCGAACCGCCGCCGGGCGCGGGCGCGTTGCTTGCCAAAACATCCGTAAACTGCGTTACAGTCAGGTCGGTTAGTTTCTCCATGGTTATCTCCTTTCAAATCATGCGCGTGCCGCGCTTGTATACGCGCGCCGCGCGGTTGGTGCCGTAGCGGTAAATCAGCTGATCAAGGTTGTCCGCGTCCCACACGACGAGGTCCGCCTGTTTGCCCGCTTCGAGCGTACCGAGTTTCTTCGCCATGCCGATTGCAGCCGCGCCGTTCAGCGTCGCACCGGTCAGAACCTCCTCAGGCGTCAGCCGTCCGTAGAGGCATGCCGCCGTCATCGCAAACGGCAGCGATAGGTTCGGCGTCGAGCCGGGGTTCATGTCGGTCGCCACCGCAACGGGGACGCCCATGTCAATCATGCCGCGGAAATCGCCGTATGGTTTTTTGAGATAGAACGACGTCGCAGGCAGCATGACCGCAATCACGCCGCCGTCACGGAGCGCTTCCATCCCCGCCTTGCCGGTTTCGGACAGATGATCGCAGCTCAAAGCGCCCACGCGCGCCGCCGCCTGCGTGCCGCCGATCTCTTTGATCTCATCTGCGTGCATCTTGGGAATCATGCCAAACCGTTTGCCGGTATTCAGAATTCGTTCGGACTGCTCGGCAGTGAACACGCCGTCGTCGCAGAACACGTCGCAAAATTCGGCGACGCCGTCCTTTGCGATTGCGGGGATCATTTCGTTGCACAAAAGGTCCACATACGCCTCGTGCTCCATGCCCTCCGGAAACGCGTGCGCGCCCAAAAACGTCGCCGCAATGTCCGGATTCTCAGCTTTGAGCCGCTGCACGACCCGAAGCTGCTTCCGTTCGGTTTCAAGGTCGAGCCCGTAGCCGCTCTTGATTTCGAGCGCGGTCGTGCCGTGACGCAGCATCTCCGTCATCAGCGTACGCGTTTTTTCATACAACGCGTCCTCGCTTGCCTTGCGCGTTTCGCGCACGGTGGACAGAATCCCGCCGCCCGCGGCAAGAATCTCGAGATACGTCTTGCCCTGGAGCTTCATCGCAAGCTCATGCTCGCGCCAGCCGCCGAATACCAGATGCGTATGGCAGTCCACAAGCCCCGCGGTAACGAGTTTGTTTTCACAATCGACCGTCTCGTCCGCAGCGGGCGCTTTGCCTTGGCCTGCGGCAAGAATCGTGCCGTCCTCTTCCAGAAGCCACGCGCTGCGCAGCTTTACAACCGCGCCCTGACCGGAACCGCATACGGCGGCCGTTCCGGTCGCCGTAGCAAGTTCTCCGATGTTTGCAAAAATCCGTTTCACAGCAAATGGCACTCCAATACCTGCTTTTGCGCGTCGAATTTTTCGATCTGCAGATAGTAATCCGCAGCATCGACAAACGCCATCATCGGCGCAAGCCCGATGACCTCTGTGCCGACCACGTGCACGCCGTAGCGCGCCGCCTCGAAACGGACGAACTCGAGCACGCGATACAGCGGCGTCTGCTTATAGTCGCACATGTTGATCGAGACCTGCGCAATGTTGCGTTCCTCGAGCATCACGCCGAGCGCCTTGACCGCGCGGAAGCCGCCGTCCTTTTCGCGGATAATCTTTGCGATCTTCTTCGCGATCGAAACGTCCGAGGTGTCGAGGTTGATGTTGAACGCGATCAACGGCTGACGCGCTCCGACGGCGACGACGCCCGCGGACGGATGAATGCGGTTGCCGCCGAAATCGGGATGCCACTGCTCCTCCAGAACCTTTGCCGCCATACCCTCGAACTGACCCTTGCGGATCGCTGCGAGGTTCTTGCGGTGCGGCGCGGATGCACTTTCCTCATAGAGGAAAACCGGCAGATCGAGCTCGTTTGCAATGCGCTCGCCGAGCTTTTTCGAAAGCTCCACGCACTCCGCCATGTCCATGTCGCGAATCGGCACGAACGGGATGACGTCGACCGCGCCCATGCGCGGATGTTCGCCCTCGTGGACGCGCAGGTCGATCTTTTCGACCGCGTGCTTTGCGAAGCGGAACGCCGCCTCCATGACCTGTTCGGGATCGCCGAGGAAGGTGAACACGGAGCGGTTGTGGCTCGCGTCGGAGGAATAGTCGATCAGCGTGACGCCGGGGACGGCGCGCACGATCTCCGCAAATTCATTGACCAGCTCGAGCCTGCGGCCTTCGCTGATGTTCGGGATGCATTCCATCAATTTTGCCATAAGTCTGTCTCCTTTAATCCTTTAATGCATTCATAACCGTTGCATGTACAAGCGCGTCGTCCGCAAGATGCGGGATCGTGATGCAATCGGTACCCTCGTTGTCGCGATTGTACGCAAGGCAGGTTTCGATCGCGTTCTCGTTGCGCGCCCATGCGCGTCTTGCCACGCCGCCCATCGTGTCCCACGGCCTTGCCGAGGAGAGGATGCG
>JAEEGL010746677.1_pt1 | contig 21209 bp, 11 predicted proteins | sample 9134231 | NCBI WGS metagenome assembly JAEEGL01 (sample SAMN16246548, study PRJNA631951) | gut metagenome | biome: gut microbiome; feature: rumen; material: fiber-attached | host: Bos | place: Iran: Karaj | collected 2018-10 | reverse complement strand
CGAGCGCCATCAAGATTTCTTGAAATGGCCGAGTGTGAGGAGGCTCGACCGAAGGTCAAGAGCGTGGACGGAACGGTAGAATCAAGTTCGTTTGCCGACTACGAGACCTTCTTCAATGGTATCTTCAAGAAAGAACGCCTCATCGACATCCTGCAGAACTTCATCTGCTTCGACCATAAGGATGGGCGCACGGCAAAGATCATGGGAGCCTATCACCAGTACTTTGCCGTGAACAAAGCTTTGGTGAAGACAGACAAGGCCATTGGCGGTGACGGAAAAATTGGCGTGTTCTGGCATACGCAGGGCAGCGGCAAGTCGTTGTCTATGGTGTTCTATGTGCATCTTTTGGTGCAACGCTATCCGCAATGTACCATCGTGGTGGTGACCGACCGCAACGACCTGGACCAGCAGCTGTATGAGCAGTTTGCAGGCTGCAGCCGTTTTGTGCGTCAGACACCGCAGCGCGTGGGCTTCGAACTGAATGCCAAAGGCAAGGAAACGAAGGCGGCCGATGGCGGTCGCGCCGACCTGAAGACCAAGCTGAAGGACTTGGAGACAGGCGGCATCATCTTCACGACGATACAAAAATTCGAGGAGGGCACGGGTCTGCTGAGCGACCGCCGCAACATCGTGGTCATCACCGACGAGGCGCACCGCTCGCAGTACGGCGAGGAACACTGGGACGAAAAGAGCGAGCGCATGAAGAAAGGTTTCGCGCGCCTGATGCGCGAGGCGCTGCCCAACGCCGTGTTCGTGGGATTCACGGGAACGCCCATCTCCGACCGCGACCGCGACACCCAGGAGGTATTCGGCAACTATATCGACGTCTATGACATGACGCAGGCCGTGGCCGACGGTGCCACGCGACCCGTCTATTACGAGAGCCGCGTCATCAACCTGAACCTCGACGAGGACAAGCTGCGGCAGCTGGACGAGGCGTTCGACGCGCTGGCCGAGGAAGGTGCTTCGCCCGAACAGACCAATAAAGCGAAAAACGACAACAGCGGCATCAAGGGACTGTTGTGCAGCGATGCCACCATCAGCAGCCTTTGCGACGACATCGTACGGCACTACGAGGAGTACCGCGCCAACGAACTGACGGGCAAGGCAATGATTGTGGCCTACAACAAGCTGGCGGCGTTCAAGATATACCAGCGGCTGCTGGAGTTGCGACCGACGTGGACGGAGAAGGTGCACGTGGTGGCGAGCCCGAGCAACAAGGACAAGGAGGAGTGGCACCAGCTCATCAACGACCGCACGAACAAGGAATATGCGAAGCTGTTCAAGGACGACGAGTCGCCGATGAAGATCGCCATTGTGGTGGATATGTGGCTGACCGGTTTCGATGTGCCGAGCCTGGCCACGATGTATGTGTATAAACCCATGAAGGGTCACAACCTGATGCAGGCCATCGCCCGCGTGAACCGCGTGTTCCCCGACAAGGAAGGCGGACTGGTAGTGGACTACGTGGGCATCGCCAGCGCGCTGCGACAGGCGATGAAGGACTACACGCAGCGCGACCGCAACCAATACGGCGACCCGAACATCAAGACCACGGCACGCGTGAAGTTCCTGGAGAAGCTGGAGGTGTGCCGCGACCTCATGCATGGCTACGACTACAGCGCGTTCATCGACGGCGACAATGGCACGCGTGCCAAGACCATCAACGGCGGGGTAAACTTCATGCTCGAACCGGAGTCTGGAAAGCCTGGAAAGTCCAGAGACTCTAAAAAGTCTATAGAGCCTAAAGACTCTTGTTTCATCCGCGAAAGCCAGCTGCTGCACAACGCGCTGACGCTGTGCCGCTCGCTGACCACGGAGCAAGAGCGCAGGGAAGTGACGTTCATGGATGCCGTGCGCGTGATGCTCATGCGCTTCCGCCAGAAAGGCAAGGTGACAAGACACGATATCAACGAACGCATCGGCCGGCTGCTGGAACAGAGCATCAAGAGTCAGGGCGTCATCAACCTGTTTAACGGTGTGGAGTTCTCGCTCTTCGACGAGAGCTTCATCAAAGAGATACGGAGGATGAAGGAGAAGAACCTGGCCGTGCAGCTGCTGAAGAAGCTGTTGAACGACCACCTGCGCACCTTCGAGCGCACCAGCGTGGTGCAGAGCCAGCGCTTCTCGGAGATGATGAACCGTGCGCTGTCAAACTACCTGAAAGGTATGCTGACCAACGAGGAAGTCATCGAGGAACTGCTGATGATGGCCGAAGAGATACGCCGCAGCGAAGAAGAGGGCAATGCGCTGGGCCTGAGCACCGAGGAGAAAGCCTTCTACGACGCCCTCACCTCGCCCGCAGGCATACGGCAGGCCTACACAGACGAACAGTTCGTGGAGCTGACGAAGGAACTGACCGAAGCGCTGCGACGCAACCGCACCATTGACTGGAACCGCAAGGAATCGAGCCGCGCGAAGATGCGTGTGATGGTGAAGCGGCTGCTGAAGAAATACCACTACCCGCCCGAAGGACAGGATCAGGCGCTGCTCACGGTGATGGCTCAGTGTGACCGCTGGGCTGACAACGAGGAGAATTACCATATTGCACAGAAGTTAGCCAACGTTGAGGATGACCAAGAGGTGCGCAACCTTATCTATAACCGACTTCAACTAAACCCCGACATTTCTGATTTCGAGCTTCAGCGTGAGGCAATGGAATTGTTTGGCGAACGCTATCCCGGCATGAGCATCATTGAATGGAAACGCATCATCGCAGAATATACCCCCATGGTTCGCGAAGCCGCTAAGGAGCCAAGTGCATCGGTCATAGATATGCAACAGAGACAGTGGAGTATGGCGGCAGAAAGAAAAGAGGATAATGATGAGTGATGCGATTCATGAATAGAACACACCTTAATAGAAAAAAGAAGAAATGAGTCTCCCCAAGTTTATCATAACAATAGATGGTTACCTGCGTCTGGGCATGGTCAATCAACATAAAGATCTGCTGATTGACGATGATCAGTGTATCGGTGGCGGGTACTATCAGTTCGACTGGACAAGTAACCGTCTGCTGCTTGACCGCGCATCGTATGACTTTGGACGGCCACGCTGGCACTTGCTGGAAACCTTGAAAGTGCCTGTTCAATATCGTGGCCTCCGTATCATCTACGTCTATGATGATGACCATGAGGACTATATCGTGAGTGATGAGCTGAATATTGAATACTACGATATGCCCTGATGAGCATATTGTTATAAAGAACCATCATATATGAACTTCCTGGAAGAGAAAATACTGAAAGACGGAGTCATTAAACAGGGCAATGTCCTGAAGATTGATAATTTTCTGAACCATCAGATTGATGTCAACATCATTCGGCAAATAGCAAGTGAGCTGAAGCGTCGTTTCCACGATGCCGAGGTGAACAAGATATTGACCATTGAGGCCAGTGGGATTGCCATCGCAACCATGCTGGGCAATCTTTATGATGTGCCTGTGGTGTTCGCCAAGAAAGGAGAAACGGTCAATAGTACCGATGACAAATACATCAGCCAAGCATATTCGTTCACGCACAAACAGATGAACAATGTCTTCGTATCCAAACCGTATCTGCAGCCCACAGATAAGGTGCTCATCGTTGATGACTTCTTGGCCGATGGTCAGGCGGCTCATGCTCTTATCGATATCGTTCATCAAGCGGGTGCCAAGGTGGTGGGAATTGGGATGGCTGTGGAGAAAGGCCAGCAGAAAGGTGGTCGGATCTTGCGCAATGAGGGCTTCCATGTGGAATCCATTGCCATCATCGAGGAAATGAATTATGAGGAACAGTCCATCCGTTTTCTTGAGCAACAAGCCTCCACTTAAACTGTGTTGCTCTATTAATGGAAAACAGAATATTGAATACGATGAACATGAAAGATAATCAGAACGAGATATTCCCTGTAGTGAATGAAGATGGCAACGTGATAGGCTCTGCCACACGTGGCGAGTGCCACGGCGGTTCAAGACTTCTGCATCCGGTCGTGCATCTGCATGTGTTCAATTCAGCAGGAGATCTATATCTGCAGAAGCGGCCCGAGTGGAAGGACATTCAGCCGGGCAAGTGGGACACAGCCGTAGGTGGGCATATCGACTATGGCGAGATGCCCGAGGATGCTCTGCGACGCGAAGTACGCGAGGAACTGGGCATCACAGACTTCACGCCTGAGTTCGTGACAAAGTATGTCTTCGAGAGTCGACGCGAAAGGGAATTAGTGTATGTTCACCGATGCATCTATGACGGACCTATACATCCTTCTGCATCGGAGCTGGATGGTGGCCGTTTCTGGACATTACAGGAGATACACGAAGCGATGGGGAAAGATATCCTGACACCCAACTTCGAGAGCGAATACAAACGCTGCTTCGACAAAGGGGCAAAGAATAAATACGCATTATTCTTTGACATAGACGGAACGCTCGTCAGTTTCAAGACACACGAGATTCCGCTTTCCACCATTCACGCCTTGACGCAGGCCAAAGCCAACGGTTCACGAGTGTATATCGCCACAGGCCGGCCACCGGTGATTATTACCAACCTGGGCTCCATTGCCTCCCTGATAGATGGCTATATCACCACCAACGGAGCACTATGTTATGTGGGGAATGAAATGGTGTGCTGCCAGCCGATCCCCAAAGAGGACATCATGACGTGTGTGGAGGACGCAAAGGCTAAGGGCTATAGCCTGATTGTGGTGGGACGTAAAGATGTGGCTGTGCTTGACCCGACAGGGGATGTTGATCGCATCTTCCGGCAGATGCTGGCAGTCCGGGAATTCAACCAGGCATCACCGCTGGAAGAGGTGCTGCAGCAGGATGTCCTGCAACTGACTCCTTTTGTCCCTGCTGCTTATGAATCCGACCTGTTGGCGCGTATGCCACACTGTGTTTCCGGCCGCTGGCATCCTGAGTTCACAGATATTACAGCCAACGGTGCCGACAAGGGAAAGGGTATCATAGCTATGGCCAGACATGAAGGTTTCGAGCCATGCAACACCATTGCATTTGGTGATGGCGGCAATGACACATCGATGATTCTGCAAGCTGGCATTGGCATCGCAATGGGAAACGCCATCGATGGGCTGAAACAGCAAGCCGACTATATCACCACGTCTGTCGATGATGACGGCATTCTTCATGCGCTGCGCCATTTCAATGTAATTGACTGACCGAAGGTGTGTCCTATTAATGAATAACTCAACTTTCGCAAGCTCAGTTTCGTTAGGTTTTCAGGTTATTAGGTCACTTCGCTTACAGGTTTAAAGGTGAGAATAGCAATCACATTGACAGAAGAAACATATTTCACCTCATAACCAACACGCTTCGCTACCTTAGAACCTTATAACCAAAGAAGTTGATTATATGCGAAACCTCAATTAATAAATTCTCTATGAATTATCTTTGCATGCTTTGGCCTCTTTCCGGCATCTTCTCCTCCGTCGCCGTGAGTTACGACTTCCCTCATCGGGCACAGATGACCCAAGGGATTGAAGACAAATCTGCTTGAAAATAGTCTAAGAGCAATGCAAAGCTAATTTATAGAACCCACCCATAATAATATCTGATAATATGAATTTCAACAAAACCGATAGCTCATCCGACGATTATAGACGAGATGAACTAATTAAAAGAATTGAACATGCAGTGCACAACCTCACACTCGAAGAACTGGAGGCACTGCACTACGATATGATAACCAAGAACTACATCAACGATACATTTTAGCAAATATGAAGTACCCATGTGAGAACTGCAAGCTACGTGCTGCGTATGAAAAAAATCCAAAGTCATTAGTTGGCCGTTTCTGGCGCTGGCAAATCAACTTCTGCCCCAGCTGGCGAGGCTATTTCAAATCACTGCCTCCAGAGAAGCAGGAAGAGCTGCGCAAGAAGTATGATTTTTGGAAATATTAATTGTTGTGTGTCAAAACACAAATTCAGTCGCCCTTACTGAATATCGTACAGGGCGAGGACAGAACAACCTGACCCATCGCTGAAAAGCAGCAGTCCCGCGACGTGGTGCGCGGGACTGCTGACATAAAGGCGGTGTTGAAAAGGGAGAAATACCTATTGTCCGATTTGTCCGTTCCAACTGATGTACCATTTCTTCGGGTCCATGAGCATGGACTGAAGTGACGGGTCGCGGCGCGCCACACGTTTGGCAAAGAGCGAGGGGTCATTCTTGCGATAGGCCGCACGAGCGAGGTACCCGAAGCGGAATCCCTCGAACGGTGTCTCCAGGGCAGACTCCACATCGATGAGGCTGTCAAGCACTTCCATCTGATGTGCCTGCAACTTGGGCTGAGCGTATTCGCGATACCAATCAGACACTTGTATTTGCCAGGCAATCTGTAGACGTGACGAGAAGGCGGCAATGGTGTCGCGGTACGCCTTGGCAGCATTGTTACGTGCCGTGTTGTCGGGATAGCTGTTCCAGTCGGGGATGGGGTATCCGGCATCTGCTGCCAGTTGCATGAGGTCGGGATTGTCCTCCAAGAGTTTCTCAGATATCTGGCTGGCGATGGTCAGGTTGTTACCTACGAAGAGGGGTGGCTGCACGGGATAGCCAGTGGAGTCAGCGGGCACGTCGTTCTCCGGTGCATAATAGTATGGATTATCCAAGGCATAGCCCGAACCGCGAGCGTGAAGGCCGATGGTGTTGAACTCGAGGGACGACTGGGGCTTGTAGATGGGCCTTCCGCTGGGGCTGTAGTCATCGACCATGGTCATATAACCGCGCTGTTGATCCAATGGCAGGAACTCGAACTGCTTGATATAGGCGCTGTCTGCGGCATTGTTGCAGAGCGAGAGGATACCGCGCTGCATGACGGTATTGTCCAGACCAGTGGTGAGGATGGCGAGGGCAAACTTGGGGAAGCCGGCATAGTTCAGGGCCTCTGCCATGCGCAGATACACATCGCCACGACGATAGATGATGACATCCTGTGGATAATAGGCCTTGATGATGATCTGCTGGTCCTTGCTCAAATTGGAGAGGCGGCGTGATTTCTCCAGCGTTGTGCCTAAACGCAGGTCGCCCAGGAAATGATCTTTCACATCCTCCTCCTTGAGTTGTCCGGCACCCACGGTGGTATAGACCTCGCTGGTACCATTGTTGTAGAGCGCGTAATAGACTTGGTTGTCACTGTAGTCGATGCATACCGTGGAGGGTGCGAGGCTGGCATCCACGTTCTCCTCTTCGGGGTTGAAGGAGTAGAGATAACGGAGTTCATTGAAGTGGCTCTCGTTGGAGACGGAGTCCATAGCAATGGCGGCTATCACCTCAGAATTCTGGTTACCAAACCGGCTGGTTGTGAACCAAGATGACATGGAAGAAGAGGCGTTTCTCTTGTCGAAATCTCCATTGACGAAGCAGGAACGGCTCCACTCGCAGACATCTGTGCCGAGGACCACGCGGAGCTTGTAGCCATTGTCCACCTCGGCACCGCCGTCGCTGGGCACCCAGTCGATATAATCATAATAGGATTTGGCAGCCAGGCGTGCGAGCTGCGGGTCACGCTTGAGGCTGGCGTTCCACAGATAGAGGTCGCCCAGGACAAGCTGGATGGGGAGTACGGCCATGCGCGAAGGCATCTCGCTGTTATATCCCATGTAACCGGGGTTGCCATGATAGGGATAGGAGAACCATGAGACGTAGGGTGTCAGGTCATCGATGAAATAGTCGCAGATCTGCTCGAGTGTCACCTTACGGGCATTGGCCAGAGCCTGATCGGCATCGTCAAGGGAGAGAATGGGCTCGGTAACGAGCGGGATATTCTGCCCATAGATTTGTCCGAGTTGCAGATAAATCCACGCGCGGATGGTGCGGACGGCACAATACTCAGCCCGGAAGACGTAGAAGTCGTAGGTGGTATGGGCCGCGGCATTGTAACGGCTCTCACGCATCAGCGTGTCGGCATTGGCCAGGAAGTAGTTGCAATTGTTGATGACGGAGTAGTAGTCACGGGGGTTGTTATAGGCATTGTCATCGCTGACATTGAAAGCAGCGATATCCTTGAGGTCCATCTTGGCACCCGTGTTGACAGCGGTGAGGTCGCCCCGGAGTTCACCATAGAGGTTGGTCCTCACGGCGATCTTCTGCAACTGAAGGAGTATGCCGACAAAGGAGTTGACCGTGTCGTTGCCATTGGTGAGGTGGTTCTCGTCGGCATAAAGGACATCGTCGTTGCCCATGTCGAGCATGTCATCACAAGATGTGACAGCGGCTGCGGCAAAAGCCACGAAGATGGCAGGCAGTATAAATTTGATGTGTTTCATAATGTCACTTACTATGTAGCTATTGTCTTTAGAGGTTGATCTTTACACCGACGTTGAAGGTACGTCCCAGTGCCACATAGCCACGGTCGATACCTTGTGATAGTACGCTGTTGGCCATGGAGAACTCGGGATCAGAACCGAGGTAACGGGTGATGGTGAACACATTGGTAGCACGCGCCCACACACTGATACCCTGGATGTAGGTGTTGTTGATGGGCAGTTTATAGGAGAGGGTGACGTTCTTCAGGCGCAGGAAACTGCCATCCTCGATCCATCGGTCGGAGAAGGCGCTGTTGCCCATGGGGTCTCCGTAGGTGGCACGTGGGATGTCGGTGACCTGTCCCTCATAGCTCCAACGGCTGAGCAGTGCAGTGGTCTGGTTCATGAATCGTGATCCGGACTCCAGCTGCTGACGCATGTAATTATAGACATCACCACCGAGGCTGTAGTTGAAGCCGAGGTCGAGGGTGAGGTTGCGGTAGCTGAGTGACGTCCAGATATTGCCGTAGATATCGGGGTTGGCATCTCCGATGAATGTGCGGTCACGGTCATTGATGATGCCGTTTCCATCCAAGTCCACATACTTGACGTCACCGGCCCCGAAGTAGGTCTTGGTGACACCGTCGGCAGCGAGGCGGTAGAGTCCGTCGGCAGCGGCCTCCTCTGAGGTGGCATAAACGATGGAGCCGTTCTGTGTGGTTGCGGTCTTGAGGCCGTAGAAGCTGTTGATGCTGCGTCCCACCTCAGAGCGTATAGTGGCGCCGAGGACCTGGTGGTCATCGTAGGCTGCGCCGTCGGGAAGTTCTGTCAGTTTGTTGACATAGTGTCCCATGCTGGCGCCGATACTCCAGTTCCACTTGTTGCCAGAGACCACGTGGGCAGAGAGGTTGACATCAAAGCCTTCGTTCTGCAACTTGCCGCCGTTGCTCCAGTTCTGCTGGATGCCGGTGAGAAAGTTGAGGGAGCGCAGGGTGAGCAGGTTGCTGGTCCATGACTTGAAATAGTTGATACCGGCGGAGAGGCGGTTGTCGAGGAAGCGTCCCTCGATGCTTGCATTGAACCGTCGTGTGGTCTCCCACTGTAAACCCGTGTTACCGATATTCTCGAGGGAGAGGCCGGGAATCTGTCCGAGGAAGAGCTGGCTCTTGAAGTAGCTGTGTGAGGCGTCATAGGGCAGGTTGTCGTTGCCGCTCAGGCCATAACCTGCAGCGACCTTGAGGTAGTCGATACCGGGGGCATTGAACCAGTCCTCGTTGCTGATGATCCATCCAGCCTGAATGCTGGGGAAGATGCCCCAACGTACGCCTCCGAGCTTGATGCCGTCCTTGGCATCCTTGCCGAACTGGGAGTTGGACTCCATGGCGATGTCACCTTGGAGATAGTAACGGCTGAGGTAGTTATAGCGTGCCTGGCCGTACCAGGTGAGGCTGGCCCAGTTCTCGGAACTGCCGTCAATCATCTTCTGGTCTGTGCCAGAAATCTGCGGGGTCTTGTCATTACCAGTGTTATAGCCATTCTGCCGCGTGAGGCCATAGCTCTCGTTCATGAAGCGGAAGCCGCCCAGGATATCAATGGCGTGGGCACCGTAGCGGTTCTTCCATTCCACCTTGGTGTCGGAGAGAACGCTGTTCTGCTTGCTGTAGAGCGAACCGATCATGTTGTCCATCTTCATGTGATAGGCGGCCACGTAGAACTGCGGCACACCGTTCATGGGCACATAATACTTCTCGTTGGTATTGACCAGCGAGTAGCTGAAGAGCGAGCTCAGGCGCAGGTGCTTGTTGGGGTGCCAGGAAGGTGTGATGGACAGGTTGACATAGGAGTTGTCATAGTAGTTCTTGTTGGGCGCCGTGCCGTAGTTGAGGATGGCCGTGGGGTTGGCCAGCTCATAGTTGGCATTGCGCAGCTGGCTGATCTCGGAGAGATAATCCTCGTCGAGAATATCCAAGTGGGTATTGCTGATGACGCCGGGACCAAGGTCGGAGGCCACGAAGCTGTAGGGGCTGAGCATCGGGGTCTTGGCATAACCCAGGAAATTGAGGCTGGTGATGGTGCTGTTGTCATATTCCTCGGGCGCGCCCGTGTCATAGAGCTTGCGTGTGGTGTTGGAGAAAGAGGCATCGAAGCGGACATCCACCCAGTCTGTGATCACGATATCGGTATTGAATCGGACATTCAGGCGGTTGTAGTTACCTTCCTTGATGACCTCGTCGTTGTGGTTGTAGCCCAGGGAGAGCATGTAGTTGGCCACGTCGCCACCACCTTGGACATTCAAGCCATAGCGCTGTGTGATGGCCTGATGATAGACCTCGTCTGTCCAGTCGGTATTGTTGGCGTACTTATTATAATAATAGTTATAATTGTAGGGGTTGGCCGGGTTATAGGGTCGCTCGTCCAAGAACTTGAAGCTCTGCATCTTGGTACCGGTGCTCTGCAGCAGACTGCTGGCATAGGTCTTAAACTGGCTGCCGCTCATGACATCATAGTGTCTGGGCTCGAGTGTGACACCCACGCTGGCAATGGCATCGATGCGTGTAGCCAAGGAGCGGTTGCGCTTGGTCTTGATGAGGACAACGCCATTGGCACCCTTGGCACCGTAGAGGGCCGTACCGTTGCGCATCACCTCTACGCTCTCGATGTCGCCCACGTTGAAGTTGGACAGCACGTCGTTGTAGAAACCGGAGTGAATCATCTGGCGGCCATACTGCATCTCGGTAATCACACCGTCGATGACCACCAGCGGCTGGGCATTGACCATGTAACTGCTCACACCGCCAATTTGCATGTAGGCTCCCAGACCGGAGAGACCTCCGCGCTCGGTGGTGCGGACCTGTGCTCCGAGCTGGTTCTCGATCTCGGATGCGATGTTGATGGCATTGGAATAGTCAAAACCACGTGCCACACTGTGTCCCATGATGTTCTCGTCATCGGCATAGAGGGCAGGAGCCGCATCGCTCTGCATGACGATGTCACGCAGCTGACCACTCTTGTTCAAGCCCACACGCACACGGTTGTAACCTGGAATGGTCACTTCCACGGAGGAGCAATAGAGTGGAACCTGCAGGGTGAAAGCACCTTGATCGTCGGTAAGAGCGGAATAGCCCTGTCCGGCAGTGGCCTGCACCAGCACACCAGCGAGAGGTGCGTGACCTTGTTGGCTCACCACACGGCCCGTGATAGTGCGGGTTTCCTCCTGCTTCTTGGGTGCCTTGCGTACACGCTGTACGGAGGACTCTGTGATCTCCTCCTCTTCAAATTCATCCTGCGCACTGACACCTAAGGGCAGCGCCAGCAGCAAGGGGAGATATATTAAGACAGCTTTTTTCATATGCGTACATTATAATAAGTGATGGGAGTAGAGAAGATATCAAAGGCTTCGGCCTCCTCTTGTGTAGCAAAAGGAATGTAGATGATGCCGTGGATGCGCATGACGTTGGTCTGCGTGCCAGAGTTGATATCTGGCGGGCGCACGGCCGATGTCACACGGTAGCGCATCGCGGGCAGGTTACTGGACCCAAAGAAGTTATAAGCCGAGACAGTGGCCAGGCGGGCACGGTCGATACAAATGTAGTCCACCTGATCGCCAGTGGTCTGGAAGTAGGAAGAACCGGCTTTGTACTGATCCTGTCCATCGGGCACGTTGAGCGCACGGTCCTTGGTGGGCGGGTCAAAGCTGGCATCGTCATTGGGGTTGTTGGTTGTGGAGGTGCGGTTGTCCATCAGGCGCTCATTGTAATACACCTGGAAGCGTGTGGGACGGACCTCGCTCTCGTCATAACCGTCGGCATTGACATAGGCGGGCACGGTGACCAAATAGACATTATAGTACACATTGGACAGCGTGTTCTGGAGATAGAAGTACATGGAGCTGTTGGTGTTGGTGACGCCCGTGTAGGTGACGGGGCGCATTTCCATGTAGTTAGGTGTTGTCCCGAAGTCAAAGCGGAGTTTCTCACCGTTGTAGGTCACCGTGTCAGCGGTGGCACGTGTGAGTACACTGACCTGTGGCTGTGTGGTGCTGTTGACGTTGAGCAGCGGTGTGCGTCGTGCCTGGGGGTCAGAGGCGGCAATGAATCGTGCTTCCATGAATGTCAGCTTGTGGTCAATGCGTCCCTCGGTGTCAACATATACCTGACCATTGGAACACGTAATGGGTGAGAGCCCCGCGAGCAAGCCGCCCTGGTCATAGGGACGTTCAAATACATTCAGTCCATAGTACACGGATGAGTTGAAGTGCATGGTGTTGACAATACTGTCCTGCGCACTGCGCTGTTCATTCAGGTTGAAGAGGCGTCCGCGAATGATGGAGAACTTGGCATTCAGGTCTGCCACGGAATCCCTGTTCTCCACATAGTTGACGAAATTGAAGTAGGGCAGGAACTGTGCGTACTCGCGTTCCCAGACCTCATTGGAAGGAGCGAGGAAGAGGTAGGAGCTGTCCTCACGGTTGATCCATCCCAGTGATGAGTGGAGGGTGTTGGAAAGCTCGAGGACAGAGTCGGCATAGACAATCTTGCCGTCCACAATGCCTCGCTGCACAGAACTGGCCTCGTCGAGGGTGTAGTTGTCAAAGAGGTCATAGTATGCAGCCACGCTTGTCAGCAGGGGGTTGACCTCGAGATAGTCACGGACGTTGGCAAAGAAGTTTTGCTTGCGCGGCAGCTTGTAGAAGATACCATTGCTGGCCACCACGTTCTTGCGGAGGAAGGGGATATTGTTCAGGTTGTCCTGCTGCAGAATCATGTACTTGCCATTCATCATGCGCACGCTGTCATTGTATTCTTTACTGACGGAACGGGCAAAGAGAGCGATGTGGTTCTGCATAAATTGCACGATGGCGTTGTTGTCCTTGTCCAGGATGTTGCGCTGTGAGCCGTCGGGCATGGTAATATATTGCCGCTTCTGTACATCATAGAGTGCGATAATGCTATCTGCCTCAGCCTGAGAGATCACGGGTGCCCAGAGTGTGAGTGACTGCGGAGAGTCCAACACCTTGTCATAGCCTGTGTGCTGCACGACGCGCAGGAACTGCTGCAAGTCCTGATCCGCCTGTACCAGCGCCAGCAGCGTCGGCTGGTCTGCGGCAGACTGCATCCCCTCGCCCTCATAGTGTTTGTCCCACTCGTCGGAGCAGGCACCCATGAAGAGGGCCGGGACTGCCAGGCAAGCCGTTGCCAACGATAAAATATAGTGTTTTGTTTTCATATTTGGAATTTACTATTTAGCTGTTTACTATTTGCGTTTTATTTACAATTTGATTATTTACAATTTACTGTATGTGCCATGCATTATTTACAAATACAGGCCCTTAAGTGGAGAGGTACATGGTCAGATGACTAAATTGCCCCATAAATGGTAAATCGTATATTGTCAAACTGCAAATGAACATTAAAGGTCATCTTCGGACTTGCCTTCGGTCTCGATGCCATAAACGCTCTTCGGGACTATTTCGAGATAGTCGAGCATCAGCTCGGCACCGCCGATGGAGAGTACAGACCGGATACGCATGGTGTGTTTCACCTTATTGTCCAACCATCCTTCGTAGATGACCTTTCGGAGCAGACCTCGGCCATCGGCAAACGGAGCTGAGTTGGAGGTACTGAGCAGATTATCGTTCTTCAGGCTGTTCTGGCCAGTGGTAACATAGCGTACGGCCAGCGGTCCATGATACCAGCCGCCGTTGTGCATATCTTTCTTGCACTGATCCAGCGCTTCGCCGGAAAGGTCGCTGTAGGCTTGCCAGCCGCGTTTCTCGCGCTCAAACTCCGGTGTCTGTGGGCTACGCATATCCAAGGGAATGCCCTGTGCAATGCCGTCGACGTAGAACTGTGCGATGCCTCGGTGCGGCATGGCGGTGAATCCCAGACGGATCTGATACTGTCCGGTGGGCACGCTGGGCAGCTGGAAGGTAATGTCATAGGATTCATTGTCAGAACGCAGGTTCACCTCGTCACCCTCGTAGCTCCAGTAGTAGTTGCGGCAGCCCTGATAGATAAAGTCACCGTCTTCCTCCACCTCCACATTGTCGCAATAGCCAGTGGGGAAGATGTAGTTCTTGGCATCGGCATCGGGATCTTCAGGTGCACCTCGGCCTGCCGTGAGTTCTGTGCGGAGGTCGTTGTTCATGAATTCCGGGAAGAGGGTATAGAAGTCTATGCGCATGCGTGCATTGAAGACCTTGTCCTGTGTATCCTGTCCGAAGTCGATGAGGCGGTCGATGTAATAATAGATGCCGTTTCGTGCCAGCTGTGTGAGCTCGGGAGCAACCGTTCTGGAAACGATGGCACCGCGCTTGGTCAGCGTTGGACGGTTGGGATCGTACATGCGATTGAGATAGAGGGTATTGACTTCTGAGTTACCACGGAACGGGTTGGTTCCATAGACATACTCCACTTTCAGGGAGGCATAGGGGTGCATGGTGCTGTACCATTCCGTGGGATTGATCATGCGTCGGTACACGGTGCAATTGGTGTAGAGCTTGTCATACATACCCTTGCGGTCCAGCATGTGATAAGCGATGAGTTGATGCAGGGGGTTGCGCCAGTCCTTGAGCGCTTCGTCGTCCTTCCCGTAATAGGGTTCACCGGCACCTTCGGGATAGATGGTACAAGCGTAGTCATAGAGGTCTTCCCATGTATGAATATCCTTGCCATAATTCACATCTTCCAGGGTGCTGTAGATGTTCAGGATGCTGTCGGGGACGGCAAAAGCGGTGTAGCCGTAGTTGCGCTGGTCGGGCACATGACAGTAGTCCCACTGTGCGCCGCTGTAGTAGGTGTGTTCCATCTTCTTCTCCTCGCGCCAATAGCGGGGGTCGTAGGAGAGGTCCTGCACGCGTTGCATCTGCTCGTCGAGACCCGTCTTTGCGATACATGTATTGAAGATGCTGATGGTGCTGTCTTCACGCATCACGTAGGGCAGTGTCTGGTTGGACCATGTCACCACATTGTCCACAGGCTGGACGACGCCATTTTCCACGGAGTCATTGGACAGTTCGTAGATAATCATTCCGGAACGGTTCAAGCGGTAGGTGACCACGCTGTCCGCAATGATATTGTCATCCAAGCTATCGTCATGAGGAATCATCACGGCTTCCACCGTAACACTGCTGCCCATGAGGTTGTTCTCGCGCAGGGAGCTGCGTCCGTCGAAGTCCACGAGGTAATAGATCTTATCGACCAGTGCGGTGCAGGTGATGGAGTCGCAGTCCTGGGCGGTGAGTTCGTCAACCGAAGAGAGGTTGCGCGCCTTCAGGTACTCTGCCACAGCTTCGTTGGTGGGTGCAAAACAGGTATAGGTGCCGTAGGTGGAAAGGAGGTCCATGCGTCCGGCTTTCTCCACAATCTTGGCAAACTCAGAGAAGCGGCTGTTCTTCTTGAGATAGTCACTCATCATGTCGTTCTGATAGGTATAGAGGCTCTCGGGTGGCAGGTCGTCATCGTAGCACGAGACGAGCACCACCGGCAAAGCCAGGGCAAACAGGAGTGACGCTTTTATGAGAAATCTGTGCATTGTTTTCATAACGTTGAATTGATGCTATTTATGATTAGTTCATTTCCAATTCGTTGTCTGCTTCCTTGGAATAGTATGCCTTCTGATGGAGGAAGGTGTCCACCTTGAGCTCGTCCTTGTTATAAGGCCAAAAGAGAGATTCCATGTTGGGGAAGAGATTACCTGTTCCACTGCCCGAGACCTTTCCCGAGACATTGGAACGCACGAAATTGGGGTTCCCATCGAGATAAGCCTGACGAAGTAGGTCGAACCAGCGCTTTCCCTCGAACATGAGCTCGCGGTTGCGTTCCTCGCGAATCAGGTTCAGCATGTTGGCACGATTGGCGTTGCCAGCATAGCGGAGTTCATTGTCAGTGCTCTGTGTGACGGCAGCAATGGAGCGGTGCTGAACCAGGTATGCCAAGTCAAAAGCCTGCTGCAGATAAGAGATGTCCTGCTCGCTGGTGGCACTGTCACTGACGAGCCGGCAGAGGGCCTCGGCCTTCATCAGCATGACATCTGTCAGGCGGTAGAAGATCCAGTTGCGGTTCTGGTAGCCCGGGATGTTGAAAGCCGCCTTGCGATAGCTGTCATAGTTGATGCCCTTCACTTCGGTTTCTTGCATCAACGAGATGGAGCTGGCCACTCCCTTGCGGATATAAGCTTCGCCATACGTCTTGTCGGTAGCCTGGAAGTTGGTGTAGAACCGGGCGTCGTTCTCGTGGCGGAAGTAAGCCTTGCTGCCCAGCACATCGCTGACGATGGCGGGATTCACGGCCAGGTACCCAACGCCCTCGTTGCCACGTGCCACACCTTCACCATAGAGGCGTCCCAGGGCTGTGCTCTGCACATAGTTTGTGTTGGACGTCGTGTAGTTGTAGCTGAGTTCGAAAATACTCTCGAAGCTGTTGCCCGTACCGAAGATGGCATTGAAGGGCACTTCGGGTTCAGCTGTGGAAGAGGTATAAAGCGGCATGGTGAGTCCGTAGGGTGCGGGGTCACTCATCTTGGGACCAGAGCTGACCATGGATGTGCGGTTTCCAAACTTCTCCTTGTAGTCCTGCAACTTGACAGCGATGATCTCATTGGCCACATTGATGGCCTTCTGCCACTGCCCCTGCCAGAGGTACATGTCGCACAGCATGGCGTTGATACCGGAACGTGTGATGCGGTTGCAGTTGCTGTTGTAGTTGAGGCCAATGTCATCGGAGTTGGTGGTGCTGTAGCGTCCCACGGCGTCACTCTTGACAGTTTCCAGATCCTTGACGATCTCGTCCAGGACTTTTGCGAAGGGCGTGGCGGGCAGATAGACCACCTCGTCCTCCTGCTGGATGGCTTCGCGGTAGAAGGGGACATTCTCAAAGGCACGGATGAGATAGAAATAAGCCAGTGAGCGCAGTGCCGTCATCTCGGCAATGGTTGCCTTGACCTCGCTCTCGCGATAGGCGGGGTCTCGCTGGCTGACGATGGGTGCCATGCGTATGACGGTGTTGCACTTATCGATGACAGCGTAGAAGTCCACCCACTTGGTATAGGGGCTGGTGGAGAGGAGGTTCTCACGCAAGACCTGATAGAGGTCATAGTTATCGTTCTGCACCTTGGAACCCGGGTAGATATTGTCACTGCGGACCTCTCCCCACACGATGCATCGGCTGATGAAGTTATCGCTCTGCATCTGTGTGTAGATACCCGCCACAAACTGGTCAATGTCCGCTTTCTCATCCCAGAAGTTATCTTCCGTCACCATGTTGCGCGGTGTAATCTCCAAGAAGTCTGAGCAGCTGACCAGTGCCAGCCCTGTCAAGGCGGTCAGGGCGGCGATTCTTGCTTGTTTCAGTATATGTTTCATAATCTATTAAAGCTTAAATGGTTAGAAACCGATGGTTACACCAAGCGTGTAGGATTTGGAACGCGGTGTCTTGGAGTTATCGGTGCTGACACCGTAACCTCCGTAACCGATTTCAGGATCCACACCGGAATACTTGGTCAGGCAGAACAGGTTGTTGGCCGAAGCGTAGAAGTTCAGCGTCTTCATACCTGCCCAGTTCTTGATCTTCTTGGGGTCAAAGCTGTAGCTCAGCTGGAGGTAGTTCAGACGAAGGAATGTGCCGTCCTCCACAAAGCGGTCACTCACGAGGGTGTTATAGTTGGTGCCATCGCCGAACATAGCACGTGGGATGGAGGTGAGGTCACCTTCCTTGCGCCAGCGGTAGTTCACGGCCTGACTCTGGTTGTTGTTGCTGACCATTGCTTCCATATCGAGGCGTGCCATGTTCAGGATGTCATAGTCGATACGGTAGTTGAAGTTGGCGCGCAACTGCAAGCGGTCATAGTGGAGCGTGAAGCCGAATCCACCGATGAGCTTGGGCAGTGAGTTACCGAGATAAACCACGTCGAGCTGATTGATGTTACCGTCGTGGTTCACGTCCTCATAGATGGCGTCGCCGCCTTTGAAGTAATAACCGCTGTTGGTCTCGGTCTTGTAGTTGTAGCGCATCTGCACGGGGTCGCCCTCGGTATTGAGGACATATTCGCCCTTGGCGTTCTGGGCAATAGGATAAGTGATTCCGTTGTTCAGGTTGGTCTGAAGAACGTTGGTGTTGTTCTTGCGGTCGGCGCGTGCCAGGTCACGGGCGGTGTCGAAGTTATACTGATAGACGCCCTTGGAACGGAAGCCGTAGATGGAGCCGAAGGGGTTGTCGATCTGCACACGCTGAACGGTGCGGCGGTTGCCTTCCTGCCAGTCGATGTTCAGTCCTTTGAGCACCAGTGGATCCATCCTCTTGATGACGTTGCGGTTGTTGGCGAAGTTGATGTAGGCATCCATGTAGAACTTGCCCGTCTTGAGCAGACGTTCGCCGTTGAACTGGATTTCATAACCGTCGTTGCGCATGTCGCCCACATTGGCCACTGCCAGTCCGCTCCAACCGTTGGAGCTGGGGATGCCGGCATTGCTCATCAGCATATCCTTGGTGTCTCGGCGATAGAGGTCCACGATGATCTTGAGGCGGTCATCAAAGAATCCCACATCGAAGCCGAGGTTCCACGAGTAGATATTCTCCCATTTGAGATCTGTGAGCTTCAGGCCGCTGGGGTTCATGACCACTTGGTTGAGGTAGCGGACACCCGGGCTGTAGCTGTTCATGTAGAGATAATCGCTGCCAGGGGCATTACCCACACGTCCCCAACCGGGACGCACACTGAGCATGGTCATCTGCAACTTGTCACGTGCCCATCCCATCCAAGGCTCGTCGATGATGTTCCATCGACCGGAGATGGCAGGGAAGTAACCCCAGCGGTTGTTGGGACCGAACTTGGTGGTAGCATCCACGCGCATGGAGAAGTCAAGCATGTAACGGCTCTTGTAGCTGTAGTGGGTGGAGAAGGTGTAGTAGAGCGAGCGCCATTCGTTGTAGCCGCTGCCCATGCCTTTGACATAACCGCCCGCTGTCACATTTTCCAGATTGTTGGGCAGACGATAGACATCGGTGCTCTGGTCACTGGAGTTACCACTGACGAGCTGGAAGCGTCCCAGAGCGAGGAGGTAGTGGTCCTCGTTCTTGAAGTGGGGCTGGAAGGTCAGCGTGTGTGTGGTGGTGAAAGCCAGGTTCTTACGGCTGTAGCTGTAGGCCGAGCTGTTCTCATGGTAGTTGGTGGAGAGCAGCGAGCGGGGGTAGCTGCGGTCGGTGTAGTCATTATAGACATTCATGACCACGCGTCCGTTGTAACGCAGCTGTGTGTGCTCATCGTCGAGGCCTAAGAGCTTGTATTCCAGTTCCAGCTCCGGCGTGATGTCGTAGGTGGTCTGCTTGCTCTTGGCCAGCTTGGAGCTGGCGATGGGGTTCACCAGATTGCGCTGGTCGTTGAAGTTGTTGCTTTCGTCGGGAGTTAACTGGCCGTGGTTGGTGAAGGCATATTGGGGAATAATGTAGTACTCACCCGTGTTATACTCGTTGCCGTTCTCGTCCCGCAGATAGCGGTAGGGCGAGAGGTTAGGCATCTTGGTGTAGGCAATACCGAGCAGTCCGTCGTAGTTACGGTCGTTCTTCGTGTAGGTGAGTGCGAAGTTGGAGAGGATCTTGATGCGGTCGTTGACGTAGTAGTCCAGCGCCATGCGTGTGCTGAAACGGTCCAGCTTCTGCTCGATAATGGTACCGGTCTCGTGGTCATAACCGCCGGAGATGCGGAAGAGTGTCTTCTCGTCACCGCCGGAGATGCTGACGTAGTGGTTCTGTCGCAGACCGTTCTGCTTGACCAGATCCACCCAGTCGGTATTCTTGTTGAACATGAGGAACTCCGAATCGTTTTCGTTGTAGTTCAGTTCCTGAACGTTGCCCACGTAGGTCTGCTGCTGCGGATTGAAATAGCTCTCCTTGAGCAGCATGGTGTACTGGTCACCGTTGAGGAGCTTGATGGCTTCGGGCTGGTGGGTCATGGTCAGCTTGAGCGAGTAGGTGACCTGCGGCTTACCGCGGCGACCGCGCTTGGTGGTGATTTCAATGACACCGTTGGCTCCCTGTGAGCCCCAGATGGCGGTGGCGGCAGCGTCCTTCAGGACCTTGATGTCTGCAATATCCTCGGTGTTGACGTTCAGCAACTGGGCGAACTTCTCGTCGTTGGCCGTTGCCACGTCAAAGTCGGAGAGGTCCACATTCCACACGTTGCCGTTGACCACGATGAGGGGTTCGTTGCTGGTGAGGGTGGAGACGGTGGAGGCACCGCGCAGACGCATTGATGTGCCAGCTCCGAGGTCACCGCTGTTCATCACGATATCCAGACCGGCGATACGTCCCTGCAGGGCTTCATCGACGCTGGTGATACCCAGTCCCTCAAACTCCTTGGCAGAGATACCCTGTGCGGAGAAGCTGACCTCGCGTTCGGGGATCTCCAGACCGGAGGTCTTCATTTTCTTCTTGGCCGTTTTCACCACTTCCTTCATCGTCTTGGTGTTGTCCTGCAGGACAATCTTGAAGGTGGCCTTGTTGATGGGCTGGTCCTGCGTCTTGTAGCCCATGAAGCTGAAGCGCAATTTGTTCTTCGCGCTCTTGATGGGCAGCACGAAGTTACCGTTCATATCTGTTACCGTGGCGTTGACGATACGGTTGGAGGCATCGACCTCGGTCACACTGGCGCCGGGCAGCACGTCGATATTGTCGCTGACGGTACCGCTGACGCGTGATATTTGAGCCTGGGCCAGCGATGCCACCAGCAAGAGGCTGCTTAGTATATAGAATCTTAGTGTCTTCATCTTCTCTTGGTGTTGGAGTTAGACTGTTCTGTCAGCCACTGCTCAAGCCATTCGGGATAAGTGGGCTGCGGGAAATCTGCTGGCAGGAACTGCTCAGGGGAATATTGCAGCACATTGTCGATGGAGTGTAGCACGACATAGGATGAGCTATATATATATCGGTTCGAGCGCGTGAAGAGATACTGACGGCTCACCACGTTGCTGCTGG
>JAEEGL010392826.1_pt1 | contig 21210 bp, 17 predicted proteins | sample 9134231 | NCBI WGS metagenome assembly JAEEGL01 (sample SAMN16246548, study PRJNA631951) | gut metagenome | biome: gut microbiome; feature: rumen; material: fiber-attached | host: Bos | place: Iran: Karaj | collected 2018-10 | reverse complement strand
TATATGCACATGGTAAAATGACAGGTAAAGAAATAGAAGAAATTATGCAAGACTATATAAATGGAGAAACTAATGTGCTTGTATGTACTACAATATTAGAGTCTGGAATTGATATACCAAATGCAAATACAATCATTGTAGAGAATGCAGATAGATTAGGATTAGCACAGCTATATCAAATACGTGGTAGAGTTGGAAGATCTGATAGGCAAGCATATGCGTATATAACTTATAGAAGAGACAAGATGATTTCAGAAGAAGCGGATAAGAGATTAAAGGCAATAAAAGAATTTACTGAGTTTGGTTCAGGTTTTAAAATAGCAATGAGAGATTTGGAAATAAGGGGTGCAGGAAGTCTTCTTGGAGAAATGCAACATGGTCATTTAGACCAAGTTGGATATGATATGTATTGCAAAATTTTAGATCAAGTTGTTAAAGAAATGAAAGGTATAGAAGTAGAAGAAGAAATTGATGTTCAAATAGATATTAACATATCAAGCTATATTCCAGATGAGTTTATAGATAATAGCAGTCAAAAAATTGAAATATATCAAAATATTGCACTATGTAAAACAGAAGAAGACATACAAAGTGTTGTAGATGAAATAATTGATAGATATGGACATATGCCAGAAGAAATTGAGAATTTACTTGAAATAACTAGAATAAAAAATTTGTGCAAAGAAATTGGAATTAGTAAAATTGCTCAAAAAGGTGATTCAGTAGTATTCTATATAGAAAATGAAAAATTTGATGGTAATAATATAGGCAAATTAATAGAAAAATATAAAAATAGAATACAGTTTTCACCATCAAAAACAGGATATATAACACTTAAGAATGTTAAAAATATAATTAAAGAAATAAAAGAATTTCTTGTTTTATGCAAAGAATAATAAAAAGGAGAAAAGAAATGGATGTAATATCTAGTAAGGAAAATGAAAACATAAAAAATATTAGAAAATTAAAAGAAAAAAAATACAGAGATTTATTTGGAGAATACGTAATTGAAGGTATTAAACTAGTAGAAGAGGCAATTGAAGAAAAAGTAAATATAAAAACAATTGTAGTTTGTGAGGATTGTGAAAAAAATGGAACTATAGACCAAAAACTTTTATATGAAATTGCAAAATATGATTGCATATATGTAACTGAAAAAGTATTTAAAGTACTTACAGATGTTGCAAATCCACAGGGCATACTTGCTGTTGTAAAGAAGAATAGAGATATTTCTGAAATTGATTTCAAACAAAACCTAATATTAATACTAGATGATATACAAGACCCTGGTAATTTAGGAACAATTATTAGAACAGCAGATAGTGTTAATCTAAAGCAGATTATAGTTTCAAAAGGATGCGGAGATGCATATAATCCAAAAGTTGTACGTTCAAGTATGGGAGCTATTTTTAGAGTTGAGATTTTAGAAAGTAAGAATTTAGTTGATACTATTAAAGAACTAAAAAAGCATAATATAAAAGTAATGGCAACTGATTTAAAAACTGATTCAAGTATTTATAATGAAGAGTACAAAAAATGTGCTGTAATTATTGGTAATGAAGCAAATGGAGTTTCAAAAGATATTTTAGATATTGTAGATAAGAGAATAAAAATACCAATGTTAGGTAAGACGGAAAGCCTTAATGCATCAGTAGCAACAGCAGTTATTTTATATGAAGCAATGAGACAGAATACGAAAGGTGGAGATTCGAATAAGTAGAAAAAGAAGAAAAAAGATAAGAAGAGTAGAACTTAGAGTACCAGCAAAACCTAGAATAAAAATTTCAAAAGATGAGCAAGAAGAAATACTAAATAAACGTTTTATTGGAACATATGAGAAAAGTAGAAATTTTGGGTTTGTTGTACCAGATTTTAAAAAATTACCAACAGATATATATGTATCAAAAAAGAATAATAAAAAAGCAAAAAATGGACAAAAAGTATTAGTAGAAGTAACAAAAATGCCATCAAAAAACAACAAAAGCATAGAAGGGGTTATAATAGATGTAATAGGAAATGCAGATTCACGAGATATAGAAATGAAATGCTTAATTAGTGAATATGATGTACCACAAGAATTCCCTCAAAAAGCTATGCAAGAAGCAAAAGAAATTAATCAATTAGTAGATAAAAAAGATATTCCCAATAGAGAAGATTTTAGAGATTTAAATATATTTACAATAGATGGAGAAGATTCAAAAGATTTAGATGATGCTGTATCTGTAAGTAAAAATACAGATGGAACATATACTTTAGGTGTATATATTGCAGATGTAAGTTACTATGTAAAAGATGGAATGGAACTTGATAAAGAAGCTATAAACCGTGGAACAAGTATATATATGTTAGATAGAGTTGTTCCAATGCTTCCATTTGAATTGTCTAATGGAATATGTAGTTTAAATGTAGGAGAAGACAGATTTGTTTTAGCAATAATTATGGAAATAGACTCAAAAGGAAAAGTTAAATCTTCTAAAATTACAAAAGGTATAGTTAATGTAAAAGAAAGAATGACATATACAAATGTATTAAAAATATTAGAAAACTCTGATGAACAAATTGTTAAAAGATATAAAAAGTATATTAAAGATTTTAAATTAATGGAAGAACTTGCAAGAGTTTTAAAAAGTAGAAGAGATAAAGCAGGAAGCTTAAACTTAAATATACCAGAAACAAAAATAATATTTGATGAAGATGGAAAAGTTTTAGATATTAAAAAATATGAACTAAGTATTGCAAATGAAATAATAGAACAATTTATGCTAACAGCAAATGAGGAGATTGCAGAGACTTTTAATAAAATAGGTGTACCATTTATATACAGAGTTCATGAACAACCAGATATAGATAAAATTGAAGAATTAAACAAAGCTTTATATGAGCAAGGATATAAAATTAAATTTAGAGAAGATGAAGATATTCAGCCAAAAGAATTTGCAAAAATATTAGATGAAATTGAAGGAAAACCAGAAGAAAAAGTAATATCAACACTTATCCTAAGATCACTTAAAATTGCTAGATATGAAAGTGTAAATAAAGGACATTTCGGAATAGCAAGTAAATACTATTGCCATTTTACATCACCAATAAGAAGATATCCAGATTTATTTATTCACAGAGTCATTTCAGATTATTTAAATAGTGGTAAAAAACTAAGTGATAAGAAGATTAAAAAATATGCTCAGCAATCAGTAAACTATGCTGAAAGATCATCTGAAAGAGAAAAAATAGCACAGACAATAGAAAGAGAAGCGGAAGATATTAAGAAAGCAGAATTTATGGAGGATAAACTTGGAGAAATATATGAGGGAGTTATAAGTGGAGTAACTGCTTTTGGCGTTTTTGTAGAATTAGAAAATACAGTAGAAGGTTTAGTTAAATTTGAAAAACTAGGTGATGACTATTATGAATATGATGAAAATAGAAAAGTGTTAATAGGAGAGCATACAGGAGAAACATTTAAGATAGGTGACAAGATGAAAATAAAAGTAATAGAAGCAAGCAAAATGCTTAGAAGAGTTTCGTTTGAAAGAGTTATTGATTAATTGAAATTACTACAATAATAGGTAGAAGTGTGCCTATTATTCCAACAGCAATAACAACAATCCCACCAGGGATGTTGTTATTGCTGTTTATTTCATAAATTCCATAACTAATTGTTTTAGTAAAAACATATATACCAATTAATAATAAAAAAACGAACATAAATCCTCCAAATTTAATTTTTAATAATTTTTTACTTGTAATGCTAATTCTTTTGTATTAAACTTGAATTTGTAATATTTGTGTCAACATGAACACTAAAAAATGAATTCTTGTAGTTATCTTGCCAGTTATAATTTTTCCACTCACGAATTGTATTAAACTTTCTAATAGCATATTTACCGAAGCCAACAATGTCAGATTTATAATTACTAGTAGTTTTATATAAAAAATTTGTTATATGACTTTTTAAATAACTATTTGCATATTGGATAATGGTATTTAATTTTTCAGTACTTGTGTAATCTGAATTTTCTGTAAGAGATAAAATATTTGCTAATATGTTTAATTTGCAGTCTATATATGGGCTACCATTTATAATTTTAACTTTTATTTCTGGTTTTTTTACTTGAGTAATTGATAAATTAATAGTTTTATTTATATTATATGGATCAGGTATGTCAACAATAGAATTTTGTAATTCCCCAGAAAGAATCAAGTAGCAAAGGCAATCCATTGCTGTCATTTCTCCAACAAGATAACCATCATTAAAAACAGCTAAACCACAAATTTGAGTATTGTTATTATTAGTAATATCAAGTTCATCAGCTGTATAGCTACTATCTAAATCAATATAGTTTGTATAAGAAGGAGTTTTTCTAGTATATGGAAAGTTTATACCTGCGAGAATTGCAACAGGCTCAATACACATATCATTAATTGCGTTATAGAAATCTGTTAATGTAATGTTTTTTGAATATCCAGTATAATTTCCAGAATTAACTACAACATCATAAAATCTTGCTGTTAAATTAACTAAAACAGGTTTATTAATGCTTAAAAAGTCTTCAGCTGAACTTTTGCAAATAGCTATGCTACAATTTGGACGTATTTCAACATTATTGACTAATGTAGATATTTCATCAGAAATACCATTTACAGCAAATTCTTCTGAAAACACAATTATTTTACAATGTGATAAATTTAATTGTTTACTTATATAACTATTAATTAAGTTTAATCCTGATTCAATACTATTACATTCTACAGAAGTGATGGTAGAATTATCAGATTGAGATGTAGAACTACTTTCAGAAGGACTTCCATTTGATGATGTTGCAATCTGCAAAGTTAATTTTAGTATATTTTTTTCACCATTATCTATACCAATAGCAATAACATATGCCAAATTTTCTATACTTAAATTACTGGTGTCATGTCTAGATACAATTGTAAAAAAAATAATTAAAACAATACAAAAAAGTATAAATGCTTTTCTCATATACTATCCTTTCTCTACATTAATGGAATTATTTGAATTTGGATTTTTCTTTTTTTTCATATAACCAATAAATAGAATAATTATAAATAAAACAAATAAAATAATTGAATAATATTTAAAAACATATAATTGTAAGATTCTAAAAACTGCTATATTAGGTATAGATAATGCAATTCCTAAAATAACAAACATTACAATATATATCATTCCATTAGAGTTTTTAATATTAGTAATTTTTTTAAAAGTATTACAAATAAAGAAAATTAGGAAACTCAAATATGAAAATGCTGAAACTGTCCATAAAAACATATATAAAGCATCAACTCTTTGCAAGAAAGAGCCTATAGATATTGTTCTTGAAAGCAAATGGATTGATAGTAAATCTTCTGTTACATCTGCAAATGGAAAAGAAAGCAATAGTGAAATTACACTAAAAAATAAATAGACAGAAGATAAGATAAAGCTAATAAATGATATTTTGCTAAATTCATTAGAATTATTTAAAAATGGCATTATAAAAAACAAATATATAAGCCCAGAAAATGCATAAATATTTGTAGTGTTAGAAAAGAAAGTTTCATTTAAACCATTTCCAAGTATAGGAAAAATATATTCTATATGTCCTTTAAAAATAGAAATAACCCATAAAGCCATAATTGGTATAATTGTAATATATACAACAATTAAATTGGTTCGAAAAATCGCATTTATTCCTTTATATGCTGCAATAGAAGCGCCTATAAGAAAGATTGTATATATAAACAAAATATTAACATTAGATAAATAAATTACTTCTAGACAGTCAGAAATATAGTACAAAATTAGTCCAGCTGATAATACAAAAAACACTATAGAAATAATACTTATAACTGCCTTTAAAATTTTACCACCAATATAATTAGAAACATCTATGATATCTAAACTAGGGAATTTTTTATATAGCTTAGTTATAATAAAAATAAAACCAAGGCCAATAAGAATAACAAAAAGAGTGTTAAGCCAAGCAGAAGAATGAGTACTTATAATAATCTGTTTAGCACTACCAAGAAAAACCTGATTAATCATAACTATTAAAATTAAAGCAATAGCTTCGCTCATACAAATTTTTTTGTAATTCAAAATTTTCACTCCTAACTATTTTGAAGGTTTTTCCATAACATACTTATTTTGCCTTCAGAATTTGTTTTTTTTGTATTTAAAAAAAGTGAGCGTTTTTCTCTAAGCCATACTGGTTTCAAGAAAAATACAGAATTAGTATCTTTGTATTGTGAAGGGACATATGGTGCAAGATATGGCGTTCCAAAAGATTTTAGACTGTTTAATATAGTAATATAAACAAATACGCCAAGTGCTATGCCTAAAAATCCTGCAATAAAGCCAAGAATTAAGAATAAAAATCTTAAAAATCTAAGAGTAAACCCTAATGAAAAATCTGGTATAGCAAAAGAACTAATAGCTGTTATAGAAACAATTATTATTAAAATTGGGCTTACTATACTAGCGCTAACAGCAGCTTCTCCTAAAATAAGTGCACCTACAATTCCTATGGTAGGGCCGATGGGAGATGGAACTCTAACAGCAGCTTCACGGATTAGTTCAAATGAAATTTCCATAACAATTATTTCTTCTATAATAGGGAATGGAACTGCTTCTCTTGCTTCTGCAATGGCAAATAATAATTCTGTTGGAATGAGTTCTGGGTGGTAATTAGTAATTGCAATATATAAACCAGGAAGTAATAGAGTTAAAAAAAGTGCAAGTATTCTAATAATTCTTAAAACATTGGAAAATTGATATTTAATATTATAATCTTCAGGAGATGAAATAAAATCAACAAAAATACCTGGTACAACTAATGCATAAGGAGTTCCATTTACAAGAATTGCAACTCTACCCTCATATAATAAATTAGCTACTTTATCAGGCCTTTCAGTTGAAATTATTTGTGGGAAACTACTATTACCATTATCTTGAATTAATTGCTCTAACCCACCACTCGAAAGCAAATAGTCTATATCCAGATTATTTATCCTATGTTTTACTTCACTAACTAAAGCATCATTTACAATATTTTTGATATAGCAAATAGAAACCATCGTCTTACTTAATTTACCAACATTTGTGTTTTCAATTATTAGATTTTCGTTATTTGTTAATCTTCTTAAAATTGCAGTATTAATTCTAAGAACTTCAACAAATCCTTCTTGTGATCCTCTTACAACAATTTCGTTTTGAGGTTCTGAAACATTTCTATGTTTAAAACCTTTTACATCAATACTAAAAGCAATATCAATAGTATCTACAAATAAAGCACAATTTCCGAGGTTTATTTCATAAATTATTTCATCAAATTTTTTTATTTTTTTAATATCATTTTGAGGTAATAATGAATCCAAAATATATTCTTCAAGATTAAATTTTTTGACTTTTCTAATAGTTATATTGTTACTAATAGCAGTAGCGATTGATTCTGAATATTTAGATTTATTAGAAAGCATTGGCCTTAGTATAAAGTTATTAATTGATTCTGCATTTATCATGCCATCTATATATACTAAAAAAGCTTTGTATTCTTTATTGCGTACAGAGAACTTAAACTCCCTAAATTTAATATCACTATTTATTAAAGCGCTATATTTAATTTTCATATATTCTAAATTAACATTTAAAGTATTAAAAATGTCATTGTATTCTGTTTTCTCATTTACTGAAAGTTCATCAATATTTGAGCTATTTTCAGGTAGTGTAAAATCATATTCAATATTTTCTCTATATTTAAAAATACTATTAAGTATGTTAAATAGCTTGTTTTTAAAAATATTCATAAAATCTCCTAAAACACATTAATTATTACTAGTATGTACGAAAATACAAAAAATATATACTTTGGAAAAAATTTCAAAAATAGTCATAATCTAAATACATGGTAATATAATTTATTAAAGTTTAAGTGTACAATCATTGATTAGGAGGTAGTTGTATGGAAAACTTAGAAATATATGAGGATATAGCTAAAAGGACAGAGGGAGATATATATGTAGGAGTTGTTGGACCTGTAAGGACAGGAAAATCTACTTTTATTAAAAAGTTTATGGATTTATTAGTAATACCAAATATAGAAAATACATATAAAAAGGAAAGAGCAAGAGATGAACTACCACAAAGTGCAGCTGGAAGAACAATAATGACAACAGAGCCTAAATTTATACCAAATGAAGCTGTTGAAATTACAATAGAAGATAATATAAAACTGAAGACAAGAATGGTAGATTGTGTTGGATATCTAGTAGATAATGCAATAGGATATTTAGAAGATGATATGCCAAGAATGGTAAAAACACCATGGTCAGATGAAGAAATGCCATTTGAAGAGGCAGCTGAAATAGGTACTAGAAAAGTAATTGCTGAGCACTCTACTATAGGAATATTAGTAACAACAGATGGAACAATAACAGATATTCCAAGAGAAGACTATATAGAGGCAGAGGAAAGAGTTGTAAAAGAATTAAAAGATTTAAAAAAACCATTTGTAATTGTTTTAAACTCTGAAGATCCTGATTCGGAATATACAATAGAACTTGCTGATGAGTTAGAAAATAAATATGGCGTTAGTGTAATGAGAGCAAATTGCCTGAATTTAGAAATAGAAGATATAAATCAGATTTTTAGTAAAATACTATATGAATTTCCAGTAGAAAGAATTAATATAGTTTTTCCAAAATGGGTAGAAGGATTAGAACAAGAACATTGGATAAAAGAAAGTTTGTTTAATGGAATAAAAGATTCTTTTAAAGAGATTCAATCATTAAAACAAATAAACCAATGTGTAGAAAAGATGAAAAAAACTGAGATAGTTAGCAAGGTTTTTACAGAAGATATTAAATTAGGAACAGGAGCAGTAACAGTAGAAATAAGTTTAAAAGATGACTTGTTCTATAAAGTATTAACAGAAATTTCTGGAGTAGAAGTTCAAAATGAAGGAGATTTATTTGCAATAATAACAGATTTAGCAAAAGTAAAGAAAGAATATAGTAAAATAGAATATGCAATGCAGGAGGTAAAAACAAAAGGATATGGAATAGTTACACCAAGTATGGAGGACTTAATTTTAGAAGAACCAGAGATGGTAAAACAGGGCTCAAGATTTGGTGTAAAACTAAGAGCTAAAGCACCAAGTATACATATGATTAAAGCAGAGATAGAAACAGAGGTATCACCAATTGTTGGTAGTGAAAAACAATCAGAAGAATTAGTAAATTATTTACTTTCAGAATTTGAAAATGATCCAAAGAAAATATGGGAATCTAACATATTTGGGAAAAGCTTACACGAATTAGTAAACGAAGGATTACAAAATAAATTGTGCAAAATGCCTGAAGAGGCACAAGGTAAATTACAAGATACACTAGAGAGGATAGTGAACGAAGGAAGCGGAGGACTAATTTGCATAATATTATAAAAATAAGGGCAGCTAATAGCTGCCTTTTAGCTATTATAAGTGAAAGAGAATTGAAAATATTATGTAAATATGGTAAAATATATGTATGGGTAGAAATACTATTTTTGAAGAAATGGAGGATGTTTATTCTACTAAAGATTTAGATTATGTTAAAATTATATCGTTTTTACAATAAGGAGGAAGCGGCATGAAAGAAATAAAGGATATAATTAAACAAATTAATTTTTTAAATGTAGCTCTGTTTATATTTTTCGTAATTTCATTTATTGGTTACCCGGTTGAGTTAATTGTTAAAGCAAGTTTGACTGTAATTGTGTTTATGGAGATGGTTAGGTTTTCAAGTGAGTGCTCTTCAAGAAAGGCGCTTCAAAACTTTTTCTTTAGGAACATTAAAGAGTTGTCAGATGAGGATAGATTGCATGTTTCTTGCCATGAAGCTGGACATGCATTAATCTGCAAAATGTCTGATAATTTGAAACTTGAAGGAATCAGCATTAAACCAGATGTTGGATCGGCTGGCCATATTCTACATGATTATATCGTAATTAGGTGTAACAAAACTAAGCAAGACTATATGGATGAAATTCATATAGCTTTTGGCGGTATTATGGCTGAGGAGATTGTTTTTGGTCATTATCGAGATGGCGGATTTTTAGACATTAAAAATGCTAGAAGGTTAGCATTTGATATGCTTGAATCCGGATATGGTAGCCGGCTTGTTTATGGCGAAAATGAGATGCGCGAGGAAATCGAACGCATATTGCAAAAAGCCAAAAATCAAGTTAGAGAAAACTTGAGTGCTAATAAAGACTTATTAGTAGCACTTCAACAGGAATTAATGGAAAATGAGGAGATGAATGAGAAGGATATAAGGAAGTTTTTTAGAAAGAATAATATAGTCTAAGTCAAACAAACCAGTGTGCTTGAATAAGTACACTGGTTTTAAGTTATATATTATAAAAATAAAGATGTATAAAAAGCTGCAAATAAACCATGTAATATTTTGCCTAATATATATGGCTTTATTGAAATATTGCTTTTAGAAGTAATACTTAATACTTGTAAAAGAACAGAAATGCCACCAAATCCAAGAAGAAAAGCACATATGATAATGTTTAAAGAAGATGTATTTACACATATTTTACTTACTCCATTTGTAAGCTCGATAATACCTGAAAGAATACTTTCACAATAGTTTATTGGGATTCCAAACAGATTAAAAATAGGAGAAAATATACCTGATACAATATCAAAAAAATGTGTATTATCAAGCATTGAGTTAATTACAGAAAAGAGCACTACAAACCCACCAATCATTACAACAGTGTTTATAGCATTTTTTATACTATTTGCTAAAACTTCTCCTAAGTTTTGTATATCAAAACTATCAATTTTATTCTCATATCTATAGACCTTTTCAAATCTATAGTTTTCTTTTTTAACCTTCCAAAATCTAAACAATATTCCTACAGTTATACATGCTAAAATATGTGTGAATAAAAGCAAAAATCCAATATTTGAATTTTTAAATAATCCAGTGCCAACAGTGCCTAAAATAAACAAAGGCCCAGAATTATTAGTAAATGCAATTAATCTTTCGCACTCTTCTTGGTTGCAAATCTTATTTTCTTTTAAATTTGCAACAATTTTAGCACCTGTAGGATACCCACTAATAATCCCCATTAAAAAAGCAAAAGAACCTTCACCAGGTACGTTAAATAATGGTCTCATAATAGAATTTAATACTTTTCCAATACTATAAATTATATTAGTAGACCTAAGTAGTTCTGTTGCAATAAAAAAAGGAAGTAGAGAAGGCAAAACAGAATTTGCAAAAAGCAGAAGACCATTTTGTGCAGCAAGCATATTATCTTTTGAAAACACAGCAAGTAATATTGTAAATATACAAAAAAGTATAGGAATGAAGTTCTTTTTTATATTTAAACATATATTTTTATAGATCAACTAAATATCACCTAATATAATATATTTAAAGGAAAGAACAAATATGCAAGCCTTGAAAAATAAGGGAAAAAGTGGTATAATAAATATGTAAATATTTTTTACATATTTTAATTTTTTTCAGTCCGGAAAGGGAGGAAACATATGCGGATTTTAATCATCAATGCAGGCTCCAGTTCAATAAAGAGCCAATTGATCGAAGATGGCAAAGTTATTGCCAAGGTTGTAGCTGAACGTGTTGGAATGCCCAACACGCAAGTAGTTTTCAAGTCTGAAGATTTCGAGAATCCAGTAATTGCTAAACGTGGCAAAAACCACGAACAAGCAATTGCAATGGTGCTCAAAGCTTTGACAGACCCGGAAATGGGCGTAATTAAAGATTTGAGTGAAATTGATGCTGTGGGGCATCGGGTAGTACATGGTGGAGAGTTGTTCTCAAAACCGATTGCAATTGATGATACTGTCATTGATGGTGTCACCAAATGCTCGGTGTTAGCACCGTTGCACAACCCGGCGTGCCTGTATGGTATTCAGGCTTGTAAGAAACTGTTACCCGGCGTACCGGAAGTGGCGGTTTTTGACACCGCATTCCATCAGACCATGTCTGAAAAGGAATATCTTTATGCAATTCCTCGTGAGTTGTATGAAAAATATGGTGTCAGGAAGTATGGCTTTCATGGTATTTCACATGAATTTCTTGCAGAGAGTTTGCGGGAGATGATTGGTGATGATACTGAAATGAAAGCGGTTACTTGCCATCTGGGACAAGGTTGTAGTTTGACTGCCATACAAAATGGTAAGTCAGTTGACACGACCATGGGATTGACTCCTTTAAGTGGACTCGTTATGGGGACACGCTCTGGGGACATTGATCCAGGGATTGTTAGCTTCCTCGCAGAAGCTATGAATGTTCATCACAAAGAAGTGATTGATATTCTTAACAAACAATCCGGTCTTTTGGCTTTAGCTGGGAGCGCAGACTTACGAGATATTCTGGAGGCAGCTGACAAAGGTGACACAAGAGCTAAAATGGCACTTGAAAAGTTCACCGAAATAGTTGCACAGAATGTTGCAAAGTTTGCAATTACGCTTGGTGGTTTGAAACAGATTGTTTTTGCCGGTGGCATTGGAGAGAACTCTGATGTTATTCGTAAAATGATTTGTGACAAGCTTTCCGTGTTTGGAGTTGAGTTGGAAGACGACATCAATGCAGCTGCGAATGGCAAAAGAAGGATGATTTCTTCTTTGCATTCGAATGTTGAAGTGTTTGTAATTCCGACCAATGAAGAAATGCACATCTATAAAAAGACTGTGCAAATCCTGGAGTCTCTGAAGGGAGGAAAATAATTAAAAGAAGAGAGCCTTAAATAGGCTCTCTTTTATATTGCAAAAATATTGTTAAACGCACATTACAAGAGTATTACAGATATATTATTTTTTTGTAACAATAAACAAAAAATGATATTAATCTGATAGAATAGTACAAGGAGAAGTGTATTTATATAAGAGGTAAAAATGGACGAAGAATTAATTGATGAAGAAGAGGCATTTGAAGGTTTACAAGAAGTAGGATATTCTAAGAAAAAGATAAATGAATTTTTGGAACGCGGATTAACCAAAAAGCTATATGAATTGTTATTAAGAGCAAAAGAAGAAAAAATTACTATTGATGAATTAGGGCATATATTATTTGACTATTTTAATAATAATGGTAGGGCAGTAAAATTTGGAAGAAAATCTGATGGAAACACAAAAGATTATTTAAATATAGCATTAAAATATTTTGGATATAGATGTGCATTATCAGGAGAAGAATTTAGTAGTTTTGGAAAAGATGGAGTAGAAAATTTAGCAGCAAGGAGTAATTTGTCAGGAGAACATGTTGTACCTTTGTGCCAAGGAGGAGATGATATCTATTCTAATTTAGTACCAGCAGTATTACAATATAACCTAAGTAAAAATGGATATAATTGTATAGACTGGTGGAAACAAGCAAAAGATAAAGATGGAAAAGACATATATAGTCCATATAGATTATTAAAATTAATAAACTATATGATGAAAAGCATAGAAGCAAGAGATAAAGGATTAGACATAGAAGATTATGAAAAAGCGATATTAGACCCAAATGAAATAGACAAGTTTTTACAAGAGATAGAAAAAGAAGATGAAGAAGAGCAAGACAATAGTAGAAGAAAAATAAAATCAGATGTAATAACAACAACAGAATTATATGAAGATGAAAAAAAGATATTAACAAAATTACCAGACATAAAAGGAAATAAAAAAAGGAATATATCAAAGCCAAAAGAACAACAAAGAGAGAAATATGATGAAATAAAAGCTATGGATATATTCCTAGCAAATGCAATAAGGGCATTAAAAGAAGACAAAGAGTTAAGTGAACATGAAGAATATGATGAAATAATAAGCAATTTAGAATCAATGTATGAGGGAGTAGTAGGAGTAATTCCATTTGAGATAGAGGTAATGAATAAAATAATAGACAGATTAGAAGAAATGGGAATAAATGAAAACATATATACAATAGCAAATGAATTGCTAAGAAATACAGATATTCTAAAAGTAGCCAAAGAAAATAAAGAGGGAATAGATGAATATATAGTACATTTTTTTGAAGACAAATGGAGACTGCTATCTGAAGAATTAAATCTAACAGAAGAACAAATAAAAGTAGTAATAATTAATAAACCTAATGCTTTAGTCGATGAAAAAGTGAGAAACAGAATAATATTTTATCAAGAATATAGAATTGATAGATTAGATAGTTATATAAAAGGAGAAAGTGATGCAACTGATAATTATATAGATATTCTTATAATTTTTCAGAATAATGGAATAGATGTGAGAACGATTACACAACAGAATAAACAAATAATAGAATATTTAAAGGAACAAAATGAAAAAAGAACAGAACAGAGGAAAATAGATATAGATAAAGTAATAAAAGAAATAGAAGAAAACGGAATTATTACTATTGACCTTAATATAGGTAATATGCAAAATAATCAAAAATCAAGAAATAAAGAAAAATATGAAAATAATTTAAAAGAAGCAAGAGGTAAAACAGGTGAAAAAATATTTAGCGATGGGTTAATAAGATTTTTAACTAAGGAACAAGATGCAACAAGAGATTTAATAGAAGTATTAACAATATTGCAGAACAATGGAATAGATTTAAAAACAATTCCAAATAGTGATAGATTATTAATAGATTATTTAAAAAAGCAAAATGAAAAGAGGAAATATCAAGGAAAAGTAGATATAGATAAAATATTAAAAGAAATAGAAGAAAGAGGAATAGCAACTGAAAATTTTAACATAGGAAATAAACAACAGGATCAAAAATCTAGGAATAAAGATAAATATGAAAAATATTTAAGAGAAGCAACAGATGAAAGAGGTAAAAAAATATTTAGTGACGAGGTTATAAAGTTTTTAATTAAGGAACAAGATGTAGCAAGAGATTTGGTAGAAGTATTAATAATACTACAGAGTAATGGAATAGATGTGAGAACAATTACACAGAGGGATGAAAGTTTAATAGATTATTTAAAAAAGCAAAATGAAAAGAGGAAATATCAAGGGAAAGTATATATAGATAAAATATTAAGAGAAATAGAAGAAAGAGGAATAGCAACTGAAGATTTTAACATAGGTGTTATACAACGAAATCAAAAATCAAGGAATAGAGATATATATGAACAATATTTAAGAGAAGCAAGAGATAAAACAGGTGAAAAAATATTTAATGATGGTGTAATAGCATTTTTAGTTAAGAAACAAGATGCAACAAGAGATTTAGTTGATATATTAATAATATTACAGAGCAATGGAATAGATGTAAGAACAATTCCAAAAAAGAATAAAATTTTCATAGACTATTTAAAAGAACAAAATGAAAAAAGATTGGATCAAAACAAAATAAATATAGATAAAATATTAAAGGAAATAGAAGAAAAAGGAATTGTAACTGAAGATTTTAACATAGGAAACAGACAGCAAAGACAAAAATTAGATAAAAGAGATAAATATGAACAATATTTAAGAGAAGCAAAAAATGAAAATGGAGAAAGAATATTTTCAGATGAAGTAATAGAAAGTTTATTAGAAACTAGAACCAATGCACAAGATATTGGAAAAGCATCATATACTGCATCAACATCAGGTTGTGATGAAAAACAAGAAGAATTAAATAGTTTAGAGAATAATATTGAAGAAAGGGTATCGGATTTTAATAATGAATAAATATGCAAATGAATTAAAAGAAGTATATGTAATATTAAACACACTTAATGAAGAAGATTATAACAAAATACCTAAAATAACAATGCAGGCTATTGAAGAAAATATGAATAAAGATTATGAATATGAGATAGATGAAGAGATAGAATTAAAAGATAATCCAATGCTAGAAGGAACAAAAGAATTTTTATTTAATATATTTAGAGATTATTTAGCCACAGAAGAACAAAGAGAAAAAATAAAAAAAATGCAAGCAGAAGACAGAGCAAAACTAGAAAAGAAAAAACAAGAACAATATAGTGTTAATGTGTTTGAAGACATACAACAAAAACCTAAAGAAAATATAGATGAAGAGAAAGAAAAAATGCAAATTGTTGAATACAAAGAAAGTATATTTACTAAAATATTTAAGTTTATAAAGAATATATTTAGGAGGGGAAAATGAGAATAGAAGATAGAGATGTATATGAGATGATAGAAGAAAGATTAAAACTAACAGAAGAACAAATTGATAGTTTGTTTGAAGAAAATAGATTCTTAAAACAAGTTATGGCAATTGATATATTAGATTTAATAATGTTTTTCGAAGATTATGGGATTACAAGAGAAGAGATGGCAAAAATAGCAATGGCAAATCCATTTTTTTTAACAGAAAGTTTTGAAAGAATAAGATACATAGAAGAATTCTTAAAAATGGTAAATATAACAGATATAAGATGGATGGCAGTAAATCACCCAATATCAATGTCACAAAATCCGATAGATATAAAAGATTTTATAGAGGAAAACAGAAAAAAAGGAAAGACAGATGAGGAAATAAAAGAAATGTTAATGAATGATTTTGAAAAATACTTTACTTTATAGTTTTTGAAAAGTAAAAATAGACGAAGGGAATTTATAGTATAGTGTGAGAGTTATACATATATCATCAACATAATGGTGTGATAAAGAATAAAAAAATAAAAATGAGATATATAATGAAGGGCAAGAAATAGAGTGAGATTGAATATATATAAATTTAGGAGGTACATATGAAAGTAGACAAAGAAGAAATGAGACATTTAAGAGTAATGGAAGAAATTAAAAATGCTACGAATAAAGACCAATTACCAGAAGTAACTTTATCTAACATATCAAAATATTTATCAATAAATGCATCTTTTGATAAAGTGCGTGTTAGTCAGACAGCATTTAAACCAGTTATTGAGGCTTTAGCAAAGTATAACTATTTTACTGTGCCAGAAGTAAAAGAGGCATTTATGAAAGTTTTAGCTGAGAGTTATCCTGGTAAAACAGAAGAAGAGTATGAAAAGCTATATACTCAAATATCTGAAAAATCAAATATTGGTAACTATTTAGAAGAAATTCAAGAAAGAGCAAATAAAATAAAAGAAATTGAAGAAGCACAAGATTTAGAAAATCATAAAGCTATAATGAAAAAAATAGATATGGCAACAGAGATTAGTGAACTTCCAACTGTAGGAAGGAATGTGTTAAACAGTAAAATAAGAGAAGATGTAAAAAATGATTTTACTAGTAGAATTAATATAAGTGAATTTCAAGATCTTACTGAGGCAATATTGGCTAAAAAAAGTGAAGAAGAAATTAGGGCAGCGATTTTTAGTTTGTGCCAAGAACAAGGTTTAGATGATGAAGATACGTATAAAATGTATGAGCAAAGAGATGAAAAAATTATTGTAGATAAAAGATTAGGATATATTGTAGAAGAAATTGATAAGAAAGAAGAAAAAATATCACAGATTTATAGACAAGATCATGAAGCAAATATGGAAGCAATTAAAGAAGCAAAAAGAATTAGTCAATTGCCACCTAATTTAACATTTTCAACATTAGCTACGTATTTATATGGAAATACTGTAATTTATCCAAAAGCAGATAAAATATCAAGTGTTGAGTTAAAAGATTTAACTCAAATGCTATTATCAGGAAAAACATTTGAGTCTGAAGAAGTAAAAGAAGAAATAGCTAGAGTTGCAGCCAAGTATTATCCAGATAAAGCAGAAGAAGCAAGTGGATTACTATATGATAAATTATCAAATTTACCTAGAACCAATTATTTAATAGAAGAAATTAGTTATGCTCAATCTAGACAAGAGGAGTTTATAGGAAGAAGCTGTAGTAATGTTAATGTATATTTTATACCAAATCCTAAGACACCAGCAGATGGAGGAAGATTCTATAATTGCTATATTAATAGAGTAGACAATCTAAATTTACAAGAAATTCTACCACTTAACCTAGATGAAATTGTTCCAGAAGGTATGGATGTTGATAGCATAGAATGGTATGTACAAGAAAACTATGATTCAACATTTAAAGCTGCAGGAGGAATTATTTTAAATAGAGATGAAACAATAGGAAATGTAAATGTATTTAAACCTTCTGATGGAACTATAGGTATAACTCCTGAAGAAAAGAATAGATATGAACAATTGAAAGAGCTAAAAGCAGAAGTAAGTGAAATTATAAAAGATAGAAAAGAAAAGATGCAGCAATTTGTAGAATTACAAAAAAGTCTATTAAATTATATGGAAGAACAAGATAATAAATTGGCTAAACTAGAAGAAAAAATAAGTAAAATTCAGGGAGATACTGAAGTAGGAGAAAGTAATAACAAAGACACAAATAATGATGATGAAAGGGAGGATTAAAATATGATTCCTAAAATATACACAACAACTAAAAATGGAGAGAAAAAAGCTTTTGATGTTATATTAACATTTAAAAATGAAAATAATCAAAAAGATTATGTGGTATATACAGATAATTCTTATGATGAAGAAAATAAATTAAGAATATTTGCAGCAATATATAATCCTTTAACAAATGAATTTATAGAAGAAGTAAAAGAACAAGAAGAATGGAATGAAATATATAAATTATTAGACAATGTGTTTGAAAATTAATTAATTTTAAAAAGAAAAATCAACCTAATCTCTAATGCGATATAGAGATTAGGTTGATTTATTTTGCAAAAAAATGTTCGTAAAATATTGCAATGTGCAAAAAATAATTATATAATACAGATGGTGATTTATTTGGAATTAAATAATGATGTGAAATATATAAAAGGAGTGGGACCTAATAGAGCAGAGCTGCTTAATAAGTTGGGTATTTTTACTCTTAAAGATTTAATTACATATTATCCTAGAGACTATGAAGATAGAAGCAAGCCTAAAAAGATAATAGATGTACTAGATGGAGAAGAAGTATTAATAGAAGCAACAGTGCAAGCAAAAATGACAGAATTTAGAGTAAGAAAAGGTATGGCAATATACAAGCTTAAAGTTGCTGATAATAGTGGATATATGGATATAACTTGGTATAACCAAAGTTATTTAAAAACAAAATTTAAACCTGGTGAGACTTACAGATTTTTTGGAAAAGTATCATACAAATACAATAAAAAAGAAATGAATTCACCTGTGTTTGATAGTATACAAATGAGTAAGAATACGGGAAAAATAATACCAATTTATCCATTAACATATAATCTAACACAGAATACATTAAGAGCAATTATAGAAACAGGATTAAAAGAAGTAAAAGAAAAATTACCAGAGACTTTACCAGAATATGTTTTAAAAGAAAACAAGCTATATGATATAAATACAGCAATAAAGCAAATACATTTTCCTGAAGATTTTAAGAATTATGAAAATGCAAGAAGAAGATTAGCATTTGAAGAATTATTAACAATGCAACTTGCTTTATTAAAACTAAAAAAATCATATTCTACAGAAGAAAATGGAATTGTATTTGATAAGAATATTAAAATGTCTGAATTAATAGATGACTTACCATTTAAACTAACAAAAGCACAGCTTAGGGTATTAGAAGAAATAGATAATGACATGGAAAGCACAAAACCAATGAATAGATTACTGCAAGGTGATGTTGGATCAGGTAAAACGATAGTATCAATAATTGCAGCATACAAAGCAGTAAAAAGTGGGTATCAGGTTGCAATTATGGCACCTACTGCAATTTTAGCTACTCAGCATTTAGAAAGCTTTACACAAATTTTAGGTAAATTTGGTATTAATTGTGAATTATTAATTAGTAATATAACTAAAAAGAAAAAGGAAGAGCTTTTAAATAGATTGCAAAATGGTGAAATAGATATTTTAATTGGAACACATGCTTTGTTAGAAGAAAATGTTGTATTTAAAAATTTAGGTTTTGTAGTAACAGACGAACAACACAGATTTGGTGTTAAACAAAGAAGTACAATTGTATCAAAAGGAAATAACCCAGATACACTTGTTATGACTGCAACACCAATACCTAGAACACTAGCATTAATCCTATATGCAGATCTAGACATTTCTATTATAGATGAACTTCCGCCAAACAGACAGAAAATAGATACATATGCAGTAACAAAACAATTAGAAGCAAGAGTAAATGAGTTTATAAAAAAACAAATTGATGAAGGAAGACAAGCATATGTTGTATGTCCACTTGTTGAAGAAAATGAAGAAATAAACGCTGAGTCTGTTTTAGAACTTGCAGAAAAATACAAAAATGAAATATTCCCAAATTATAGAGTTGAATACTTACATGGAAAAATGAAACCAAAAGAAAAAGATGAGATTATGCAAGAATTTAAAGATGGAAAAATCGATGTATTAATTTCTACAACAGTTATAGAGGTAGGAGTAAATGTGCCAAATGCAAGTATAATGGTAGTAGAAAATGCAGAAAGATTTGGATTAGCACAACTTCATCAATTAAGAGGTAGAGTTGGAAGAGGAGAATATAAATCATATTGCATATTAAAATATCAAGGCAATTCAGATGTTATAAGACAAAGAATGAAGGTTATGCAAGAGACAAATGATGGATTTAAAATATCTGAAAAAGACTTGGAATTACGTGGCTCAGGAGAATTCTTTGGAACAAAACAACATGGACTTCCAGAATTCAAAATAGCAAATATTTTTGAAGATATGCCAATGCTTAAAAAGATTCAAGTTATAGCAATTAATATACTTGCAGAAGATCCTGATTTAAAACTTGAAAAAAATAAACTACTAAAAAAAGCAGTTGATAATAAATTTGAGATGGGTGTAGATATGTAAAAATAATATTTTATATGTATAAAGCTTGATTTTTTAAGGATAACATGATAAAATACACAACATAATATTTAAAAACTGAGAAAAAGAGGAGTATGTTTATTTTCCTATATAAGAGAGAAGAAACCTTAGGCTGAAAGTTTCTTTTAGAATGAAATAAACAGAAGGTAGCTTTGGAGTTGATATGCAGAAATATGAGTAAGTATATTCGCGTAAGTTGCGTTAAAAACTAATTAAGATACAAAGTATATTTGTAAATTAAGGTGGTACCGTGAGAATATATTAGCTCGCCCTTATGTATAGGGCGAGCTTTTTGTTTTAAAATAATAATAAAAAAGAAAGGAATAAAAAATGAAAAAGTTAGAAGGAAGTTACAATCCAAAAGATTTTGAAGAAGATTTATACAAAGAGTGGGAAGAAAAAGGGTATTTTAAACC
>JAEEGL010786352.1_pt1 | contig 21211 bp, 16 predicted proteins | sample 9134231 | NCBI WGS metagenome assembly JAEEGL01 (sample SAMN16246548, study PRJNA631951) | gut metagenome | biome: gut microbiome; feature: rumen; material: fiber-attached | host: Bos | place: Iran: Karaj | collected 2018-10 | reverse complement strand
TCAGGTAGAAGAACTTGTAAAAGACCCCGAAGGATACATAATCCGCTTTGCCGACAAACCAACCGAGGAGGGCAACGCCGATGAAAACACCGACGACAAAAAAGTGATGGTAAAGGCTGTACGTCCGAAACTCACCGACGAGCAGAAAAAACTCAAAAAATCGTTCACAAAGAAATTTGCCGTAAAAGTGGATTTGAAGGTTGACAGCAAAGGCACAAGCAAAATTATATTCAACCTCAAAACTCCCGAAGACTACAACAAGATTGTAGACCTTTTGAACAAAGTGGAAATTTAACCTCCGAAATGATTAAGAGAGTCACACTGATAATATTAACCTTTTTGATGTCGCTTTCGATTGCCAACGCGCAGAAAGACAGCACCAAACATCACCGCAAGCACAAAGAGAAGACCGAAGTAACCGCCACCAGCGACGATAGCGAGATACGTGTGGCAACCGAGGGTAGCGATGATTTTGTGCCAATCGACGATGCCGACTTGCTAATCGACACAGTAGGTCCTATTACCAAAAATCCAAAACTCGCAGGATGGTTGTCGTTTGCCGTTCCGGGCTTAGGACAAATCTACAACGGTCAATATTGGAAAGTGCCTCTGATATATGGCGCAGCGGGTACATTGCTCTATGTATCACAGTTTTACAACACTCGATACAAGCAGATGGTAAACGAAGAGCATTGGTATCTCCATTCAATAGGCAAAGACACCGCGTGGACAGGAATCCGCCTCACCAACCTCCAAAACGAAGCCGACATTGTGTATTATATGCGCAAATATCGCCGTTACAGAGACTTGTGTTACGTAGTTTTGATGCTCACCTACTTTATGAACATTTTCGATGCTGTTGTAGATGCGCATCTCTACGACTTCAACATTTCCGACGACCTTTCGCTACGCATTGAACCATACGCCTCTAACCCGATTGTGGGTCTTAGGCAGCAACCAACGTTTGGCGCAAGGTTTGTACTTAGGTTTTAGAATTTAATCAACAGATAACTTGTTTAGAATAATATGCGAAAAATAATCCTCTCACTCTCAGTAATTTGCGGAATAACCGCAACTGCATCGGCGCAAGTTGATTCGGTTTTCTTTAACGGCAACAATGGTTTTTCCGACTCCACTGCCAATACTCAGGGAATGGACGAGCAGACCCTCGTAAGCGAAAGCATCGACAGCCTTTTTGCTCTCTATTACATCAAAAACACCATCAATTCTAAAGAGATGGCAGAAGAGGTGGCTCACGCTGGCGGACCTGTATTCTATTCAGACTCAATCTATTCCGAAGGTCTGTCAAAAATCCCGACAACATTCCCACTCGTTTACAACCAAGACGTTAAAAGATGGATTGAGATGTACATCCGTCGTGGCAAATACCTGATTCCCTCATTGTTAGGATTAAGCCAATACTATTTCCCGATGATTGAGCCGGTATTAGACCAATACAATATTCCCCTCGAACTCAAATACTTAACCATAGTAGAATCGGCACTCAACCCACGTGCAGTATCTCGCACAGGCGCAACAGGTCTTTGGCAATTTATGTACGGCACTGGCAAAATGTACGACCTCGAAGTTACCACCCTCGTTGACGAACGCCGCGACCCTGCAAAAGAGACTGTGGCAGCAGCACAATTTTTGCGCGACCTTTACAACATCTACGGCGACTGGGCTCTCGTGATTGCAGCCTACAACTGCGGACCTGGCAACGTAAACCGCGCTATCAAACGCTCTGGCGGTCGCACCAACTTTTGGGAAATTTACCAATACCTTCCCAAAGAGACAAGAGGATACGTTCCCGCATTCATAAGTGTCAACTACATAATGACTTATTACAAAGAACACGGCTACACACCTGTAAAAGTAGAAATGCCAAGTTTTCACGATACTGTGATGGTTAACAACAAATTACACTTTGGTCAGGTTGAAGGTATGCTCGGTATTCCTATCGAACAACTTCGCGAACTTAACCCGCAGTATAAGAAAGACATAATCCCCGGCAACATCAAAGCCGCTCCATTGCGCCTTCCCGAAGATTATGCCACCAAATTTGTAGAGCAAGAAAAAGAGATTTACGCCTACAAAGATTCTGTTTTCTTTGCACCGAGCGTCAACTACGAACAAATCAGCCATTCGGCATACGTTCCATCGTCGCGCAATAACTACCACTACGAAGCAGAACCCTGCGATCCTTCTGTTCCCGCAGGTTCGTCTAAATTGATTTACACAGTTAAATCGGGCGACACATTCGGTTTTATTGCCAACTGGTACGATGTAAAACTTGCAAAACTAAAATGCTGGAACAATATTTCGAGCAACAAACTCTCTATTGGACAGAAACTTACAGTTTACGTTCCCACAAAAAAACTCAACACTTACAAAAACGTTGACAATATGACCTTTGCGCAAAAACAGGCAATGAGCAGCAACAACATCGTATCGCAAAGCGCATCCAACGGCAAACCGCTCGACAAAAATTACGAATATTACACCATCCGCAAAGGCGACAACCTCTCAACCATAGCATCGCGTTACCCCGGCATCTCCGACAAAGACATTATGCAAATCAACGGATTTACCGCCAACGACGTGCGCCGCTTGCAGATTGGTCAGATTATAAAAATCAGAAAAAAATAATAGTTTTACAATAGTAAACACCTATTTATAAAATAATTACAAGGCGGCTGGCGCAAAAGCGGTCGCCTTTTTTTAAATAAAACCAATACTCAAAGATGAAACCGTCCTCGATACTTGCTTTCTTTGTTGCCATAATGGCATCGTTATTGGTAATAATGCTGATATTTCCAAAAGAAGGAATATCCTTAACCAACGACATATCAATGAATTTTCCAACCTTTACCGATTGGATGGCAGAAACCAAAAGTCGTCCAGACTCGGTAAAAACCATTTTAGACAACATAGAAATACCCACCGACGACGAGGACGATACTGCATTTGTAAACATTCAGGTAGACACACTTCAAAACGCTGACGCAGACACAGTTGCAAACCAATACAGCGAATATGTGCCGCGGCCGATTGCTATCGACAGCATTCATCAACCGTTGGAACTTCCTCCAAGCGGCTTGGCTTGCTTAGAAAATATTTTTGGCGCACTTGCCGACGCTGAGCAGTTGCAATCTATGGTAAGAATTTTGCATTATGGTGATTCTCAGATAGAAACCGACCGTATAACAGGCTATATGCGCTCAAAATTGCAGGCACAGTTTGGTGGTTCGGGACCTGGATTAGTTCCTGCAAAATCGCCATACGACTATAAATCGCCCATACACGTGGTTAACAGCGGCGAATGGCGACGCTACACAGTTTTCCCAAAAATCGACACCACCATAACTCACTATCGCTATGGAGTTTTGGCATCGTTTTCGATGTTTGCACCTCCGCCCGCACCCGAAAAACCCACCGAGCCCGACACCACTGTTTCGCTGATTGGCGACAGCCTAATGCAAGCAATTTTTCACCCCGAACCGCCAAAGGTTAAAGAAATTCACAAAGGAAGCATAAACTTTGAATTTACGTCAATTACCAAAGCCAATATCAAGAATATCAAACAGATACGGATGTTTTACGGCAACTGCAAAGAATCGTTTGCCGTAACGGTGCGCAACGGCGAAACTGTGCTTTATCAAGACAGCGTGGCTCCATCGTCGTATTATTCGATAAAAAAATGGACAATCTCAGAACCGTTGCAAGATTTGGCAATGGATTTTTCGGGAACAGAAAGTCCTGAAATATACGCATTTGCAATGGACGGAAACGGCGGCGTGGCTTGCGACAATATACCGTTGCGAGGATGTTCGGGAACGATATTCACCAAAATGAACTCGCAGATGCTGCAAAAAATGTACAACGACCTTCACGTTAAGTGCGTTATACTGCAATTTGGCGGCAACTCGATTCCTGTATTAAAACCCGAAACGGTAAAAAATTACGTTGGTTCGCTAATGTCGCAAGTTAGATTAATCCGCAAAATCTGCCCCGAAATGTCTATCATTATCGTTGGACCTGCCGATATGAGCACAAAGGTGATGGACGAATACCAATCGTACGAAGTTATCCCCGAACTTGTGGAGGCAATGCGTCAAGCCGCCTTTGCCAACAACTGCGCATTCTGGGATATGTACAGCGCAATGGGCGGATGGAACTCAATGCCCGACTGGGTTTTTCACGAACCACCGCTCGGCGAAAAAGACTTTACACACTTTTCGGTGCAAGGCGCAAACGTCATTGCCAAAATGTTTTACAATGCCCTCATAGGATGCTACAATCAATATATCAGAAAACGCAAGTAAAAATGAAAACCGCCAAACTATTCTTTTCAACCTTAGCAACAGCATTAACATTAACCGCCGCCGCACAAGATTATCCATACGATGTAACTCAGTATCCCTTTGTGCGTTACGACCTCAACAAGATACATTTTTCAAAAGATTCTACGGGCTTTAACCGCATATATCAAAAATTAGACACGCTAATAAAGTTTGGCAAAGGCAAACTCACTGTGGTTCAGTTAGGTGCGTCGCATACACAAGCCGACGTATTCTCCAATCAAGTGCGCTACCGCTTGCAAACATTCCACCCCGGACTTGTGGGAGCAAGAGGATTTGTGTTCCCCTACCGAATGACAAAATCAAACAACCCGTCGAACTACTCGGTAGAGTATTCGGGATTTTGGACAACCTGCCGCAACATCGAGTATAAGAAAAACGACATTCTCGGTCTCGGAGGCGTTTCAGCCACCACGCTCACACCAAACGCCACACTAAAAGTGGTAATGAACCCTAAAAATCCTATCCGCTACGACTGCAACCGCGTTTTGGTATTTACCGAACCTGCATCGTCGAACCTATTTGATATAGTTCCCGACGCTTGTATGGGCTCTTATACCGTTAGCAGAGACTTTGAAAAAGGCATAATCGACTTCCAATTCGACCGCTATTCGGTAGACCCCAGTTTCCATCTCGCCAAAACCGACTCCACGCAAAATCACTTTACATTTTACGGAATGTCGCTCGAAAACGACAATCCTGGCATCACATACCACGCCATCGGCATCAACGGCGCAAGAATACCATCGTGGACACGCTGTTCGTATTTTAGCCGTCAACTCACAGCTCTAAATCCCGACCTTGTGGTTATCTACTTAGGCGTAAACGACGGAAACACAACACATTTTACCCAAGACGGATATTACAGCACCTACGTTTCGCTTTTAGAAGACATTCGCAGCCACAACCCAAATGTACAGTTTATTTTAATTGTCCCCAACGACTATTTCCTATTGCGCAGGCATCCAAATCCCAACGTGCAGTTAGAACAAAACGCTATAAAGCAGTTAGTTAACAGATACAATTGCGCAATGTTCAGCATTTACGACGTAATGGGCGGACTTGGATCGTGCCTTACTTGGATGCGCTACGGACTGATAGCAAGCGACAAAGTGCACTTTACAGTTGCAGGCTACACATTCACCGGCAACCTGTTTTTCAACGCATTTTTACGCACATACGACAATTATTTAGAAAAAAATTAAAGCCGTTTTTACTTTTTAAAAATCAAATTATTAAATTTGCGCAGAAAACACATCAATACTAATGGATTGGTCTCTTTTTGACATACCGTCGCTCTTAGTTTTCGACCCAAAAAGGCCGCTGCTATTTACGCAGTTTTATTTTTGGGGCTTCTTTGTAATTGTTATGGCTATTTACGCCCTCATTTACAAGAAGAAAGCAATTAGAAACATATACCTATTTGCCGCATCGGTGTTCTTTTATTACAAAACCGGCGGCACATACGTGGTTTTGCTTATATTTACCATATTATCAATATTTTACATCACCAAATGGATGCACCGAAAGCCCGACGGCGTGGCAAAAAAAGTAATTCTTGCCATTGGTGTGGTAGTAAATTTGCTTATACTTTTTTATTTTAAATACACCGAATTTATATTAAACTCGGTAAACGATATTTTTAGCACCAATTGCACTATTACAAACTATTACTCCATAATGCTCAATTGGTTTGGAAGTTTAACCATAGTGCAAAACAACCTTTGGCTACCGATTTTAGTAACGGCTCTATCGGTTATAATACTTATAAAAAAATGTTTTATTGGCGAAAATGCCTCACTCACCAACCGTGCCGCGATAATATTTATAGGATTAAACCTCGCCAATTGGCTTTTGTTCTTATTTTCAGGCGAAATCGTTACCGCAATAGGCTTTAACTCCGAAAACATATACAGAATTTTCTTCGGCGAAAATTTCGTAACCGACAAGATTATCCTCCCCGTAGGTATATCATTCTTTACATTCCAATCTATAAGTTACTGCGTGGACGTTTACCGCAAAAAAATCGAACCTGTGTCAAGCGTTTTAGACTTTGGATTCTACGTGTCGTTTTTCCCGCAATTGGTTGCAGGACCTATCGTGAGGGCATCAGAATTTATACCACAGATTTACAACGATTATTCGGTAAGCAAACGAGAGTTTGGTCTTGCTATATTTATGATACTCAAAGGATTAGTAAAAAAAGTATTCATCTCCGACTATATATCCATCAACTTTATCGACCGTGTGTTCGACTCGCCAATGAAATACTCAGGCTATGAGACACTTATGTCGCTTTATGGTTACAGTATGCAGGTTTACGCCGATTTTAGCGGCTACACCGACATTGCTATCGGACTTGCACTTTTGATGGGATTCAAACTGTCGATGAACTTCAATTCGCCATACAAAGCCAAAAGCACGGCAGAGTTTTGGCGAAGATGGCACATTTCGCTATCCACCTGGCTCAAAGACTATTTGTATATACCTATCGGCGGCAATCGTAACGGCTCGTTCGGTGGCTATGTATGTTGGATTGTGATAATTACAGTTTGGGTAATGCTTTCGGGTAGCACCATTTTGGCAATTATACTTTACGGTTCGTTTGCCATATTGATGACCGTGGCACACTTTTTCCCAAATTTCAAACTCACACTCGTTACCTCTATGAATAACCTGATAACTATGTTGTTAGGCGGACTTTGGCACGGATCGAGTTGGATGTTTGTAATCTGGGGCGGCTACAACGGTATCGGTCTTGTGGTCTACAAACTTTGGAAAAAAGAGACACAGTTTCTTCGCTGGATAATTCTTGCAGTGCTAAACGCCGCTGCAGCCATCACATATTTCAACGGAGTATGGAGCAATCCTAACGGCGTAAAACTCTGGATAATAGCCAACTGCGTGTGGTTTTTCTGCTATCTTATTTGGAAAGTAAAACTTGCCAATGCCAATGCTTTCGGAGTAATTAAATCCGTATTGGCACTATTGCTAATAGCATTCTTTGTAATGTGCGCCACTGTGATTTCGGGCTATTGGTTTACCGAGCACCGCTATACATTCTGGATAGGATTCACGGTGATGGCAGCGCTGGTATTCTACTATGCCCGCCTCAAAGCCCTACCCTATTGCGAAGAACGTCCCGTAAAAGACGACTCTAAAATCGACAAGGTAAAGATAAAAATCAACCAATATCCTGAAAACAAATACATTACGGCTGGTGTTTGGGGCAATTTTGTGCTGTCGTCGGCATTCTGTTTCAACGGCTACACCTCCGCCCCGTTCATCATTTGGATAATGGCGTCGTCAATAATACTTGCAGGATACCTATTTATGATAGTGCGTCCGCAAATCAAAGAGCCAAGCAAATACATAGCATATTTTTGGGGTATATTCCTCACATTCAACTTTATAACCTTCACTCGAATCTGGTTCCGCGCTCAGGACATCGAAACCACAGGCTATATGCTCGAACGCCTGCTCAACGGCTGGGGCGACATCAGCCTAATTCCGCAAATGACTATGGCATACAAAAAAGTGTTTGTGGTGATGGCCTTTGGATTTATAATCCATTGGTTGTCAGTTCCTTTTAAAGATAAATACACCGACTGGTTTATCAACACTCCCACTTGGGTAAAAGTGCTGATATGCGTAGCGGCAGTATTCATTCTTTATCAAGTAAAAGCATCTGATTTACAACCTTTTATATATTTCCAATTCTAACGTACAAATTATGGCAAAGACAAAAAACAATCCCGCACCTGCAAAAACCGAAACCGTTCCCACTGCAAAAGAGGGAGGTTTATCCACAAAAGCAATAATCGCATTATCAATAGCCGGATTATTTATATTGGCGTTGTTAAGCCTGTTCTTCATATTTGGCAGGGTAAGAGTGGTAGACAACTCGATGGAAAACTCAGTATCTACAGGTACTACTCTGTGGCTCAACAAGATATCCACACCCGACTACAACGATATAGTAGCATACCATCATCCCGAAACCGACAGCGTGGTGGCATCTGCTCGCGAAAAAAACTATTACAAAATGTGCCGTATGTATGGCGAATCGTGGGTTAGCAAGGCTGAATTGGTAAAACAAGACTTGCATAAACGTCCGATTTACATATCTCGCTGTGTGGCTGTACCTGGGGACATTGTGGAAATTCGCGACAACCATCTGATTGTCAACAAAAAAGAAACTCCTCAATTAAAAACAAATAAAAATCTCTATTATGTTGTTACCGAAGGACTTATAAATCCAGCAGTATTAGATTCGCTCGGTCTTACACCTGCCGACATCGATGGCGAAACCGATTATGCCGAAGATTTTTTGAATGTTTACCGTCAAAAAACCAAAATATACTCTGCCATAAAGATTTACAGTCTTACAGGCGAAGCTGCGCAAAAACTCTCAAAATTGTCTGTTATTAAAAAAATAGAACCAGTATGCCTACCCAAAAAGCATTTTGAGCCAACAGTTTTCCCGTATTTGAAAGACGATGGATGGAACGAATCAAATTTTGGTCCGCTGATTGTTCCCAAAGAAGACAAAATCATCAAATTTTCTAACATTCAGGTAGCCAAATACTATCGCCGCGTTATCGAAACATACGAAGGCAACAAAATGGAAATAAAGGGCAACAAAATATTTATCAACGGCAAAGAGGCAACAGCATACCGCTTTACACAAAACTACTACTTTGTAATCAACGACAACCGCGCCAACAAAAACGATTCAAGATTTTTTGGATTGCTTCCCGAAAAGCACGTTGTAGGCATTGTTTTTTAACACAAAACAACCATACTAAATACCGTAACGCTCAACCATATCTTTGGCTGCGCCCATGGCTGCATCCATATTGTAATATTCCCAATCGGTGAAACGCCCTGTCATATAGAAATTTAAGCCAGCAAGTGCGTCTTTCAAACCTGATATCATAGCACGAGTGTTGCCGCTCTGAATGGGATATGTATATTTGGTGTATTCATGGGTGATATAATGCGGATTAAGCGGCATACGGCTGAGGTTGGCAAGTATCTCATCTTGCGATACATAGTCGGTAAACTCAACTGTTGCCGAAAGGCGTTTCATCCTATTGTTGGTAGACGAAAAATTACCCGTGCAAATGATACGATGGGCAAGATACTTGTCGCTTGGTAGGTAAATCCACGAATATGGATTACGGTCTATTTCGCAAAAAACAGATGTTGTTCCATGCCAATCTAAGTGTTCGATATCATTAGCAAATGGTTCTATCTCTTTAATTTTTAACACATTACAAATATCTTTGATATTACCGCAAAAAACTACAACGTCGAAATCCTCGCCATTGATTTTCCAACCTTTTTTGGTGCGCTCTATCAAAGAGACATCGGTATTGTATTGAATATCTGCATTTTCTGCCAACTTGTCGGCAAGATATTGCGAACCACCCTCGCGTTCGTACCAAAATTTGTCGTGTACAAAATCGTTTTCTCTGATATGGTTAAAATTATTGTATAGCATTTCGGCGCACGATGGCATTGGCAATTTGCCTTGAAGCCAATCGATTGGAATTTTTTTGAGATTTGTACGCCAAATTTTTTCGTTATATGGCTTAAAATAAATATTATAGAGCGTTGACCCAAAATTCCAACGGAGAAACTCCTCAAAATTTTTGGGCAAGCGGCGGTGATGGCTGCGCTGCATTTTGAGCACATCGGCGATAAAAGCATCTTGCAACTCTTTTTTGAGCATATATACGTGGTTTTCAATAGGATAAGGAACCCCATCTACCCACGACGTACGATGAACAAACATACTGTGTTTTTCGGGATGAGTAACCTCACCGTTTTCGAAAAACACAGTAGAATTCCGCTCTGTTTTGATAAAATCTTTGTCTAAGTTGAAAATTTGCTCAAAAAAACTCATTACATCTTGCCTCTTAGTATTAAAAACATGACCTCCACAGATATGGAAAAGGCTGTTTTCAACATTTTTGCATCGGATTAAACCGCCGGGCACGCTTTCACGTTCAAAAATTTTTACGCTGTAACGGTCGGAAAGAAGACGGTTTACGGTTAGTCCCGAAACTCCGGCTCCAATTATTGCAAGTTTTTTCATAGTTCTAAGAGTTGGATGTAAATTATTGGTTTTTATTAGTTTACACTTTTTAAAGTTCCCGATTCGGGGTAATAAACCGCCTTGAAACCGGGGTCTTGCATCAATGTAGAAGGCAAATATCTTACCAAACCCATTTGATTGATATTAACAACCTTTTGCGAAATAACGCCGCCATTTTGAATAATTTTAACAAGACCATTGGCAGGGGTTAAATAAGCAAAACCTTTTGACGGAGGAGTAATCTTGTTTTTGCGCATCATACTAACCTGATTTTCAAAGAATTGCTCTTCCAACGAATTTTCCTTTAAATTGGTAACATCGATATTAACTGGCACACCGCGCAAACTACTTTTGGGCTGCACGCCATATTCGGGTGAAAACTTGAAAAGTATTGTCTGATAGTGTGCTACATTGTCGGGGACGTATTGAAACTGGTATGTTTTGTAAATCTTGATTTTTTTGCCCACAAACATACTCATATAACTATCTTCAAGCTTGTTGAGTTGCTCAACCATATATTTAAGAGCCTCGCCTTCGGGTTGTGTTTTGGTGTCGGCCTCACCTACGAGAAGAGCATTGCGGTCGTCGCGAAGTATAAATATTTGATTAGCAAGTTCTTGTGCCTGTTCATCAAACGATTTACGAATAATCTGCTTGTTGTTGGTGGGCACAGCGGTGAAAATAGAATCAGCATCCACCACATGCAAAACAGTATCAAAAACAGTTTCGTAGCGATTGATATTCATATTCAATTTGCTAAAACCGCTTTTGGCACTAAGGTTCTCGTCGTTTTGCGAAAAATTATGTATCTCGTTGTAATACTGAGAATTAGAAACATATTCGGTATTAGCGTTGATACTTTCGATAAATCCTTCGGGTGTAAAGTTGATTTTGCATGGATAATTGCTTTCCACCACAAAAGTACGCGCCGAATCTTTTACCGGAAAAGTAGAAATCTCAGTATCACCGATATACCAAATGCTTGAATTTTCGTTAATTACATCATCGGTGCCGAGATATTTGTGAGCGTAAACCGAATACGGACCTTTAACCGAAATTTCGTTTACAGCCGTAACCTTTACCGAAACCACTGTTTTGGGCAGCGAATATACAATCGGGTTGTTTTTAACAGTGCGTACATCGTTGATATTCTCAACGTTGACAAAAAGTTTCTGACTTCCACCGCACGAAACCAAGGCGGTGAGTGCTAATAAATAATAGAGTTTTTTCATCTTTCAAAAATAGATTACAGTTAGTTTACGACTGCAAAAATAACAAATTTTTGAAATTACCGCTTATCAATCGGATAATCTTCGGGATTGTTGATATAGTCTTGCGGGTCGGCAATTTCTTTTGCCTGCTGCATCATTTGCTCTAATTTTTTAGCTTCGGCATCTTCAAGTTGCTCATAGTTTTCAGGTTTGCCGTCTACATACTTCACTTTTTTGAATTTTTTGGTGTCTTCATCGTAAACTGTCCATTCACCAACAGGCAATCCATTTTTGTAATTACCTGACATAATGGTGTTTCCATCAATATCATATTTGGTATACTTGCCTTCCAACTTATCGTTGTGATAAGTGGTTTCAAACACGGGCTGCATAGTTTCGTAGTAACGTTTCCAAGTTCCCTCGCGCACGCCGTTAACATACACAATCTCCTCGGCGGGAAATCCGTAATCATAATAAGTGGTTTGTTTTCCGTCTTTTACGCCATTTTTGTAAATCTCTTGCGAAACCACAATTGTGTCGTTTTTGAGATACTGCCAAATTGAATCCTTTTTTTGATTGTGGTAATAACCCATGGCAATTATAGAACCCTCCTCGTCGTACAGTATAGCTGAGGCATCGTTGTAATCTGAGAAATAGAGATGCGCACTAAGACCTCCTGTACGCTCGTGAAAACGGTAATAATCACCCAAAGGCTTGCCGTCAACATAATTGATTTGAGTTTTGCGGTTGCCATTGCGGTATTTTTCTACCCAAACTCCTTGTTTTTTCCCCGCTATATCTGTCTGATTTGTAGGACCATTATAAAACGCAAGACTCTTGCCCACAACTTTAGGAGCCTCAAAATACTCTGGATGAATCAAGCGGAGAAAAATCTCGGTGGTGTCGCCATAAATTTTTGCAATCATCTCGCCATAATCTTTGGCTGTATTTTTGTCACCATTGTTGTAATAGCGTGTTTGATAAGAAGTTAATGTATCTTTCAATTGATTCATTTGCGACGAAAACTCGTTGAAAAACTGTTTCTCGCGGTCTTTACCAACAGCAGTAAAGATTGAACGTTGAGCAATTTTTAACTGAGGCTCCTTACCTGAGGCAAGATACTGACCAAATTGCGAAAGTCCAACGTAGTAGAATCCCTTGGGATTCGACGAGTTAGACGCGTTATATTTTTTTGCATTGACGATGCAGTTTTCAAAATCCTGTTTGTTATATAATTCCGCAATTTTGTCCATTTTTTTGTCTTGTGCGTTCAGCGATGCGGAAACCACTAACAACAAGGCAGTTATAAGATGTTTTTTCATTTCGTAATAAATAATTTGTGAGTAAATATTTTGCCGCCACAATTTGCTTTTATAACGTATAATCGTTGGCTGTAATTGTCGAGAACGTATTCTGATTTATGATATTTTGGTTTTGTTTGTAAAACAATGCGGCCTGCCAAATCACAAACCAAAAGATTGTCGATTTTTTTAGAAGACTCCACAATCATTTTGCCGTTAACACAATGGGCATTAAAATAAACATCATCGTTTCCATCAACAGGCAATGGATAATTTGCAAAACCGCTATTAAGCATAAAATCAAGATTAACAAGCGTATCTTTTTGTGTAGCAACCACTTGATTTATTGATTCATAACCATCGGCATAAACAGTAACCTCGTAAAGGCTGTCGGGCGGAAGGTAACGAAAATAATACCCATCAGCATTAGTAAAAACAGTAGAATATGAATGGTCTTTATCCAAAATAATTACCTCGGCATTTTCTACAGCATTGCCGTAAATGTCTGTTATACGACCTGTTACACCGTGTAGACTTTCGCCTATCAAATTGATTAGCGACTCGCGATTCTTGTTCCAATATTCATCTAATAAGTCGGGAGGTAAATTATAAATATTTGATAATTCGATAGTTATTTCGCGGCAACGGTGGAAATAGTTCATATAATCTTGCCGTCCACCTGCAATTTTGTACCAATCGCTTCCAAACACATAACCATTTGGAGCAATGTCACTTAGCATATACTCAGGGTCTATTTTGTGAGCAACATCAACATAACGTTGGCAAATATTTTTAAACCAATAATTATCGGGCAAAGGTAGTTCATTGGCATAAAAACTATCCCAAGGATAATTGAGGAGTTCGTCGCCGGCGTGCAAATTGGCTGCTATTCCAAAATAATGATTTTTGGCAAAATCCATCATCGTCTTCACTTCGGGCTGATAATAATCAAATTCTGGCTCAGTTATAGTAGGGAAACTGCGGTTTAAATCTTCGCCATTGGCATTATAGCGTGTAGAATGTGTAACGCAATGATTTCCATCACGATACACCCCGTCGGGATTAGCAAGCGGATTAATATATATTTGAATATTATCAACAAGCCAAGTTATATAATCGTTTGAACCATAATTATTTAACAGATAATCAATAAGACGGAGCATTAGATTAAAACCGCAAAGTTCGTCGCCGTGAATGGTGGAAGAATAAAAAAATTCTGGTTCGCTAAATTCTTCATCTTCAACATTATCCGATATTTTTACAGCCAAAAGCTTACGTTTTTGAACGCTCTCCCCTATTTCGATAAGTTTACAAATATCAGGATGTTGCGAGGCAAAACGCTCCATCAGTTGCAAATAAACATCGTAACTTGGATATAAATCAAAACCATCCATCTGCGCAATGTCGTCTGCCACAAAACCTTCATCAGTTTGAGCATACAAACCACTATTAATAAGCAAGATAGATAGTATAAGCACTATTTTTTTCATCTTAATCTCAATAACGTGCTAATATACAAAAAAATCAGTTAGATGGTATCGCTTTTAATAGATTTTCGCCCAAATTTAAATAATCGCTAATTTGCCAAACTCTGCCGCGCGAATTTACATTCCAATCGCACTCTATTGTGGTAGAAAACTGCAAATGCTTGTATTTGCGAGCATTATAAAAATCCGCCGACATTCCATCGGGATAAGTGCTGGTATCATCAATAATTTTGGGGCGATAGTGAGCAAAAGTGTAAAAGCGTTGCCAAAAACGTGTCAGATTGTCGGTACAACTGCCGCCGCCGTAAATATCAAAATACGAAAACACATTGGAGATACTACCGCCCGGATAGGTGCAATGAATATCCAAAAATATGTCGTAGCGGCGTTTAGGAGTTTTATTAATCCACTTTTGAATAGTTTGAATTTCGGAACGAATTGGCGTATCCCAATCGCGGTTAAAGTCGCGTGGATAGCACATGCGACCGCTCTGTCCCGACACCACATTATCAATGTCAACCATGGGCACAATCTTAAAAATATAACGGCTAAGTATCTTATTAGCAGATTCTTGATGCGAAACCAAATAGTTTATCATACCCTCTACCACATAGTTTGAAAGACTTTCAAAAGCGTGTTGACGAGCAATTATCCAAACAGTTTTTTTATGACGCTTTTTAACTATAGAATCGGTGGCGGTAAGACAATAAATTCGCCGCCCGCCTTGGGTAAAATGAGAGCTGTCGATAGTGAGAAGACCATTATTCGCAAAGGAGGAAACAAATTCTCTTAATCTACTGTAACTATATGGATATCCGGTAGATACATAAACAGTATCAGATTTGGGTTCGATGTAAAAATGATTGAGATGGTTTCGCTGAAAAGCCCTTACATTAAAAAAATCTTTGCCATTATACGATACAACAGGATAATTTGGAGGATAAAACTTATTGTTATAATCCATTAATACAGTGATAATTGTATCGCGGCGGAAACCTGTTACCCCAAAATAAAACCAAACGTTTTCGGTATTAATGCTGTCGAGTTTTGGAGAAAAGCAGATTGTGTTGGTTTGGTAACAAGCCGACGAAATTGCCGTATCCACATTGGCACATTCAAAATCATTAATAAACTTGATTTGGGCTTTGGCTTGAAAAACAAAAAAAGTGAGTAAAAACAAAAATAAACTTTTCATAATAGACGTAACGAGGCAGTATAATACAAAAACCGCCTGAATCGCATGAGAATCAGGCGGATAAATATTTATTTAATCTTCAAACCTTATTTCTTAGTAAGTTCAAGAGTGTCTTGTGCAATAACGAGTTCCTCGTTGGTGGGAACAACAATTACCTTAACCTTAGAAGTGGGTTTAGAGATAACCATCTCTTTGTCTCTCAAGCCAGTATTGATAGTATCGTCGAACTCAATACCAAGGTTTTCGAGATTCATGGCAACACCACGACGTGTGGTATCACCTTTTTCGCCGATACCGCCGCAGAAGATAAGAGCATCGCAACCGTTCATGGCAGCCATGTAAGCACCGATGTATTTTTTGATGCTGTAATCCTGCATTTTGCAAGCGAGGGCGGCACGATATTCTTTGCGAACAAAAGCTGCTTCCTCAACATCGCGCATATCCGACGAAACACCCGAAATACCAAGAACACCAGATTTCTTATTAATAAAGGTGTTCATATCTTCAGGCTTAAGTGCGCCGTTTTCAAACAGATAAGGGAACACAGCAGGGTCGATAATACCACAACGAGTACCCATTACAACGCCTTCGCAAGGGGTAAGACCCATCGAAGTATCTACAACTTTGCCATTTACGATAGCTGCGAGCGAAGCGCCATTACCGATGTGGCAGGTGATAAGTTTGCTATTGTTGTAGTCGAGACCAAGGATTTCGCACGCACGTTTAGAAACATAGCGGTGGCTTGATCCGTGGAAACCGTAACGACGGATGTGATATTTTTCGTACAATTCGTAAGGAATTGCATACATATAAGCATAATCGGGAATTGTCTGATGGAAAGCAGTATCAAACACTGCCACCTGAGGCAACGAAGGAAGAATAGCCTTAATTGCTCTGATACCCTTTAAGTTAGCCATCTGATGAAGCGGTCCGAGGGGAGCAATTTCTTCTATTTTTGCAATAACTTCGTCGTTGATAAGAACCGACTGTTTGAAAAATTCTCCGCCGTGGAGCACGCGGTGACCAGCAGCGTCAATATCGTTGAGCGAAGAAATAACGCCCAATTCTTTATCGGTTAATGTATTAAGAACCAATTCGATAGCCTCTTTATGGTCGTTCATAGGCTTTTCGATTTTGGTCTTAGCGCCTTCGCCTTTCTGATGTTTAAGAAACGAATCTGGGAGTCCGATTTTTTCAACTCCACCTTTTGCGAGCACCTCGTTTTTATCCATATCAAACAATTGATATTTCAAAGACGAAGAACCACAGTTTATTACTAAAATTTTCACTTTGTGTACAAATTAATAATTTAAAATATGCACTTCAATTATGCATTATGAATTATGAATTACTTAGCTGCAGCCTGCAAAGCAGTGATAGCCACCATATTAACAATATCCTCAACGTAGCATCCGCGCGAAAGGTCGTTGACAGGAGCGGCCATACCTTGAAGAATAGGACCAACTGCATCGGCACCTGCAAGACGCTGAACGAGTTTGTAACCAATGTTTCCAGCCTCTAACGATGGGAAAACCAAAACATTAGCCTTTCCAGCAACATGGCTTCCGGGTGCTTTGAGGTCGGCAACTTTCTGAACCATAGCGGCATCAGCTTGAAGTTCGCCATCGATATCTAATTCAGGAGCAGCAGCCTGAGCAAGTTTTGTAGCCTCTACCACCTTGTCGACAACTTCGTGCTGAGCCGAACCTTTGGTAGAAAAACTCAACATTGCAACTTTTGGGTCGATACCTGCAAGAGCCTTGGCTGTTTTTGCGCTAATAACTGCAATATCAGCAAGTTGTTGAGCTGTAGGGTCGATTGTAACTGCGCAGTCGGCAAAAAGGAATACTCCATCTTGTCCGTATGCCTTATTGGGAACAACCACTACAAACGCACCAGATACAGTGCTAACGCCAGGAGCAGTTTTGATATACTGCAAAGCGGGACGGATTGTATCGGCAGTAGAGCAAATAGCACCAGCAACCATACCGTCGGCATCACCAGCCTTAATCATCAGTGTACCAAGGTAATAAGGGCTATCTAACTGTTTCAATGCTTTTTCTACAGTCATACCTTTTGCCTTACGGATTTCAGCCATAATTTCGGCATACTGCTGTTTTTTAGCATAAGTTTTTGTGTCAACAATCTGCGCCTTAGCAATGTTTTTTAGACCTAATTTGTCGGCTTCGGCTTTGATAGTTTCGGGATTTCCGATAAGAACTAATTGTGCAATACCTTCGCCGAGGATAGTGTCGGCGGCTTTGAGTGTGCGTTCTTCCTCGCCTTCGGGCAAAACAATGCGTTTGTTTGCTTTCTTGGCGTTTTCTCTGATTTGTTCCAATAATGTCATGGATGTATTTTTTTTGGTTTAATGTCGTTTTTCAGTTTGCAAAAATACAAAAAAAGATAAAACTGCAAAAAGCAATTTTATTTTTCTTTATCAATATCGCTTTGAGCTCGTGCAATAATCTCTTCAACTGATAATGAGGAGTTTGGCATTATAATATCGGGAATAGAGCAGTTGCATTGCTTAGAGGCTTGGTAACGTTTGCATTGCTGATAACGTCCCGGACGAAGGCAATAAAGTGTTTTATAGGTTTCGCCTGTAAATTCATTAAACAACACACCTTTCTGAAATATAGGGCATTTAGCCAATTTTTCACATACTTGATCCATAATAAATATCACTTAAAAACTTCAGTTTATTCTTCCGCAAAATTACAATTTTTTACAATACAAAAAGTGCAAAAACGCATTTTTTTTAATTATTTTATCTGATCTGCATAAAATTCAAGAGAGCCAAGCATCACACCCGCTTCTTTGGCCATATCACCATTGCAAACCACCGAAACTTTAAAGGCAATTTGAGGAGATTGTCGGCATTGAACAAAACCATAAATCAAATAATAATCAGCATTTTCGGGTTTGTTGCCTCCAATATAAAGAGAACCTTCGATGGTAGAATTTTGTTTCAACTCCATTATCTGAACGCTTTTGCGATCGATGCCAGTCTTTTTGAGCACTTTTTCAAGATTGTCTTTCATGGCAGAGGTGTTAAGCGACGAAACATCACAAAAAAGTGCAGAAAAAGAAAGCCTGTCGTCTTCGATTTCGAGTTTTGATTCGTCGTCGCAAGTTACTTTGAGCCCCTCAGTATACGAAACACACAATCCATTGTTATTAGACTGATATTTATAGTATTTCTGCGCTTGAGATTCAAAAACCGTCATTGATAAAAGTATCGTTAGCGCTATTAATGTAGCTATATTTTTCATATTACGTAACTTAATTAAATAAACATAAAACGGTATTTAACCGCCAATTATTTTACATGAGCATATTTTCCGTTTTCTTGCAATTCGTATGCTGTGCCGGGCAATGACTTAAGATACGGTGCTATCTCAGGAAATAAAAATGCCACCGTAAAAAGGTCAGAATCAGAATCGGCATAAAAGTCGAGCGGAAGAATATCTTCGTCGGTAAAGAAACCGCTTTCTACCTCTAAAAAATACCATCCAGAAAAATCGCCCTCAGGACGTGCCCGATACATATAACCAATCTTGTTTTTGCTGTTTATAATACCCGACGACACACGGCATTGCACTGCATCAGTTTCGGGATTCCATCCAGGAAGCGCACCATCGCGAATACTGAAATACTCTTCCAAAGCCTCTGTGTCGGTATCATCGTAAGGATAATAATTGTCGAGAGTGTCAAAATATTCATTACCCCGGTAAAGCGATGCCTGTTGCCATGCAAGACCCTTTAAATCAGACGATTCTTGTTTGTAATAATCATCTTCCAACTCACTTTGAAACAGCGGCACCACCATCATAAAATCTACCACAGTGCCATTTTGCAAACGTTTTTCAGCTATATTATAAAGTGTAACCGAATTTAATTCAGATGTGTAATGAAAAGGATGGTCGAAGGTTTGCAAATAATCATTTTTGATAGGATAAATACCGCTTATTGCCTGAATGATAATATTTTGCATTAAATTTACAAACCAAGTGTGACGCAACGAATTGCTATTTGAATCCCAACGATAAGGCACACGAATGGCAAGTTCAAAATTTTGTTCACGATTACCAGTAGCCAATTTATGCGACGATAATCCGCAAGTAATCAACAAATCATCATCAATTAGCAAAAACTCGATAGAATACTGAGCCATGTCAAAACGTTTAACACGCTTTACATCTCTACCAAAAGCCTCGCGCATAAAATTCACAAGTTCGAGATTAAGCACGCCGCCACCCAACGATGATTCATCGCCGTCATTTCCACCGCTAAAAATCTTTAAAAAACCCATACTATTTTTTTTGTTACAAAAATAACAAAATAATGAGATGTAGCAACTATTGGAACTATTTTTTTTCGGTAAGACGAAAAACAATAATGTCATGAGCTTCGATGTCGCGTTCGAGTATTTGCGATGTATCGCCGCAATCTTTGTGGGCAAGCAGGTCGCGGAGCAAAAATTTTTGCTTGTTCCATTGAATTTCGCGATCAGCTAATCCGTCTTTTAAATAAAAGTTGCTCCAATTATACGATAGGTGTCGTTTTTGTTCGGTCATGTTAACAAACGCAAAAGCCCATTCGCCCTTGTCAAGAGGTTTTACCCAGATATCAAAGCCATCTAAATTCATAAAGCGGAAACCCTGTATTCCGAGTTTGTCTTGATCGATGGCTATAACTTCTTTATTAGTAACAAGTAAGCGTGTAGGTTCGTCCATTTTTCTAATATCGTTGCCTAACATAAGCGGCGAGGCGAGCATACACCACATTACAAAATGTGTACGGTTTTCGGCAGGGGGGAATCCATTGCCTACTTCGAGCATGTCGAAATCGTTCCAATGTCCCGGACCGCTGTATTTGCGAATGTCTTTACGCATATTGATAATAGGCCAAAGTCCAAACTTAGACCATGTGCCAAACGACATTTCGCAATCCCAACAATGGGCAATATCGCCCGAAATACGCCACGAATGTCCGATATTTTCGCCCCAAAGCCAAGGATCGTTGTCGCCCCATTCGCAAATATTAAATACCATTGGGCGACCGGCTTGATAAATAGCGTCGCGCATGATAGCATAAGATGCGGCAGCGTTTTGCTGATAGTCGTATCCACCATTTGATCCAGTATTACACCAGTCGTATTTCAAAAAATCCACTCCCCATTGGGCATATTGTCGTGCATCGTGAAATTCATAGCCGCGAGTGCCAGGGTAGCCTCCACAAGTTTTGGTGCCAGCGCAGTTGTAAATGCCAAATTTAAGTCCCTTAGAATGAACATAATCGGCAACGGTTTTTATTCCGTTTGGAAACTTTTGTTTATTGGGTACAAGGAGCAAAGTTTCGGGGTCGCGCTCCATTTCCATCCAACCGTCGTCGATTACAACGTATTCGTAACCAGCATCTTTAAGACCAAGTTTTATAAATAGGTCGGCGGTTTCTTTTACTACTGTTTCGTTGATGTCGCAACCAAAGGTGTTCCAACTGTTCCAACCCATAGGCGGGGTAAGGGCTAATCCCTCGAATTTCTGTGCC
>JAEEGL016911869.1_pt1 | contig 21212 bp, 15 predicted proteins | sample 9134231 | NCBI WGS metagenome assembly JAEEGL01 (sample SAMN16246548, study PRJNA631951) | gut metagenome | biome: gut microbiome; feature: rumen; material: fiber-attached | host: Bos | place: Iran: Karaj | collected 2018-10 | reverse complement strand
AGTGCCTTCACGGAATGTCCAGCCGAGTGGTCGGCTTTGCGCGGAACGCGGCCTACAACACCCTGACAAACCTGGTCTACAACCTGTGCCGGTACGAGCAAGTAATGCGTCTTGGAATGAATTGATTAACCAACTAAAAAATCAAATAGTTGAATCAACTAAAAACAAAAAAAATATCAACAAGCTGCAACCTTTTGGACTTTTTGTATCCTATGAATAGATAAAAGAATTAATTTTGCAGCGTTGTTTGCTTATCTTGATGTTTAACGGACTTCGCATCAAGGTCGGCGGCAACGCGAAGAAGTAAAAAATAGAAGTCCCCGAAGATTTAACAGACGCTATTGGCACAATTTACCTTTCCGACGTAAAAAAAATCATTCAACATCAAGATAGATGCAAAAAATAATTATGAGACGATTTCTTGTCCTGTTAATCATCGTGTTTTTCTCCATGGATTCGTTCTCTCAGGTTCTGGAGGTAGTCCACGCGGATTCAAACCAGAGAAGGAGTGTTATTGGCATCGTAGTGATTGACGGGAAACTTCCCTATGCTGTCAGTGGAACTTTTGAGGACGGTTCAACGGATGACGTTCCCATCTTTTTTATTACGTGCCTGGTGCCTTCATGATTAGTACGGCCGATTATGAACGCCTATATTCTTATCATCCGGATTCCGTCATCAGGATATGCATAAATCATTCCGAGTGGATCGATTTTAGAAAATCCGAAGATGCAAAATATGTCGGATACGTACCGGCAGAAGTGATTCAGTATGGGAACTTTATATTGAATATCCGGAATTTCAAAAAGGCAAAAGGCACCGACTATTATTTCGATTTCAGCAGTCCTTCTGGAATAGCCGTTTTCCCGTCCGGACATTTTTCCAAAAGAAAGTATGAAAAGGTCAAGTCCGTTTTCTACCCCTACTATACTCGAATTGGAGAGAAAAAGAAAAAGATTTACCGATAATGAAATGTTCGAAATATAGGACAAGTCATTACTTCAAAAAGTTTTACTTTTACCCCATGAAACCCACCTTCACCCACACCATTGATTTTGTTGACCACCTTCAGTCAAAGAATTATGCAACAAGAGGTGAAACCATCTCGAATTCTGACGGTGGGATGCACAAGATACAGATTCTCAAGAACAGCAGTTGTAAACAATTTATCATGCATGAAATTGGTCATACATTAGGGTTGGATCATAGTACTGGAGTCATGCACTACAATGGCTACTACCAGTATGAGGACATTCACATTCGTCACATTGGTGGTATTCTAAACTATGCCAGATTTGATATTAATATTGGGAAAGGTAATCTTATACCTAGGCACCAAGGCCCAAATGTATCAATTCAGGCGGAGGATTATTTAAAGGGTAAAATAATATGGAAAGAACAATAGTACTTATCATTTTGTTCATTGTTTTGGGTAATTTCTCAAAGGCGCAGCAACATCCATCTGACTGGCAGGCTCCGTCAGAAGATCGCCCTATCCTTATATGCGGGGTGAAAACTTTTAATGATCCGATATGGGTAAGTGTCGGCCCATCTGCATACCAAAAAAGAGAAATCAATGTTGTCGTTGAATACGATGATTTGAATAATTGTCCTCACACATTGAGAGGATGGGATGTCTTTCAACTGGATCCCCGATGCTACAACCACATTTATATTTCTGATATGATTAGAGTTTTGGTGGAGGACATGGTGAGTCCACATATAAAAAATCGCATTGATAGTGTAGCATACTATGATCCTCCATTCTATAAGGATGGTATTCAACATAAGAACTTAATTTATTGCAGAACACCGTATAAGGATTTCTTGATTGTATATGTAACTGTGGATTACTATCTTGAATGGGGTAAGGCTTGGCAATGGGATGCATTTATAGACTCACCATATTATACCAGCAATAAAAATGGTCTTTTTTATAAAAATGACCCTAAACGCCATGGGCTATTCCTGAAATTTGCCATCCCCCTTGCACCATCGCCCTCTACGGAATGAGTCTGCGTTTCCCCATATCACTTGATGACAAAAGCGAATCTCCCCAATTCTCCATCTTTACCCCGCCAATTCCTAAACAGATAAACAAATCAATATCCCACCCATGCCCCACACCCTGACACCTGACACCTGACACCTGCAACCCGATCCCTCCCTCGGCGCGGTACTACCACTCCACACTCTCCATCTGGTTGAGCGTGGACCCGATGAGTGACAAGTACCCGGGAACGTCTCCGTACACATATTGCGCCAATAATCCGGTGCGGCTGGTGGATGAGGATGGGAGGGAGATAGGTGATCCTCCATTGAAAAGAATAGTGAGCTTGGGATTTCAGTCTAAATCTTTTAGGAAATTGTTTCACAAGGCCGGACTTACAATAGGAAATATGTCAGAAATAATTAGTTTTGGGAATCAATCATCCACAAATCCATACACTAAAAAGATAATACTTCGAGACGCTAATTCTGATATGGAAAATGTTTTTGCATTAACTCACGAAATGACAAATAGAATAAATTCTAAAAAACTCAAAAACAATATGGAGAGTGTTAGGAAAGGTAACGTTTCATGTGAAACATTTGCGGATAATGCTATTCGAATTGAAAGCGAGGGAGTCGTAAATCAAATTATCGTAGCATCGGAATTAAATTATTCTTTTCCAGAAGACAAAGGTCAAATGAATGATTTGAAAGTCCAATATAAAGAAGGCACTCTGAACAGACGAACAATGTTAAAAATAATTAGAGAACAAGATTTTCAAGATGAATTTGGGAGAAGTGCAAAACAACAGTATTATGAGAATGGAAAACGATACAGAGAAGCGCAATTACAAAGAGATCATCAAAAAGGGAAATTTTTTTAAGAAATGTATTTTTTTGCTATTCATCATTATGCTATTGAGCGTTCCAATACGCACAAAAGCGCAGAATCCAATAATACAGAATAATTCCATCCAGTTCACTATGACATTTACTTCATATAGTGTATTGGACAGCGTATATTCTCCTATGAAATATCATATTCTCATAGAAAATCAACCCAGGCAGATTATACTTGACTATTATGCACAAATGGATACGTCTATGATTTTTTCATTGTTGGATGATAAAAACTATGATTGGGCTACAAATCTCATATTATATGATTTATACGATCTTAATGCGCATCTGTTATATGCTTTTGACATTAAAGCTCGAGAAGATTGGTTAGGATTTTTCCAAGATAAAGACATCGCTATGTGGCATGATTTCTTCAAGCGTAAGAAAGAAGCACAAAGCACTAAGGTAGAGTAGATTTTTTTTCGTACCTTTGCCCCCGCAAAACACCTTCGCCCATGCCCCACACCCTCACCCACACCCACACCACAACCACCCCGCCTGCTGCACGGCACCGCCATTCCGCCCTTTCCCTCTGGCTCTCGGTGGCGGCTTTGCGCGAAACGCGCCTATCAATAAGCTGAAGAACCTGGTTTACAACCTATGCCGTTACGAGCAGGTCATGCGACTCGGAATGAATCAACCAACTAAAAAAATCAATTAGTTGGACTAATGCAAACAAAAAACATCAACAAGCTGCAACCTTTTGAAAGTTTTGCATCAAATGTACAGAAATATGTTTTAATTTTGCAGCGTTGTTTGCTTATCTTGATGTTTAACGGACTTCGCACCAAGGCCGGCGGCAGCGTGAAGAGGTAAAAAAACAGAAGTCCCCTTGCAATTATTGTATTCCTCATCTTCATAAAATATCCCCAGGCATGAAAAAAAATATCAAAAATTTTATTATCATACTGATAATCAGTATATTATATAACACAACTATCAAAGCGCAACACTCCGTCGAACAGATTGAGGATGCGTTGATAAAAATCGGACAACTGGCTGATTCGCTCTACGGGGAGGAACTTTTCGACACCGCATACTTTCGGATGTGCGCCCACGTCTCCGAATGCGATGTGCGGATCGGGGCGAGCGGTTCCACGGCCTGGCGGGCGGAACGCGCCATTTGGCACGCCGAAATAGGAGAACTTCTCTCCGATTACTACAATACAAACATGCCAACCATAGGCAGAAGCACCACGGATGACGACACTCCGGCGGCATCCGGGGCGGGCGACCACATGCTGCAGCGGCCGAGCCGGTGGGACGAGGAGCGTTTTCAGACCGAAATAGAGCGGCATTTCACGTTGGCGTTGGAAGATGCCCTGGCTTCCCGGGCGGGCTTGTCGGAATACGCCTGCCTTTACGAAGAACCGTTGTTCCCCACTGGGATGACGCTGCTGTATGATTTCATAGCCGACCGGTATCGGATGGCACTGCCCTCCACGTGCTCGAGAAATCGTCAGGACTCCTTCAAAATCAAAGAGGAAGTGGTCTTGGCCGACGACTTCTTCACGCGCCCCCTGCCGTCGGACGACACGTTGGGGTACGGCTACCGCATGATGCGGTTGTTGCAGCAGCGCATGTCCGTACACCGTGCCGACGCCGACCGCAGCCCACAACTCTACGTGCAACTGCTCCGGTTGCAACTGTGCGGTGACTCTGACCGCAAAGCGGCGGCCATGATGCGGGAGTACGACCACTATCGGGGTGTTGACGGCTGCGGAATCCTCGCCGAATGGATAGGGAATTTCTACTCGGGACGCGAAGAGGGGCGCAACGCCCTGCATTGGTACGAGATCGCAGCGCAGAACGCGAAGGATGAGAAAACCGAACGCCGCATCCGTGACATCATCGAACTCATCAAGGCCCCACAATACGGGTGCGACGGAAAGGGCATCATCTATCCGGAACCGCAACTTTTCCGCATCACTTCCCGCAACTGCGACAGCATCTTCGTCTATACGGTGAAGAAAGGAAAGCGGGTACCCCAGATCGTCAGCCAACAGATTATACAGATCCCGACAACGCACGACTATCGGAACGACACCACCTTCTTCATCTACAACCCGCCCGCGCCAGGCGCCTACCATCTCATCCTCTCCGACACCGCCATCAGCAGAATGGATGATAACGAATCCCTTGATGACTACGAAGTCCTGTATGTTTCACGCTATCGTTTCATCTACCAATGCACCCCAGAGAGCTTGGAGGTTTGGGTAACGGATGGAAAGAGCGGAGAGCCCGTTTCCGGGGTAAAGTTGGAATTGGTTGAAGATGATAGTTTTTACTCCTCTGATTCCAAGTCCAACACGATGATAAAGCGTCAATCCGCAGCCGACGGACACGCCATCTTTCCCTGGCGAGACAAGTTCCTCTATGCCCGGTTGAACGTCTATGACAAAAACGGGAAGGTTTGCCTTTCCAAATACATTCCTTACTTTTTTTATGACCACAATAACTGGAAAAAAAGCGGGCATATCTTCACCGACCGCAAGATCTATCGTCCCGGACAGACCATCCATTGGAAAGTGCTGCTCATCGACGAAGACAACCGGCACAGCCGGCTGGCGCCGAACCAGCAGATCGTAGTGCGGCTGGAGGATGCCAATTACGAGATCGTCAAGGACGACACCGTGACGGTCAACGAGTTCGGCACGGCAACGGGCACGTTCGACCTGCCCAAGTCAGGGTTGCCGGGGACGTATGAAATCACAGTCATCTGCGACAACTATGGAAGCAGATTGGACATTTCGGTGGAGGAGTACAAGCGTCCCACGTTCGCCGTGGAGCTGCCGCAGCCGACGGAGAGTTACCGCTCCGGCGAGACGGTGAGCGTCGCCGGCACAGCCACCGCCTACGCGGGCTATCCGGTGCAGGGAGCAAAGGTCTCCTATTCCATCGAACGCACCCGCACCTTTCCCTACCACTACCACCATTGGTGGCGGAATCCCTGGATCGACGACATATACTATCCGGAAATCATCGCCCACGGCGAGTGCACGACCGACGAAGAGGGCCGTTTCCGCTTCACCTTCGACGCCCTGTCGGAGGAACAGGTGGCCGCCTACTTTCCGCTATACTGCTACAAGGTCTCGGTGACCGTGACCGACCGGGGCGGCGAGAGCCACGACGGCACCCTGCGGATCTACGTGAGCGACCGCGCCTGGCAGTTCGACCTCGACCTGCCCATGTGGGTGCGCGCCGACGGCGACGTGGCACTTCCCCTGCGGATCCTCAACCTGAGCGGCGAACCGCAGCAGGGGCAGGTGACCTACAGCGTGGTGCGGCTCGACATGCCCGACCGCTTCCTCCTCCCCTACCCGTTTGACAAAGGCACCATACCCGACGGCCTCGCCCGGCAGTTTCCGCAATACGCCTTCCATCAGCAAAACGAAGCCGGCAATTGGACGGAGGGCGCCACCATCGAGAGCGGACGCATGACGACGGGCGACTCCTCGCAGTTGGTGCTGACCCGCCTGGCCTTGGCCCCCGCCGGCGCTTACAAGCTCCTGGTCTCCACCACGGATCCCTACGGGCAGCCCATCAACGAAGAGCACTTCTTCTTCCACTCCTCGCCGCAAGACAAGTCGTTTGTCCCCTACCAAGCATTGTACGTGCAGGCGACGCAGCCGCGCGCCCGGCTGGGCGAAGAGGTCTCCTTCACCGTCGGCACATACATCGACCACGCCCACGTGCGCGTGCAACTCTACGCCAACGACTCGCTGTGCGAAGAGCGCTGGCTCACCTTCAACCGCCGGAGTCCCCTTCAAACCGTTGCCATCAAAGCCCCCAAACGCGGGGAAGTCTCCTGCCGTGCCTTCATCGACTACGAAGGCGAGTCCTTCACCCAGAGTGCATCGACCTTGATTCCCTTCGACAACAAGGAAATCCAGATCGAGTTCAGCACCTTCCGCGATGTATTTGCCCCCGGAGAACGGGCATCGTTCAAGGTGCGGCTCGGCGACGAGTTCAAGCGGCCGCTCACGCAGGCGGAACTACTCTGCACCATGTACGACGCCTCCCTCGACGCCTTCGCAGCCAACCACTTCAAAGTATGGTTGTCCGAGACGAACTATCACACCGCACCCGATGCCTTCTCATTAGGCCAAAACCTCCACTATTATCATTCTTTTGGCATTATATCTCTCAATCGGAGATCTTTTCTACAGAGTCCCCAATGGAAGCACCCTGACCCGTCTTTTACTTGGATGCTTCAATTGATGGACTACGACGTTGTTCCCGTATTGTGCACCTATGTTCGAAACGATAACGCTGTAGTTCACATTGATCGTGATATAAGCCCGGGACGGCCAACGTCGAAAATGGGCAGCAGCCCGACGGAGTTATACAGCAACGCGGAGACGACTGCGGCAGCCGATGAAAACGGCTTCACCGACTTGGGGATTACGCCGCGCAGCAACTTTGCCGAAACCGCCTTCTTTTATCCTTTTTTAAGAACCAATGAAACGGGGGAAATAGAGATCGAGTTCACCCTGCCCGAGTCGTTGACGGAGTGGCGGATGTTAGGGTTCGCGCACACGAAAGACCTGCGTACAGGTCTGTTCGAGAAGACGTTACACGCAAAGAAGACGCTCATGGTGGTGCCCAATGCCCCGCGCTTCGTTTATGAAAACGACCGCTTCGACTTCACGGCAAAGGTCGTCAACACGGGAAATACGGCGATGGACGGGCAGGCGGAATTAAGACTTTTTAACGCGGAAACCGGCGAGGAACTGAAGGTCGAGCAGCGGCCCGTCTCCGTGGCGGCCAATGGCACCGAAACGGTTGCCTTCGAGGTGGAAGTGCCGTCCGGCATCCCCGCGCTCACCTGCCGCATCACCGCCCGCGCCAACAACGGCAGCATCACCTACTCCGACGGCGAGGAGCACACCCTGCCCGTGCTGTCGCGCCGGCAAATAGTCACCGAAAGCATCCCTCTCTTCATCACCCACAAGGGCAGCCGGCAGTTCTCCAGCGCACGGCTGCGCAAGAACCAGCACTCGCTCATCTCCTGCCGCCTGCTCTTCACCCCGGACCCGAAATGGAACGTGGTGCTGGCGCTCCCCCATCTCACCCAATATCCCTACGAGTGCAACGAACAACTCTTCAGCAAGTTGTACGCCTACACCATCTCCATGGACATCGCGAAACAGAACCCCGGCATTGAGGGACTGCTCAACGACTGCGCCGCCCGTCACCCCGAGGCGCTCCAGTCGAAACTGCGTCAGAACGAGGAACTCGCACAGGTGTTGCTCTCCGAGACGCCCTGGTTAATGGAGGCACAAGACGAAGAGCAGGAGATCCAGGATCTCTTCTGCCTGTTCGACCGCCAACGTGCCCAGGACGAGATCACACTGTTGGTGAGGAAACTCGCCAACGGGCAGAACGACGACGGCGGCTGGCCCTGGTTCTCCGGCGGCAAAAGCAGCCGATACATCACCGAACACCTGCTCATCGGCGCTGGCCGGCTCATCCGGAACAACATCGCGACCCCGGGCTACAACTTTTTAGGGGAGGAAGCAATCAACCGCGCCGTCGCCTTCATCGCACGCGAGCAGGAGGAATCCTATCAGGAGATGAAAAAACGGACGCCCGAGGCCATCCAGGAGTACCAGCTCACCTCCGGCGACCTGCACTACCTCTACGCCCGCAGTATGTTCCCCGACACGGAGCCGAAGCGCGAAGGATACACTTTCCTTGAAACGAAGTTGCGCGAACAGGCGAACGAACTGCCCACGTTCTACCAAAAGACGCTGGCGGCGTTAACGCTCTATCAAATAGGCACACTGCCCGACCGCGCATTAGCCAAGCAGATCATGGAAGAGATCAAGGCGCGGGCAATGCACTCCGAAGAGTTGGGAATGTATTGGAAGAAAGAAGGTTACGGATTTTATTGGGATGAATCGATGATAGAGCGTCAGTCGCTGATGATTGAAGCGTTTTCACAGATTTTGAACGATGAGGCCTCTGTGAAGGAGATGAAGGTGTGGCTGTTGCAACAGCGTCGCGCGCAACATTGGGCGAGCACCCGCGCCACCGCCGACGCCTGTCACGCCCTGTTGTGCGGCAACGACGATGCCGCCGCACCCGCCGACATCGCCCTGACCCTCTGCGGGGAGACGCATCACTACGCAGATACCTTACAGATCCCCGTCTCACAAAATGTCAGCGAATGTCTCAACGGAAACACCAGCGATGTCATCACCCTGTCGCGCAGCAATGACGGACTCGCCTACGGCGGGGTCGTCTATCGCTACTATGCCGACATAGACGACATCGAAGGCGGCGGGAAGAGTGCGCCGCTGTCGGTGGAGCGCAAACTCTACCGTGTGTCGAACGATGACGGCGGGGAGCGTCTCACCTCCGTCACCGACGACCAGCCGCTGCGCGTGGGCGACAAGGTGCGCGTGCGCCTGACCATCCGCTGCGACCGCGACTTGGAGTTCATCCACCTCAAGGACTTGCGCGCGGCGGCGTTCGAGCCGACCGAGACCATCTCCGGCTACCGCTGGCAGAGAGGTCTCGGCTACTACCAGGCCTTCCACGACGCCTCCGTCAGCTTCTTCTTCGACCGCATCAACCGCGGGACCTATGTCTTCGAATACACCCTGTCGGTCGCCCAGATCGGCCGGTTCTCGAGCGGCTACGCCTCCATTGAGTGCATGTACGCCCCCGAGTTCAACGCCCACTCCGCCACCAATGGAAAAATCAACGTCATCAAATAGCATCCAACCAACTCACATAGCATCATGTCCACCATCCAAGAGATTTCGAAAGCGCTGAACCCCATCGTGCAACAACTCCCCTGCCCCGACCTGCCCGTGTCGGAACTGCTGTTCGACAGCCGCCGTCTGCTACGCGCCGACAAGACGCTCTTCTTCGCCATCAAGACCAGCCGCCACGACGGCCACGACTACATCGGTGAGTTGATCCGCGCCGGCGTCCGCAACTTCGTCGTCACCGAGCCGTTGAGCCGGTGGAAGGCGTTTGGCGACTGCAACTTCATCTGCGTCAACGACTGCGTGGCCGCCCTGCAGCAGGTGGCCGCCGCCCACCGCCGCGAGTTCGACATCCCCGTGGTCGGCATCACCGGCAGCAACGGCAAGACCATCGTGAAAGAGTGGCTTGCCCAGATGCTGACCAACGACTTCCACCTCATCGCCAACCCCAACAGCTACAACTCCCAAATCGGCGTGCCCATCTCGGTGTGGCAGATGCAGTCACACCACGAGCTCGCCATCTTCGAAGCCGGCATCTCCCAACCCGGCGAGATGGCCCGCCTCGCCGACATCATCCGACCCACCATCGGTATCCTCACCAACCTCGGCACCGCCCACGACCAGTTCTTCCACAGCGAACAGGAGAAATTGGAAGAGAAACTGTTGCTGTTCCGGCATTGCAAAACACTCATCTGCCATATCGACAATCCGTTAATCTCCAATATTTTACCAAAGAAGATCCCGCAACAATGCCAGATACTGTCGTGGGGGCACCGCGACGACGCCCGCTTCCGCATCACGCAGGAGATCGCGCAGGGGCACCAGACCACCGTTGCCCTCAACGGACAGGACTTCGTCATCCCCTTCACCGACGCTGCCTCCGTGGAGAACGCCCTCCACGCCATCGTGCTGCTGCTGCACCTCAACTTCACCCCCGAGCAGATCAACGCCAAGCTCGCGGACCTTACTCCCGTGGAACGACGCATGGAGGTGAAGGAAGCTATCCGGCAGTCGGTGGTCATCAACGACACCTACAGTCTGGATTTCAACTCGTTGCGGGTCGCACTCGACTTTCTGAAATCGCAGATCCGATACGATCGCAAGACCGCCATCCTCTCCGATTTCGCCCAGGTGGGGCAACTCACCACCGACGACTACCTCGCAGTCAACCGCATGCTCAAGGCGCACGGCATCGGCAAGTTGATTGCGGTGGGGCAGGATTTCGGGGCGCACCAGAACGCCTTCGACATCGCCGAACAGCACTTCTTCCCCAACACCGATGCACTCCTCAAGTCATTGGGGCACTTGAAGATACAACACGAAGCCATTTTGGTGAAGGGAGCCCGCGCCTTCCGCTTCGAGCGGGTTGTCGATGCGCTGCAACTGCGCACGCACCGCACCGTGCTCGACGTCAGTCTGCCCGCTATCGCCAACAACCTCGCCTACTACCGCGCCCAACTGCAACCGCAGACCAAGATGGTGGCGATGGTGAAGGCGCAATGCTACGGGCTTGGCGACGTGGAACTCATCAACGAGCTCCAGTACCACCACATCGACTACCTCGCCGTGGCCTACACCGACGAGGGAGTAAACCTGCGCAAGAAGAACATCAAACTGCCCATCATCGTCCTCGGCGCCGAGGGCGAGAGCTTCGACATGATGATCGACTACGCTTTAGAACCGGAGATCTTCAACTTCAGTTCGCTACGGGCGTTCGTGGCGGCGTTGAAGCGGCGTCCTGACATTCGGCACTGCGACATCCACGTCAAGATCGACACTGGCATGCACCGGTTAGGATTCCGCGAAGAGCAGATGGAGCAGTTGGCGGCAGAGATGCAGCGCACACCGCAACTTCATGTCGCCTCGGTCTTCTCGCACCTCGCCGCCGCTGAAGATCCGGCGGAAGACGACTTCACCTTATCGCAAATCAGTTATTTCCAAAAAGTTACGGATAAATTGGAAAAGCTGTTGGGATATCATCCCCTGCGGCACATCGACAATTCGGCGGGCATCACGCGCTTTCCACAGGCGCACTTCGACATGGTGCGCCTCGGCATCGGGCTGTACGGTTTCAGCGCCGTCGCCGCCGACCGCCCGCACCTGCAGCACGTCGCCACCCTGAAGACCGTCATCACGCATATCGCGGAGATCGGGGCGGGTGAAACCGTGGGCTACAACCGCGAGTTCAAGGCCACGCGGACCACGCACGTGGGTGTCATCCCCATCGGCTATGCCGACGGCTACCCGCCCGAACTGGGACACGGCGTCGGCCACGTCATCGTCGGCGGCAAGAAGGCCCCCATCTTAGGGAAAATCTGCATGGACATGACCATGATCGACCTCACCGACATCCCCGCAGCTGAAGGCGACGAGGTGGTCGTCTATGGCGACGACAACCGCATCGACGAGATCGCTGCACGCATCGGGAAGATCCCGTACCACCTGCTCACTGCCATCTCACGACGGGTGCAACGGGTCTATATCATGGAATAATCATCTTGTAATCACTAACTTGCGAGTCGCCAGACGACCATCACGAGCCACCACCGTCACCAAGTACAACCCTTCGGGAAGGTGCGACACGTCGAGCCGATGCTGCGAACCGCCATCCAGCTGGCAGTGAGATACTTGCTGCCCCAGCCCGTCGTACAGGCGCACCTCGGACAGGTCGCTGCCCTCCAAGGTGAAGGCCTCGTGCGCCGGGTTCGGGAACAGACGGAACTGCGGCTCCCGCGACTCATTCACCCCGACAAGGACGGTCAGGTTGAGCGTGAACAGACTGTCGCACTCGCCCTCGATCTCCTTCTGCCGCACATACTGGAACGTGCCCGGCTGCTGGTTGGCGCCGATCTCGATGTGAAAACCGTTGAGATTGTAATAATCGCCCTGCTGCACCGTGTCGTACAGGAAAGTGTTGGTGACGCACTTCTGACCACGCACGCAGATGTTGTCGAAGCGGATATTGCCCGAAGAGTAGGCGGTATTGGCGCCATCGACAGAGACGCGCAGAAAGATGGAGGACGCGTCTTCCAAATCATCAATTTCTTGAAAATCAATAGTTTGAAAAGTATATTCGCTGTTGTTGATAAGATTGGGGAGAAAGACGGTGTCGCCTAACGGGCTGAAGCTCTCGCCGTCGCTGCTCCACTCGTAGAAGACCTGCGACGCTCCCATGGAGGTGCGGCGGATGGCGAAGGTGAGTATGATGTTGTGATAGAGCGTGGTCGGCACGGAGACGACAAAGCCCTTGCCGTTGGCGCGGTGTTGCAGGGCGAGCGAAAGCCCGTCGTAGGGCGGCTGGCGCGGGTCGCCGATGAGACTGCCGGAGTAGGCGCGGATGTCGGAATATTCCTCCTCCTCCGTGTAGTTGAAAAGCGACGAGCCGTACTGTCCGTCGAGGTAGAGGGCAGCGGATTCGTGCAGCAGTCCGAGGTTGGCATCCACGCGGCGCTCCACCGACATCTGGTAGGCCGTCAGCGTGTCGAAGGTCCAGCCAGCGAGGACGGTGTGGTTGGAGGAGAAACCGTAGGTGAAGACGACGGCGGTGTCGCGGATGAACTGCCCGCCCACGGCCTGCAGGTTGCTGATGACGCAGTAGTAGTTAAGCCCGGCCACTAAGTCGGCGTCGAGGGTGAGGGTGACGCGGTTGGGGGCATCGACGTGCGCCGCGGCAACGGCCACGTTACGGTTGAAAACATAGTTGCCGGATTGCAACAACGTGCTGGCTATCATACTGTTGTCAAAAGTCAGGGTGACGCTGTTGGCATCGTTGACCGTAAAATCAAGCAGGTGTGGGCGCTCCACGTCCACGTACTCTTCCGTGAAGACCATCGTGAGCGAGTCGTTGGTCCAGATGAGGTTGGCCAAGTCGGGGTAGTCGATGAAGGGGTTGCGGTTGTGCTGGATGCTGTCGTAGATGACGTTGTTGCGGCGGCTCTCCTTTTCGCTCACGGGGTCAAGAATGTTCCAGTGCAGCAGCATCTGCAACGCCCACGGGCGCAGTTGCGAGCCGTCGGTCATGTACCAGTCGTGGCTGAAGCCGGCGCTGTCGAAGAGGTAGCGGGTGGTCATGTAGAAGAGCATGCGGGCGAGGTCACCCTTGTACTCGTCGATGGGTTCATAGACGATGCCGGTGTAGTCGGGCGACGCGCTGTTGTAGCCGCGTTTGGAGCCGTTGCGGAAGACGCGGGTGGGCACATCGACCTCGCCGTAGGGGTAGTTGCCGCGCGACCCGTTGATGCCGCCATCAACGGGATGTATGTGGTGGAGGTCGGAGAAGGGCGCGTCGGTACGATAGCCGAACCAACTCTGGCAGAAGGAGTGCTCGCGTTGGTAGCAGATGCAGGAGTCAGCGGTACAGCCATCGCCGTCGCCGTGCTGGTCGGGGGCGAAGCGGCAGAGCGAGTACATGTCGTTGAGCAGGGTGCTGTCTTCCGGCGCGGGGTCGGTGAGCGGAAACCAATCCCACAGTTCGTCGTAGCCCACTACCTGGTGTCCCTCAGTGATAATGGCGGCCAGCGCCTCGTGCAACGCCCTGCCGCTCAGTCCGATGGCATGGTTGTAGTAGCCCGCCGGCGCCTGCGCGCGCAGCATTCCAGCCATCATCAGGCAAGACACGAAAACCATTACTATTCTTTTCATCGCCAAAATCGTCATTTTACCACAGAAAACAATCGGCAAAATTACAATTTTACGGAGAAAAACGCAAAAAAAAGTAAATATTTGTATCGACCACAAATCAAACCGAGGAAAAGATTCCATTCAGGCCGGCATCAACCACTCATAGATACATCCTGCGCGGAGCGGCGAATAAGACGCCCCACCCTACTCCACCTCCTCCAGCGCTCCGGTGACGGAGTCGATGATGAAACCGCGCACGACGACGTCGTTGGCCATCAGCGGATGGTGGCGGACGGTATCGACCGTGCGGCGCACGCTCTCGGTGGTGTCGTGGAAGCCCTCCAGCCAATGGTCGAGGTCGATGCCGCAACGGCGGATGGTCTCAAAAGTCTCCTCGGTGACACCGCGCTCCAGCATGTGCCGCTCGAACTCGCGGAACGACATGTGGCACGCGCCGCAGGTAGTGTGCGCCACCACCATGATCTCCTCCACCCCCAACTCATAGACGGCCACGAGCAGCGAGCGCATGGCGGAGTCGTAGGGCGAAATGACCAACCCGCCCGCGTTCTTGATGATTTTCGCGTCGCCGTTCTTCAAACCGAGGGCGGCGGGCAGCAACTCCGTCAGGCGGGTATCCATGCAGGAGAGCACGGCCAAGCGCTTGTCGGGATATTTCGTGGTCACAAACGGGCTATAACCCTTCCGCTCAACGAACTCCTTGTTATACTTCAAAATTTCCTCAATCATGATTTTGTTTTTAATGGTGCAAAAATACGTTTTTCTCCGATAACGTGGTTTCCCGTGGGCGAACGTCTTTTCCATATTATCAAATGGTGGGCTTCAAGAACATCCTGATTATTTAGGATAAAACAAGATTCTCAAATCGCCTTTGGGTTCTTGCATCATGAGATACCGACTGGAAGTTTCCCAAACGTATTTTTCTTTATCTTTCACATACTTACCGCCCATCTTTCGATTGAAAAAGGGCAGCAACACCTCGCTGATTTGCCGGTAACGTTCCTTGGCCAGTCTGTATAAGCCTCTGCTTTTCCTATCATCAATCGGCGTAAAAGGTTCCGCGTCGTCCCATTCGATATAAACGCCTTGCACTATCGAGTCTTGATTGGAGAAACAATACCATATATGGAACGCAAGAGCGCTGTCCACGACCCTGACAAATACTTTCCAAGTACATTTTTCGGGATTGTTGCATGTATCCCCAAGATACCTATTGCGTCCCGACATGTCCGCCACCGCACTTGGCAACCCCAACGAGTTCTCGAACTCCAAAACATCCCTGAAATGGAGGGAATCCAAGTGTTGGTCCAGAAAAGCAAAGGTCTCCTCAAAGCCATCTCTTCCCACATACGGCAAGGAATCCTGGTTGCAGAAAATATGTGCAATGCGAAGATGGCGCCCTTCAATTTCCACGAAGCCGCACTCGTTCACAGCCCTCGTAAAAGGCATCAAGCACCTGTTTTCCGCCACATTTATTCCCCTAAAACCATTAGAATGCTGAAAAAAGTCATATTTTTCATGAAAATCCAAAACTGGATCCAACCGATTGGCGTGCAAACGTGCAATAAAACTGTTCTGAGGTGCAGAAACCACCAGGTAAAGTTGGCCGTCAACCTGAAAAGCCGCATGGATAAAGGTGTCTTTAGACATATCGAATCCGAACAAATCATACCCAACCGTATCCCATTGAAACGCGAAACAATCTCGAACGGGATCTTTGAAATCCTCGGACAACTCCCTGTTGTTTTTTGCCCACGCCGATAAGGCCATCAAAAAGTCCTGGTCTCTTTCTCTAATATCAGCCGAATATGAGATGGGAGGTGTGCAGAGGATTCCTGTCCGTGGATTCTCCAATATGCGGACGTCGCTTCCTGTCAGATAAAAGATTCCGTTCACGCGATTGATGCGCGTGACTCCGGTAAAGAACAAAAACTGCTCACGGGTTTTGCGATCGACGAACCAAGTGTAGCATCCCCATTCCCCCATATCGTATTTATAGACTTCAAACTCCTCATCCTCATACAACAAGTCCGACAATTTCCCCCTCTCCTTCCAAGTCCGACTTTTTTCATCATAAAAAAAGTCGTTGTCACGAAGATACGCCGACATGAACAATGTATCGTGACGGACGAAAATGTCGTCATTATAACCTCTCGGAACGGGGTGCCCCACATCTTCCACCGTGTTGTCATTCAATGAAATAGAAAGCAATCGGTTTACGTTATTCCAAGAATCAAAATAGAGCGGTCTATTATCAAAAGCCAGGAAATATCGGTCATGGTATTTCACCGCCCTTTTCATGGTCCATCGGGACAATGGTTCTGCATACGCCTTGGAATCCAAGCGGAACGTGTCATGTTCGACCACAAAATCCTGCGCACCGACAGAATAAGTCAGCAACAGAAACCCTATGGACAGGAAACTCATTCTAACCATATACCGAGTAGTCTTGTAACCATTCATTTTTCACATTTGATTTTTCAAGATCTGCAAAATTAAAACAAATTTCTATACAGATGATGCAAAACTTTCCAAAGGTTGCAGCTTGTGGAGATATTTGTCTGTAATTAACTGGCAATCAATCGAAAATAATTAGAGGATTCCCTTGTGGAGATACGGTAATATAGGGGTGGATGACGTGGTAGGTCGATTTGGGTTGTTTCGCCCACGGCACCGATACCAATGAAAAGCTTCCCAAAGAGATGCGCAGCCAACGCATTTTTTGGAGAATTGAGCAGAGCCATACTGTTGCCACCGACCAGCCGCGGGTGCGCGGGGTGAATGTCCGCTTCAACCTCTCACCCTATTTTTCGTTGGGCTCTCCGGTACCTACCGGAGGGAGAATTAGCACCAATATGGGGACATCGTAAAGGGCGGTTCATCGGTGAGTTTTGTGGCAGGCATCCGCTACAAGCACAACTTCTGCAAGTGGTACAGTCTGGGCGGCAACTTGGAGCTGGGCGGCACTTGGTACCGGCTGAACTCTGAAGTGTTTCCTTCCAGCGTCATACTCACCGAACAGAGGTGGCCGCACTACCAGTTGAGCATGGGTCATCTTACGGCTGAAATCTGCCAGCGGTTCCGTTTGGCCGCCGGCGGTTTGTTCGGCTATGGCGTATTCTTCGACATGGGCATTTACGGCCGATGGAATTTTGGCTGTCGGCAAACCATCGGCGACAAAGGCATTCGCGTGCGCGAGCACGACGATCAGCATGTGGTCAACCGTTTGGAGTGGGGCGTACGGGCACGAATCGGCTTTGACCTCGTGTCGGTTTACGTGCAGTATCGCATCAGCCGGCTCCTGCAAAAACGCGAATTCTCGGGAGAGTGTCCCCATCTCGAAGTGGGGGCGCAGTTGACCTTGCCGATAGGGAAATAACCGGTTGGCAGGGGTGATTTATGGCATTTCCCGCATCCCTCTATGACGCACGGTCAAAACCATAGACAAGCGAAACGACGTCTGAAATGGGCGACCTGCGGGTTGATAAGCATGTCGGGGACACGCGACAAATTATCAACCTGTTCAATTGCGCCTATTCTACGGGCACACGAATCTTATGGGAGGAAACGCTACTACGCACTTTGGACACTTTAACGTATTTAGGAGTGACTCTTATGCGCTGATAATCAATATCTTGATAAGTTATAGTTTCCATTAAAGCAGATACTTTCACAGTAACTTTTATCCTATCATGTGTATTGTCATTATATAGACAGATATAATATCTCCCTTGCTTGTAACCATCCACAAAACTACCTGATGCACCGGGGCCATTTCCATGCCGCAGACAGGAGGAGGAACAAATTGACCCTCCATTCATAAAACTCTGCACTTCCTGTCCATTTCTCACAATTGACCATATAACATTGTCAACGCTTGATGCATCGGGAATGGCTAATGAAGAAACTCCACCTGCGATAAGCGCACCTATCGGCCCGAGTGTAGCACCTGCAATAGAGGTGGCTGACTTCGACACCAATTCTTTATTTCTAGTCCAAAAACCATTGGAATTTCCAACACACAACCAATACCCCCAGCCAACAACTTTTTTCTCCCAATTGTTACCTGATTGATTTTGGGGTAAAACTATTTCAACAAATGTTCGAGGATTATCGTGGTTGATTATTCCGTATGAACGAATTTCTTCAGTTTTTTCCTCTAAAATCACTTCTGACAACTCCCTTGACGATACTTCTTTTACAGTTTCCACATAATACGTAGTGTCATATCTTATGAGAGAGTCTTCCTCATAGTGAGTATAGGTGGTGTCATATAAAACCTCCCATTTCCACCCTGTATTAAACCGTTCGGTAGATTGGTTTTTAGGGATTCGCGAAATTTTTAAATTGCAAACCTTCCCTCCAATTCCAGCATCAATCCGAAACAAGTAAACTCCTTTTTGGGTGACATTAATTTGTTTTTGGCTTATAGAAGATGGCTTGAAGGAAGAAAACTTTGTACTTGAGGGTAGTTCGATAACTTCAAAAGATTTGATATTTTTACCTTTGACCACTTCTAGATCCACAACAATGATGTCCCCTTCTGCGAAACTATAGTATAACTCTTCTTGTTCTGAACCGTTGGGTTTGAAACTCATATCCGCAACCACTATGGGAGTTTGAGAAAACACCTTAATTGTTAGTGAGCATAAAATAATGAAGAATAGTGATTTTTTCATGTTTTCTGTGCCGTTATAACTTGTCGGTCGGCAGTTTTTCCGCTCCCCAGTGCCGCAGGAACATTTTACAAAAAAGAAGCGTGGCACCGTAAACCACGTCTTTCAATCGTAGGTCGTGAGAATTACCTTTGTCAGCAGATGTGAAAACGGCCCACGCTATATGCGCGAACCCTTACACTCAACCCTGCTGACATTTTAGAATTTCTCACGTTCACGATTGTCAGAGCGGAGCATAACGCTTCGTTATTTCAATAAATTAGCGGTTAAAGCATGCACTTTAACCAGCGGCAAAGATACAACAATTTTGGAAAAACAACTGCTGTTTTGTAAAATATTGATGATTTTATCCCCACATTCTTGTTACCTTATGTCTGCTGACATTCCTTTCCTCCCCCTAAAACAAACTCCCGGTTCTTCCGCGGCAAACACACCGTCAGGTACTATCATTCTGTCAGCGTGCCGCGGTGGGCTGCACGAGCGCAGCCCACCCCAGACTGCGTCCGCTGCGCGGCCTTGTCTGGGGTTACGAAAATATCACCCCTCCGGGGTGAATGCTCATCGCAGCTGTCGGGCTTTATCAATGGAGACGCGATGAATCGCGTCTCTACAGCAAATTGATTCACGCACAATGGTTTAGAAAGAACGGGGCGGCTTCGCACCTCTGGCCGCCTTGCAAATGAAGGCGTGAAGAAATCGGACGGAGCGAGCGTGAAGAACGGCGAACTGTCCGAAGATGAGCGCAATGGAATGTAGCTCATCAAGTTTTTCGCCGTTTAGCGAGAGATGTCCGATTTTAGCCGGAATTTGCACAGCGGCAAAGCGCATTTCTTTTCGTCTATTTTCTTTGGGCGCAAGCAAAGAAAATAGACAACAGCCTGCAAAAACAAATCTTAAAACGGGATGTATCAACGCTGCATTTTAATTCGGACGCACGCCGTGCGTCCCTACCATCCCTATGCCTCATCAAGGTGCGCTGAGGTCATCACAGCGCCATTTTCATCCCGACACACACCATGCGTCCCTACAGCAACGCCTTCAGCACCGCCTCCCACGTGTCGTGGGGCGGCACGCCGAAATGAAGCACACGGGGAAATCTTTCCGCCCCGTTCTTATTCGGACGATCATCAATCAGAATCTCTCCCCTATTCAAATCCTTATGATGCGATAGAATCAGTCGTTTGTACAAACAGCTATCTTCTTCTTTTCCAAAATGTTGCTGGATCCAGTGCAGTTTGTCGTTGCAGGCCGTTGGGTTGCGCCACGGAGCGGTGGAGAGGATATACACATCGTACCGTGCCGACAGTCGGGCGAGGGCATCCACCGCGCCGGGCATGGGCTCCATACGGGCGAAAATGCCGGGCACCTCGTCAAAATAAGCATCATACTGTATCCTTTCCTGCATGGTAAGTCGCTGAATACCACTTTCAAAATCCACCAATGTGCCGTCCATGTCGATGTACAGAATCGGTTTTTCTGACTGGGACGCAGCAGGTTCATCCACAGCTACCGAGTCGAAGTAGCGGAAGGCCTCTCCGACGGCCTCGAGCAGCACCTCCGGCGAAAGGTGATGGTGGCCGCCCTCTACCCACAGAGCGTTGGTGGCAGTGATGCGACCGTCGATGCCCGCATTGCCATAGCGGCCCACAAAGAAGTCGTGGTACTGCAGCAGTTCGTCGTTCTTGGCAAAAATTCCGAACAGATTCTGCGGGGTGTTTTCACGATGAATCTGATAGACATTGGTTTCCACGGCCCTGCACACCGCGAGTTGTTCCTGCGTGAGAGGAGCGATATTGCCCAACACTTTCGAGGGAAAACAGCAGGGATTGATAAGCACCTTGTTGATGACACGGCTGGGGTTGATGGGATTTTTGATAAAGAGGTTGTATATGCTGCCGAGCGATGAAGACACCACAGTATCAATCTGTTCCGCATCGATCAGCGTGCGAAGTTTATCACGGGTGGCGAATACGTCGAGCAGGTCGAAGGTCTCCAGCACCCAGCGATGCTGCGGGAAAAGTTCCTTGAGGGTGTTGCCCGTGTAGGAGTTCTTATCGCTGCCATAGCCATGAAGGTACAATACGGTTCGGTGTTTTTCCATATCGAAAATGTTGGTGAAAGTTGAAGATGCAAAGATACAATATTTTGGCGAAAAAAAAGCCGCAACTGTTCAGCTGCGGCTTTTCCGTTGGGTGTTGGGTTGAAGATTATCCGATGTTGATGTTGCGGCCGAGTTTCTTCACCTCTTTCTGCATTCTCGGCAGGGTGACGGTCAGGATGCCGTTCT